>Ga0210396_10005990_pt1 | contig 11695 bp, 14 predicted proteins | sample IncBWH17OmetaG_FD_155466 | JGI IMG/M metagenome (GOLD analysis project Ga0210396, IMG submission 155466) | Forest soil microbial communities from Barre Woods Harvard Forest LTER site, Petersham, Massachusetts, United States - Inc-BW-H-17-O ...
CGCTCCGGCGACGCCGCAGCAGAAGAATCTCCTGAAGGCGCTATCGCCCGAGAAGCTGGCCATGACGGAATTGGCCGGCGAGCCGGTGCGCGCGACGCTCACCGCGGCGCCCGGCAACGGCCAGCCGTTCGGCGGCATCAAGGTCGTCGCCGACAATGGATGGTTCGCCGCGCGCCCTTCGGGCACCGAAGACGTCTACAAGATCTATGCCGAGAGCTTTCGCAGCGCGGCTCATTTGAAACAGATCCAGCAGGAGGCGCAGGCCGCGATCACGCGAGCGTTCGGGGGTTGAATCTTCACCTCTCCCGCTTGCGGGGGAGGTCGACGCGCGAAGCGCGGCGGGTGGGGGAAGTCTATCCACTCGACCAGCGCGCTTTGTGGAAGCGCCCCCACCCCAGCCCTCCCCCGCCAGCGGGAGAGGGAGCACACTGCCTTCGTCGCTACAAACTAGTTCGCCGGGTGGGCAAAGTCGCGCTCGCGCCAATCCCACCATTGTGGGTCGGGTCTACGCCGCCGGCGAGGGCGAAGGCGACAAACCCTTGACGATGTCGAGATGAATTCCACCGCACCGCGTGCAGCGCATGGTCCAATATTCCGAGCCTGCTCGCCCGCCGATGACGCGCAGCACTTTCAGTTGGCCTTCGCACTCCGGGCAGCTGGATCGCACCGAAGCGGGCGACTTGGCATCGGAAGGCTTGGCATCAGAAGGCCTGGCATCAGAAGGCCTGGCATCAGAAGGCTTGGCTTCGGAATCACGCATGGGCGGCCTTTCGCCTCGGCTCGACGTAGCCGCTGCGCTGGTTGAGATAATCGATCCGGGTCTTGGCATCGGCGACCGCCGCATCGGCGTCGGACCAGGCGAAACCGACCTCCAGCTCCGGAAACGAAACACCGTCGATTATCACAGGCATGAGATCCGCCCGTTTGATCCGGGCATGCCAGAGGCCCTTTCCGGCCTCGAAAGTCTCGATTTTGAAGTCGTTGTAATTCATGTCGAGTCCCCGGCGATCTTGGATGCCAAAGCAAAACATGACTCCGGTCGAACGTCTGTGAACTGGTTCACATCTTTGGCACAGTTTTGTTTGCGAAGCCGGCCCTGACCGGGCACAAGGCACCGGCAGGAGAATCAAATGACGCCGCTGATGATCGCCGCCCTGGGCCTGTTGATGGTCGCGACATCGTTTTTGTCCGGCCTGTTCGGCATGGCCGGCGGGCTGATCCTGATCGGCGTGCTGTTGACGCTGATGCCGCTGCCGACCGCGATGGTGCTGCATGCGATCACGCAGATGGCCTCGAATGGCTGGCGCGCCTTCCTGTGGCGGAGCCATATCCGGTGGCGGCCGGTTTCGGTCTACCTGATCGGATGCGCGCTGGCGCTGGGGGCGTGGTCGATCACCCGCTACGTGCCGGACAAGCCGATCGCGCTATTGCTGCTCGGCGTGACGCCGTTCATGGCCCGGGTGTTGCCGTCGGGCCTGAAACCCGACCCCGAAAGCGTCGGGCAGGGCAGTTTCTACGGCTTCATCTGCATGGGGTTGATGCTGATGACCGGCGTCTCCGGGCCCCTGCTCGACACCTTCTTTCTCGGCGGCAATTTCGGTCGCCGCGAGGTCGTCGCCACCAAGGCGACCTGCCAGGTCGCCAGTCATTTCACAAAGCTGATCTATTTCGGCGGCATCATCGATTCCGCCGCAACGCTCGATCCCGTGCTTGCCGCGGTTGCGGTCGCGGCGTCGATGCTGGGTACGACGCTGGCGCGGCGCATCCTCGAGGCCATGACCGACCTGCAATTCCGCACCTGGGCCAACCGGCTGATCACGACCGTTGCCGGGTACTACATCATTTACGGAAGCTGGCTGTTGCTGGCGCGCACCTCCGTCGCTTCTGATTGAGGGCAACACAGCCGCAACGGCTGAGCGCGCGGCACGAAACCGTGAAGATGCTGGCGCGGAGCGATCATCACTTTCTTTGCAGCCGGTCGTAACACCATTGACTCGGCTCCGTACTATCCACACATTCATGCAACAGCATCCAATCGCGATGCGCCCGAAATTCGTCACCACAGGAACTCCCATGATCGACCTTCATTACTGGACCACGCCGAACGGCCACAAGATCACGATGTTTCTCGAAGAGACCGGGCTGAAGTATAAAATTTTCCCGGTGAACATCGGCAAGGGAGATCAGTTCAAGCCGGAGTTCCTGGCGATCGCGCCGAACAACCGAATTCCGGCGCTGGTCGACCATGAGCCCAAAGGCGGCGGCAAGCCGATCTCGATCTTCGAATCCGGCGCCATGCTGCTCTATCTCGCCGAGAAGACCGGCCAGTTCCTGCCCGCCGATCTCTACGGCCGCTACGATGCCATTCAATGGACGTTCTGGCAGATGGGTGGCCTTGGGCCGATGGCGGGGCAGAACCATCACTTCTCGAACTACGCCCAGGAAAAAATCAAATACGCCATCGATCGCTACGTCAACGAGACCAACCGTCTCTATGGCGTGCTTAACAAGCGGCTCTCGGACCGCGAATTCATCGCGGGCCAATATTCGATCGCCGACATGGCGAGCTATCCGTGGATCGTGCCGTACAAGAACCAGAGCCAGAACATCGACGATTTTCCGCATCTCAAGCGCTGGCTCGAGACCATCCGCGAGCGGCCGGCCACGGAGCGGGCCTACGCCAAGGCCAAGGAGGGCAATCCGACTTACGGACAGCCCGCGATCCGCACCGAGGAAGAACGCAAGCTGTTGTTCGGGCAGACCGCGGCGGTGGTGAAATAACTTTTTAATAGCCAAAACGCGATGGCGCGCCGCTGGCGCCATCGTGCGCCCGGCGATGACAAGCCGCAGCGGATGATCCAGAATAGGCACGCAGCGACGGCCGACACGAACCTACCGGCTAACGACGAGGCGTGGCTGTTCAACGCGCGCCCTTGCGATCATTTGCGGCCACCGGCTGCAGCGACAGGAGACAAATTTGGATTACCGAAAATCCGTTCCTGGATTCGTTCTTGGGATCGGCCTGTCGATGGGGCTGCTTCTGACATGCGCCTCGCTCGCGGTTGCCCAGTCCGCTCCCCGGCCGGACCCCATGCTCAGCAACGGGCCGCCGGTCTGGGACGAAAATCACGATGGCATCTACACCTGCGACGAATGGAAAAGCTTTATGGACCGGCTATTCAAGTCGGCCGATCGCAACCGCGACGGAAGCCTCAGTCCGGCCGAATTCGAAACTGTCAGGAAAGCCGACCCGACATTGGCAGAGGCGGAATTCGGTTATTTTGACGAGAACCAGGACGGCAAGATCACGCGCAAGGAGTTCGTCGAAAAGCCGAGCGCGTTCATTCTGCGGTTCGACAGGAATGGCGACTGCCGTGTCACGCCCGATGAAATAAGAGCTGCAAACGCCCCGAAAACCCCGCAAGGGGGTCCGCAAGAACGGCCGCGCGACCGCTTTCATTAAGGTCGCGGCCGCGATCGGTGGGTGAACTGTCGCCATAGAGCAAGGCCGTTCGCGGCAACGGGCAGCGGCGTCGGTATCTCAGCCCGCGCAGCCTTTTCCGGTAACGCGCTCGTCCTTGACCACGGCTGCGACCATCTTGCCTGCGACGCCGTCAAAATCCGCTGGTTTCAAATAACCCTTGACGTAGGCTTCCTGCGTGAGGCGGTCGATCCGCTGGTCATCGGTGGTAGCCCACTGCTTTGCGATATAATCAGCGCCAGCTTTTCCGAAATTCTCGGGGTAGCGCTCGGTCTGATTTTGACGATGATAGTAATATTCGTTGAGTCCACTGATGAACTTTTTGCGCTCATCGCCGGCGCAGCGGCTTCCCCAAGGCCGGTCCAGCGCCCTGAAAGCACCTTGTCGCTGACTGCCCCTTGCTTCTACCAGCGAGTCCTCGTTGGAGCCGAAAGCCTTGCCTCGGTTAACCTCGGGTATTTGTGGAGGCGGGGCCGCCGGCGCGAACGTCCAGGCAGCAATCTGCCAGACGACGAGCGCCCACAGCAGGAACCACGCCCGGTTCATCGCGCGGTTCCGGCGGCGCGCATCCGCGGCAGACATATCGGCGACTCGTCAGACCAGAGGCCGGGCCCGGCGAATTGCAGGACGTCGAATTGCATATTGGCGGGAAAGTCGGCCTTGACGATGCCGCGCTGCTCGAAGGCTTCGTGCAAAGCGGCCTTGACGCGAATGTCGAGCGGCGTCGAAAACGTGGCCGCTACTTCTTTCACTTTCTCGTCCCCACAGAACATCAGCATGTTTTGCGGCCTCGGGCAGTTCATTTTTTTCTGCCATGCCCGGGTGTAGGCGGTCACCGCCGCGATGAGATTCAATTTCGTCAGCTCGCCGCACGGTGACAGGGTATAGGCATTGGCGGCCTGCAGCGCCTCAAGCCTTATCTTGTCGAGCTCGGGATCCTTGTCGCTCTGCGAGGTGTGCTCGGCCTCCCACATCTTGCGTTCATAGTCCTTGGCGCTCTGGTCGCCGAACGTCGAGGTGACCGTCGGCTGTAACTGGCTGACGATTTCAGGACCGGAGAAGCGCATCGGAAAGCCGCGCGACGCCCATGTCACGCCGACAAAGGCGGTAACAAAGGCCATGCATGTGAAGACAACGAATCGGATCATCAGAAAACTCGCGAACAGTGGCGCGTCGCAAGCTAGATGCTGAGGGTTAACGGAGAGATCGGCCTCGAGCTCTCGACGCAGGCAGGGTAATCGAACCGTAAATCCTTTCTCGCGATTTTTCCGGAGCGTCGGATGGGCCTGCGCGTTCCGCAGAGACCATCATTGACTTCCAGGCATTTGGGTGTCCTGCGCCGCCTTGCGCAGACAATCGCGGCACAGGCAATCCTCGCCATCGAGCGGCATCGGCAAGCGCGCGGTTTCTTCGGCACACCAGCAGGGACCTGCCAGGCTGCAGGTGAATTCCGTTCCGCACCGGGAACAGGCGAGGCGGCGCGAGGGCTGAATTTCTAAACGATTTGTCATGAATCGAACCGAAACCTGGCCGTGTTTTTCATGTCTGGTTCATGCCCTGCGACGCTATATTCGCGCGCAATATACGCGCCGCACCGCCTGAGGAAAGTCTAAAAGGTCCAGGAGGAACGTTCGATGGCCCGCGATCCGCAAGCTGCTCTGGTTGCGCTCAATCGCTTCGGGTTTGGCGCGCGCGGCGGCGCGGCGGGCGATCTGATCAATGCGGCTTCCGATCCGCGCGGCTTCGTCAAGGCCGAGCTGAACCGTCCCGGCGGCGTCATGCTGGAGATGCCGGGATTGCAGCCGACCCCGGCATTGGCCGAGCTGGTGTTTGCCTATCAGGCGGAGGTCAAGCTCGCGCGTGAGGCGGCGGTAAAGCCGTCCGCTGCCGCGTCCGAGGCGATGCCGCCGGCGACGGACGCCAAGGCGCCGCGGCGAAATCCTTCGCTCAACAACGCGGCCGCGGAGATGTCGGGGAAAATGCCGGCGATGGAAAAGAGCGGCGCCAACGCGCCGACGCAATCCACCGATGCGATGCAGCCCAATGCCGCGAAGCCGCCGGCCCAGCCGCTCAACGTCATCCAGAAAACCTACCGCACCGAGGCACTGGCGCGGCTGCAGCGCGCGATGATCGCCGATTGCGGATTTACCGAACGGCTGGTGACGTTCTGGTCCAATCACTTTTGCATCTCCGCCAACAAGGGCGAGCTCGGGCGGATGTGGGCCGGCGCGTTCGAGCGCGAGGCGATCCGGCCACATGTGCTCGGGCGCTTCGGCGACATGTTGAAGGCGGTCGAGCAGCACCCGGCGATGCTGTTCTTTCTCGACAACCAGCAATCGCTCGGTCCGGACTCGCGCGCCGGGCAAAACCGCAAGCGCGGCCTGAATGAAAATCTCGCGCGCGAGATCATGGAGCTGCATACGCTCGGCGTCGGCAGCGGCTACAGCCAGGACGACGTGACGTCGCTGGCGCGGATCATCACCGGGTGGACCTTCGCCGGACGGCAAGGACAATTGGGACCGCCCGGCAATTTCGTGTTCAACGCCAATGCCCACCAGCCGGGGCCGCAGCGCCTGCTCGGCAAGACTTACGAGGACACCGGCGTTGCGCAAGGCGAGGCGGCGCTTGCGGACATCGCGCGCCACCCCGCCACGGCAAAATTCATCGCCACCAAATTCGCGCGTCACTTCGTGGCCGACGAGCCGCCGCCAGCACTGGTAGCGCGGTTGCAGGAGGTGTTCCAAAAATCCGACGGCGATCTCAGGGCGCTGGCGACGGCGCTGGTGGATTCCGACGAGGCCTGGCAGGCGCCATTGACAAAACTGCGCAGCCCGTACGAATTCCTGGTGGCGACCGGCCGATTGCTCGCGCAAATTCCGGATGATCCTACCCGCTATCTCGGCGGTCTCAACCTGTTGGGCCAGCCATTATGGTCTCCGGCCGGGCCGAACGGATTTCCCGATACCAATGCGGCCTGGGCCGCGCCGGAGGGGATGGAGCTGCGCCTCGACATCTCGGCGCAGGTTGCCTCGCGTCTTGGCGACAATGTCGACCCGCGCGACCTCTTGCAGCTTGTTGCCGCCGACGCTGCGTCGGGCGAGACGCGGCGCACCATCGAGCGCGCGGAATCGCGCCAGCAGGCGCTGGCGCTGCTGTTGATGTCGCCGGAATTCCAGAGGAGATGACGATGGATTGCTGCGAAGGTCGGACGCCAATTGCAACATCGCGGCGCGCGCTTTTGCTCGGCGGCGCGTCGTTCGCCGCCTGGGCCTATTTGCCGAAATTTGCGCGCGCCGCCGACGGACGCGATCCGCGCCTGATCGTCGTCATCCTGCGCGGGGCGCTGGACGGGCTCGCCACGGTCGCTCCAACAGGCGATCCGGACTATGCCGGCCTGCACGGTTCAATCGCGCTGGCATCGGACGGACCGCATGCGGCCACCATGCTGGATTCCTTCTTCGCGCTGCATCCTTCGATGCCTCAATTCGCCCGGATGTACAAGGAGCAGCACGCCGCCGTGATCCACGCGGTGTCGACGCCCTATCGCGACCGTTCGCATTTCGATGGACAGGATGTGCTCGAAAGCGGTTTTGCAGGTCCCGGCCGGGTGCAGTCGGGCTGGCTCAATCGCGCGCTCGAAGCTCTGCCGAAGGGCGAGCGTGTGATGAATGGCCTGGCGGTTGGTGCGACCACGCCGCTGGTGCTGCGGGGCGCGGCGCCGACGGTCGGCTGGGCGCCGGTGGCGTTGCCGCGGGCGGACGACGATACCGCGGCCCGCCTGATCGATCTTTACAACCATCGCGATCCCGCCCTGGCGTCGGCGTTGTCGCAGGGTCTCAAGCTCGAAAAGACCGCGCTGGGCGATGATATGAAGCCCAAGCCGGGCATCAATAATGCGGGCGCGATGCAGCTGGTGGCGCGCGGCGCCGCCAAGGTGATGGCGGCCGACGACGGCCCGCGGATCGCCGCGCTGGCCTTCGATGGCTGGGATACCCACGCCAATGAAGGCGGCCCCGTGGGTCGCCTGGCGCTGTTGCTGTCGGGCCTCGACGGCGCGCTCGGGGAATTCGAAAGCGGGCTCGGCGAGCGCTGGCGCGACACCGTTGTCGTGGTCGCGACCGAGTTCGGCCGCACCGCACGGATCAACGGCACCGAGGGCACCGATCACGGCACCGGCACCATCGCCTTGCTCGCCGGGGGCGCGGTGAAAGGCGGGCGGGTGATTTCCGACTGGCCGGGGCTGAAGCCCGCCAATCTCTATGAGGGACGCGACCTCGCGCCGACCACCGATCTGCGCGCCGTCATCAAGGGCGTGCTGCGCGATCATCTCGGCATCGCCGAGCGCGTGCTGGCGCAGAACGTTTTTCCCGACAGCGCGCAGGTCAAGCCAATGCAGGGATTGCTGGGGTAGTGGTTTTCAACCGCCCGCGGTCGGCCTGGCCAGATCGAAATATGGCACCAGCACGATCCCGTACAGATCAGTCGCAATATGTGCGATGATGAGCGCAACGACGTCGGGCCGCCAGATATAGAATAGTGTCGCAATGCCGCCGGAAACGGCGGTGGTCAGCGCCGGTCCCCAGCCCCACATCGGCACATGAGCCAACGCAAGGGCGACAATGGAGATGGTGGCGGCCAGGACGTATGAGCCGGTCAGGTCTGAGATGCGCTCGATGGCATAGGCACGATAGAGAAGTTCTTCGGCGGGCGCGACGAGCAGGATGGTCAGGACCAGATATGCGGTCGGCAGTTGACGGGTGACCTCAAGCCCCTTGCCAAAATCCCCCGCGTTGAATTTCGCAAGTGCCTGGAACGCGAGCGGACCAAATACCAATATGTAGAAGGCAGCGAGGACAATTCCGAGTAGAGGCGTTATCCGCCATGACAGACGCGCAAAGCCCAGGCGACGCAGGGAGTAGCCTTCGCCGTAAACGGCGAATGCGTAGACGCCGATCACGATCAGAACGATCGCCGCCAGCCCGATCGCATGTGAAGCCGGACCGAGCGTCCTGGCGCATTGCGTTCCGAGCACCGCAACAACGACCGGGCCCGCCAACGCAACTGCCAAATTTGTCCACTGCAGCGCCGGCGATGTCATAGGCGACATGTGTCATTTCACGACGAGGACTGGACAGTGCGCGAGTTGTACGATTCGATCGGCTCGGCTGCCAATCAATCCTCCACAGAGCGCTGAATGGCCGGTTGCGCCGATAACGAGCAGCTCAACCTTAAGCTCTTTGGCAAGTTCGACGATGTCTCGCACCGGATGCCCGGCGAGTCTCCACCCACGCTGACCAAGACCAGCGACAAATGACATGCCATCAACGTCAGCGTAGGCTGCTCGCCGTCAAGCCCTGGATATTGTTTTGGCCTGCTTTTTGGATACGAGCTTTCGCAGATCGCGCAGCAAGTCGTCGCCAAGTTCCCACAGGCCGTTGATTTCCTTTTGGGCGTCCATTGCGTGCTGTTTGCACAACTCCTTCGATGCGTCTCTGGTTGACGCTAGCGCGTGCAGGTGCCCCGCAAGGCTCCCGGCAGACGTGAAGAAATAGGCGATCTGTCGCTGAACCGCAGGATCGAACAAATCCAGCCGATCCGCGTTTGATTCGTAAACCGAGAACCTCGGCAAGGTAAAAGCGCCGAGCTCGTCGAGATGTTCGTCGGCCCCGATCTCCATATCCTCAAGCTTCCGAACTTCTTCAAAGCGCTCCATACCCTCTATTACGGCCGTGATCTCTCCGATCAGAGCCGACGCAAGGCCTCGTCTTGAACGACGTTCAAAAAGAAGCATGGTTTCCTCCCGCCTCGATTACTGGATGACATGAGCGCGCGCGGGAGCGAGCTCAAGGTATCCTAACTGCAAACCGCGGTAGTGGCCATGAATATGGGGCAGTCGGCGGCGTCACGTTCGCTGCAAGACGCCGTCCAACATGCCCCTGGACTGGTAAACCATCCTTACATATGAACCGCAAAAATGACGCGGCTATTTTGTGATGCGATCGATCTCGACCAGTTCCTCGGCGCTGAGCGCCCAACCGATCGCCTTGACGTTCTGCTCGACCTGCTCGACGCGCGTGGCGCCGGCGATGACGCTTGCCACTTGCGTCCGCGAGGACAGCCATGAGAACGCCAGTTCGAGCAGGCTGTGGCCGCGCGCTTGCGCAAAAGCCTGCAGCTTCTCGACGATGTCTTCGTTACGCGGCGTGACGTAACGCTCGCGCAGCACGGCGGATTTGCCGAAGCGGGTATCTTCCGGTGCCGCCGCGCTTGTATTTGCCGGTGAGCAGGCCGCTGGCGAGCGGGAAGAACGGCAACAGTCCAAGCCTGTATTCCTGCGCCGCGGGCAGCAGGTCCTTCTCGATGTCGCGCATCACCAGGCTGTACTCGTCCTGGCAGGAGATGTAACGGCTGACGTTCATCGCGCGGGCGACGTATTCGGCTTCCGCGACGCGCCACGCCGGAAAATTCGAATTGCCGATGTATCGCACCTTGCCCTGCCGGATCAGGTCGTCCAATGCCCGCAGGGTTTCCTCGATCGGCGTCAGCGGATCATAGTCGTGCTGCTGGTAGAGATCGATATAGTCGGTCTTCAGCCGCCGCAGGCTGGCCTCGACGGCGGACATGATGTAGCGCCGCGACGCGCCCTGCCTGGTGCCGTCATTGCTCATCGGCTTGGAGAATTTGGTTGCCAGCACGATGTCCTTGCGCCGGTCGCCGAGCACCTCGCCGAGCACCGTCTCGGAGCCGCCCATGCCCGCATAGATATCGGCGGTATCGAACAGCGTGATGCCGAGGTCGATCGCCTTGTGAACCACCTTGCGCGAAGTTTCGAGATCGGTGCGCTGGCCGAAATTGTTGCAGCCAAGGCCGACGGCGGACACGCGTAAGCCAGAGCCGCCGAGGTTACGAATTTGCATGGATCAATCCTGTGGGAACCGCTTTTTCCAATACGTATTTGGCCCGCGCACCATCGGAGCGCAAGGCGCAGTTTCTCCTTGCGGTTCAACTCGTTCGGAAAGCCAGTGCTGTTTGGAGACAGGCGTCAACCGAATCGGCAACACCACAAAAAGGTGCGGCCCCGGTCAGACGCGGCGACTGACGGGGACCGCTTGGGGCGCGTGATCGTTGACGGGGGGCCTGATCAGACGCAGTCGCAGGCTAGCTTTGCTTTGTAACGCAGCCATGACAGGCGCATTTATCCACAGGCGGTGCGGCCGCATAGTCCGACGCTGCGGTATGATTTGACGCTCAGGGAATACAGCCGACGTGCAATAAAGACCAAAGCGCGTCAGAGCAGCTTGCGATAAACCACAAATCCGGAGTGCTCGGCTACCTTGTTGTAGAGCTGCTGCGCCGTATGGTTTGTCTGGTGTGTGTGCCAATACACGCGCGGTGACCCGGCGCGCCTGGCCTGTTCGTACACCCCCTTGATAAGTTTTCTGCCGACGCCTTTTCCGCGCGCGGCCTCGTCCGTGAACAGATCCTGCAAATAGCAGACCGGCTCGATCGCCGTGGTGCTGCGATGAAACAGGTAGTGCGTCAGCCCGAGCAGTCGTCCGTCGCTCTCTGCGACAAGAGCATGGACGGGTTCATAGGCGTCGAAGAAGCGCGCCCATGTCATCCGGGTAATTTCGCCGGACAGCGCGGTCGCGCCCGATCGCCCGTAAAACGCGTTGTATCCATCCCACAGCGGAAGCCATCGGTCGTAGTCCTGCCGGGTCACAAAGCGGATGGTGAGATCGTCAGACATTTTCTTTAACGCGTGAAGGAGGATTGATCAGGCGCCACGGGAGAACGGCCCTCTTTCATAGGGACAGCGACGAGAATGATCAATCTGATTTGCCGCTGGCTGGCGCGGCCTGACTATTCGGCCGCGCGCAAATTTCGGCCGGGGCCCTGGCCACGCAGCGACCGGTAGTAGTCGGCGTAGGCGGGATCGTCGGTATGCCGGACCAGGTCGGTCACCGGCGTATAGCTCAGCATGCGCCCGCCGTCAGGCAACGCCGTGCAACTGAAACGCAGTACCTGCCCATCCCTGAGGTTGATGTTCATGGGCGTGGAATCGCCGACGCGCATCATCTCCGTGCGTTGTGCGATGAAGGCGCTCAATTCTTCCTCCGGCAATTCATAGGCGCCGGTATCGCGGCTGTGATACATCAGCGCAATGAACGGCGGCTTGCTCTCGGCCTTCTCGTCGGACAGCGAAAAATAATG
>Ga0210396_10005991_pt1 | contig 11694 bp, 8 predicted proteins | sample IncBWH17OmetaG_FD_155466 | JGI IMG/M metagenome (GOLD analysis project Ga0210396, IMG submission 155466) | Forest soil microbial communities from Barre Woods Harvard Forest LTER site, Petersham, Massachusetts, United States - Inc-BW-H-17-O ...
CTGGAATCACCGCTTCGGCCGCGATCCCCATGTCCTCGGCCGCTCGCTCCCGATCGGCGACCAGACCTTCGAAATCATCGGCGTTGGCCCTCGCGATTTCACTGGAACGGAAAAGGGAACTGTCACTGACATCTTTCCGCCCCTGTACATGAACAGCTGGTCCACCCGAGACAGCGTCAGCTGGCACCTCACCTTCATGATGTTGAAACCCGGCGTCAACCCTGCCACGGACCTCGAGCCACTCCGCCAGCACCTCACCGCCGTTAGCCGCGCCTTCGAAGCGGAGTGCTCCGAGTGCCTCCGCGGTATGACCCAGGCAGACATCGATCGCCATCTCGATCAGAAGCTTGTCTTCTCTCCGGCCGGCGCTGGCATCTCCGATCTCCAGAAGGACTATCGCCGATTCCTCGGCATCCTCGGTCTTCTGGTCGCTCTCGTTTTGCTCATCGCCTGCGTCAACGTCGCCAATATGATGACCGCCCAGGCCGCCGCCCGCGCCCAGGAGATGGCTCTTCGAGTCTCGATCGGCGCCGGCCGTCGTCGTCTCGTCCAACTCATCCTCACCCAGAGCGCACTGCTCGCCCTCCTGGCTTCTGCCCTTGGCGCAGTCTTTGCGGCGTGGGCGGCGCCCTATGTGCTCAGCCTCGTCAATCCGCCCGACAATCCTGCACGCCTCGCCCTTCCCGCCGACTGGCGTGTGCTCCTCTTCGGCTTCGGGCTCATGATCCTCATCGTTCTATTGCTTGGGTTGCTTCCTGCTCTCCGTGCCTCTGCCGTCCGGCCCGTCGCCGCCCTCAAAGGTGGTGAAGATCCGCATTCGCTACGCCGTCTCATGCGTGGAGCCATCGCTCTTCAGGTCGCTTTCTGTTTCCTCGTCCTCTTTCTGTCTTCGCTCTTCGTCGCATCCTTCCAGCGCTTGCAGAATCGCCCCCTCGGTTTCTCCACCGACCGTCTGCTCCTGCTCGAAACCGTTGCCGGCAAAGGCCAGCTCCCCGTCGTCTGGAATCAGACTGCCCAGGCGCTCCGTGCCGCCCCCGGCGTCCACTCAGTCGCCATCTCGCGCTGGCCCCTTCTCGGGCGGATCGCCATCAACAGCGACATCTCCATCAACGGCGCGCCTCCCAGTCCGACTAGCGCCTGGTTCCTGAACGTTTCACCGGGCTGGCTCTCGACGATGAAGATCCCCCTCATCTCCGGCCATGACTTTCGTCTTCAAGACACCTCGCCGGGAGCCGCCATCGTCAACGAAACCTTCGCCAAGACCTACTTCCCCGGCCAGGACCCTATCGGCCGCACTTTTGAACGCGGCGCCAATCAACCCATCAACAAGATCGTCGGCGTCACCCCCGACGCCCCTTACCGCGACCTGCGCGAGCCCAACCGGGCCGTCTTCTACATCCCCTTCGACGAAATCGACGACAAATCCGCCCCCAAGGTCGTCGACTTCGCCACCTTCGCCATTCACACCGACGCCCAGAACTCGCTCGCTCTCGCCGATTCTCTCCGCCAGTTCATCGCGCAGCGCCACAGCGGCCTTCGCGTCTCGAACATCACCACGCAGCTCGATCTGGTCCGCGATCAGACTATTCGCGAGCGTCTGATCGCCATGCTTGCCGCCTTCTTTGCCGCCGTCGCGCTGCTCCTCGCCGGCGTCGGACTCTACGCTGTCCTCAACTACTCCGTTCTCCAGCGCCGCCGCGAGATCGGTATCCGCATGGCGATTGGCTCGACTCGTGCCGGCATCGTGCGCATTGTGACTCTCGATGTCTTCCAGATGATCGCTCTCGGAGGCTGCGCGGGAGTCGCGCTCGGATTCGGCGCGGCGCGTTATGTCGAGTCGCTCTTCTATCAGGTCAAGGCAACTGACGCAGATATGCTTGCGCTGCCGGCATGCGCACTTCTAGTCACTGCCCTCGTTGCCACCCTGCCCGCCATCCTTCGCGCGCTGGGCACCGACCCCACCGAGATCCTGCGCGCGGAATGAGTAGCGGAGTCTTACTTATTGCGAAATTGCAGATGGTGATCGGTTTTTTGCCATCGCCCGTCCCTCGGGAACAATACAGAAATGTTGAGCACGCCGACCAACTTGTCCTATATGCCGCAAAAATTGGCGTTGCGCGTCTTGAGCATCCCGGTTGGTTTTACGTTCCACAATCTCCAGGTGAGCCCGTCGCTAGGCCTCAAAGGCAAAGAGCAATACTTGGAGAGTCACCCCCAGCAGTGCGTGAACACTTAGCCGGCGACGACATTTAACTTCGCTGCCGGCCTCCACTGTAGCTCGTCTAGTTCTGGGTCACGCCGCAATCGACAAACAGTTCTATCCCGTTGATAAATGCAGAATCCTTGCCAGCCAAGAAGACAACAGCACGGGCAATCTCCCAGGCCGCTCCAATTCGGCCTGCCGGTACACCGCTGGCCTGAGCCTCGACGAATCGCTGCAGATCCTCCGTGGTGGAGCCTGCTGCGGCACGAAATCGAATTGGCGGGAAACATGGAATCAGCATTCGCCAAAGAACCGCGCACGCACTTGATCATTCAAAGGCAAGTCAGGACCGCTGAAAATGTGGTCAGGGACGCGCGTGGGGTCCTCCGCAATCAGAGGCATAGTTCTCGTCCGCAATTCCGCTGCTTCCGGTGAAGGATCTTGAAATAGGGTGCGTACCCATCCCTCCACCGCGTGGCATGCATGAAAACTCTGCCGATGTTGTTGGGCGTAGTGGAATCCCGCCGCTTCCCAGTCGGAGTTGTTCATGAGTTCGTCGCGAAGCACTCGCGCAGCACGCAGTGCGAACGAAAGGCCCTGGCCATAGGTGGGATCCGTGGTGGCCGCAGCATCTCCGACTAGCACCACGCCATCGCGGTAGGGCTCTTCCACCCAGGCATCGCTCGCATCAAAACTGGCCAACGGCCCGGCACTTTTCGCATCGGCGCAAAAATCGGCCATCGGAGGGTAGGCTTTCCCGGACTCTCGAATGAATAGATCGAACATGGATTCACCCTGTAGACGGTAGCCCATCGTCTTCGGATAAGTAAGGTACGCGCGGAATTGATCGCCTGCCTGGGGAATCAGACCGGTCCATGTGCCAAGCTCAGGGTTGAATACAGCATGCATCGTCTCCGAGGATGCGCGTACGTTTGTCAGCAACACACCGGCCATGTAGTAGCCATTGCTTTGCTCGCGAACCGAAAAACCAATCTGTTTTCTTATCACAGAGCCGCGGCCGTCGGCGGCAATGACGAGACGGGTTGAGATCCGCTCATGGCTGTTCCCATCAACAACTACAGCAGGTTCGATCCCCGCCTCAACGTGTTGAACACTAACTCCGCGGCGTACTTCCGCGCCGGCGTTTTCCGCAGCGGCAAGCAGTGTTTCTTGCATGCCCTGGTGTGGGAAGGAAAGTAGGGGTAACTGCTGCAGCGTTGTCGCTCTGAGGTCTCGTAAGCCCGAACCAGCCTCGACGTGGGGCACTTCATGGGCGCACTTTTCCTTGAGTAGGCGGCAAATTCCCAGTTCATTTGCTTCGGCCACACCCCACGACACAATAGCCTCTCCACGTACACGGTCCTTGAATTGCTTCTCCCGCTCTAACACAAGCACCTTGGCGCCTCGCCCGGCCATCGCCATGGCCAATGAGGATGCAGCAATTCCGCCACCTACCGTAACTACGTCGTAATTCCTTGTTGCCATTCCGGACTTCCTTAAATGTGATTGCCTGGGTTTTGGAATGGGGGAATCGATGACGGAATCGTCGACGCATCTTAGTAAGGCCGTCTGTAAGAGTCAATCAATTCACCAATAAGGCCCAGTTCGTGATGAACAGGCAAAACGGAAGTTGAATGCCAACTGGCCGCTAACTGCATCCGAAGCGCCCCGCCCTGAGAGCATGCAACTGCGCAATCTTCCCTGGTGGGCGCTCCAGATACAGCATCAGGACTACTCGGTACCAATCCGGCATTTTTCTCTCCACCGGGTTGGCCACTTGATTTTCTTCATGCCCTGTACGCGGTGGTGATATCAGCTGGCTTTTTTATGACTCTCTTTCTTCTTGGTCACCACTGCGACGCCTGTGGGCTGAGGATGCTCACTCGCGGCGACTCCTGCGGGCTGGGTGAGCCAGGTTTCGAAACGAGTCTCGCTGACCTTTGCGTTGTCTTCGGGAACGAGTGTTCGCTCCTTCACCTCGATGCCGTAGTAGCGAGCATGTGGGTCAGCGACAACCTCGCGCGGATCCTTGCCTTCGGCCAGACCCCGCCGGATAAGTTCATCGAGGCGAAACTTTTCCGGGCCACCTACTTCAACGGTGCCATTTACCGGTGCGCCCAGCGCGATCCTGCCTACCGCGCTGGCGACATCGTCGGCAGCCATGGGCTGGATGAGCACAGGTGGCAGACGTACTTTGTTGCCATCAGTGGAAAAATCGGCGATGCCTTTGAAGAATTCGAAGAACTGCGTCGCGCGGACAATCGAATAAGGGACTGAGGAACCCTTGATCAAATTCTCCTGTGCGATTTTTGCACGGAAGTAGCCGCTTTCGAGCAGACGCTCAGATCCTACGACTGACAACGCAACGTGATGACCTATGCCTGCGGCCGCTTCATGTGCGAGTAGGTTTCGGGTGGATGTCTCGAAGAAATTCATCACCGCCGCGTCTTCCCACGAAGGAGCGTTCGATACGTCAACGACCACCGATGCGCCCTTTAGCGCTTCGGCCAGTCCCTCGCCGGTGACAGTGTTGACCCCCGAATTTGGTGATGCCGCTATCGCTTCGTGTCCGTGCTCACGAAGCTGGTTGACGAGCCTTGATCCGATGAGTCCAGTGCCGCCGATCACTACAATTCTCATGATTGTCTCCATGAATAGTTGTCTGCTCAATGTTGAGTTGTGGCCTGTTTTCAGGAGGCCAGAACGAAGTTGTGGAAGTCTTCGAAGAATCAAGAGCACTTGTTGTGCTTGAGCAAATCGTGGAGCAGGAGAGGATGCTTGAGCGAGCCCGGTTCAGCCAAACCGGCCTCTCCAGGGCCCGCCATAATTTTTCGGCCCTGCAATCTGTTTCTATTTTGGATGCGAGCAAGCCGAGTCATGATCTCCAGTGAGTGACATTCCACTTGGCAGAAAAGTCGGCTAAGTGGCAGAGTCATTCCCGCCGAAGAGCATTCGTCGGATTCACGGAACTGGCCCGCAAAGCGGGAATGAACCCTGCAAACCCGGCAGCGATAGCAAGCGAGAGCGACGCCCCAAGGAGCGTCCAGGGATCATGAGCGTTCAGTCCGAATAGCTGATTGCGGATGAGATTGGCCAAAGCGAGCGCCAGCACGGCTCCAACCGAGAGGCCCGTCAGAACCATGACCGAGGCCTCACGCATCACCATTTCGATGATCTTCGGTGGCGTCGCGCCCAGCGCGATGCGGATGCCGATCTCTCGGGTCCGGCGCGTTACGGTGTACGCCATAACACCGTAGAGCCCAATGACTGCCAGCAGTAGGGCCAGTCCGCCAAAGACCGCAGACAAACTCGCCACAAGTCGCTCCGTCCGCAGCGACCAGTCAATCTGCTCGTCCATGGCTTGCAGGTCCACTATCGGAACGTGCGGGTCAAATCGGCGCATCCGTTCGCGAAGCTGATTCTCGAGCTGGCGCGGTTCGCCGTGCGTGCGCAGATACACGTTCATAAAACGGAACTTCGCGCCCTGGAAGTAGGGGAAGTAAGCCTGCGGCGGAGGCATCTCACGTAGATCCCGATATTTCGTGTCCGGGATGACTCCGACCACCACTATGTCCGGTTGGGCAGCGGGATTCTGATCATCGACCAGCCCAAAGCGCCGTCCGATAGGATCGCCAGCGGGAAGATAGCGTCTTGCGAAGCTCCGATTAATGACCGCGTACTTCTGCGGGCCGCGGTCTCGGTCTGTGAACTCCCGCCCTTCGAGGATCGGAATGCCGAGCGTGGAGAAATACTTCGGTCCCACTTCATCAAGGACGGGCTGCTCCTCCTGCCGCTCTCCGGAGTTCTCTCCGATAATGGCATTTTGCCAGCCATAACCTCTCAGAGGCGGCATCGTGGACAGGCCCACGGAGGAAACTCCGGGCATCTCCCGAAGATTCACGTTCAGCCGTTCAAAGAAGGACTCCGTTTGTTGATCGGAATATCCACTCAGAGACGGATCCACGGTGAATCCGAGAAGGTGATCGGTTGGGAATCCAGGTCCCTGGTCCCGTAGGTTGCGCAACGTGCGAACGAAGAGACCTGCGCCGACAAGGAGAAGCAGCGACAATGCCACCTGAACGACAACAAATATACGCCGAAGCGGAACGCTGCCGAGCGATCCGGTGCCGGACCTTTCCTGGAGTGACGGCGCAATCTCGGTGCGCGAACCGCGCAACGCCGGCATCAGGCCGAATGCAAGAGAGGTGACGAGCAGCATGCCGAGAGTAAAAGCGAGCACGCGCCAATCGGGTATGGGCGAGACGACGAAGTCGGCCGCTTCATTGGCCGGCAGGTACATGTTCACCAGAAGGCGGTCGGCGAGAAAAGCCAGTGCTAGTCCCAGGGCCGCACCAGCGCTGGAGAGCAGTAGCGTTTCCACCATGAGTTGACGAACGATGCGCCCACGCGCCGCTCCGATCGCGAGGCGGAGCGCAATCTCCCGTTCCCGAACCGTGGCGCGCGCCAGCATCAGATTTGCAAGATTGGCGCAGGCCAGCAGAAGCACGGCTCCCGTGAGCGCGATCAGAATCCACAGCGGTTGCCGCATAGAGTGGCGCAGCCAGTTGTCGGATCCAGGCAAAACCTCGATCCGATTGCGGAGGAATTGCCGGCGATCTTCATCGCCGAATTGGCGGAAGTCCGGCTGCTGCACCTCCATCTCAAGAATGCTGTACAGCAAAGGCTGCAGCGAGCTTTGCGCCTGCTGCGCATTCATGCCGGGTTTCAGCCGCCCATACGCGGCAACCCAAGCGAGCCGGCGGCGCCGATCCTTGAGGCCGTCCGAGCGAGGAGTCATCTCCGTCTTCATCATGATGGGGACAAACATCTGCGCCGGATTTCCCAGTTCGACTCCATCGAATCCGGGTTGCGCGACGCCGATGACGGTCATCTTGTAGCTATTGAGCGCAATCGTTCGGCCCACGATCGTGCGGTCTGCGCTGAAGTAGTTTCGCCAGAAGCTATAACTGAGCACCACAACCGGCTGACTGTCGGGAACTTCGTCGTCATCGGGGGCGATGGTACGGCCCAAAGCCGCTCCCACTCCCAGCACCGGAAAATACGAGCCCGAAACCAGCTCCGCCATCACCTGCGCAGCGCGATCTTCGTATCCAACGGTGACCGTGGTCGGAAAACGGCAGAACATATCAGAGAAGGCCTCGTTCCGATCGCGAAGGTCCTCGAACATCGGCCAGGAGATGCGGTCATCCCCGTAGGTATTGCCATAGTTGTTGCCGGCCACCGTCACCTTCACCAGCCGCTCCGGCTGCTTCACGGGAAGCAAACGCAGCACGATCTGATCCAGCAGGCTGAACATCGCTGTATTGGCGCCGATACCCAGCGCCAACGTGGCTATGGCAACGAGTGAGAAGGCAGGATTTTTCTTGAGGGTGCGGATGCCATAGCGGATGTCCTGAGCGAACTTCTCCAGCCATATCCCAACACGGATATCCCGAACGCTTTGCCGAATCTGCTCGACCCCACCCATTTCGCGACGGGCATCACGTTGGGCCTCGTCAGGCGCCACTCCGGATCGCACCTTCTCAGCTGCAACCAGCTCTGCGTAGACACTGAGTTCTTCGTCCAGCTCCTCATCGAGCTGGCTCTTGCGGAAGACGTTATTCCAAAGCGCGCGCAGCCGGCTGATCATAGAGCCTCCTGGCTGATTTCCAGCGCTGCCGCCATGGCGAGAGAGATTCGCGCCCAGCGTTTTGTTTCGGTCTGAAGCTGCTTTTTTCCTTTCTTCGTCAACGAATAAAACTTTGCGCGCCGATTCGTTTCCGCCTGTCCCCAGCCGGAAGTGAGCCAGCCGGCCTGCTCCATGCGATGAAGAGCAGGAAACAGAGAGCCTGCCTTCACATCGAAAGCTGCGTTGGTCATCTGCGCGATTCTGCGCGAGATGCCCATGCCGTGCAGTTCCTGAAGCGCAAGCGCCTTCAGAATCAGAACATCGAGTGTGCCTTGCAGCAAATCGGACTGTGTGCCAGCCATGAATGCTCCTATTGACTGTCTATAAGACAGTAGCGCTCCTCTTATAGACAGTCAATAGGACGGCGAATTTCAGTGTCGATTTCAGGGCAGTGGGCTTGTCGAGGAGTTATAGGTTCGTGTTCCGGATGGATCGTCAGCGAATCGGGAGCTTCACCCCGAACCCGATCTACTCCGAATGGACAGGCCGATCCCAAACCAGGAGAACTGCCATGAGCCGATGGTGAAGTGAAGATGGTGAAGTGAATCAGTGGCTCCGTATAACCGTCACTAGGGAACAATGCGGAAGTGTTGAGCTTGTTCGAAACTCCGCGAGTGGTCAGGCGATTTCGCGCTCATTGACATCTCCGGTACAGGTACCTCCGCATTGCCGACAGCTCGGGAGCACGCCATTTATATCTCTTATCCCAACAGCCGCTTTGCCCAGCTGCACGACCCAGAGGGAAATCCGATCGAAATGGCAACCGAAATGACGAAACGCTCAGCCAACTTCACCTAAACAGTTTCAGCACGGCTTCGCCGCGCACCCGCGCATTCAACAGGTATTAGAGCCTTGACATACGAATTAACTAGTACTATAAATCACGTTTATGAGGCCAAAACAAACGACGCTTACGCCGCAGGAACTCGAAATCATGAAGCTGGTCTGGATGCGCAAGTCTGCCACCGTGCGGGACGTTTATGAACAACTCCGCGAACGCCGCAAAATCGCATACACCACGGTCATGACCATGATGAAGATTCTCGAATCGAAGGGGTACTTGAAAAAGCGCCAACAGGACCGTGCATTCGTATACCGTCCCGCGCATCGTCAGGATCAGGTGATTGGCAACATGATCCGCGAATTCATTGATCGTGTTTTCAACGGATCCGCAGAGCCTCTCCTTGTTCACCTCATCCAGAAGCGGCACATTCGGGAACAGGAATTGCAAAAAATCAGGCACATGATCGACCAGATAAAGTAACTCGGCCGGAAAGGACTCGAGTCGGAGGAGGACATCATGAACGCACCGTTATGGTTTTCAAATCTTCTATTTTGGAGTGCTCAAATAGCGGTGCTCGTCCTGGCTGCCGGACTTCTCGTTCGCCTATTCCGCATCAGCGAACCTCGTGTGCTTCTCGTGATTTGGCGGGTGATGCTTCTTGCCGGCCTCCTTCTCCCATGGGTCCAACCCTGGCATCGTCAGCCAGACCTCCGAGCCGCCTCAACCTTCTTAGACATTCCTGTTCAACGTTCACTTCCCGGTCCCCATCCTGTTTCTCATTGGTATCTACCCAGCCTTCTGATCGTCGCTCAGATTCTTGGTGCTGTGATTCTCCTTGGAATCGCGTTTCGCTTCGTAATCCTCGTACTGGGACTGCTCAAACTTCGCCGGCTTCGGCAACGATCTTTGCCGATTCCTGCAGATTCCAAAGCCGTCGCCATTCTCGAGCAGGCGCGCGCTTCACTAGGTGCGCGCGCTGAATTCCGTCTCTCCACGGAGACTGAGTCTCCTGTTATGTTCGGATTTGCGTCACCTGTGATATTTCTCCCTGAAAAGTTCCTTTACCTGGACGAGGGATTCCAATCAGCAATTGCATGTCACGAATTGCTGCACACTCTCCGGCACGATTGGATTCACCATCTGATCGAAGAAACTCTTCGATCGGCTCTCTGGTTTCATCCCGCTATGCTCTGGCTCATCGCGCGCCTTCGTCTGGCACGCGAGCAAGTCGTGGATCTCGAAGTCATTAGACTCACGCAAGCCCGCAAAACCTACCTGAAAGCTCTACTTGAATTCACCGCTGTCCGTGCTGCTGCCATTCCAGCGCCCCCGTTTCTAATCGAGCGCCAGTTTGCCGAGCGAGTGGCGCTCATGCTGAAGGAGATTCGTATGTCCCACACGAGATTGATCGCTTCCTTGGCGGCGATGACGTGTACGTTTGCCTTCGCCGTAGTGGGAACCGTGTCTGTTTTTCCTCTCAAGGCCGCACCTCTGCCATCTGCGCGAAATGAAACCACCCAAGATGCCCAGCCTGGCGCCAGCAATGCCATCGTAGACGCATCTACGATTTGGACCGACAAAGTGAAAGAGGGTTCCATGCCGCTGCAGGTGCGCGGCAAGGGAACGCTGATACGTAACAGCGGCTCCGCGAACATGGTCGCCAGAATTTCGATACCCGAAGCCCTGGCGAGCGGAGTACAACCCGGTCAGGGCGCCTATTTCACCTCTCGAGGACCTGCCATCAAGGGACATGTCAGCCGGATCGAATCGTCAGCTTCAGACGGAACGCGCAGCGTGGAGATTACGCCAGATTCAGCATTGCCGGAAGGACTTACTCCCGACAGCGCAATTGACGGCACAATCAACGTTGGCGAGCTGAATCATGTCCTTTACGTTGGACGGCCAGCAAATGCAAGCGCAAATTCTCAAGGTCCACTGTTGAAGATCATCAACAACGGCACGGAAGCTGTTCGCGTGAATGTGAAATTTGGCCGCGCGAGTGTGAGCTACATTCAAGTTCTCGAGGGACTCCAACCCGCCGACACCGTCATCCTTTCCGACATGTCTGCCTGGGACAGATTTGACCTAGTCCAAATTAAGCATTGATGTTGTTCGCCGACTGCCGGATGGCGAGTTCGTCTGAGCGACGAGCAGGTTTCTCACGTGATAATCCGCCATTGCTAGTTCAGGAAAAATAGAGCGTGCTCGAAGCGAGTGCCGGGCGGGAATTAGCCTAATGCTTCGATTGCTTTCAAAACCACACAAGCAGAATCTTTCGCTTTTCCACACGCGCCAAACAAATCTAAAGTGACGCCAAGGGCCTTCCCTGATTCTGCCGATTGGTGGCCTGCAAGTCCGTTTGTGAGAATCGATCACCGCCCGGATGACAGGCAAACCGGAAGTCAGTTTTCAATCATTGCCAACAGGACAATGCGCTCATCGAGAAGTTATTGGTTCGCGTTCCGGGTGAATTTTCGGCGAATCGGAAGCTTGACCCAAACCCGATCTACTCCGAATGGACGGACCAATCCCAAACCAGGACAACTGCCATCAGCCGAACGCAGAAACCTGCCAGATGCCCCCACCCGAATTGTTATCCTTGAATTAGGCCTGATAACTGGAAACGAAAGCCACGGGAGACTCCCGTGGCTTTCGTCTTTGTAACTCCATTGCTTGGACTATTTTAGCCGCAACCCGTTTGGAATGAAAGATTTGCTGACGGAAGACCGATTTGCACTGGAAACACAGCAGAAGCTAACGCGTAAGCCTTTTGTTTGGAGGACTTTAGCGATAAGCCCTTTAGACCACCGTACTTACCTACGGGAGGCCCCTCTAAGCCGTCGCGAATCAGATGTTTAAGTGCCGCGACCGGGGAGAGACGGGGAGGGGGTTGGGGGGTCACGTTACCATCCAGCGAGTACAGGCCAGACATTAGAATGTCCTGACTCATGCCCGAATCAGCTAGCGAGTCAGCATTTGTCCAGGCCGAGCGCGCCGCCGCCTTCATCCGCGAACGCA
>Ga0210396_10005992_pt1 | contig 11693 bp, 10 predicted proteins | sample IncBWH17OmetaG_FD_155466 | JGI IMG/M metagenome (GOLD analysis project Ga0210396, IMG submission 155466) | Forest soil microbial communities from Barre Woods Harvard Forest LTER site, Petersham, Massachusetts, United States - Inc-BW-H-17-O ...
GTCGACCCTATTCGGCCACGTCAAAGGCGCATTCACCAGCGCCATCGCCTCAAAAAAGGGCTTGTTCGAGATGGCCGACCGCGGCACGCTCTTCCTCGACGAAATCGCCACCATGGGTCTCGATACCCAGGCCAAGATTCTCCGCGTCCTGCAAGACCGCCGCTTCATGCACCTCGGTGGAGTGCAGGAGGTTCAGGTCGATGTGCGCATCATCGCCGCCACCAACATCGATCTCCGCCAGTCAGTGCGCGAAGGCCGCTTCCGCGAAGATTTGTTCTACCGCCTCAACGTGATCACCATCGACCTTCCTCCTCTGCGCCAGCGCAAAGAGGACATTCCATTGCTGGTCGATTTCTTCCTCAAGAAGTATGCCGAGGAAAATGACCGCCCGGTGCGCGGCATCACGCCAGAAGCGTTGCGGCCTCTGATGTCCTATTCATGGCCGGGCAACGTGCGCGAACTGGAAAATGTAATCGAGCGCGCCGTCGTACTGTCGTCCGGATCCGAAGTCACCCTCGACCTGCTTCCTGACAATCTGCTCGGCCGCGGATCAGCCTTCGCCCTCCAGGATCCGCCGATGGATGCGTCGCTGTTTGAAATCGTGGAAGACGTAGAGCGGCGCGTTATCACCGATATGCTGGAAAAGTGCAACTGGAACCAGACCGAAGCCGCCGAGCACTTCAAAGTCCCGCTCTCCACCCTGAATCAGAAAATCCGCCGCCTGAACATCGAAATCAAGAAAAAGATCCGAGGATAAAGAATAGTGGCCAGAGGCCAGTGATCAGTGGCCAGCACAACCTCCGACTCCGCATCCACTTGATCTTTCTGGCCCCTGACCCCAAGCCCCTGACCCCTGTTCTGTTATAGTTTCGTGAAAGCGCCGCAACTCGACCGCCGCGCTCCGAGCCGCATGGAACTCACATCGCCCACCGAACTCGTCAAGGAAAGAGTCCTGACGGTTCAGGATTACGTTCTGTTCTGCGGTCAGACAGTCGCCAATCTCTTCCGCAAACCCCTGTACGTTTCCGACATGATGCTGCAGGCTGACGCGATCGGCGTGGGCTCCCTGCCCATCGTCGTGCTCACGGGTTTCTTCACCGGAGCGGTGCTTGCCTTGCAAGCCTCCAATACCCTCGAGCGTTTCGGCTCCATCACTCTGGTCGGACAACTGGTTTCCACTTCCATGGTGCGTGAGCTCGGCCCTGTGCTCACCAGCCTGATGGTTGCTGGGCGAAATTCCTCCGGCATGGCCAGCGAATTAGGGTCGATGGTAGTAACCGAACAAATCGATGCTATGCGCGCCCTGGGCACTGACCCCATGAAGAAGCTGGTCACGCCCCGCATGACCGCCACGATTTTCATGATGTTTTTCCTTACGATCATTTCCGATGTAGTGGGCCTGACCGGAGGCTTATTCATCGCCAAGGTCCTGCTCCGTCTCGATGCCCGGCAGTACTGGTACAACGCCTGGCAGTCGCTGGTTTTTCAGGATGTGTTCATGGGCTTGATCAAGCCCGTTCTGTTCGGATTCATCATCGCCACGATCGGCTGCTTCTACGGCATGAACGCGCGCGGCGGAACCCAGGGCGTGGGCCGCGCCACCACGCAAGCGGTGGTTGCAGCGTCCGTTCTCATACTCGCGGGAGATTTGTTCCTCACGCGATTCCTGATGGCCGTATTATCGTTTAACTAGTCGTTGAACTAGCCTGTCGTTGAACTAGCATTATGTCCGCGCCGACCTTGCCTCTCGATCACGCCATCACAAGCACAAAAGACAGTGCTGCGCCGGCCGTCGTATTTGAAGACGTCGCGTTGGCTTTCGGCGAGAACAAAGTTCTCCGTGGAGTTTCCTTCCGTCTGGCCCGGGGTGAAACCAAGGCTCTCTTCGGCGTAGCCGGCTCAGGCAAGAGCCTGATTCTCAAGCTCGCGCTGGGGTTGATCCGGCCAGACTCCGGCAACATTTTCGTGCTGGGAGAAGACGTGACCCAGATGCAGGAGAAAGAGCTGTTCGCGCTGCGTGACAAGATTGGAATGGTCTTCCAGGAAAGCGCTCTGTTCGATTCTCTGAGTGTGAAGGAAAATGTCGCGTACCGGCTCACCGAAGAGCACGGCGTCTACGACGACGAAATCGATCGCAAAGTGCGCGAGGTCTTACGCTTCGTGGAGCTCGAGAAAACACTCGATCTCGATCCCGCCGAGCTCTCCGGAGGCATGCGGCGCCGCGTGGCCATAGCCCGCGCATTGATTACGCGGCCAGAACTTCTGCTCTACGATTCGCCCACCGGCGGCCTGGATCCCGTGACCTCGAACACCATCATCGAACTGATCGTAAAGCAGCGCGACGTCTACAAAACCAGCGCCCTGCTGGTCACACACCGCCTGCAGGACGCTTTTACCATGGCCACGCATGAGTTCGACAAGGAAACCAACCACATCGTCCCGCTGCCGCCGGGCCAGCATTGCAGGGTTCCTCTAACTTTTCTGATCCTGCGCGACGGCAAAGTAATTTTCGACGGCGACCTGCAACAACTCGCGCACACTCAGGACGAATACATCAGGGAATACATCTCATAGCAGTGGCCAGTGATTAGTGACCAATGGTCAGCAGAACTTCCACGTCGTGCGTTTAATAGGTTCGGGAAGGGCACGGCTCCAGCGTCGAGGATTTTACTGGCCACTCCTCACTGACCGCTGGCCACTGCCTTCACTTCCCCGCCATCAGCTTCTCCACATCGTCAGCCCCCGATGGCAACGCTCCGCTCAGCTTGATCAGCTTTCCATCTTTATCCACATAGAAGTCGTCCTCGATGCGCACCCCAAGGTTCTCCTCGGGAATATAAATTCCCGGTTCTATGGTGAAAGCCATGCCCGGACCGAGGGGAACCGTGTAGTCGTCGGGATCATGAACATTGAGTCCAATGTAGTGGCCCAGCCCGTGGATGAAGTATTGTCCCAGCGGCTGCCCATGCAGATCCTTGCCATGAGTATTGATGTAATCGAACGCAACCTGGTGAAGCGAATCCGCGCCATTGCGGCCGATGTGCGACTTGCCGGACTGGAAAGCAGCCATGGCGGCCTGTTGCGCTCCAAGAACAATGTCATAGATCTCGCGCTGGCGCGCCGTGAAGTGTCCGTTGATGGGAAGCGTGCGCGTAATGTCGGAGGCATACATCGAATATTCTCCGGCCGCGTCGATGACCACCACGTCCCCGGATTTCATCACATTGTCGTCGTCCGAATAGTGCAGCACCGTCGAGTAATAACCAGAGCCTACGATGGGCGCGTACGCCACCCGCTCGCAGCCCCGCTTTCCCCACTCGTATTGCATCAGCGCAGAAATCTCACGCTCGTTTACGTTCGGCTTCACTGCCTTGAACGCCGCAAAGTGCGCCGCCACTGAGGCATCCACGGCTTTGCGAATCAGCGCGACCTCTCCCGCATCCTTGGTAGTGCGCAGCGAGCGGATCATCGGCTTCACGTCCTCAAACGTCAAATATGCATTGAACCGCTTCATAAACTGCAGCGGCTTGTACGAAGACGAAGCCTCCTCGTCCGGACCGACATCGGTAAAGAGCACAGGGTGGGCGCCGGTTGCATAGCGGGCAACGTCATCGGGAAGTCGCCCCATATCTTCCACATGATCGAAACCCGTAATGCTTGGCGCTTCCGGGTTCTCCGCTCCGAGTTTGGGACCAGTCCACTTCTCCTGGGTCAGATTGCGCGGCGGCAGAAAAAGAATCTCGGTGTAAGCGCGCGCCGGCTTATCCCCTTGCGCGTCGGCAGGCGACGCAATCAGCAAAGCCACACCCGGCTCGATCGATCCCGAGAGATAGAAAAAGTTATCATCCTGCCGAAATCCGTAAAGATCGTTCGGACCGTCGTTTTCCGTGGCGGAAAACAGAACCACCACGCCTCCCACCCTCCGGGCAAGCGCTTCGCGCCGGGCGCGATAGTCGGAGTTGGGCTGGCGGTCGAAAGCGAAGCTCGCCGCTGTCGTGGCAAGACAGAAAATGCCCGAAAGAAAACTCACTAGAAAAAGAGAAGACCCAAATTTTCGCATCGTGTAGTCCATCCTAGTATCGATTCGTGAAGCCAAAGAAATGTAGCGCCGGCATCCCCCCCGCTCCGAATCCATAAAAACCACCGCTGAGCGAAGCCAGAGAAGGCCTGCATTTCACACCCCCACCGGGAACGGCTTGGTATGCGTCTCCGCGCTGAGCCCCGCGCCCGTAAACCTACCCTGCAGCAGCGACATCAACCCCGTGTACCAATAACCCACCACAAACAGCAGCAGGAATGGAATCGTGAAGTAGTTATCGATCTGGACGGCATAGGCGATGGTGGCGGCGAAGTACGTGCCGATCGCCAGTTCGAGCCATGGCACCCAGCCCAGGCGCCTTCTGTATTTGGTAGCTCCGACTTTGTCCTTCTTCGATTCCACGTGGTACTTGGGAGTGCGCGCAAACGCGCTCTGCTTGCCGATCAGCGCTTCAATCACGGCTTTGGTATTAGTAATGGTCAATCCAATGCCGAGAGCCATAAGGATTGGCAGATAAAGCAGCGCACGCGGCCAGCTCTTGGGAAAAAGTTCACGCTGCGAAACCAGGTAAAAACTCGAAATGGAAAACGTCGACGCCATGAACAGCGGAAAGTCGATGAAGAGCATCTGAAACCATCCCTGATAGAAGCGGATGATCATGGCCGGCAATATCAGCACGGAAAGCACAATCATCAGCGGATAGCTGAGGTTCGCGGTCAGGTGATACCAGGCTTCGATCTTGGTATGCAGCGGCGCATCGCTGCGCAGCACGCGCGGCAGAATTTTCTTTCCGGTCTGGATCAGCCCCTTGGCCCAGCGCGCCTGTTGCGTCTTGAATGCAGTCATCTCCACCGGCAACTCCGCCGGGCATTCCACATCCTGCAGGTAAATGAACTTCCATCCCTTAAGCTGCGCGCGGTAGGAAAGATCAGTATCTTCCGTAAGCGTGTCATGTTGCCAGCCACCAGCTTCGTCGATCGCCGCACGCCGCCACACTCCCGCAGTGCCATTGAAGTTAAAGAAGACGCCGCTGCGGGCGCGTCCCGAGTGCTCAAGCACGAAATGCCCATCGAGCAGGATCGCTTCCACCTGCGTCAGAAAAGAATAATTGCGGTTGATGTGCGTCCAGCGCGTCTGCACCATCCCGATCTTCGCATCGGTAAAGTGATGAATGGTGCGCAAAAGAAAATCTTCCGGCGGAGTGAAGTCAGCGTCGAAAATGGCGACGAACTCCCCTTTCGCCGTCTTCAGTCCCTCGGCCAGCGCTCCCGCCTTGAAACCTTCGCGATTCATGCGGTGATGGTAGCTGATGGGATTGCCCAGCGCCGCATAGCGTTCCACCAGGTTGCGCGCCACTTCAACGGTTTCGTCCGTCGAATCGTCAAGCACCTGAATGTCGAGCTTCTCCCGTGGATAGTTCAGCTTGCAGATCGATTCCAGCAGCCGCTCAACCACATACTGCTCATTAAAGATAGGCAGCTGCACAGTAACGCGCGGCAATTCTCCGAAATACGCAGGCGGTTCTGTGGTGCGCTTTTCTTTGTGCTTGTAATATAGGTAAACCAGAATGTAGCGGTGCATCCCATAACCCGCAAGCAGCACAAGCACAATGAAATAAGGAATCAGCAGCGCGCGATCGAAAGCGTCGGTGTGGTAAAGCCCCTGAAAAGTCTTATCCAACAGATGCTGGCGGAGGTAGGGCCCAATGCCCCTGGAGGCAGCCCACACGGCCAGCGTCGAAGACAGGATGAGATCAGAACGCAACAAAGGGTCAGCTGAAAACCTTTATTCTACCGGATTCGTAGCGCCGGCATTCTACCGGCTCTCCCGAGACCGTGCCCTGAGCTTGCCGTGGGGGCGTCTCGCCCTCGGGGCTCGCGGAGGCAGTTTGCAATTCAAGACGCACGCTAGCGGATGACGTGGACTGTTATGCCCACGTTGAGCTTCTTCCACGCCTTCTCCGCCGTGTAGACAGGAACTTTGAGCGCGATTCCCAGAGCGAGGCACGCGCGGTCTCCCAACGATAGCCCAAGATACCGAGTCTGAGTGGCCAGATCGCCGGCGACCCTCGCCTGTGCCTCGTCAAATGCCAGGACTTGTCGAACCGGGCTGGTCGCGTCTTCCCACGCTTGTTCGAAAGGCCAACCGCGGCTCACCAGTTTGGCTTGCACTTCGGAGAGATTCACCGCACTGCCAACCGCTCGCGCCAGCAAATCAGGAGTCAGCTTCTCCGCTCCCGGATCGCCTCCAATCACCGCAAGGATGGCGGAAGCATCGAGCACAACCCTATTCATGCTTGGCAGCCGCGCGGCGTTCCGCGAGCAACTCATCGACTAGCGAGCCGCCCTTTACGTACTGTCGGGCGCGGCGTTGCGCCCGTTGGATGCGACGCTGCTGGGTCGTGATCCGCAGCTCATCATCCTCGATGCGCAGCACAACCTCATCTCCAACTTCGATGCCGAGAGCCTTACGAAAAGAAGAGGGGATCACGACGCGGCCGTTCTCGTTCACCCGTGTTCGGGTTTCGTCTGGCATGCCATTCTCCGATTGGAATGACATTATTGTATCATACTGTCATAAGTTGTCGTTCCTGCCCTAGTCCGCACTACTACTGCCGCGTCGCCCAAGCCAGTCCATCGGGATCATGGCCAGCCTCGATGCGCCCAGCGACTTCCAGCGAATGCAGATCGATGACCGCAACATAACCATCAGGTGAGCAGGCCACGAAGGCCCGTGCCCCGTCGGGCTGCATTTGAATGCCGGCAGCACCGTGTCCAACCGCAATTCGTTTGACGACCTTGCGAGTCGCGGCGTCGATGACCGTCACACCCGAGCCGCGCAGAGTAGAAATCAGCGCAAGCTTCCCGTTAGGACTGAACTTCAGCCGGTTCGCCCCTCGCACATCAGCCGCCAGAGTCTCGGTCACTCGCTTGCTCGCAAGATTAATGATCGAGACAGTTCCGTCTCCAGCGTTGGCTACCCAGATTTCTTTTCCGTCGGGAGAAACATCAAAACCTTCAGAGCCGTCGCCGACTCGCACCACCGTCTCATTCCAATCGCCACCCGGCGCACCCAGCGCAGAGCCTTGCCCGGCAGGGCGTCCCGCAGCCTTCTCGATAATGCTCACCGTTCCCGAACTCACGTTGGTGGTGACAATCAGCTTCATATCCGGCGACACGTAGATCATGTGCGTCCGGTTCTGCCCTGTGCCCAGAATCCAATCGACGCTCTTGGTTGCTGGATCGTAGCTGCCAATCGCTTTCGCACCTTCCGCAGTGAACCACGCCTTCCCGCCCACAAAAGTCAATCCGTGCGGGCCGCGCAAAGCTCCAAGGTCGACAGACGGCAACGCTTTTTGTGCGACCAGATCCACGACCGCAAGCGTGTTGTATGCCCCCGATCCGTAGTTCGACGCGTAGGCCGTCTTGCCATCGCTTGAGGCGATGACTTCGTGCGGATCCTTCCCGACCGGTACGCGCGCGATTACCTGCAAGCTTGAGGGATCGACGATCAAGAGCATGCCGTCTTGCTTCGCCAGGATCAGCAATGTGTTCGCGGGCGTGTCCGCAGCGTGAGTAAGCGTCGCACCAAGCATGCTGCCAAGCAGAGCCAGGAGAGTCAGTAAGCGTCTCATAATTCCGAAAGGATACGCCATCGCGGCAAGCGTCGGCGAGGGAGACAGCTACTGCTGGTCTTCTGCGGCTGGAATTACCTTGAGCTGCAAGCTCGTGCGATCTCCTTCACTCACGTGCAGCGCCCTGCCGCGGCCTTCATAGCTCGCAAGGAATTGGGGATCGTAGTAAGCATCGCCATCGATACTCTCCCACGCAAAGAGCGTGTAATCACCAGGAGGCAAGCCGCGGAGCGTGAAGCGTCCACTCTGATCGGTAGCGGCTTTACGGTAGCGATCCGGATGCGTGCGAAACCGCGCTTCGGGCACAGCCACGACCATCGCATCGGCGACCGGTTCATCTTTCTGATTCATAGCCAGGCCCTCGGCGCGAGCACCATTGGCGCTCGCCAGCACATCGACGTTTGCAGCGCCACCACTCACGCTGAATCCAGAGTCCGCGACTTCGCGCCCGCCCGCTGCCACCGACTTCAGAAACCAATCCGGCATGTCGCTGGCATCGGAGAGCTGAACGTAATAGCGCCCCGCGGAAACGTTCTTCCACTCAAAGCTGCCATCAGCATTCACGTGAGCCAGAGTGGGAGAGCCCTCGCCAATCGTGACGCCGCCAAGAGCATCGTCATCACCGTCGGCCGAGCGCAGCAGAAGAAACATCTGACTGGCGTCAGGTCTCGAAACGCTGCCCGCCTCCATCCGCAAACGCCCTCGAATCGAGCCGCCAGCCTGCGGTGCAAGCTGCAGACCATCCAGGTTTGCCGAAGTAATCTGCAGCGATTGCCGCGCCAGCATGGGCACCGCAGCGTTATCTACGGTCGCGACAATCGTATACGCTCCCGGAGAAACGTCGCGAATCTCAAAGCTGCCATCGCGGTGCATCTCGGCGCCATTGAGCACGAGACTGAAATCTTTCGATTGCAGCATGATCGCCGCCGTGGTCCCTGGCGGCAGGTTCACCACCGAGCCTCGGATAGTCAAAGTAGGGCTTGGAGTCAGCGAGAAGTTCGCGGGAAAGTCGTCCCCGGCATGCAACTGGATCGGCTCGGCCTGCCCACGATCTCGCGTGCCCGGATAATAAGTAGTCTGGTAAGAGGCTGGCGTAGGCTTCTCGGTGCCCGCGGCGCCATTGCGAGGCGCTGGCGCATTGCCAGTCGTCTCGATCAGACTTCTGAAGTCAGGTGGCGGCGTCACCGAAATAAAGTAATTGCCCGCGGCGAGGCCAGCGATGCGGTAATCGCCCAAGTCGTTGGTGCGCTCGGCGCCGACCTGCTCCCAGTGACTGCGTCCCGCGACAAAAGTCTGTCGCAGGAGGGCGACTTGCGCCTCAGCCATGGGATCGCCATCTTCATCCGTCACGCGCCCTTCCACCACTGCCGCGGCTTGCAGACGGATAACTAAATCTTTCAGCTCCTGCCCGGCGCCGAGTGTGAGCACGCGCCCGTCGCTTCGCTTCTGATGCTTGTCGACTTCCTGGTATCCGGTGCGTTCCACAAACAAACGATAGCGCCCCGGCAAGATGTTCCCGATGCGAAAGCCGCCATCCACGCCGCTGAGCGCAGTGTAGTTCCCGCCATCGCTCTGGCTCTCAGTGATCAGCTCGATCAGCGCCTTCTTCACGGGCTCGCTGCCGGGATCTTTGGTGACGAGACCGGAGACGACGGCTCGTGCTGGCGCGGAAGATTGCGCGGCGGATGAAGTTGGGCTCTGCAGGGAAAGCGCAGCGGCGGCTGCGACGATGAGCCACAACAGACCTGCGGGAAGAACCTTCATCTTGTCTAATGCGGGGGCAGTCGGGAATGCGTCGAGTCGGCGTCGTGAGGATCGGATCACGTGCGCTTCAACCTTGTCATTCTAACCTGAGGCGGGTGGTTGATCCAGATCAAAAAATTCGCAGATTGGAGTTCGTAAAATCTCTGGAATCAGCAACTTCCGTTATTGCGGTCTGGTTAAAATATTGACACCAAAAGACTTACTTGCAAAATATTCCATGCAAAGGACTTAGTGGATTGTCGCCCCGGTAAAGTGCCTTGGAATCAATAGAGCGGATCGTAAAATCTTGCATTCACGGAACTTACTTAGCTCGTTGCTATTTCGATTGTCAAAGATCGGGTGCGTTGGGCCGGCCCGTTTCGAGGTCTCCGGCTTGATCATTGTCGGCTGATGGGGCTGTGGATGGCAAGGTTAGATGTCACATAATTGCTGTGGAATTCCGCTCTTCTGGCTCGTGGTGGAATGGCAGCACAGTGCCCTGCCAAGGTGGTGGTGAGGGTTCGACTTCAACTTCCGATTTGCCGGTGATTGGGGAGCAACTTAGCTTCCCGCACGTCGATTTCCGGTGCGACGGGGACGCATGCCCTCTGCAAAACGACACCAACCCTGAATCCTCAGTAGCCGCTTCACACCGACCTTTCACGCGCAGACGCTTTCTTGTTGGCCGTCTTTGTGGTGGGCTTGATTCGGAGTGCATCTATGGGCTCCCGACGCTTAGAAACTGCCATCAACCAAGCCTCAAACCCAAATTCAATGCCGCTTGCCGGTTTGAGCTCGCCTAACACTTGAGCGGCTTCTAACGCCACCGCCCCATGCAGGAACGCCCAAAGCGCAACGGACGCCTGCGCAGCTCGATCCGACCCGGCAATTCGTTGCACCTGCTCGAGAGTGAACGCCCAGAGACTTTGGTGGGAAGTCGCATCGTGCCTTGGCGCGTGGAGACTCATCATCACTTCGTAGAGGTGACGGTTGTCCCTTGCGAACTTAATGTAAGCAGATGACATCTCGCGGATTGCGGTAACCGGTTCGCGCCCGTCGGCAGCCTTCCTCAACGCCAGTTCCAGTCGCCGGGCAGCTTCGTTTGCGAGGGCAGCTTCGAGTGCCCGGCGATCTGGAAAATAACGGTAGATCGCGTTGGGCGCGAGGTCGAGGGAAGCAGCGATGTTCCGTAGCGACAAGTCGCGGATACCCCCGTGAACGAGTTCCTTAAGCGCAGCCGACAGGATGGTTTGGCGGTCTGTTTTTGACGGATACGGCATACAGAACACTGTACACCTTGACATGTCACGGACCAAAGTGTACGCTGTACATATTGAAGATGGGCAGTGTCCATCTTAGGAGGAGCGCAATGGCGAACAGCAAAAGCAAAGATGTCGTGGTTACCGGGGTCTCCACCGGAATCGGTTGGGGAACCACAAAGGTGCTTATTTCAAAAGGATTTCGCGTGTTCGGTTCTGTACGCAAGCAGGCTGACGCCGATCGTTTGCAAAGGGAGTTCGGGAACGGCTTTGTGCCTCTAATGATGGACATTACGGATGCAGACGCTGTACATCAAGCTGCCCAGCGGGTCGGCTCCATGATAGGCGACAGGAATCTTGTTGGCCTGGTGAACAATGCAGGAGCTGTCGTGAGTGGGCCGCTGCTTTATCTGAGGCCCAGCGAGTATAGGAGGCAGTTGGAGGTCAACATGATCTCCCCGCTTGTCGTAATCCAAGCCTTCGCGCCTCTTTTGGGAACGGATAAGAAGAGGCAGGGGCCCGCCGGGCGCATTGTGAACGTCAGCTCTAGTGTTGCAAAAGTTGCCATCCCGCTTCTCGGCGCCTATTGTGCTTCCAAGTTTGGTCTTGAAGGAATGTCGGACGCGCTGCGGCGAGAGCTGATGTTATTTGGCATTGACGTCGTAATCATAGAACCGGGCACCGTGAACACGGCGATGTACTACAAGGGCGAAAAAGAAGATTTGAGTGAGTTCAAGCAGACCGAGTATTGGGAGTCGGTGCAGAACTTCCAGAAGTTCATCGTCACCGAAGCACGTACCAATGGCTTATCCCCTGAGCGTTTGGGCGAAGCGGTCCACGTCGCACTCAGCACGGCGAAGCCGAAGGCACGCTACGCGGTCATTCCGCAACGTTTGAAGAACTGGACTCTGCCCAGACTTCTTCCCACGAGGATGCTCGACGCCGCGGTCTCAAAGCAGATGGGACTGAAGAAGCGGTAGCCAGTCTGGTGTTTTCGATCCCCGCGGTTGAATGATTC
>Ga0210396_10005994_pt1 | contig 11689 bp, 7 predicted proteins | sample IncBWH17OmetaG_FD_155466 | JGI IMG/M metagenome (GOLD analysis project Ga0210396, IMG submission 155466) | Forest soil microbial communities from Barre Woods Harvard Forest LTER site, Petersham, Massachusetts, United States - Inc-BW-H-17-O ...
CGATGAAGTGTTAGATAAAATATAGTCGCAGAAAAAACGGAACGAGACGCGCGTAGAGGAAAGTCAAATGGAACGCAGCAAAAAAAAGAATGAAGCGCGCGAGGGAAAGTGGGCAAGGATGTTGCTCAAGAGCAAATTGTGTGTCGAATATATTCACAGGCAGCATCTAAAAGAGTTGACGCCTGTAGTGGAAAGTTCTTACACTACAGCCAGGGTAACTCTCGCAAGAGTTTTCCAGCAAGTTAGCCGAGGTCCGGATATGGCTTTCGTGCGACGTAAAGGAAATGCCTACTACCTGGTGCACAATGTGCGCCGCGGCGGAAAAGTGCAGCAACTGCACCTGGCACGACTCGGCGAGCGGGCGAGAATTACCGACGAAATCGTAAAAGAAGTGAGCAAGAAACACCCCTTCGTTGAACTCAACTGGCGCAGTCTGCGCGAACAGTTGAACAGCCAAATCGATCTGACCGACCCTCAATCCCCAGCCGTACAAAAACTGGTTCATTCTCTAAGAGACCTAAATCTGGATTTGGCGGACTTTTTTCCGCCGGTGCTGCGGCTTTCCGAATCGCCTGCGGTAACGCGGGAGTTGTTGGTGCAGTTGCGGCTTCTTCATTCCACCATTCAGGTGAAACTCGATCAGTTCGGGCGTACCGACGGACTGAAGCGAATGAGCCGGAACGGTGGTCGGTTTGGGCAGGCGGCTCCGGAATTCCGGGGACGCTAGGGGAGGATGTCATGGGGACAGGGGACTTATCACTAAATCCAAGCATACGTAGTGCCGAGACGGTGGAGTTTCAACGGGCGCTGCGCGCGAAGATCGTTGGTCAAGACGAAGGCGTGCAAGCGCTGGTGGAATTGTTCCAGGTGTTTACAGCCGGGCTGAGTTCACCAGGGCGCCCGGTGGGAAACCTGCTATTTCTGGGACCAACCGGTTCGGGCAAAACGCGCATCGTCGAGGCCGCGGCGGAAATCTTGTTTGGCAGCCCGCGCGCGGTGATCAAGATTGACTGCGCGGAATTCCAGCACTCGCACGAAATCGCCAAGCTGATTGGATCGCCACCGGGATATTTGGGACACCGGGAAACGCATCCGCTGATTACGCAAGAGGCGCTGTCGGCAAATCACACCGAAAAGCTGAAGCTGTCGTTCCTGCTGTTTGACGAAATCGAGAAGGCCAGCGACGCATTGTGGCAATTGCTGCTGGGAATGTTGGACAAGGCCACGCTCACACTGGGTGACAACCGGCGTGTAGATTTGTCGCAAACCGTGATTTTCATGACTTCCAACTTGGGCGCAACGGACATTACGGACCTGGTGTCGGGCGGCTATGGCTTCATCAAGTCTGGCGACGTGCCGAAAGACAATCTCGACCAGAAGGTCGAGCGAACCGCGGTAGAGGCGGCCCGGCGTAAGTTTTCGCCGGAGTTTATGAACCGCTTAGACAAGATGGTGGTGTTTCGTCCGCTGATGCGCAACGAACTCGAAGCCGTGCTGGATATCGAGCTGGGCTTGGTGCAGAAGCGGGTGCTGGACACAGCTACCGGCAAATTCCTGTTTCGCGTGACGGATGCTGGCCGCGACTTCCTGCTGCAGGAAGGGACGGATCAGCGTTACGGAGCGCGACACTTGAAGCGCGCCATTGAGCGATTTGTCGTTTATCCACTGGCCAACCTGCTGGCGACTCAACAAGTGCGACTGGGAGACCTGGTGCGCATCGATTGGGATGGCGTACATAAGGAATTGACCTTCGTGCGGGAGCGCGAAGGCGCCATTATTACTTCGGAAGGCGCCGCGGCTATGGCGGCTGGCGCTTCTCCTGCGATCGAAGACGGGCTGGGCAAAGATGCTCCAGCCGAAACACTGGCCAAAGACGCGACGATTCTGCCGGCACTACCCGCGGCGGCACCGGCAACGGCGCGGCAACCACTACAAGGGCGGAAAAAGACCGACAAAGAACGCTAGGCTACATAACGAAGTTTGGTAAACGAGGGGCGCATGGCAACGTGCGCCCCTTTTTGTCGTTCAGGGAGTGACACAATGTGGTGCAGTGCTCTCAAATTGCGCACAGTTGTCACCGTGTCTCACGGGTTGAGACAGATGGCCGGCGAGCCATTTTTGTAAGTTGTTGAAGCTATGGTGTTTTCGATTTGCAATGTTGCTGGCGAGATTGGCACGCCCCATGCATTGTGTTTCCTGACTGCGTCGCTCACGCGGCGTTGTCGAGCTTCCAAGCAGAGCGGTGAAGCGAGGGGCTCACCGTAGAGGGTAGACGCCATGAAAGCAGCGACACGCCAGCAGTTGGATCCAAGCATCCGCAGCAACGACACGCGCGATTTCCACCAAGCGCTGAAGTCGAAAATTGTGGGGCAGGAAGAGGGCGTGCAATCGCTCGTCGACCTGTACCAGGTATTTTGCGCGGGATTGAACTCGCCGGGCCGTCCGGTGGGGAACCTGCTGTTCCTTGGACCGACCGGATCGGGCAAGACGCGCATTGTGGAAGCCGCGGCCGAGATTCTGTTTGGCGATCCGCGTATGGTGATTAAGGTAGACTGCGCCGAGTTTCAGCACTCGCATGAAATTGCCAAGCTCATTGGTTCGCCCCCTGGCTATTTGGGACACCGGGAAACTCATCCTCTAATTACGCAGGAAGCACTGGCGATTTCGCATTCTGAGAAACTGAAGCTGTCGTTCCTGCTTTTCGATGAAATTGAAAAAGCCAGCGACGCGCTGTGGCAGTTGCTGCTGGGCATGTTGGACAAAGCGACTTTGACGCTGGGTGACAATCGCCGCGTGGACTTGTCGCAGACGGTCGTCTTCATGACCTCGAACCTGGGCGGCGGGGAAATTACGGAATTGATGGCCGGCGGCTACGGCTTCATCAAGTCGGATGACAAGCCGAAAGATAACCTGGACCAAAAAGTGGAGCGCACGGCAGTGGAAGCGGCGCGCCGCAAGTTCTCTCCGGAATTTATGAACCGGCTGGACAAGGTGGTGGTGTTCCATCCCTTGCAGCGGAAACAGCTTGAACAGGTTTTGGACATTGAACTGTCGATGGTGCAGCAGCGCGTGCTGGAAACGGCCAAGGGGCAGTTCCTGTTTCGCGTGACGGAATCCGGACGTGACTTTTTGCTCGAAGAAGGCACCGACCAGCGTTACGGTGCGCGTCACTTGAAGCGTGCGATTGAGCGACACGTGGTCTACCCCATGGCGAATCTGCTGGCGACCGACCAGGTGCATCTGGGCGACTTGATCTGCATCGACCGTCCGGGCAAACAAGATCATTTGAGTTTTGAACGCGAAGGCGAAAACGTGGCCTTGCCGGTTCGCCGTCCGGATCCGATTGTGACGCAACGTGTTTCGCAGGCTCGCGGCGGGCGTCCCGTGGATGCTCCCGGAGTGCCAGTGTCGCCGGAACCGGCGCCACGCCTCGCGCGTTAGATTTTTCTGTCGACCCACCCCCCAAAGCCCAGGCGGGAAACCGTCTGGGCTTCTTCTTTTGGTCTGCGACTCCCTCGTATAATTTCTAGATGGCGTACCGCGACGCACGTCTGTGCATCTGCATGGAGAGGGAGTTCATGAAGAGCGTGGCAGTGAAGAGAATTCGATGCGCGGGGTACCTTGCGCTACTGCTGCTGATTGCGGCTCCAGGGGCGTTTGCGGATCGGACGCGGCTCAAGCCTGGCTCGAACCGGTTCACGCCACAGCAAGACATTGAACTGGGGCGCAAGGCGGCACAGGATGCGGAGCAGAAGCTGGTGTTATGCAACTCGCCGAAGATTGATGCTTACCTGACCAAGCTTGGACACCGGCTGATCGCGCACCTGGACACATTTGGCGCGGAGTATCCATGGGAATTTCATTGCGTGAACGATAAGGCGGTAAATGCGTTCGCGTTGCCGGGCGGATTTGTGTTTGTGAATCGCGGGGCGATCGAAGTTTCCGATTATGAAGCGGAGCTTGCCGGAGTGATGGCGCACGAATTGTCGCATGTGGCGCTGCGGCATGGGACGAACCAAGTGACCAAGGCGCAGAACGCGGAACTCTTAACAGGCATTTTGTCGGCGGCGGGCGGAATTCTTGGAGGCTCGGCAGGCTCGGCCATTGGAGGGCTGGGTCAATTTGCGACGGGAAGTCTGCTGTTGCGGTATTCGCGGGGCGCGGAGACGCAGGCCGATGTGATGGGCACGCAGGTTTTGTACGACTCGGGCTACGATCCGCGAGCGCTGGCGGCATTTTTCGAAAAACTGAACACCGAGCCGGGGCAAAAGAACCCGCCGCAATTTTTCTCGGATCATCCCAATCCCGATCACCGGCTGGAGCGGGTGCAGGAAGAAGTCCAGAAGATGGGAGGCGTGCCAGAAGGCGCACAGCGCGATTCATCGGAGTTCGAAGCGATCAAACGCGAAGTGATGGCGCTGCCCGTGGTGAGCAAACAACAGGCCGCCGCGGCCAGAGGAGAAATTACGTTTCCAGCACCTGGGACGGTGAAGGTTGGTCCGCCGTCGGAAAATTATGCGGATTTGCAGGCGGGGATATTTTCGATGAGGTATCCCGACAACTGGAAAAAATACGGCCGGGGAAGCAATGTGACGATTGCACCTGAGGGTGGGGTCGTGGAAACCGGGAACGGGCAAGCGGCGGTGGCTTATGGAGTGATGGCAAGCGTGGCGCAGATGAAAGGTAAGCCTCCCAAGGGAGCAGACGCGTTGCGAGATGCGACGCAGAAACTAGTGGATGCGCTGCAGCGGGAAAACAACAACATGAAAGTGACGCGCGAGTCCAAAGAGGTTTCGCTGAATGGGGAGCCCGGGCTGTCGACGTATTTGGAGACGGATTCACCCACGGGAGGAGTGGAGAGGGACTGGGTGGTGACGGTGCTGCGTCCGGAGGGCCTGGTGTACTTCGTATGCGTTGCGCCGCGCGATGAGTATGGCAATTTCGACAAGGCGTTTGGGACGATGATGGATAGCGTGAAGTTCCAGTAGCAAATGACATGGTCAATACGGTTTTATGAATTAAGGTGGCGTGATAAGGGTCGACCCACCGCAAACAGCGATAATTTAAAGCGGCGAAGCACGTTACTCCCTGCAAACAAAACAGGCGCCGAAGGTGAGCTTCGACGCCCGTTGTGCCTGCACTGATTTGTCCACCAAGCTAGTTATGCTGCTTGATTTCTTTTGTGTTCTTGCTCGCCTGGTTAGAACGGCAAGCCCGGCAATGACTGGGTTCCCTCGATGCGTACGCCATCCAGGGCATTGGGATTCAGACCTAGAGCCTTGAGAATCGTCGGCGCCACTTGCATGGTTTCGACCGGGCTCTTGATGGTGGCTGAGGAGAAGCTAGGGTTGGAGAGGAGGATCATCACGTTGGTGTCATCGTGAGAGAATCCGCCGTGTTCGGCCTGCTTCGCTTTGCTTCCCGAGTAGGTAACTCCCACGTTGGGGGTGACGATGATGTCAGGTGTGCGCGAATCGCCATTCGGCGGGAGGCCAGGCTTGTTGTAGAGCTGCGAGAGGGTGCGCCCGTAGAGGATTTGCCCGATACCTGCGACATTCGCGCTTGCGGGCGATTGGGTTTCGAGTATTTTGACTTCATCTGAAGCATTGCAGGTGTTGCGGAGCCACAACAGGGAAATGTCATCTTCCGTGGGGCCGATCTGTCCGCCAGCGTTGGACTCCGAGTCCGGCAAGCAGCTGTCAATTAACTGGCTGGGCGAGGTCGTCACCGGGCCAGAGGAAGTGATCCCAGTGTAGCGCTGAGAATCGATTGGGCTCTGGCCGTGTTTTGCGGTAACGATGATGAGCGTGGAATCGTACAGTCCCGCTTTCTTCAAGGCTGATACCCATTCACCGAACGAAGCGTCCGCAAACTCGATCTCACTCAGCAAATTGGCGCTCGGTGTGCCCATGGCGTCCAGGTAACCGCCACTGCCGACGTTGGGCTCAATCAGCTTTTGGCCAACACTCACGGCCTGGAAGTTCATGCCGAAAATTGCCGGCACTTTGGCTTTGTGCGAGCGGTTGTGGGTATAGCCCTCGATTTGGTTTAAGACGCCGTTCACTTTCAGCGTGTCGTAGCACTGAATGTTTAGGAAACTATTGGTCCATGCAGCTAGCGCGGTCGGGGAGGAGGAATCCGGAACTGTAGCGCAGTTCATGCCGAGCGGCGTGGTGACTCCGGGAAGCCCGACAACGAGGGAATTGATTTCCGGTCCGTAGAAATCGTCAAGGTTGGTGCCGTCGCCGGGACCGGACACAGAGGAATAGGCCGGGTGTTTGTCAGACCACGCGACGTATGCGCCAGCTTTATGCGCCACACCGAAGATGGTATTCACGCGGCCGAAGTTCCACGGGTAGACAGGGGCGCAGTTTTTGTAGGGATCGCGAATCAGCTTCATCGGGTCGATGGAATTGATTCCGCCATCGCCGTTTGCCGTGCTGATTCCATCGACTCCGTTTACAAAATTCTGATTCTTGTCGATGCCTTCTTCGTACTCGGTGGTTGTGCCGTTCGGCTGATTTAGCTTACAAGTTCCTCCCGAGAGGCCGTTCCCGGTGGCAATCGTTGGGGGAGCAAGCACGCGGTCGTAGGCGACGTCATAATAAATACCGGCGGTGCGCGGTGAAGCTCCAGTGACGATGGCCGTCAAGCCCGGAAAAGAATCGGAGGTCTTGGAAGTGGAGGTCTCCAGGTAGTTGATGCCATTTTCGCCCAACTCCGCCAAATTCGGGCAATAGGGCAAACCGCCGTTCACACCGCTGACGCCCTTCGAGCAGTTAAGGTAATCCACGGCGTGCATGCCATCAATGCTGATGAGCAGCACGTGTTTAATCTTGCTGGTACCGTCCCAGTCGTCATTAGCCCGTGCCGGAGCTGGTAGGGTGGCAGCAGTCAGGCCAAGCGATAATCCAAAAGCCAAAAACTTTCTAATCATTGTTTTCTCCATTTAGAGTGCCGTGCCCAGTTGCGGGGCGTGGGGAGCACGGACAGGTCCGGGTTGGGAGCGTAGGTGGAGATTGTTACAGCAGGGAAACGATTGGATGTCTTGCCGATGAAAGTGGGCCGATTCGCAGGAAATTCACAGGCAAACGACAAAACTTTGATTGGAAAGTTTCTGACTTACTTTCTTGCGCAGCGCATTTGTGAACAAAGTTTCAGAAGCGAGCCTCGGAAGACTAGAAATCCGGCCGAGAGGTTACTTGCGCCAAGCTCTCGCTATGTATTTCTTCGGCTCGTTTCAAGGCGTCGCTGATATTTTCGCAAATATTTTCTGAGCCGATGTGGCGATCGAATCCGGCTTCGCGCATAAGCGAGGCGGGCTGCGGACGGGCGCCACACATGAGCATGCTGCGGCCACTGGCTTGGAGTTTGTCGGCGAGTTCTTCGAGAGCGGCGATGCCGGTGGCGTCGATCGCGGTCATATTGCGCAAACGAAGGATGACGATGGGAGGAAGGGAACTGAGCGCATCCGTGATTTCGGTGAGTTTATCGGTGACGCCGAAAAGAAATGGGCCGTGAATGCGGAACACCGCGGCGTAATCGGGAATGTCTTTGTCTTGCAGGCTGTGCACGCGGCCGCCTTCGATGTAGTCGTCGGTAACTTTGGAAACCGTGGTGGTGGAGGAAATTTTGCGGATAAACATGAAGGCGGCGAGGATCATGCCGACTTCCATCGCGAAGGTGAGATCGGTCAAGACGGTGAGCGACATGGTGAGCGCCCAGACGGTGATGTCGGCCCTGGTAAGTCTGAGAATTTCGGGAATTTCGCCCCAGTCGCCCATGTTGTAGGCAACCATGAAAAGAATGCCGGCCAGCGCGGCGAGTGGAACGTTTTTAACGAGTGGCGCGGCGAACAGGATTACCGCGAGCAGCGTCAGGGCGTGAATGATGCCGGCAATGGGAGTCTTTGCGCCAGCGCGAACATTCGTTGCGGTGCGGGCGATGGCGCCGGTGGCGGGGAGTCCGCCAAAGAGCGGCGAGAAAATGTTGGCGACGCCTTGGGCAATGAGTTCGACATTGGGATTGTGCTTGTCGTGACTCATGCGATCAGAAACGACGGCAGACATCAAAGATTCGATAGCGCCGAGCATGGCGACAGTGATTGCTGGAGAAAGCAGATGGACAAGAATTTTCGGCTGCAACACGGGGATGGCGATGTGCGGGAGTCCGCTGGGAATACCATTGAAGCGCGAGCCGATGGTTTCGATAGGGAGATGAAAGAAATAGACGGCGGCTGTGGCACCGAAGCAAACGACGATGGCGCCGGGAATGCGTTTGAAGAATTTGGCGCAGACAATCATTACAGCTAGCGACGCTATGCCGAGGATGGCGGCAGTGGGGTTGAGCGATTTGAAATTTTCGGCGATAGCGGCCATGCGATGGAAGAAGTCGCCGGGAACATGCTCCATGCGAATGCCGAGGGAGTCGCGGATTTGCGTGCTGGCGATCAGCATGGCGATGCCGTTGGTGAAGCCGACGACTACGGGGCGCGGGAAATATTTGACGAGGGCGCCAAGACCGGTGATGCCCATGAGAACGAGCATGACTCCGGCGAGCATGGTGCAGGTGAACAGGCCGTCGATTCCGTAACGCTGGATGATGCCGAGAACTACCACGACGAAGGCGCCGGTCGGGCCGCCGATTTGTGTTTTCGAACCGCCGAGTGCGGAGATCAGGAAACCAGTGACAATGGCGCAGTAAATTCCGGCTTGTGGGGAGACGCCGGAGGCGATGGCGAAGGCCATGGCGAGTGGCAGGGCGACGAGGCCAACGGTGATGCCGGCGATCAGGTCGGCGATAAATTTTTCGAAGGAGTAGTCGCGCAGAAGTAGGACAGATTTAGGTAACCACGCGTCGATTGCGGAACTCATGAGCGAAAACCTGCTTCCCGTCTAGGTTTGACCTAAGTGTAGCAGAGGGGCGTTGACCAGGGCCTATGACGGGTGCACTTGTGTCTGAAGAACAAAGTCGCGAGTGCGCTTGATCGTAACTAGTCAGCGGCTTCGCTGCGCTTGGCTGGCTTCCAGCGGAGGATCGGCTTGCGGGCGGCGCCTACTTCGTCGAGGCGGCGAACACGCGTTGTGTGCGGCGCGGTCTTGACGACGTCCGGAGTGGTTTGCGCTTCGCGGGCGATGGACTTCATGGCGTCGATGAACAGGTCGCACTCTTCCTTGGATTCAGATTCGGTGGGCTCGATCATCAGCGCGCCGGGAACGATAAGCGGGAACGCCGTGGTGTACGGATGAAAGCCATAGTCGATGAGGCGCTTGGCGATATCCATGGTGCTGACGCCGTGGCGCTTTTGCGCGGCGTCGCTGAAGACAACTTCGTGCATGGAAGGCCGGGTGTAGGGAAGATCGTAGACGCCTTCGAGATTTTTGCGAATGTAGTTGGCGTTTAACACCGCATCTTCGGTGGCCTGACGAACGCCGGGTCCGTAGGCAAGGATGTAAGCGAGGGCGCGAACGAGCACGCCGAAATTTCCGCTGAAGGCTTTGACGCGGCCGATGGATTCCTTACGTTGGAAATCGAGAGCGAGGCGGCCACCTTCTCTTTCCACCAGCACTGGAGTGGGGAGATAAGGCTCGAGAATCTTTTTCATGGCGACGGGGCCGGCACCGGGGCCACCACCACCGTGCGGCGTGGAAAATGTTTTGTGCAGATTGAGGTGCATGACGTCAACGCCGAGATCGCCGGGGCGGGTGATACCGGTGAGCGCGTTCATGTTGGCGCCATCCATGTAGAGGAGCGCGCCTTTGGCGTGAAGGATTTCTGCAATTTCCGGAATCTGCTGTTCGAAAATGCCGAGAGTGGAAGGATTGGTGAGCATCAGCGCGGCGACATCTTCGGTGACTTGCTCGCGGAGTTTGGCAAGATCGACTTGGCCTTCGGCGTTGGACTTGATGTTTTCGACGTCGTAGCCGGCGATGACGGCGGTAGCAGGATTGGTGCCGTGCGCTGAGTCCGGAATCAAAACCTTTTTGCGCGGATTGCCGTGCTTTTCGTGATGCGCGCGAATCAGCAGCAGACCGGTGAGTTCGCCTTGCGCTCCGGCGGCGGGCTGCAGAGTGACGACATCCATACCAGTGATTTCGAGAATACACTTCTCGAGGAGCCGCATAATTTTCAGGCAGCCTTGCGACAATTCTTGCGGCTGTAACGGATGCTCGGTGGCTATGCCAGCGAGGCGCGCAACGTATTCGTTTACGCGCGGATTGTACTTCATGGTGCAGGAGCCTAACGGATACATGCCAAGATCGATGGCGAAATTCCAGGTGGAAAGGCGCGTGAAGTGGCGCAGGACTTCGATCTCGCTGACTTCGGGAAAGCCTTCGACGCCTTCGCGACGGTGATGCGTGCCGAGACTCTTCTCGGGATCGGTGGAAGGCACGTCGAGCGGCGGCAAATCGAAGGCGCGCTTGCCGGGCGACGACTTCTCAAAGATCAAGCCTTCATTCTGATTGGTGTGACGCGTAGCTTTCTTGATGTGTTCGTTCATCGGAAACTGTAAGCGGCGGCCGGGTGCGAGCGAAACGTGGCGCCAAATCCTCCTGAGTTAGAGCGGCTGTTCGAGAGCGCGCTTTACGGCAGCAACGAATCGATCGATTTCCGCGCGCGACGTAGTTTCGGTGACACAGACCAATGCGTGCTTGGTGAGATCGGGATATGCCGAGCCCAGAACAAACGGGCCAACAAATTTTTCCTTGAGCAGGTAAGCGTTCACAATTTTTACGGAACGCGGAAACTCCACGGTGAACTCGTTGAAGAACGGCGCTTTGAAGGTGCGCTTGACGCCGGGAATTTTCTCGAGCTCGGCGAGAGTGTAGTGAGCCTTGGAAAGATTGTGCTGAGCCATTTCGCGAAGGCCTTCTTTGCCCAGCAGCGTGAGATGCACGGTGGCGGCGAGGGCGCAAAGCGCCTGGTTGGTGCAGATGTTGGAAGTGGCTTTCTCGCGGCGGATATGTTGCTCGCGGGTGGCGAGGGTGAGCACAAAGCCACGGTGGCCGGCGCTGTCGGTGGTTTGACCGGTGAGGCGTCCGGGCATCTGGCGGACGAATTTCTCGCGGGAGGCGATAACACCGGCGTAGGGTCCACCGTAGCTGGGAGCCAAACCGAAGCTCTGCGCTTCCATGGCGACGATGTCGGCTTCAACAGGAGGACTCACGACGCCGAGAGAAACGGCTTCGGTAATCGCCACAACGAGAAGCGCGCCGGAGGCATGAGCGGCGTCGGCTAGAGGAGCGAGCGTTTCGATGGCGCCGAAGAAATTTGGCGATTGCACGACTACCGCGCAGACATCCTGCTTCAAGGCGTTTTGCAGCGCGCGTGTGTCCAGGGTGCCGTCGGGGGTGAAGCCAATTTCTTCAATGTGCAAGCCGGAATTCTTGGCGTAGGTGCGGAGGACTTCGCGATATTCGGGGTGAACGGAACGAGCGACGAGGACGCGACCTTTGCCGGTGAGGCGTTCTGCCATGAGCACCGCTTCGGTGGTCGCGGTGGAACCATCCCACATGGAAGCGTTGGCCACTTCCTGACCGGTGAGCTGGCACATCAGAGTTTGAAATTCGAAGATAGCTTGCAGCGTGCCCTGGGAAATTTCCGCTTGGTAGGGAGTGTAGGAGGTAAGGAACTCGCCGCGCTGCAAAACTACATCGGTGACGACGGAGCGCAAGTGATTGTAAACGCC
>Ga0210396_10005998_pt1 | contig 11683 bp, 11 predicted proteins | sample IncBWH17OmetaG_FD_155466 | JGI IMG/M metagenome (GOLD analysis project Ga0210396, IMG submission 155466) | Forest soil microbial communities from Barre Woods Harvard Forest LTER site, Petersham, Massachusetts, United States - Inc-BW-H-17-O ...
AAATCATGGACGCTCGAAGAGCTCTACAAGCTGCCGCAGGTCAAGCAGGTGACGCGCCATATCTGCGTCGAGGGCTGGAGCGCGATCGGAAGCTGGACCGGAACGCCGCTGCGCGATTTCCTCAAGCTGGTCGGCGCCGATACCAGCGCGAAATATTGCTGGTTCCAGTGCGCCGACAAGGAGGGCTACAACTCGCCGCTCGATATGCGCACCGCGTTGCACCCGCAGACCCAGATGACGTTCAAGTTCGGCGATGAAATTCTCCCCAGGGCCTATGGCTTCCCGATGAAGATCAGGGTGCCGACCAAGCTCGGTTTCAAGAACCCGAAATACGTGACGTCGATGGAAGTCACCAACGACTACAAGGGCGGGTACTGGGAAGACCAGGGATATAATTCATTCAGCGGGAGCTGAGTCCACGCCGACGCCTTCACGGGGACGACGGTAACGGGCGCCGGTCGGCTCGCTCACGCCGCACCGTCCTTCATGGCGCCGCCGAGGAACAGTTGCCCGATGCGGGGGTCGTTGAGCACCCGCTCCGCTTTGTCGACCAGGCGGGTCTGGCCGAGTTCCAGCACAATGCCGAAGTCGGAGATCTCGAGCGCGGCGCGGGCGTTCTGCTCGATCATCAGGATCGATACGCCGCGGTCGCGAAGTTCCCCAAGGATGTCGAACGTCTGCCGTACCATCAGCGGCGAAAGACCGATCGACGGTTCGTCGATCAGCACCAGCCGAGGGTTGAGCAGCAGACCGCGCACGATTTCGAGCTGCTTCTGCTCGCCGCCCGACAGGGTCGAGGCCTGCTGCGCCGCCTTGTTGCGCAGCGCCGGAAACCGATCGAGCGCCGCTTCAATCCGCACCGGCAGATCGGTGATGTCACGCCCTGCGGCCGCAGCACCAAGCGCGATGTTGTGGCGGACCGACAATTCCGGAAAGATGTTGCGCCCCTGCGGCACGTAGCAGATGCCCGCGGTCAGTAGTTCGCGCTGGCTCGAGCCGGTGACGTCGCGCCCCCGGAAGACGACCTTGCCTTCGCGCAGCTTGAGCAGGCCGAAAATCGCCTTGAACACCGTGGATTTGCCGGCGCCGTTCGGCCCGATCACCGTGGTGATCGATCCTGCCGGCACCGAGAAGCTGGTGCCGTTGAGGATCGTCATCTTGCCGTAGCCGCCGACGAGGCCTTGAACATCGAGGATAGTGTCGTTCATGGACCGGTCCTCAATGTCCGAGATAGGCTTCGATCACGGCGGCGTTGCCGCGGACTTCGCCGGGCGTACCCATCGCCAGCACCTTGCCTTCGGCCATCACCATCACCCGCGAGCACAGCGACATCACAAATTCCATGTTGTGTTCGATCACCACGAAGGTCGCGCGCTGCTCGCGATTGATCGCAGCCAGCCGCTCCCTGAGATCGGCGAGCATGGAAAGATTGACGCCGCCGGCGGGCTCGTCGAGCAACACCAGCCGCGGCCCGCCCATGAAGGCCATCGCGGCATCGAGCAGCTTCTGCTGTCCGTAGGACAGGCCGCCCGCGGTCTCTCCGGCGAGATGATCGAGTTTGAAGAACTCGATCATCCGATCGGCGGCCTCGGTCAATCCCGCGTCGGACGGACCGAACAGGCGGGACATCATGTTGCCCTGGTGCTCCTGTCCGGCGAGAATCAGGTTTTCCCGCACCGACAATTTCGGAAACACCTGCAGCAGCTGGAAAGTCCGGCTGACGCCCAGACGGTTCAGCTCGGAGGGACGCAATCCGGTGACCACCTTGCCGTCGACCTTCACCTCGCCGCCGTTCGGCGTCAGCTGGCCGAGAATGCAGTTGAAGAGGGTCGACTTGCCGCACCCATTCGGTCCGATCAGCCCGAGAATTTCGCCCTCGCGAACCTCAAAGCTCACGCCATCGACGGCCGTGATGCCGCCGAAGCTTTTCCGGATGTTGCTGACTTCGAGGACCGTCGTCATGGCGCGGCCTCAAGACCGGAGTTCGCGACGGCGCGCCGCGCGGATGCGGCTTTGCTGCGGCGCTCGGCCAGCACGCGGTCGAGGATGCCGAGAATGCCTGACGGCGAATAGATCAGAAGCCCGATCACCGCGGTGGCATAGAGCATCAGGTAATAGCCCTCGGTGAAACGCAGCCATTCCGGCAACAGCACCGCGATCATCGCGCCGAGAAACGGCCCGAAGAAGAACCCGGCGCCGCCGACGATCACCATCATCAGCAGATCGAGCGACAGCGACAGATTGAACGGCACCGGATCGATGTATTGCGTCAGCGGCGCGTACAGCGTGCCGGCAACGCCGCCCAGCGCCGAGCCGATCGCGAACGCCATCAATGTGTAGCGTCGCGTATCGATGCCGAGCGACAATGCCCTGACAGGGTTCTCGCGCAGTGCCAGGAAAGCGCGGCCCCAGGGCGAGCGGATCAGCCACCACATCGCCACGGAAACGATACCGAGCGAACCGAGGCAGACGTAATAGAACGGCAATGGCCGGTTGGTCGCAAAGCCGAAGATGGTCGGGCGGGGAATATTGCTGATGCCGTAGATGCCTTTGGTGAGCCAATCCTCGTTGCGGAACACCAGAAAGGCCAGCGTCGAGAACGCCAGCGTGACGAAGGCGAGGTAATGGTGCTGCACCCGCAGCGCCGGATAGCCGAGCAGCCAGCCGACCGCAAAACACAGCACGACCGCAACACCGAGTGCGGCCGCCAGCGGCATCCCCTGCGTCGTCATGATGGCGGCGGCATAGGCGCCGATGCCGACGAACGCGCCTTGCGCCAGCGAAACCTGCCCGGCATAGCCGAGTGTCAGATTGAGTCCCATGGCCGCGATGGTCATCACCGCCCATTGGCTCAGGATGAACAGTCCGTAGCGATTGAAATTCAAGGGCACCACGATCAGCCCGGCGATCACCACGACGCCGAGCGCGATGCGCCAATATTTCCCCGAACCGTTCATACCGTGCGTTCCTCGGCGCGGCCGAGGATTCCCTGCGGGCGGAACAGGATGATGACAATCAAAAGGATCAGCGGCACCGCGGCGCGATACTGGGTCGAGACGTAGGCCGCCGCGAGATTGTCGACCACGCCGATCAGGAGGCCGCCGGCGATCGCGCCGCGGACCTGGTTGAAACCGCCGACGATCGCGGCGATGAAGGCCGCCTGCCCCAGCACTTCGCCGCTGGAGAATTTCGCCAGATAGATCGGGGTGATCAGCAGCGAGGCCAGCGCCACCAGAAAGGCGTTGATCAGGAAGGTCAGCAGGATCATGCGCTCGATCGGGACGCCAATAATGCGCGCGACGGTCGGGTTTTGCGCTGTCGCCTGCATCTGGTGGCCGATCGAGGTGCGGTTCAACAGCGCGGTCAGGCCGACCACGGCGAGGATCGCCAGCGCCAGCACGCCGAGGCTTTGCAGCGACACCATGCGGCCAAAGATGGCGATGTCGCCGGCGGGCACTACGGACGGAAACGGCGATGCCTCGGCGCTGAAGAATTGCTTCACGGCTTCCTTGATGCCGATGGCGAGCGCCATCGTCGCGATCGCCAGCGGCAGCACGCCGTGGCGAAGCATCGGATCGACCAGCAGCATCTTGAAGCCCAGCCCGAGCAACAGCAACGACAGCAGAATGCCGATCAGGATCGCCAGCCAGAATGGCGCACCGGCGTGCATCGCCGCCAGCATCAGGAATGCCGGCAGCATGACGAATTCGCCTTGCGCGAAGTTGATGGTCTGCGAGGTCTGCCACAGCAGGGTGAAGCCTACCGCGACGATCGCGTAGATCGCTCCCGTCGCAAGACCGGCCACGAGAAGATCGAGCAAATTTGACATGCTTCCCTGATCTCAACCTGCGAACTGACCGGAATGGACCGCCGGTTGTTTCGCGACGACGCGCAAGAATTCGCGGATCAATTCAGCTTCGGCAGCACCTGCTTGACGACCTGTTTGCCCTCGACGATCTCCACCAGAAAGCCCTGGCGATCGATGTCGCCGTTCTGATCGAAGGTCACGTCCATCAGGATGCCCGGCTCGTTCGCCGCCCTGACGGTGAGGCCATGCAGGGCATCGGCGAGCATCTTGCCGTCGACCTTGCCCATTTTCTCCGTCGCCGCCTTGACCATGTAGACCGCGAGATAGCCCTTGATGCCGTTGTGGTCGGGAATGTAGCTGTACTTCCTGACGAACTTTTCGCGGAACCCCTTGATCAGGTCGACTGGCGCATCGGTGGTGAGCCCGACATGGCCGCGGGCGCCGTTGGCGGCATCGCCCGCGAGTTCGACGACCTTTTGGCCGACCAGCGTCGTCTCGCCGATCAGCGGCACCGTCACGCCCTGGCGCTTGAGCTCCTTGAGGATACGCGCGCTTTCCTCCTCATTGAGGTAAATGAAGACCGCGTCGGGGTTGGCTGTCTTGATCTTGCTGACGTCGGCGGCGAAATCGGCCTGACCAGCCTCGGTGGACAGGTCGGCTGCGACCTTGATGCCATAGCGCGCAAATTCCCTGGCGATGACATCGCGCCCGCCTCTGCCGAAATCGTTGTTGACCCAGACGATGGCTACCGATTTGGCCTTGATATCGTCGTTGATATATTTGGCGACCTTCGGCATCGACGATTGCTGACCGAAGGAAGTACGGAACAGGAACTTGTTGCCGGCTTGCGTGAGTTCGGCAGCTTCGCCGCCCATGATCTGCGCGATGCCGGCTTCCGCGGCCAGCGGGGCCGTCACCTTGACCGATCCCGAGTAGCCCGGACCGAGCAGGACGTAAGGCTCGTTATCGAGCGCCTTCTGGACCTGCGCGCGCGCCACGCCGGGGTTGGATTGCGAATCGGCGTGGGTGACTTCCAGCTTGCGGCCGAGAACGCCGCCCTTGGCGTTGATCTCTTCGACCGCGAGATCGATACCGTTTTTCCAGTTGGTGCCGACGGTGGCGCCGCCACCGGACAATTCGGCAACGTCAGCCAATTTGATCGACGTGCCGGATTGCGCGAACGCCGCTGCGGTCAAGATGGTCGCGAGCAAGGCGCCTGCCAAAATTACCGGCTTCATTCGTTTTCCCCCCGTGGTCACGTCAATTTGGTTGCGGCCTCATTCCGGGCCGCGTTGTTATGCCGCGTGAGCGGCGTCGCATCTTTTTGCCATTGCGCCGTCGAATGCAATTCCCATTTCGATGCTGGATGGCTGAAACCCCGTGAATAGCTCAAACGCGTCGGCGGCCTGATAAATCGCAAGCTCGCGCCCGGTCATGACGGTGGCGCCGCTTGCCCTGGCGGCCGTCAGGAGCGGCGTCCATAATGGCGAATAGACGGCGTCCGCTACCCAGAGCCCGCCATGCAGCAGGCTATCCGGCACCGGCGTGCCAAGGCTGGGCAGCATCCCGACCGGGGAACCGTTGACGACCCCGACGACGCCGCGCAGTGCTTCCTCGACGCTGTAAGCAGCGCGTGCTGTGGCGTGGCCTTCGAGCCGTGCGGCCAGATGCGCGGCCTTGGCGTGCTCGCAATCGAAGATCCGCAAATCGGTGACGCCAAGCGAGGTGAGCGCAAACGCAATCGCCTTGCCGGCGCCGCCCGCCCCAATGACAGCGACCGCGCCATGCGAGGACGCGGTCACGAGCTGCGAAACGGCCCGCGCAAAACCCGTCGTATCGGTGTTGTGGCCAATCAATCTGCGATCGCGGACAACGACGGTATTCACCGCGCCGATTTGTGCTGCGCCGGGCGACAGTTCGTCGAGCAGATCGAGCACGGCTTCCTTGTAAGGAAAGGTGACGTTGATTCCGGCGAAGCCAAGCCGCCGAACGCCCTCGAGCAGCACCTTCAATTCTTCCCGTCCGGCGCCGGCGACCTCGATGAGCTGATAATGGCAACGAATATCCAGCGCCTCGGCCGCCCGTTCATGCATCGCCGGTGCGGCCGATTGTGCGATCGGCGCACCGAGCAGTCCGGTGAGAACGCGGCCGTTGTGGAAGGGCGGGCTGTGGGCGGCTTGCATCATTTCACTACTTTAGGGTCGGCGAAATACAATATCCAGACCAGGCAGCGATGGCGTAGCGGTAATCTGACCGGATTGCGCTGTCAGGCGGCGCAAAAGCGCGCCCGGCCAATCTATGATGTTGGTGCGAGCCTTCGCTGAAACGCCGCGGCGATCGCGCCTAGTGCCAGCAGCGCCGCCGAGGCATTCAAGGCATAGGACAGGCTGCCAAACGCGTCGGTGACGGCGCCGACCACGGTAGGCCCCAGCGTCTGGCCTATGCCGAACGCGATGGTCATCGCCGCAATGCCCTTGGGCCATGCGGCCGGCGGATAGTTGAAACGCACGAAGGCCGTGGTCGATCCCACGATCGCGAAGAAGGAGACCCCGAATACCAGCGCCGACACCGCGAGCCAAAGCGCGGAATGCCCCAACAGCGGCAGCGCTGCGCCTAACGTATTGACGCCGAGGATGATCGCGGTGGAGAGGCCGCCGCTGTCGCGCGCCAGCACCCGGCGCCATAGCCAGGGCGTTGCGAACGCGCTCACGCCGATTAGGCACCAGAACGCGCTCTGCGCCGCCGCGCCGCCGCCGGCATCGCGCACATAGGCAATCATGAAAGTCATGTAGGCGATGTATCCCGCACCAAACAGAAAATAGCCGGCGAGATAGATCAGGATCGGCCGGATCGCGAAGCTCGTCGGCGCCGAATCGGCCAGGCCGTTGCCGGTATCGATCGGCGCCATGAGCAGCGGAATGGTCAGGACGACGGCAAGCAGCGTCATCGCGCACCACACGATCCACCACGAACCGGGGCCGAATGCCTGCAGCACGAAGGGCGCGATCAGGCCCGAGGTCAGGATGCCGAGCCCGGGTCCGGCATAAAATAAGCTCAGGAGAAAGTCCGCTTGTGCGGGAAGCGATTGCGCAATCCGCGCCGCCAGTGCGGCGCCTGCGACGAATGCAAACGCCGCGCCGACGCCCACCAGCAAACGCGCAAAGCTCAGGACGACGAAATTGCCTGATACGGCGCTCAGTGCCAGGGACAGGACGCAAGCCAGGGTTCCCCAGCGCACGGCGGCAGCCAGCCCAAAGCGCTTGATGAGTTTTGACGCCATCAAGGCGCCGGCGAGATAGCCGGCGGCGTTGATCGTGTTCATGAAGCCCGCGGCGGAATAGGACCAGCCCAGCGTCTCGCGCATGTCCGGCAGCACCAGCGAATAGGCGAAGCGGCCGATGCCGAGACCGACGGTGGGGGCAAGCGAGAGAATGAGGATCAGCCGCGCCGGATGCGCAGGCGGTTGGGAAAGTTCGGGGGTTTTCACGGGGATTCTCCGGCAGCGAGCGCATTCTGGCAGGCCCCGCCGCGATTGCACAGGCGCGCCGCGGCAATGGTGTCTTGCCATCGGCGCAACACCGCTTTAGCACTCCGCGCGCGCACCTATTTCTCAAAAGGCAATTCGATCATGGCGACCCATAAACTGCTGCTTCTCCCCGGCGACGGCATCGGCCCCGAAGTGATGGCGGAGGTGAAGCGCCTGCTCGACTGGATCAATGCGCAAGGCATCGCGCATTTTGCGACCGAGCAGGGACTGGTCGGCGGCGCGGCCTATGACGCGAGCAAGCTTGCCATCACGGACGCGACCATGGCGCAGGCAGGGGCCGCCGACGCCGTGATCTTCGGCGCGGTCGGCGGCCCGAAGTGGGACAGCGTGCCTTACGAGGCGCGTCCCGAGGCCGGGCTGTTGCGGCTGCGCAAGGATCTCGGCCTGTTTGCGAACCTGCGCCCTGCGGTCTGCTATCCAGCACTTGCGGAGGCTTCCAGCCTGAAGCGTGAAGTGGTCGAGGGTCTCGACATCATGATCGTGCGCGAGCTCACGGGCGGGGTGTATTTCGGCGAACCCAAGACCATCACCGATCTCGGCAACGGCCAGAAGCGCGCCGTCGACACCCAAGTCTATGACACCTACGAGATCGAGCGCATCGCCCGCGTCGCGTTCGATCTGGCGCGCAAGCGCCGCAACAAGGTGACCTCGATGGAAAAGCGCAACGTGATGAAATCCGGCGTGCTCTGGAACGAGGTCGTCACCCAGGTGCATGCGCGCGAATACAAGGATGTCCAGCTTGAGCACCAGCTCGCCGACTCCGGTGGCATGAATCTGGTGAAATGGCCGAAGCAGTTCGACGTCATCGTGACCGACAATCTGTTCGGCGACATGCTTTCGGATATCGCCGCGATGCTGACCGGCTCGCTCGGCATGCTGCCGTCGGCCTCGCTCGGCGAAGTTGACGCCAAAACCAAAAAGCGCAGAGCGTTGTTCGAGCCGGTGCACGGCTCGGCGCCGGATATCGCGGGCCAAGGCCTCGCCAATCCGATCGCCATGATCTCATCGTTCGGAATGGCGCTGCGCTATTCCTTCGATATGGGCGCGCTTGCCGACAAGGTGGATGCGGCGATCGCCGCGGTGCTCGCTCATGGCCTGCGCACCGCCGACATCAAGTCCGAGGGCACCATTGCGGTATCCACTGCACAGATGGGCGAGGCGATTTTGAAGGAATTGCAGGCGCTGCACGGCTGAGCCCATACCCCGCAGTCGTGCCGGCCTTGCGCCGGGACCCATCGACCACCGGCATTCGTGGTGGAGATAAAGTCGTCCAGCAGCTTCTCCAAAGAGGAGCTGCGGCGCGTGGGTCCCTGCTTCCGCGGTGACGACTCAGACGTAGCGCAACTGAGAAAGCCCGCCCGCGCCTACGGCAGCGGGAACCGCTCCGGATATCCGCCCATATCCGACGGCGGGTTGAGCGGCTGGCGGTCGATCGGGCGATTCTTGTTCTCGCGCCCGAAGTCCGGGTAGCCGAGCTCCGGCGGAAACGCATAATCGGTGAATTTGCGGTCGCCGGGCAATACTTCGACACCGGCGTCGAGCCAGGAGCGCTTGGTGACGTAAATGCGGGTGTGCGGGCCCTGCTGATAGGACACGTTGGGCCCACTCGGCCCGTAATAGGGACGGCCGCGGTCGTCATATTGACGCTTGGCCTGCTTCGGCGCGTTAGCCGGCGCCTGCGTCTCCGCACCGGCCGGCGTCGTGTCGAAGCCGATCGCGACAAGGGCGATAGCGGCAAGCAACACCGCAAGTTTGTTCGCAGCAGGAAGGTTGGGGGTCATCAGGTCCTCGTGGGGCGGCCAGGCCGCCATATCGTTTCGGCGGCCATTCTAGCCGCAGGGCATGCCTTCACAAGGTCAATCGCGCCACACTGCGTCAGAATAATGCCCCGTGGGGTAAAAAGGCGCTTGAAAACCAGCATCTTGGCTGATGCTCTGGTTTAGAGGGGGCCGCGCAGCCGGGGATTTTCGGCGCCCATCACCCAATCCGCCGAGCCGGCCGACGCAGCAGCAGTGGCGCAGCTGCCGCGCTTCGGCTCGGCGCCGGCGAATAACTCGGCCAGTTTCGGCCCATTTCCGGCCGAGAGCAGCGTCAGCCGGTTCAGCATGCAACCGATCGCGGTGCGCCGGGCCGGTAATCCGCTGCCCTGGCATGACCAGCCGGATATTTGCAAGGCGGCCTCGCCGAAGCGCTTGATAAAGCCAAGGCAGAACGTCGCGCCGCCCGCATTGTTGGCGAGGCGGAGCAGCGTCACCGGGCCGAACTTGCTGTCGACCACGCCGGCCGGCTCCAGCTCGTGCGCGCCCCCGGCGTGCATCCGGGCGGCGATTTCGGCTGCCAACAAGGCTTCCGTTTGATTGAATTCGCCGCCGGGACGATAGATTTCGAGTTCCGCGACCGGCTTTTCCTCTTGCGGGCCCCAATGGAAAACGTCCTTGCGGCCGCCCTCGGGGTGTCGAAAAATCTCGTAAGTCTCTGATTTTTCAGCCGGCTCAAGCGAGCTCACGGCGAAGGCCGGGCGCGAGCGCGATGCTGCGCTCCAGCCCAGCCTGCCGGCAGGCTCCATGGCCACGGCCGTCGGCAATTCGTCCCAAAGATGCAGGCCGGTGATGCCAAGCAAGGCCAAAGTGCCTACATAGGCCGTCAGACGCGCCAGCGTGGCGCAGCACTCGTCGGCAAAGCTGGTCAGCGCCGGATGAATTCCGGCGTCATATTGTGGGTCGGCAGAGGGGGCCGAAAACGGTCGCATCAGATGCCCGGGCGCAGCTGAGCGCCGAGGCTGGTGCTCAGGTCTAACGTTGTCTTGACGGCGTTTCTCGCATAGAAGCGCTGCCTCTTCCCTTTCCACCGAGGAGTGGGGACGGGGCATTTTTCTTCGGAGAGTGAACGATGGGTTACAAAGTCGCGCTGGTCGGAGCGACCGGCAATGTCGGGCGGGAAATGCTCAACATTCTCGACGAACGAAAATTCCCGGCTGACGAGGTGGTGGCGCTCGCGTCACGCCGCAGCATGGGCGTCGAAGTCTCGTATGGCGACCGCACCCTGAAAGTCAAAGCGCTCGAACATTACGACTTCAGCGATGTCGATATCTGCCTGATGTCGGCGGGCGGCGCGGTGTCGAAGGAATGGTCGCCGAAGATCGGCGCCGCCGGCGCGGTGGTGATCGACAATTCGTCGGCGTGGCGGATGGATCCGGACGTGCCGCTGATCGTGCCCGAAGTCAATGCGGATGCGGTCAAGGGCTTCGTCAAAAAGAACATCATCGCCAATCCGAACTGCTCGACCGCGCAGCTCGTGGTGGCGCTGAAGCCGCTGCACGACAAGGCGGTGATCAAGCGCGTCGTGGTCTCGACCTATCAATCGGTCTCGGGCGCCGGCAAGGACGCCATGGATGAGCTGTTTTCGCAGACCAAGGCGGTCTATACCAACAGCGAGCTCGTCAACAAGAAATTCCCGAAGCGTATCGCCTTCAACGTCATCCCCGAGATCGACGTGTTCATGGAGGACGGCTACACCAAGGAAGAGTGGAAGATGATGATGGAGACCAAGAAGATTCTTGATCCCAAAATCAAGCTCACCGCGACTTGCGTTCGGGTACCGGTGTTCGTCGGCCATTCCGAAGCCGTCACCATCGAATTCGAAAATCCGATCTCGCCCGACGAGGCGCGCGACATCCTGCGCAATGCGCCGGGATGCCTGGTGATCGACAAGCACGAACCGGGCGGCTACGTCACGCCCTACGAGGCGGCCGGCGAGGACGCCACCTACATCAGCCGCATCCGCGCCGATCCCACCGTGGACAACGGCCTGGTGCTGTGGTGCGTGTCGGATAATCTGCGCAAGGGTGCCGCGCTGAACGCGATCCAGATCGCCGAATGCCTGATCAACCGCAAGCTGATCAACGCCAAGAAAAAGGCGGCGTGAAGTAGCGGGTAGGGTGGGCAAAGGCGCTCTTCGCGCCGTGCCCACCAATCCAGAGCACGAATGTAGATGGTGGGCACAGCGCGAAGGGCGCCTTTGCCCACCCTACCCAACTTCCCTGACGCTGCGAAACTCCTTCGCGGCCGGGTCCAGCACGAACAGCGAGCCCTCGGCCACGCCGAAATAGGCGCCGTGCAAAGTAAGCTCGCCGCGCGCGACCGGCGCCTGCACGAACGGAAACGTCGTCAAATTCTCGAGGCTGCGGAACACGGCCGCCTTCTCGATCCGGACGGTGAAGTCAGCCATCGTCTCGTGGTCACGCTGCTCGACCTTCTCGCCCGGCTTGATGAACATCGACATCCAGCGGCCGATGAAGTCGCCGGGCGACAGCGGCGCGATATTGTCGA
>Ga0210396_10006000_pt1 | contig 11681 bp, 7 predicted proteins | sample IncBWH17OmetaG_FD_155466 | JGI IMG/M metagenome (GOLD analysis project Ga0210396, IMG submission 155466) | Forest soil microbial communities from Barre Woods Harvard Forest LTER site, Petersham, Massachusetts, United States - Inc-BW-H-17-O ...
GGTCACCGGAGTGATGAAGACGCTGAAGGGCCAGCAATTCTTCGTGGCCCGCACAGTGAAACTTGGCGAGCAGATTTATGCGATCCGGAACCAGCACGGAATTCCGTTGTCGCCGCAAGGACGTCAACGCGCGATTGGAAACAAAACCCACAATGGGGAGACTCTATGAACCGCAGCGCATGCTGCCGGGCAGTTGCTCTACTTTGTCTGATGGGCCTGACGAGCTGCACTACGGGGGTTCACAATCCCGCTAATACCGTCACGCCGGTGATGTCAATCACAGCAACAGGGGGTACGCCACAAAGCCACGCGATCAACGCAGCTTTCGGAGGTTCGCTGGTAGCGACCGTGACTAGCAACGGTGGCCCGACGAGTGGCGTAACGGTAACGTTCACGGCTCCGGCTACCGGGCCCAGTGGCACCTTCTCCGTTACCACCTCGACAAGCGCAAACGCGATTACAGATGCGAATGGTATAGCGACATCGCCAACATTCGTCGCGAATGGAATGGCCGGCCCTTACACAGTCACGGCTGCGGCAGTGGGAGTTCCTACGCCGGCCAGCTTCAGTCTTACCAACACGGCCGGTGCACCCGCCTCGGTGCTACCCACGAGCGGAACTCCGCAAAGCGCACCAATCAATACCGCGTTCCCGGCACCCTTAGCAGTCACTGTCGTCGACAGCGGCCAGAACCTGATTAGCGGAGCGACCGTGACCTTTACGGCTCCGGCTACAGGTGCGAGCGGCACATTCGCGGATAGTGGCACCAATGTTACAACAGCAATCAGTAACTCGAGTGGAGTGGCGACCTCGGCGGCACTCACCGCGAATGGAATATCCGGCACTGATACTGTGACGGCGACTGCACCGGGAGTATCGACTCCGGCGAACTTCATTTTGACGAATGCAGCGGGCGCGCCGGCAACAATTACCGCCACCAGCGGAACGCCGCAGACCGCGCAAACTGGTGCGCCGTTTGCCCAGCCACTGGTTGCAACCGTCCTTGATGGTTCCTCGAATCCCATCAGCGGCGTGGCCGTCACCTTCGCGGCTCCGGCTACAGGTGCGAGCGGCACTTTCGCCAACGCCACGGCGACCGAAACAGATACGACGAATGCCAGCGGCGTGGCCACATCGACAACATTCACAGCCAACGGGAACACAGGTTCCTACACGGTGACAGCTTCGGTTGCCACACTTTCCGCGCCTGCCAGTTTTAATTTGACTAACCGGGTGGTTGCCAACACTTATGTTTTCTACCTCAGCGGGCAAGAGTCTATCGGGCCGAATTTCTACGCTCTCGCTGGATCAGTAGAGATCGATCCCAGCGGCAATGTTCTTGCCGGTGAACAAGACTATAACGATGCTATTGGATTCACCTCACCCGAACCTTCCGGCGACACCATCACCGGAGGAACACTGACCGTGAATGCCACCACCGGCCAGGGCACACTCACTCTGATTACGAACAATACGGCGCTTCCCAGCGGAGGGACCGAAATCCTCGGCGTTCAATTCGTAAATGCCAATCATGCGCTGATCATGCAGTTCGACGGGTCCGCTACCTCAAGCGGAAGCATGGATCTTCAGACCTCGCCCGGCACGCTGGGCGGAGGCTACGCCTTCACACTTTCGGGGGTCGATAGTTTCTACGGTCCAGTGGAGTTCGGCGGCGTCTTTTCTATCACTGGCAACACCACGTTGCAAGACGGCTCCTTCGATACCAATGATAATGGAGACGTAATCATCGCGACGCCTCTGAGTGGGACACTGTCAGGCGTCGACTCATTCGGTCGCGGCACAATCACCAGCACGTTCAACTATGCGGGAACACCAATCGCCCTCAACTATTACGTCGTTGGTCCGGAGGCGTTGCGGATCATCGACGTGGACCCCACTGACTCAGCCGTAGGATCGGCATTCGGGCAAGGCGTTAACGCGACCAATTCCACCAATGCTTCGCTCGGGACTTCGGTCTTTGGTATCGAGGGCACTCCCTACATCGTTAACTTTGCCACAGTCGGCATGTTTACCACGTCGTCCTCACTCGGCAGTTTTTCTGGAGTGGCGGATGACAATGAAGTTCTCTACGGCATTCAGTCGCCTGCCTCCGCGATATCCGGCACCTACTCAATTGCAACCAACGGGTACGGGAGCCTAACCATCACGCCCGGAGATTTGGGAGACGTCAGTGTCCTGGGCATCTATATGACGGACCCGAATCTGAACCTAAACGATCCGAATAATACGACGACCGGGTTGGGAGGCGCACTGATCGCGGACCTGGATCCTGCTCTCCCCGGCGGCACTGGAGTTGTGGTACCGCAAACCGACACCTCTACCGCCAGCTTTACCGGCACCTACACTTTTGGAGCGCAGGATTTCAACGCCTTCTGCTGCGAGTTTGACTTTGTAGGTCAAGGCTCGGTCGCCAAGAGCGTGTTGAAGGGCAAGGGACTTCTCAGCGATCCCTTCCTTACCTTGGGCGCGAGCGCGACGAATTCCGGCGTGACATTCTCGGGAAGCCCGCAGGCCGACAAAGTAAACACCGGTCGCTACAGCATGTTCTCCACAAACTCGAAACCCAATCCGTTCAAAATCACGATTAACGGTACGGCCACTGATTTCGATGTGGCCATTTACCAGGCGAGTGGCGGCTTTTTGTACTGGATGGACGAAGATGTCAGCGGCCTAACCGGCAGCGTATCCCTCGGATCGCTCCAGCAACAGGGTTCGCTCACCGGTCTACCCCCGGCAACAAAAAGCTTGGCCAACAGCAAATCGAACCAGAAATGATGGCTGTACAGCGAGAACTCAATGTTTCTTTGACACGCCTTAACGGGAGCACTCCGATAAGGCCCGAATTCAGGGAGTAAGACGCTGAAGTCATGGAGAGGTCATGCGTCTTCGGTCGAAACCAGCGACGTTTTGTTGGGTCATAGCACTATTCCTGATGAGCAGTTTGGCAGTGAGCTCACAAACGGTGACCCTGACTCCGCCTACCCTGTCTTTCGGAAGTCAGGTACTCAATACGACTTCGGCATCAAAGCAAGTTACCCTGAAAAATGGATTGACCACACCGCTGACGATCACCAGCATCACATCCAACTTATCGGATTTCGCCGAGACCAGCGCGTGTCCGATCAGTCCTGCAACGCTTCGGGCGGGTGCGAGCTGCTTAATCACTGTTACATTTACTCCATCTCTCCTCGGCACGCGCTCCGGCTCGCTGACAATCGTTGACAACGCCACTAACGGCCCGCAGATAGCGGCACTAACCGGGACGGGAGTAGTCGCAGTCAACCTCACCCCCTCGACGATTAGTTTCGGAAGCCAAGCTCTGGGCACGACCAGCGCGACTGCAAACGTTACGGTCAAGAATAATCAAACATCCGCTCTGACCATCAGCAGTATCGCCATCAGCTTGAGCGACTTCCAGGAAACGACTACTTGCCCACTAACACCGGGGACTTTGGCGAGAGGCGGGAGTTGCACGATCTCGGTCACATTCGATCCCTCAGTTCTCGGAAGCCGTTCTGCGACTCTATCCGTGACCGACAGCGCCAATAACAGCCCGCAGACTGTGTCACTCAGTGGCAGGGGGACTACTTCAGTTTTGGTTTCCATTGCCGTCACGCCCAATCCAGCTTCGATCGCGCTCGGCACAACTCAGCAATTTACAGCAACGGGCACTTATAGCAATGGCACCACACAGAACCTAAGTAAGTCCGTAAGTTGGACGTCCTCATCTCCATTGGTCGCGTCGATTAGCAGTAGTGGTTTGGCCACGAGTGCAGGTCAAGGTTCCACAACCATCAGCGCCTTATCAGGAGCGATCTCAGGCTCAGCAACTCTCCAGGTAACTCCGGCACTCCTCACGGGATTATCGGTTAGTCCAACCGGCGCTTCGATTGCACTCGGCACGAGCCAGCAGTTCACCGCTACAGGAACATACGGCGACGGCAGCACACAAAACCTCACGTCATCCGCGACCTGGATGTCTTCGTTTCCAACAGTCGCCACGGTAAACGGCTCGGGGTTGGCAGCCAGTCTCAGCCAAGGATCGACCACCGTTACAGCAAGCATGGGCACGTTGAACGCCTCGGCAAGTCTGAGTGTAAGTCAGCCGGTTTTGACTTCGATTGCATTGACCCCGGCGAATCCGTCTTTCGCTTTAGGCACAACCCAGAGTCTGAAAGCCACGGGCACCTACAGCGATGGCAGCACGTTGGATCTGACAAACACGGCCAGTTGGATTTCTGCCAGTCCTGGCATTGCGACCGTGAACAGCCAAGGAGTTGTAAGCAGTGTTGCGACCGGCACAAGTAGCATCACGGCGAGCGTCGGATCGATCACCGGCGCGACAGTCGCAACCGTGGCACCCGCCACGATCGTTTCGATTGCGGTCACTCCCGCCATACCTGCGATTTACCTGGGGAGCATGCAGCCCTTCGTGGCGACGGGCACTTATACCGACGGAACCACACAGAACATCACCGACACGGTGCAGTGGAATTCGGACACCACAACCGTAGCAACTGTCAGCAACCAACCGGGGACACAAGGGCAAGCGACCGGAATCGGTTTGGGAACGGCCACGGTCAGCGCCACATCGGTAAGCGTGACTGGATCAACCGTGCTTACCGTAACCGATGCTCCGACTCTCCTTTCAATCGCGGTGACACCCACTACGCCTTCTATTGCGTTTGGCACGACGCAACAGTTCATTGCGATTGGGACGTACAGCGACGGCAGCACTCAGAATCTGACGACAACCGCTGCGTGGTCGTCCGATGCAGTTTCGGTCGCGACGATCAACAGTTCGGGAGTTGCCAACGGGTTGGGCAGCGGGACAGCCAACATCAGCGCGACGTCGGGATCCGTAGCTGGTTCAACGCTACTCACCGTAACCCAGGCGGCATTGGTTTCGATCTCCATCTCTCCGCCACTACCGTCAATCGCAGCTGGCACGACACAGCAATTCGCCGCCACCGGAACTTTCACCGACGGCAGCACGCAAGATCTCACCCAATCCGCATATTGGAGCTCCTCCGCCGCCAGCGTCGCAACTATCAGCGATGCTTCAGGATCGCAAGGGCTGGCGACCACCCTGAGCACCGGAACAACCACGATCAGCGCGGCGTTCGGAACCGTAAACGGAACGACCGCATTAAACGTCTCTCCGGCAATTTTGGTTTCAATTTCCATTAATCCTCAATCCGCTTCGATTGCGCTTGGCACCATGCAACAGTTCACTGCCATGGGCACCTACAGCGATGGCAGCAGCCAGGATTTGACCGGCACAGTATCGTGGAATTCATCTTTGGCAGCGGTCGCGATAATCAGCAACACTCCAGGCACTGCCGGTTTGGCCACCAGCGCAGGCGAGGGTGCGACGACTGTATCGGCCACGCTGGGGCAAGTTTCTTCCTCAACCCAGCTTACGGTTGGCCAGCCAACCCTTGTATCTATGGTGATCGCGCCGACGAATGTCTCAATTGCCTTAGGCACCACCCAACAATTCCAGGCGATCGGATCATATAGCGATGGGAGCACGCAGAATTTGACTTCTTCTGTGTTGTGGTCATCGAACGCTCCGAGCGTGGCGAGTATCGCAGCCAGCGGCCTGGCCAGCGGAGTCGGACTCGGCAGCGCTACCATCACCGCGCAATCGTCTAACATCGCGAACACAACGCAAGTAACTGTCACGGCACCGACGCTACTTTCGCTGAGCATTAGCCCCGCGACAGCTTCGATGCCGGTGCTCAGCTCGCAGCAATATTCAGCGACCGGAACCTATAGCGATGGGAGCACGCAGAACCTGACAAACTCGGTGACGTGGACTTCCTCCTCCAGTTCGGTAGCTGCGATCAACAGCAGCGGATTCGCCAGCAGCGGCACTTCCGGCACAGCTACAATCGGCGCTGCGCTGGGGGTGATCAATTCTTTCACCGCACTCAGCGTTGGCCTCGGAAACGTTACTGGGATCACACCAGTCGCGTGTGGCTCGGGGTTCGCGGCGAACTCGCAGTGTTCGCAGGCCACTATCTCATGTCCCGGTACCGTAAATCTGCAATTCACCTACGGAGTGAAACAAGGCACCGGCGCCGGAACCATCCTCATCTACAACGGCGCGGCCGGAGTAAATGCAGGAGGCGCGAACTATGTCGCCTCACTAAACCCCGCGGGATTCACCACGGTGCAGGTGGCTTGGGCCACGGATTGGCAAGACACCGGGCTCACGACAAAAAACATTTTGACGGCGGCTTGCAGACCAGCTTCGGTTGGACAGTTCGTGCACTCGAACCTTTATACAACCGGTGGTTATGGAGTGCTGGGCGGAAGCGCCGGAGCCGGGGCCGTCGGTTACTGGCTGGCTTGGTATGGCGGCGCAAACATCCTCGATAACGTGGAACTGGCATCTGGCCCGGTGTATTCCGACGTTGAACAGGGATGTGAAGTGCCAGGCGCTAATTCCGTGACAATCGTCCCGACCGACGGCTCACCATGGACGGACACCTTGAATTTTCGTGGCGGTCCGCAGAACGGACTTACCACCGAAACTGGGTACACTTGCCGGCCGAGCACTGGAAACACTTCGACCAGCGCGAATGCGGGGTGGCTGGCGCAAAGCACGGTTCAACCAGGGTGGACGTCCTCGTATCCAAATACGAACATCTCGGGCTGGGTATGCAACAACGCGCAGAATAACTCGGAAGCCGAGGCGTGGCTCTTCTTCTCCCAAATCACCTCGTCTTTCTCGTTGACGGCAATATCAGGATGCACGGATTCGGAGACCGTCGACGGGGGCTACACTCCTCAGGGCATTCTGGGTTCCACCGCCATCACCAACGACCTGCTCGCTCAGACCTACAACAGACACTTCGATTGATTGGCCCAGCGCGTGGGCGAACGGAACTCTAACGCAAATAACCAAGAAAGAGCTTGACAGCTACAGTGATATAGTCATATATATCAGTATATGGCGTGAGTTGCTGCTTCACAGCCGTAACCCTCGCAACTGAGTTCGCAGGAGAATGAAACCATGAAATCCCTTCGCTTTATGCTGTTTGTAGTTCTGATGTCTCTCTCCACGTTGGCTTTCACGCAGTCTGATGCGCAACAGTCGTTCGACAAATTGAAGACCCTGGCGGGGTCCTGGGAAGGCCATGTCACAACTCTTCCGTCGAAAGCCGAAATCGAAGGAAAGCTCATGCAGGTCTCGCTGCGCGCGACTTCCATGGGAAACGCGCTCATGCATGAGATGACGGGAGGCGGAAGGCCCGACGACCCGATCACCATGTTTTATCTGGACGGCGACCGCCTCCTCCTGACGCATTATTGCGATGCCGGGAATCGTCCCCGCATGGCAGGCAAGATGTCGGCGGACGGCAAGACGGTGGAATTCGATTTTCTGGATGTCGCCGGCAGTACGCAATACGGACACATGCACCATGCCGTCTTTACCGTGATCGACGCCAATCATCACACCGAGGACTGGACCTACATGGAGCCTGGTGACAAGCCGGTGCATGCGCACTTCGACCTGCAGCGGACAAAATAACGGGAAGAGTATCGATGCTGAGGCTATTTGGAAACCCTGATGGACCGTGAGTGGAACGACAGTCAGCCGATTTACCGCCAGCTTCGCGACCGTGTGGTGGCCATGATACTCGACGGTGTGCTCAAAGAGGGTGATCCGCTACCGTCCGTGCGCAATGTCGCCGCCGAATATCGGGTGAATCACCTCACGGTCCTGAAGGGCTATCAACAACTGGTCGACGAGCAACTGGTCGAAAGTAAGCGGGGTCGGGGCATGTTCATCAATGCGGGGGCGCGCAGTCTGTTGATGCGGGGAGAACGCCAGAAATTTCTTGCCGAAGAATGGCCCAGGGTCCATGCCACTATTCAGCGGCTGGGACTGAAGGCGGAAGAGTTGCTGAATGACAATACAGCGGGCGAGCGCCAGTCGGCGGGGGATGCTGAACCGTCGCAAATCAAAGTGGAGGATCGCTGAACCATGGCCATGGCATGCATAGAAGCACGCGGTCTCCGCAAGGCCTTTGGCACAACCATCGCACTCGATGGCATCGACTTGCGGGTCGAAGAAGGCCGCATCCTCGGACTCATCGGCCCCAACGGAGCGGGCAAGACCACCGCGCTCAATGCGATTCTCGGCCTCACCACATATCAGGGAGAGCTGAAGGTGCTCGGGCGTGATCCCTGGAGAGAGCGCGATCAGCTCATGAGGGATGTTTGTTTCATTGCCGATGTGGCCGTGCTGCCGCGCTGGATGCGGGTTTCGCAGGCGCTCGACTATGTCGCCGGCGTGCATCCGCGATTCGATCGCGCCAAGTCGGAAGGTTTTCTTGCCAAGACCACCATCGGCCTCACCCGCAAGATTCGAGACTTGTCGAAGGGCATGGTCACCCAACTGCACCTCGCTCTGGTCATGGCTATTGACGCGAAATTGCTCGTGCTGGACGAGCCGACTCTAGGCCTCGACATCCTGTATCGCAAGCAGTTCTACGACGCCCTGCTGAACGATTACTTCGATCGCAGCCGCACCATCGTCGTGACCACACATCAGGTGGAGGAGATTCAGCACGTCCTTACCGATCTCATGTTCATCCATCGCGGCCGCATTGTGTTCGATTGCACCATGGAAGAATTGGAATCGCGCTATCTGGAAGTGATGGTGCATCCCGACCAACTCGCTGCCGCACGGGCGCTCAAGCCGATTCACGAGCGCCAGGTGCTTGGTCGCAGCATCCTGTTGTTCGATCTGAAGCTCAATATAACGTTCGATTTAAAGCCCGATCCAAAGCTCGATCCAAAGCTCGATCACGTCGATCGCCAGCAGCTTGCCGCGCTTGGCGATCTGCGCACGCCCAGCATTGCCGACCTGTTCGTTGCCGTGATCGGAAATCAGGCTGGCCCGATACAAGGAGCGTCCAGGTGAATATTCAATCGAACGCCGCGTCAGAGTCTCCGCTCGAATCGCAGGCGATGGCGCCCGCGATCACTTCGCCGACGCGGCCCATATACTGGTCGGTGCGGCGCGAATTGTGGGAGAACCGTTCGATCTACATCGCACCGCTGGCGGTCGCTGCCCTGTTCCTGTTTGGGTTCATGATAAATCTAATCCATCTGCCCGGCAGGATGCGTGCCGCGGCGCTCAACCCGGAGCAGCAGCGGGCCCTTATCGAGCAGCCCTATGAGTTCGCTGCGCTTTTGATCATGGGTACCACTTTTTTCGTCGCGATATTCTACTGTCTCGACGCGCTCCACGGTGAACGTCGCGATCGCAGCATTTTGTTCTGGAAGTCCCTGCCGGTCTCCGATCTCACGGCCGTCCTCTCGAAGGCAATCATCCCCATCGTCATTCTTCCCCTGCTCACCTTTACCATCACCGTTGCCTTGTGGTTCATGATGCTGCTGATGAGCAGCGCGGTGCTGCTGGGAAGCGGTCTGAGTATCGCTACACCATCGAACCACTGGTCCTTGTTCCAGATGTCGGTGATGCTGTTCTACCACCTCCTGGCCATTCATGGATTTTGGTACGCGCCAATTTACGCCTGGATGCTGCTGGTTTCGGGCTGGGCGCGGCGCGCGGCATTTCTATGGGCCACCGTACCTCCGCTCGCCATCGGCATTGTCGAGAAGATTGCATTCGGCACATCACGCTTCGCTGACATGCTGGGGTACCGTTTCAGCGGTGGCGAGGAAGATATGGGCTCCAGAGCGACGGGTATCTCAGTGCTTTTGATGCCGCACCAAACTCCCGGTCAATATCTTCTCAGCCCGACTCTGTGGATCGGCCTGGCGGTCGCCGCCACATTCCTCGCTGCAGCGGTCCGGCTGCGCCGCTATCGTGGACCGATATGATTTTGCATGCACTCGTTTTTAGAACTCTCGTAAGGAGGAAAAATGCGATCGCCACTATTAGTTCTGCACATTATCGCTGGCACTCTGGGAATGCTCTCCGGATTTGTCGCAGTGTTCCTCCTCAAAGGGTCCCGCCGGCATGGCATCGCGGGAAACGTATTCGTCATATCTATGCTTGGCTTGTCCGCAAGCGGAGTGTACCTGGCGGTTATGAAATCCCAGCCTGGCAATATTCTGGGAGGCTCTCTAACCTTCTATCTGGTGGCAACCGCATGGATAACCGCAAGGCGCCGGGCCGGCGGAACGGGAATTCTTGATTGGGTTGGGCTTCTTGTCGTCGTGACGATCACAGCTTTCGAGCTGACCTACGGGATGGAAGCGGCGAAGAGTCAGACGGGGCTTAAGTATGGATACCCCCCAGGGCCTTACTTCTTCCTCGGTTCGGTTGCTCTGATCGCCGTCATGGGAGACTTTCGTATGCTTGTGCGCCGCGGTATTGTTGGTTCACAACGACTGGCGCGCCATCTTTGGCGAATGTGCTTTGCGCTGTTCATCGCCGCAGCTTCCATATTCCTGGCGCGGCAACAGGTATTCCCCGCTTTGTTGCAAAAGATCGGCGTACTCTTTCTACTGAGTTTTCTGCCGCTGATGTTGATGGTCTTCTGGCTATTCCGAGTTCGCTTCGGCAAGGGATACAAGAGGAGGTCAATGCCAGGCGGTCTCGATGCTCTCGCGTCACGGGCCTAGTTCGAACTCGGAGTGCCTCAGACGGAGCGCGAGCTCAAACGCACCCGAGCTCCCTCGGCATCCTGCGCCGCCTCAATTCTTGGCTGAGTGCTTATCCAACGCGGCTTCCAGCGATTCGAATGAACGCTTCTGATACGGCTCCGCATCCTTGCGAGTAAATACCGGGGTGACGGTCTGAACGTCGGCGCGGGCCACGTCGAAGTTGCTGCGCCGAAAAGCGATTTCAGCCTGAGCCAGAGTTACTCCCGCGCCCCAGTCGGGATCGCCGGTGAGCTGCGTGACGGGTAGAACATCAATCTGCTGCAGAAGCGTAGTTGCTTCATCCAGTTTTTTCAAATCGATCAGGCAGCTTGCCAAAGTGTAGGCGGTGGCTCCGGTCAAACCTGCGCGTGCACCAAATGCCTTTGCCGACGCCTCATAGGCCTTGCGCGCATTGCCCTCACCCTCCCGATCGTGGCCCGCATGGCATTGCGCGAGAGCCGCATCGGTCAGGGTCGCCACCGCAAAAAACGACAGAGGTCCCTGCTTGCGGACAGCCAGTTCGTAGATCGCCAGGTCGTCCCGGACGGCGTCATCCCAAAGCTCCAGGCTGCCTTCCGATTGCGCCCGCGTCGCCAGCAACTGCATCGTCAGTTCGTGGTCGGGTCCCAACCGGGAAACAAATTCCGGATAGATCGCGGTGGCCTCTTTCACTGCTTCCGCATGTTTTTTCTCAATCATGAAAGCCTGCGCCAGATTCAGCCGTACCCGCAACACATGTGGACTATCCGCACCCGCCACTCGCGTGAAGGCGATAATAAGGTCGCGAAACGTCTGCTCCGCCTTGGCTCCTTCGCCCATGCGAATGTAAGAAAACCCCAGCCTTTGTTTAAATGTCAGTCGCGCCGCTTCGTCGAACTCAGGAAGAATGGCCGCGCCATCCACTGCCGCCTGAAAGTTTCCCGCCGCAGACTTCGCGTCGTTGTCAATCAGCGCAATCATTCCCTGCGCGGAGGCCTGCCATACCTGCAGCTCCCGCCGCGGATCTTTCAGCTTCGCGATCAAAG
>Ga0210396_10006001_pt1 | contig 11681 bp, 6 predicted proteins | sample IncBWH17OmetaG_FD_155466 | JGI IMG/M metagenome (GOLD analysis project Ga0210396, IMG submission 155466) | Forest soil microbial communities from Barre Woods Harvard Forest LTER site, Petersham, Massachusetts, United States - Inc-BW-H-17-O ...
GGTGCGGAAGTTGATGCGGGCGGGGGCCAGGTTGGCGAAATCGTTGGCCGGACTGACGATGTTGGCGGCGATATTGGTCGCCAGGGTCGAGATCGCTACAGCGATCATGGCGATGCTTACCAGGAGTTTGTTGTCGAACTTTCCGGCAAGCACCACGGGGTCCCAGATCGTCGTTCCATAGATGATCGTCGTCGCCGAGGTCACCACCACGCCGATGAAGGCAAAGAGGGTCATGGAAGGAGGGAGACCGATGGCCTGTCCCCTGATCTGTGCCCGCTGGCTGACGGCATAGCGGGTAAAGTCGGGGATGTTGAGGGAAAGGGTTGCCCAGAACCCGACCATGCCCGTGAGACCGGGGACAAAGAAGGCCCAGAAGGCGGAGACGCTGGAAAATTTTGACGGCTGGGCGAGTACGGGGCCGAGGCCGCCGTGGACATGCGAGATGGCCCAGTACAGAAGCGCCAGGGCGGCTGCCGGCAGAAAAAAGGCTTTGAACACGAGCAATTTCTTAATGCTGCCGACGCCGAGCCACACGACATACATATTCAACAGCCAGAAGAGCAGGAAGCAGATGGCGGGTCCGGTTTCGAGGCCCCACGATGTGGGAAAGATACGGGGCAGGGTGGCCACACCGGGTATCCAAAGCCGCAGACATTGGTAGATCGCGAAGCCGCCGATCCAGGTCTGGATGCCAAACCAGCCGCAGGCAACGATAGCGCGCAGCATCGCGGGGATGTTGGCGCCGGTGACGCCGAAGCTCGCCCGGGCGTAAACGGGAAAGGGAATGCCGTATTTGGCCCCTGCGCGGCCGTTGAGAAGCATGGGTACCAGGACGATGGTATTGCCGAGAAAGATGGTCCCGATGGCCTGCCACCAGTTCATGCCGCCGCCGATGAGCGAGCTGGCCAGCATATAGGTGGGGATGCAGAGGCACATGGAGATCCATAACGCGGCATAGTTCCAGGTGGTCCAGGTACGCTGTGACGGGCGCACGGGCGCCAGGTCTTCGCTGTAGAGCGAGGTTGCAGGCGGTTTTTCGGCCGTTTCGGGAGAGATGGGGGATGTGGTAACAGCGGGCATAGACAGATAGTTTTGGTTAAGGCATGCGATTATATTGACGGAGCAGCCGGATCACCGTTTCTTTTGGAAGACCCGGAACGGTGTTGCCGTTGATCCCGGTCATGGTCCTGCCGGCGAACAAGGCGTTGACGATCGCTTCTTCGGTGGCCTGGATGGTTGCCGCAAAGAGCGGGTTGATACGATCGTTGGCCAGGGTCACTACGGAACGGGTCTCCGAGGTGCTATAGGCATGTGCATTGGCGGTCGAAAAGGCGATGAAGATATCCCCGGAGCCGTTGCCGCCGATGCCGCCCGTCCGGGTAACGCCCAGGGGTATGCGCTGGGCGAGCCGTTTAAGCTGGTTCGGGAGCAGCGGTGCGTCCGTGGCCAGTACGACGATGATCGAGCCGGTCTCTTCCCGGGGTGGAGAGGGGACCAACCCGAAAGACTGTCCTTCGATAATATACGGGAGGGTATCCCTGAGTGTTTTGCCGATGGGTACGCCGGCGATGGTCAGCTGTTCACGGCTGCCATGATTGCATTGTACCAGCACGCCCACCGTATAGCCGCCGTCTTTTTTGTCCAGCACACGGGAGGCGGTGCCGATGCCTCCTTTGAAATTGTAGCACATCATACCGGTGCCTCCGCCGACGCCGCCTTCTTCCACAGGGCCGGTCCGGGCGCTGTCGAGCGCATGGAAGACATCCGGTGGAGTCACGTGCTGGCCGTTGATATCGTTGAACACGCCGTCATAGGTCTCGGCGACCACGGGATAGGCGTACCAGTAATCTTTATAGAACGGCGCATAATAGTGATGCTGATCCATCCATTGCCAGGCTGCATCCCGTACCGTACCGACGCTGCCGGTGTTGGTGATCAGTATCGGGGTCTCCAGGAATCCCGATTCCGTGATCCAGTGGGTACCCGTCATATCGCCGTTGCCGTTGAGCGTATACCAGTTGGCATATACGGGGTCGAACTGCGGGCCGCGGGGCAGGACGGCGGTAACGCCGGTGCGGACGGGGCCTTTGCCTTTGACGAGCGGGCCTTCGCCCCGGATGATGGTGGTCTGGCCGACCGTCACGCCCGCGACGTCGGTGATGGCGTTGAAAGGGCCGGGCCGGCCGTCGAAGGGGACGCCGTAATCGCGTGCGCGTTGCGCCTGGACCTCGGGCGAAGCAACCCGCGGAGCCAGGGGCTGAGACCTCGTGGAGCCATTCAGCAGCAGCAATGCGGCGCAGGTGGCCGTGATATAGTTGAATTTAGGCATTTTATTCCGTTACATGGGCATCCGCGATCGTGAGCGCGTCGCCGATCATCGCGAGACCTTCGTCGATCTGTTCGCGGGTGATGCACAGCGGCGGCGCGATGAACACGTAATTCCAGCGCACAAAGGTGTACATGCCGAGCTGTTTGAGCCGGGCCGCCACCTGGTTCATCACCGTCATCTCTTCCGGTTTCGCGTTAAAGGGGGCCATGGGTTCCCTGGTCCGGCGGTTGCTGACGAGCTCGAGACAGCCGAGCAGACCGGTATTGCGCCAGTCGCCGATGCTGGGATGCTTTTTCTTCAGGTCTTCGATCCGCCCGTCGAGATAGCGGCCCATGGCGGCGCAGTTCTCGATGAGGTGTTCGTCTTCGTAGATCCTGAGCACTTCGAGCCCGGCGGCGCAGGCCACGGGATGGTCGGCATAGGTGAGGCCCAGCCAGAGGACCTTGTCGTTGAAATGATCGGCGATGGTGTCGGTCACGATCAGCGCGCCGAGCGGGATATAGCCGGCGGTGATGCCTTTGGCGGTGGCGATCATATCCGGAACGATGCCGTGCAATTCGCTGGCGAACCATTTGCCGGTCCGGCCAAAGCCGCTCATCACCTCGTCGATGATCAGCAGGATGCCATGGCGGTCGCACAGGGCGCGGATCTTTTGCAGGTAGTCGGGGGGGTATTTGATACAGCCGGAGCTGCCGCTTTCCCCTTCCATGAGGATGGCGGCGATGTTCTCCGGTCCTTCGAATTCGATGACGCGTTCGATATGGGCTACGCATTCCCGGTGGCAGGTGGTGATCTCCTGGCTCCAGGGGCAGCGATAGCAATAGGGGTCTTCGACGTGGACGATATTGGGGATCTGCTGGGCGTCGGCGGGGAGTTTGCGGGGGTCGCCGCCGGCAGTCATGGCGCCATAGGAAGCGCCGTGGAAGGCGCGGTAGCGGGCGATGATCTTGTGCCGGCCGGTATAGAGACGCGCCAGTTTGATGGCATTCTCGATGGCGGTGGCGCCGCAGACCGTGAAGAGGGTCTTTTGCAGATTGCCGGGCGTGATCTCCGCCAGCTTCTTGCCGAGATCACCGCGGGCGCGGGTCACACAGGAGGGCGTCACATAGCTGACCTCCTGCATCTGGCGGACGACGGCATCGGTGACACGGGGATGCCCATGACCGATGTTCACATTCATCAGCCCCGAGGAAAAATCGAGATAGCGTTTGCCGTCATAGTCGTAGAGATAGACCCCTTCCGCGCGTTGGACGGCGATGGGGTTGAGACCTTTTTGTTTGGACCACGAGAAAAGGGTGTAGTCCAGGTTGTCCTGTACGATCTCCTGTGTCTCGGATAATGTGGTAGTGGCAGCCATAAAAAAATTTTTATGTGGGAATTAGCTCATCCAGTTGATCCCGGCTTCGGGGTTCCATTTGACCGTCGTTTTTTTGAGCTGGGTCCAGAATTCGATGGAGGACTTGCCGGTGATATCGCCGACGCCGAATTTGCTTTCGTTCCAGCCGCCGAAGGAGAAAGGCTCCCGGGGAACGGGAACTCCTACATTGACCCCGATCATTCCCGCGCTGGCGTGCTCCATGACATAGCGGGCCATGGCGCCGTTTTGGGTAAAGACGGAGGCGGCGTTGCCATAGGGGCTGGCGTTCTCGATGGCCAGCGCCGCGTCGATAGTATCGACGCGCATAATTGATATCACGGGACCGAAGATCTCTTCGGTGGCAATGGCCATATCCGGTTTCACATGATCGATCACCGTGGGGCCGACGTAGGTCCCGTTCTCCTTGCCGGGGACGCGGGCATTGCGGCCGTCGACCAGCACGTTGGCGCCCTGCGCTTCGGCTTCGGTGATATAGCGTTCGATGCGTTCTTTGGCCGCGGGACTGATCACGGCGCCCAGGTTCTTGCCGGGGATGATCTTGCGGGCTTCTTCGCAGATCTTTTCGATGATGTGGTCCACGGGCCCTACGCCTACCATCGCGGACGCCGCCATACAGCGCTGACCGGCACAGCCGCTCATGGAGGCCGCGACGTTCTGGGCCGTCATTTCCGGTTTGGCGTCGGGCAGTACCAATAAATGGTTCTTGGCGCCGCCGAGAGCGAGACAGCGTTTGAGCTGCTGGGTCGCCCGTTGATAGACCAGCCTGGCCACACGCGTGGAGCCGACAAAGCTGACGGCTTCGATACCGGGATGGTCGCAGATGGCCTGTACGATCTCGCTGTCACCGTTCACGATATTGAAAACCCCATCCGGCAGACCGGCTTCTTTTAACAAGGCGGCGATCCGTGTGAGGCTCAGCGGCACTTTCTCGGACGGTTTTATGATCATGCAGTTGCCGAGGGCCAGGGCATTGGGGATGGTCCAGTTAGGGACCATGGCTGGGAAATTGAAAGGCACGATGGAAGCGACGACGCCCAGGGGAACATGTTCGGTGCGACATTCGACGCCCCTGGATACTTCCAGGACTTCGCCCGTCACGAGCTGGGGAAGCGAGGTGGCGAACTCCGTGAGCTCGATGCATTTCTCGACCTCGGCGACGCCTTCGCCGAGGGTCTTGCCGTTCTCCCGGCTGACGAGCGCGGCCAGTTCCTGCAGATCGCGTTCGAGGAGGGTTTTATAGCGGAAAAAGACCTGGACCCTCTCTTTGATCGGGGTCCTGCTCCAGCGGGGAAAAACAGCGGCGGCTGCCTGAACGGCATTGTCCAGGTCAGCCGCCGTTGAACAAGGTACTTCCGCCAGCAGGGTTCCGTCGATAGGAGAGATCACGGGAAGGGTCCGTGTGGCCGTGCTGGGAATAAATTCCCCGTTGATGAAATTTCCGATGACCCGGGTTTCGGTAGCTACCATATGCATAGATTGTGAACTAACAATTTAGCACAAAAAATGCATATTTGGAGCGACGGACCGGGGAAGGGCCATTTGAGCGCTGGCTACTTGCTGACGACCAGGACGCCAAAGGTGCCGGGTATCATTTTCGGCCGCTCGCCTGCGGCGGCGGGTTCGGTATCGGCAGCCGGCAGGTACACTGCATGGGTCCTGCTGTCCACGGCGCAAGTCCTGGCGCTGCGTTTGGTCGGAACATTATCGATCACGGATAGGGGTGATTCCTTTATCACCGTGAGCTTGCCTTCACCGCAGGAGGCGAACACGAGGCCCAGGGTCTCATCGATCCCGACGCCGTCGCAGCCGTCGCCGATGGGTAGTTTGCTCACGATGGAACCGTTAGTCGCATCCATGACCACGAGTGTCTTGTCGCAACCTGCGAAAAGGCGTTTGGTCTTTAGGTCGATGACGAGTCCCGTAGGACCTTCCGCGTCGAGCGGATAGCTGGTTACGACGGTGTTCTTACGGATATCCACCGCCGTGATCTTGTTCTTATCTTCGATATTGACGTAGACCATTCCCTTTTCGTCCGACACGGCGGTTTCCGGTTTGCCGTCCAGGGCGATGGTGGCGACGACCTGGCCTTTGACCGGATCGATCACGGAGAGATCATGGCTGCGGCCATTGCAGGTGATAATGGTCTTGGAATACGGTTCGTACATGATGGCGTCGGGGTTCTGGCCTGCAGGGATCTGCGTCAGGACGGCGCCGGTTTTCAGATCGAACGCTGTGACCGTGTTGAGGCGGCCATTGCTGGTATAACCTTTTCCGCCGGCGACGTCGAAGGCGATGCCATGGACGCCGGTGGTGTTGGGGATGACGCCTACCGAGTCGCCGGTCTGCTGGTCGAGGATATTGACCTGGGTGCCGTGTGAGACATAGATCTTTTTATCGGGACCTACGGCGATGTAGTCCCAGCCGCCGGGACTGCCGATCTTGAAATTTTTGGTCATGGTGTAGCCGCTGCCGCCTTGCGCCGAGGCGGCCTGGACGGCCAGGCAAAGGAGTAAAACGATTAAGCTGACGTCTGTCCTTCGGACAAGCCGCCGGTGGCGGCTTAGAGTTTGCTTCATGTTAGAGATTTACATCCAAGCTAGCCCTCAATTCTGGCGGGAAACTGGAGCGGGCGTTAGCTTACCCGTTTGCCTTCGAGCAGCATATTTACCGCCTGGTCGAGGCTGCCTGCGCGGGTGATCTCGCCGGCGTTCACGAAAAAGATCTCGTCGGCATTCTCGATGGTATTGAGGCGATGGGCGATGATCACGCGGGTCGTGGTCTCCGGTAGCCGCTGCAGGATCTCCTCCAGCATCTTCTCCGTCACGGTGTCGATGTTGGCGGTAGCTTCGTCGAGGATCAGCAGGGAGGGGTGGCGCAGTACGGCGCGGATAAAGGCGATCAGCTGTTTTTGACCCAGGCTGATGCCATCGCCGGAAGAGATCACTTTGGTCTCGAGCCCTTCGTCGAAACGGGTCAGCAGGGTCTCGAGACGCGAGTCGTGCAGGACCTGTGCCAGCTGTTCGTTGGTATAGTCCTTATATTGTTCGTTGCCGTAAAGGATGTTGTCGCGGATGGTCCCGGTGAAGAGGATAGGTTCCTGCAGGATGAAGCCGATCTTTTCCGTTCGTTCCCCGGGGGTGAAGGTTCGGATATCGCGGCCTTCGAGCAAGATGGTCCCGGCGGTGGGGTCGTAGAGCCGGGCGATGAGCGAGGCCGTGGTGGTCTTGCCGCCGCCGGTGGGCCCCACGAGGGCATAGGTCTTCCCCTGTTCCATGCGGAAGCTGTTGTTGCGGAGTACTTCTTTACCGTCAGGATAATGGAACGATACATTCCGGAATTCCAGTAAGGGCGCTTCGTTCCCGGCAGCCGGCTGCGCAGGCAGCGTGATCAGATCGGATTCCAGCGTGAGGATAACGGAGATGCGGTCCCAGCCCGCGATGGCGACCTGGAAACCGGACCAGAGCGCAGCCAGCGTGCGGAGCGGGTCGTAGAAAGTAGCCACGTACATAAAGAAGCTGATCAGGTAGCCGGCGGTAAAATAACCTATCGAGATCAGGTAGATGCCGTAGAGCAATACGACCAGCTGTCCCATCGCGGCCAGGAAGCCATAGACAGGCGTATAGGTGTTGTTGGACAGGGTAGAAGCGATAGCGGTCTTGTAATTATACTTGTTCACCTGGTCGAAGCGCTGGCGGAAATAGTCACGGCGGTTAAAGGCCAGTACGACCTTGAAATTGCCCAGCGATTCCTGGATCTCCGCGCTCATGGAGCCGATACTTTTCAGATAGATGGCATTCTTTCGTTTGACCCAGGGCGATACCAGTTTATTAAAGATCCACATGATGGCGGCGGGAGCGAGGGTGGCGAGACCGAGCCGCCAGTTGACCCAGATGAGGGCGATGCCCGAACCGATGACTATAAAAAAACTGGAAATGAATTGCATGAGGGCCTGGGAGAAGAACTGGTTGAGCTTATCCGTATCGTTATTGATGCGGGAGATGAGGTCGCCTGCCTTGTTCTGAGCGAAGAAGGCTACGGGCAGTTCCTGCAATTTGTTGAAGATCTTGTTCCGTAGGGTGAAAAGCAGTGTCTGGCCGAAACCGCCCATGAGGATGGTACGGAGATAGACGGCCGCCAGGTTCAGGAGATAGATGACGATGAGCCAGCCGCAGACGGTCCAGATCAGCGGATAGCCCGAACCTTTGAGCACGGTAAAGCCCAGGATATTCAGACCCGTGTTGTCCTTATTTGTAATGATGTGATTGATCGTATAGCCGATGAGCGCCGGCGGCAACAAGCTGAAGAGGGAATACCCGATGATGGCGACCAGCGCCAGGATCAGTTTCCCGCGTTGTTCCGGCAACAGGTTCACCAGTTTCAAAAGCGCTTTCCAGGTACCGCTTTTTTTGCCTTGCGTTTGGGCTAATGCGTTAAGATTGTAATTCTGGCTGCTCATAATGGCTGGTGCTTCTTTGTGAGTGATAGATCTGTACATATTCCGGGCAGGTCTGCATCAATTCGCCGTGGGTGCCTGTGGCGACGATCTCGCCTTCCATCAACAGGATGATCTGTTCATAGTCTTCGATGGCGGCGATCTTCTGGGTCACCGACAGCAGGGTGATGCCGGGATAGTGGCGCCGGACGTTGGCGAGGATCTTTTGTTCGGTCTGCGTATCCACGCGGGCGGTGAAGTCGTCCAACAAAAGGACACGCGGTTCGATGGCCAGTGCACGGGCCAGCATGATCCGTTGTTTCTGACCGCCGGAGAGGGAAGTTCCCCGTTCCGATACCACGGTATCCAATTTATCCGGGAGGCTGTCGATAAAATCCCTTAGCTCTGCCGTGGCGATCGCTTTTTCCAGCGAGGCGTCCGTGACCGTATTGCTGAAGGCAATATTTTCCCGGATGCTCATATTGAAGATGATACTGTCCTGGAACACGAAGCCTACTTGCCGATGGAAATCATCCTTTTTGTACGATTCGACGGGGTGGCCGTCGAAGGCGATGGTCCCTTTGTCCGGTTTGTTGAGATTGGTGAGCAGGTAAAGCAGCTGGGTCTTGCCAGCCGCGGTCGGACCGATGACGGCGGTTTTCGAGCCGGCTTCGACCCTGAAAGATACATCTCTGAGGGCATATTTGCCGCCGAAGTTCACGGAAACATCTTTGACTTCGATGTCGCCGTCGAGCTCTTTGACGAAGGTGCCTTTCTCCACGGGGTCGGCTGCAAAGAGGGTGCCGCTGATACGGCCGAACGATGCCTGCGCCTGGGCGATCAGGTTACTCATAAACCCGATGGTCAGGATGGGGAAGATGAGCATGGTCAGATAGCTGGTGAAGGCGGTGAAATCCCCCAGGCTCAAATGACCGGCAATGACATAGTGGCCGCCGAGTGCTAAAATGGCCAAGGCGGCGAGGTTGGCGGTAAAGATGATCACCGGGATCAGGGAGGCGAATAATTTCAGGATGCGAATGCCAAGTCCAAGCGCCTTGGCGTTTGCTTCGACGAATTTCGCATGTTCGAGCTGTTGGGAATGGATCACGCGGACCAGGGCAGCGCCCAGGACACTTTCGTTGATGACCTTATTCAACATATCTATGATCTCCCGGCTCTTTTTGAACAGGACGCGGACCTTTTTCAACACGATATAGAAAGTAAAGCCGATGATCGGGATGATGGCGATCACGAACAGCGCCAGCCGCCATTCGATGCGGAGCACCATGACGCTGACCCCGATGATGACGAAGATGGACGAAAAGATCGTCGCCACCGCCTGGGAGATGAAGATCTTGATCGAGTCCACATCGGCGGTGAGGTTGGTGAGGAGCTGGGCGGGAGTGGTCTTTTGCAGGAAGCTATACTCCTGTCGCGAGATGCGGTTGGAGAGCTGTGTGCGCAGATCGCGCGCTACCCGCTCGGCAGTAAAGGTCTGCACCACGCTGATGCCGAAGGATAGCACCAGGATGCCCAGGCTCGCGGCCAGGAATTGCCAGATAACAATATGGATATCGAATTTATGTCCTATGAAAGCGTCTATACCATGGGCGATGATGCGCGGGACCAGCAATCCGATAGCGGAGCTGGCGATCGTCAGCAAAACCAATAGCGTTACCATGCCCCGATAAGGCTTGAGGATGGAGAACAGGCCGGGTCCTTTAGGTTTTTGATTCTTAGTGCTCATAACGCTGTAAAAATAGGAAAATACCGGGGGAGCAGCCAACGCAATCCGGAAGCTGGGGAAAAAGGCCGGTGGAATAGGGGGAAATCTCGGTGGAACTGCCCGGGCATACTTATATTTGTCTGTTTGTAAAATCGACGTATGAAAAAAATCCTGTTTGCCAGTTTGTTTTTCACCCACACTGTTTTTGGCCAACTGCGGCAGATGCCGGCTTATCCTTTGATCACCCATTCCTCTTATTTCAGCGTTTGGTCTTTTGCCGACCAGCTCAATGGCGAGGAGACCCGGCATTGGACGGGTAAGCCGCAGGGGTTGCTGGGATATATCACCGTTGATGGAAAAACGTACCGGTTCCTGGGTCACCCCGCCGCCGGAGATACCAGTGGAGGCGATGCCGTGCCGGCGACCCAGCAATGGATAAGTGTGAATGCGACGCAGACGATCTATGAATTCCAATGCGGCGGCCTCAACCTGAAGGTCAATTTCACTTCGCCGCTGCTGCTCAACGATCTGGCGATATTATCCCGCCCGGTGTCCTATGTCTCCTTCCGGATGCAGAGCAACGACGGCGCTGCGCATACGGCGCAGGTCTATTTCGGCCTGAGCGGCAGGCTGGCCGTCAATACGCCCGGCCAGGAGCTGGTCACGGCTAAAGGACATACGGGCAGGCTGCTTTTTTTAAAGGCGGGTACGAAGGCGCAGCCGGTGTTGCAAAGAAAGGGGGATGATGTGCGGATCGATTGGGGATATGTCTATGTAGCGGCCCCGGCGGAGAAGGGGATCGAACAAAAGGCGGATACCAGCTGGCTGAACACCACGTATCCGGCCGTCACCGTGGGCGAAGACCCTGTGGAGAAGTTGGCCCTGGTGGCTTATGATGAGCTCTACAGCGTCCAATATTTCCATCACAACCTGGAGCCCTGGTGGCGGAGCCATCCGGAGACGGGGAAGACAAAGATTAGGATGGAAGACATGTTGCAGCTGGCGTTTGCCGGCTACGACAAAGTGCTGAGCCGTTGTGATACGTTCAACAAAACGCTGTATTCGACCGCGCTGACGGCTGGGGGACCGCATTATGCCGATCTCTGTGTCGCGGCATACCGGCAGAGCATCGCCGCGCATGCGTTGATCCAGAGTCCGCAGGGCGAGCTGTTGTTCCTGAGCAAGGAGAATTTCTCCAATGGATCGATCAATACCGTCGACGTCACCTATCCATCCGCGCCGCTGTACCTGGCATACAATCCCCGGCTGCTCGAAGGGATGCTCAACGGCATCTTTTATTACAGCGAGAGCGGGCAATGGAACAAGTCTTTTGCCGCGCACGACCTGGGCACGTATCCGATCGCCAACGGCCAGACCTATGGCGAGGGGATGCCGGTGGAAGAAAGCGGGAATATGATCCTGCTGACGGCGGCGATCACGCGTGCGGAGGGGAACATGGATTACGCGCGGAAGCATTGGGCTACACTGACCACCTGGGCGCATTATCTCGAAGCCAATGGTTTCGACCCGGTGAATCAGCTGTGTACCGACGATTTCGCCGGACATCTGGCACGCAATGCCAATCTTAGCGTAAAGGCGATCGTCGCGCTTGGCGCGTATGGGGGGATGGCGGAAAAGCTGGGGATGGATACGGTAGCCGCGCGATATGCCGCAATGGCGAGGGAGATGGCGAAGAAATGGATGGTCCTGGATGATGCCGGCGACCATTATGCGCTGACCTTCGACAAAAAAGACAGCTGGAGTCAGAAGTACAACCTGGTCTGGGATAAGTTATTGGGGCTGGGTATCTTTCCCG
>Ga0210396_10006002_pt1 | contig 11680 bp, 23 predicted proteins | sample IncBWH17OmetaG_FD_155466 | JGI IMG/M metagenome (GOLD analysis project Ga0210396, IMG submission 155466) | Forest soil microbial communities from Barre Woods Harvard Forest LTER site, Petersham, Massachusetts, United States - Inc-BW-H-17-O ...
ATCGGGGTCCTTTACGCAAAAAAGATGATGTCCATAAAACGTTTCATCAGGAATCTCTTCGGCTGCAATTCCCCGACCGATTAGCTCCAGCCGATATTTTTCTAATTCATTCAGGCCTTTTCCTTTGATCATGAGGTCAAATTGCTCAGCAAATCTTTCATGGAATTGTCCTGTCGAACTTTCCGCCATGCCTTCTCCCGCCAGCTGATCAACTTCTAACAATACAAGATGAGTGCCTCCACGTAGTTCAATAATTGCGACCTCTTCGTCAATCGCAAATGGAGGAATGCCGAGATTCGAGTAGAATTGGCAACTACTCTTAAGGTCAGCCACCTTAAAAACAAGGTGAGCCACTGCTAATTCTGGGTCAACGACAGTCTTCATCTCGCTCAAACCTAAACCAGTCATAATTCACCTCACAAGTTGTTCTTCAAAATCGCCCTGCAGCAAACACAGCACCGTTGGGTCTGTTCGGAAGAGCGTTCTTAATGAAAGATACCATATGGTATCTTTCAAGGCAAGCATTTTATTTATGCCCCTGGCTCATCCAATGGAATAGAATTTTGGGCCGTTGAGGGGGACTATCGAAAATAAAGGCGACTAAAGTAAGAAACGCTTACATGAAAAGAAGGACCTCTCTTCGTTAGAGAATCGCTCTTGAATGCCGCCTTCGAACTCTCTGCGACCAAGGGCATGGCTGATGTCACCGTCAACAAAGTAAGCGAATTGGCGCACGTTACGAAGGGGGCTTTCTTTAATCACTTCGATAGCAAAGAAACGTTGGTGACGGAGCTGATGCAGATGCTATTGACCCGACTGGACAAGCAGTTTGTTTGATTGATGGCGGAGGAAGAGAATTCCGACGGATGCTTTACTCGGGCATATATTAGGGTTGCATTCTCCGAAGGTGCAGCAGAACGCAAGATTTGGGGCGCGCTCTTGAGTCTGATGGCTTCTAAAGATCAGGTCGGAAGGGTTTGGGATAACTGGCTGAGCGAGCGCCTAAAGAGACATTCGAAAACCGATTCGAGAATCGAGCTGCGTGTCGTAAGACTTGCGGCAGATGGCGTATGGCTTGAAAGAATCGTGAACGCAAAATCGAAAAACCTAAAGGGTGTCGAACAATATCTCATTGAGATGACGCGGATCCGTTAAATTGCTCGAGCTATGGCACCAAAGTAACTATGTACGCGCAATGGCCATCAGTTGAGGAGGTGAAGATGCTGGAAACCGGATACGAGCCTTTTGAAGCTCTTGATCCCTGCTTCGAAGTTGTCATGGGAGGCTTACGCGGAATCGTTGACGGCAAACACTATTTTGATACGTTCGCCGAAGACGCAACCTTTGAGTCCCGCTATCACTTCCCCGGTTGGCCTGTGACCATTCGAGGGCGAGCCAACTAATGGCTGCCCTCTCGGGATACGGCAAGACCATCAGGCTTCACTCCGGCGATGCGCTTGTTGTGCATCGCTCTCAGGATAGTCGCGTCGTGATCCTGGAATACGAAGTGCACGGAAGAATTCTCTCTAGTGGCGCACGCTATGAAAACAGGCTCATCTCGATCCTCACGATTGAGAATAGAAAGATCACCCATTGGAGGGACTACATGGATTCTTTAGCTGCCTGGACCGCGCTGAACAGCGCCTCTCAATGAATGCAAGCTTCTAGTTCCGCCTCAACTCAATGCGAAGGTACTGCCATGCCTTCTTTCCGGACATTTGGAGCAACCCTGGTTCCCAGAAGCTCGATCGACCGTAACATCTTTTTGTGCGGCAATGCTGAGACACCTATCTGGAAAGTAATTCGTGAAAGGCCTCCCAGAACTTCGTTTACGTAAAGTATCTTCTCCGCGACCCTTTCAGCATCTCCGATAATCAGTGCACCGGCGGGGCCGCGCAGAGCATCAAACTGCGCCCGAGTTGCGGGGGGCCAGCCGCGTTCCTTCCCGATCTCTGTGAAGGTGTGAGCGTATCCCGGATAGAAGTCGTCGGCAGCCTGCTGCGTGGTATCTCCCAAAAAGCCGATTGCGTGAAGTCCGACCAGCAGTTTGTCGGCGCGGTGGCCGGCACGGCGCCCAGCCTCGCGGTAAAGATCGATCAGGGGCCGAAATCGTTTGGGTTCACCGCCGATAATGGCGACCATCAGGGGAAGGCCGAGTGTGCCGGCGCGAACGAATGATTCTGGAGTGCCACCGACGCCGACCCAAATCGGCAGTGGATTCTGGAGCGGACGCGGATAAACCGCCTGTCCGGTGAGAGGAGCGCGGTGTCTTCCACTCCAATGAACATGAGTGTTCTCGCGGATCTTAAGAAGAAGCTCCAGTTTCTCTGAGAAAAGTGAGTCATAATCGTCCAGATCGAAACCGAAAAGCGGAAAAGCTTCGATTGACGAACCTCGTCCCGCGACGATTTCAGCGCGCCCATGGGAGATCAGGTCCAGAGTGGCGAATTCCTGAAAGATTCGAACGGGGTCGGTGGCGCTGAGAACGGTTACGGCACTTGTTAGGCGAATGTTCTTGGTGCGGGTAGCGGCCGCACCCAAAATAACAGGCGGAGCCGAATCCACGAACTCACTGCGGTGGTGTTCCCCGATGCCAAAAACATCGAGGCCAACCTGGTCGGCCAAGGTAATCTCATCCAGCAGATTGTCCATGCGCTGGACAGCGCTCACGTTCAGACCCGTAGCTGGGTCAGAGATGACTGCTCCGAAACTGTCGACACCGATCTGCATCTTTGTAACTCCTGACATTTGTGGACCGCGCACGTCCGATCCCCGCCGCGGACTCTATGGAAGTACTCCTCACTGAGCTCGTAACGTCTTCAGTGCTGCCCCCCAGGCAATCCACCTCATCGGCCACTAAGTGCACAGCCTTGTCGTGCTGTTCGTGCGGCTTAAAGGTCGTGAAGTTCTCGAAGTTTGTCCACATCGAGAGCGCCACCTGAGCCCGCAGGTCCGCAATCTTGATTTCGCCCATCACCAGTCTCAAGTTCTCCACCGCTCGGACACCACCTGCGCCGCCATATCCAACAAATCCAGCAGCCTTGTTATTCCATTCGTGATAAAGGAAATTGATTGCGTTCTTTAACGCTGCCGAAGTCGCGTGGTTGTATTCGGGAATGACGAAAATATACGCGTCAAGAGAGTCAATCTTCTGGCTCCAGCGCTTCGTGTGCGGATTGCTGTACTGACGCATGATGGGAGGGAGGCTCATCGAGGAGTGGCAGTTTGTAGTCCTCGATATCGACAAGTTCAAACTCCGCGTCATTGCGGTTTTTCAGAAGGTCGTGCACCGACTTTGCGACAGCCGCAGCCTTACGTCCCGGTCGCGTACTGCCGACGATGATTCCAACCTTTATCATTTGCTCTTTCTCCCTTCCGGTGCGGTCCTCAAGTGACCGGTGGTTACTCACTCAGTGATCACGATCATTTTCCTGGCTTGCGCTCTGTTGCCATTAGCCTTCACTTCTTGATAGCTAAGTTGTTCGGCTGCCAGCTGCCCGAGCTTCTTAATGGATCCGTAGAGTTGTTCCTTCTCCTTCTGGGACAGGTCAGACATGAGCGCCTCAAGATCCTTTGCATGCCGTTCGAAGCACGATGCCGCCAGGCGCCTTCCTTCCGCGGTCAGGTGAACGACGCGCGATCGTCGATCAGTTGGGCTGGACTTGCGAACAACCAACCCTAGTTTCTCGAGCCGGTCGACCGCAGCGGCCATTGAACCACTGGCCAGGCGCACTTTATCCTGAATCTCAGAGATAGAGAGCGGGCCCTTATGTAAGAGAGCTTCGAGTGCGACGAAATCCGTGAGGCATAGCCCTGTGTTGGCAATACTCTGCTCAGCCAGCAGCTTAGAGCGCGATAACTCTTTGCAATCACCAGCCAGAGGCGAGGTGCTGCGATGACGCCACTCTTCTTCTTCATCATGTCTGCTCGATCAGGCGGCTTGCGCTCGTACCTGGCCCGTGATGCTGTTCTTCTCGGGGGAAGACAACAGGCCATCGATGGAAGCTGCGCCTGCGCCGCGAATCATCAAAAAGACCGTAATTGCCAATGCTAGGAGGTGAAATTCGAAGCCTTCTCCTTTTTGCGTTCCCGCCCAGTTCATAAAAAAGCCGAACTGATGATGGACCATTGCGACCGCTACCAGCATATTGCAAGAAATTCCAAAGGCGGCAACTCGGGTGAACAGGCCGACGATGAGGCCTAGTCCGCCGAAGAATTCCGCGGCAATGGCCAGAAATGCGAATACAGCCGGGATGTGCAACATTCCGGTGAAGAAGCCCATCGTGCCGCTGAACCCGTATCCCCCGAACCATCCGAGCATCTTCTGGGCGCCGTGGGCGAAAAATACAATCCCCAGCACCAATCGAAGAACAGTTATGGCACCGTCGTTGTCCGTCGCTGTGAGTGTGCGAATCATAAAGTCCTTTCCTGCAAGGTGAATTGCTGAAGTCGGTAACAGGAGATGAGATGAAGTACCCTTATGTAAGGATTCGTTTTGTCGAGCTAAACAGGGAAGTGCGACAGGAGGGCGATTATGTCAGGCGACACAGCTCTGGGCGAGAGCGTAATCACATGGATTTTGGTGTCTGATATGATGTATGTACATCAATGATGACAGGAAACATTCCCAAGCCGTGCGCATGCGCCAGCGTTCGTAGAACGGCTCGCCTCTTGGCTAGAACGTATGACAGTGCCCTCGCTGGATCAGGAATGAATGTCACGCAATTCGCAGTTATGCGTGCTGTCGAGAGGCATGAGAATGAACCGCTTTCCCGAGTTGCTGACGACCTTGCGATGGAACGAACCTCTCTGTATCGGGCCTTGGCACTGCTGGAAAGAAATAACTGGATAAAGCTGAAGTCAGGTCGGGATAACCGATCCCGTTGCGCATCTATTTCCGGCCTCGGGCGGAAGGCCCTCGACAGGGCTCAGCCCGACTGGGCGCACACTCAGTCGGCAATTGTTGAGAAGTTTGGGCGTGATCGGTGGACGCACCTCGTCACGGAAATGCAGCAACTTTCCCAATGCGCCGCAGACCTCGAACGGGGTATGGCGAAGAGAGAAGCGAAGTGAACTCCGCGGAATCGCAGCTCGAGAGGCCACAAAATACAACCCAGTGACGCCGCGGGCGTGAAGCATCCGGCCAGCGCTGAATCGAAAGAAGGTCCGTGCAGGCCGTTTAGAATCAGCTCTTGCTTGCTCCGAACCCTTCTTCAGGCCGAAGGATAAGCAGCGCACCTCAACCGACTCTGTCATGCCGCTGGATGTTTCTTCAGAAAGTAGAGATTGTGCTTGGCGTCTTCGATCAATTGCTGCTCAGGGGCGTCAATCGGGTCCGCTTCCCTCAGTCGGTCACCGATTGCCTTCTGGGCTGCTTCGATTTTCTGCAATAGCTTTACTGGGTCTAATTCGACCACCGCATCGTAATACAGGGTCTGCCAGTTGCCGTTTTGCACTTCGGTCCTCATTTCGATGACGTGCCGCGTAGCGTGGCGGTTTCTGGCGCGGCAGTATAGCACAAATGGTTTAGCGCGTAAGTTAGAAATTGGTAGGAATTAAGTAGTTGTGTTGTGTGGATTATCCAAGGCAGCGCGTCGCTGAGACAGAGCTACCGGGTCGCTATGCTGCGTCAATCTAACGCTGCACATCCACCCATAGACCGCCCCGTCGTTCTTGGATTTTAGTCCTGCCAGAAACTACGGGCACAGAAAAAAGGCCAGCCCTTTTTCGAGCTGGCCTCCGAGTCTATGAGAAAGTTTGTGGAGCGGCTGAATGCTTCCTAGTTACGCCGCCGCCTACTTCTTACAAGCAGGTACACCGTGGCCACTGTGAGCTTGGTGGTTGCCGAATGTGAGTTTGGTTGTACCAAAGCTGAGCACTGTAGTCCCGGTGTTATCCGTTACCGTCATGGACTCCGTGTCGTTGGTTCCGGGTTCGCCTTGGTCCGTGAAGATAAACGAGATGGACGCACCTTCGACGCCGTCCAATTTTCCCGTCCCCGCGCCGATAAATTCGTTGAACCCGGCAGACGGTGGATGTGGAGGCAGAAGCGTCGAATTACATTCACAATGTCCCAGGGTGAGAGTATCCATGTGGAATTGATGGTCCGGCCAGTTTACCTCAAGATTGTTTGGCCCCGGTCCAGCAGGGTTCTTATTGGACCCGCAGTGGATTTCAAAGCCGTGCGTCACCCGCATACTGTTCGAGCCCACGAAAACGCTGCCACCACCAGTCATCCGACCGGGAAATACCCACGCCAAACACACTACAGCGAAACTAACCAACAGGACCACGAGCCCTGCGACTTTTAGCGCACTCTTTTTCATTGTTTATCTCCTTATCCTCTTATCCTCGATATCGGTGAACTACTGACTATCGCAACGCGCATGCGGAGGCTGGGAAAAGCGCAAATATTCTCCCACAAACCGGCCTTGCGGCCTATACAGTACATACCGTAGTGGTTGGGCTGTCGTCTACGCTCAGTCTGCGGCCATGTCATCTTTGTGGAACGGGTAGTCGCGCTCCCACCATCCAACCGGTAACTCCAATTCCATCTACCCGAATGTGGCTGTTGTCAAATCAAGACGGGGCGCTCAATTCATCGTCTCCTCGCGGTGTCTTCGCGCCTCGTACCAGAGCGCGAGTTCAACGCGATTCCAGAGCCCAAGTTTGTCGTAGATGGAGCAGAGGTAGTTCTTAATGACGTGCTCAGTCGTGCCGATGGCTGCTGCGACTTCACTATTCTTGAGCCCTTGCGCGACGAGTTCGATGATTTTCAGTTCTCGTTCGTTGGGGACACGGGTTGCGTAGCGATCTCGCCCAAACATAGCTGGCTCCAGCCCCGGCACCGGTTGGAGGCGTCGCGGCCAGATTTCAGATGCAGCGAGTAGCGATTGTGTTTCCCGCTCTTGATGAGACGATTCGACCGCATCCAAGGCAGTTCGCACACTGACGACTCAGATAGGACGTTTTGAGTTCAGCCGCTCCTTTTCGGCAGCCACCTCCAAAATGTCTACGGCTTTTTCCAGGCTTTCAGCAACATCTCGAAGATGGTCAGCGCACTGACGAAGAGCTTGTCTCAGTATGTCCAGCTCTTCCTCGTTGAGATTCATCACTGACCAGCCTTTGCAGTCTTTCGGAGTTCGTCCAACTCAGCTCTGGTCAGGCAAAGCCAATCACGGAGTTGCTGGTCAGTCCAGCCGAGCGCAGTTCCATATTTGATTTGGCCTAGAACGACTTCTGTTTCTGCTGCCACCCTCTTTCGAGCTGAGGCGATGTGCCTCTCCGCAGTCTTTGTGGCGTCGTGGTTCCGTGTCAGCTGGAGTTCCTGCTCACAAGCCTTGACCAGTGCACGTAATTCTGCCAGACGAGACACCTAGCCACTTTGCCCGAATCCCCAGGTCCTGCCAACTTACTTTCGTACTCTTGTCCCGAAGGAAATCAACCACATGTTCTCGCCCGTCAATACCCAGATCATCCTCCTGCGCCCGCGCATTCCGATCCTGCTCGGCGCTCTCATCGCGTTAAACGCCCCCGTGCAGTTTGACCGGAGACACGTATCCGCGCTGTGAGTTGCTGTATCAAGCGGGCCGCCTAAAGGCTACGTGGTTTACCCGATTGCGCTTCCGGCACCGAGGTCCTACTGTGGGGATTGGAGGTTGAAAGCAAGTACACGCTGAGGCGAGTATCTCCTGTCACCCTTCAACCATCACCCAGGATAGGTATCAGCATGCCACTCCGGGTTCTCCTGGTCGAAGACTTTGAGCCTTTTCGCCGATTCAGCTGGACAACGCTGCAAAAAACCGAATTGCAGATTATTGCCGAAGTGTCAGACGGGCTAGAAGCAGTGCGTAAAGCCCAAGAACTGCAACCGGACTTGATCCTGTTAGATATCGGGCTTCCAGGACTCAACGGAATCGAAGCTGCCCGTCGAATCCGCACGCTGTCGCCGCAATCCAGGATACTGTTCGTGAGCCAAGAATCATCCGCCGATGTAATTGAAGAGGCCATGAACTCGGGCGCACTCGGCTACGTTGTCAAGACGCAAGCCGCGAGTGATCTCCTGGCGGCCGTGGAAGCAGTGCGTGAGGGCCGGACGTTTGTCAGTAATGGATTGGCTGTTACGCAGCCGTAGACGCCGCGCCACGCTCCCTCAATTGGCGCAACTCAGCGTCTGGGATCGTGAATTCCGTCACGCCGCAATCTAAGCAAACCGCAATCTTCGGAAACACCATCACGGTGGGCTCGTCCAGATTCTTAAGGCCGGAGAAATGGATGATGATCTCCGAACCAAACTGTGTCTGGCTGTTCGACGTGCACGCTCTGCATGACATAACGTACTCCCCATTCGGCCAGAAGTGCATTGATTGTATCAGGGTCAGATGGCGAACAATATGAATGTATGTGGTTCACGCGTGAGAGCTGACGGAGAATCGTGCCTAGGTGACGGATGAACTCAGTCGCCTATGAGTACCGTTTCCCTGCGCCGCCAGATCGACAGTCCAGGTGCTCCCATTGCCAGTGCGCCCAGAGTGGCGGCTTCCGTGGACCGAATGACCGTTTCACAACACCTGCAGGAAATTGTCCGCTGTTTGCAGTTAATCCTTCTGACGTTCATACGCGCCCATGTCGCATCCGCGAGTGTCCTCCTTCTCGGGACGAGGCTTGGCGCGTTGATCGGTCTTCAGCAGATGACCGTGGCCATCGGTGCAGCCGCTGGGTTTGCCCGCATCAATCGCGGGGCTTCCAGAGAGCAGAGCCTGCCTCTGTGTCGGGCCGCCGTTGTTCTGCAAGGGGCCGGGACTCAGCCGGTGGGCACCAGGAGCCTTGACAAGAAGATCACGCTGACGAACAAGGGGAGCGCAACGGTAGATATCAGCGGCATTGCGATCACCGGCAACGATGCCGGTGACTTTGCCGAAACCAACACCTGCGGTAAGAGCGTGGCTTCTGGGGCAAGCTGCTTCATCAAGGTCACGTTCAAGCCGTTGGTAAGGGCAAGCGGACAGCGGATGTTTCGGTATACGACAACGGCGGCGGCAGCCCGCAGAAAGTGGGATTGATCGAGACGGGGACTTAGTTATCGACCTTGAGCGAACTCGGTGATACTTGCGAGATGCGACGCGTGAGGATCATTCTGCGGTTTGCTGTAGTCGGCCCCACATCGGTGCTTTCACGCGGTGCAATTGAACAGTTCGCCACAGGAGCAACACTGCGACTGCAAGACAAACCGCCACCGCAAATATGGAAGCCTCCGGCCCAAACGCTCCACCTGTCAGAATCACTGATCCCTTGAGCGTACCCGCAAGCAACCCTGGCTCCGTGTTGTAGCCTGACACCGACATCCCAAACAGAGAACCCTCAGTGAAATTCCAAGCAGCATGAAGTCCAATAGGAAGCCAGAGCCGCCCGGTCACCACGTACGCGGCAGCCAGCAGTACACCTGCTTCGAGCGCTATCGCAATCGAACTAATCACCGTCGCCCCTGGGTTGCCCGCATGTCCTACGCCGAATAATGCGGAGGAAACTGCTACACCGATCCACGTTCCTCCTGCGATTTCCACGATGCGGAATACGAAGCCGCGTACGAGGGTTTCTTCACCGATCCCCACCATCAATGCAGTGAGTGCACCCGTAGCTAGACCGGAGGCCGATCCGTGTCCGGTTGGATAATAGTCCCCAACTATCCAGAGCAGGCCCATGACCGAGGAGAACATAGCGATCCCCAGTCCAAGCCCTCCAGCGAATTCTGTGACGCCACGCTTCCCGACGAACTCGGGAGGGTGATGACCCTCGATCCACCGCGTTCCTGCCAAGTACGCAAAGAAGACAACAGCAGACATAATTACCGATGCCCCCATGTCCCTGACGTGGCCACGGATTAATACCTGCGTGCCGAACAAAAGTCCAAGAACGACCGCGAAATTCAGCAATGCCAAGCCCAGCTCTTTGCCCTTCCGCTTCACACTCTCGCGCTTCGCTCGACGATGTTACCCAGTGCGTTGGAAAAAAGTTTCGGAGTTGCAATCATCAAGAGGGGGAACCAATGGCAATTACGGGTTGAGCGAAAGAACTTGGTAACTCAACTCAAGCACGTAGACGCAGCTCTATCGGTACTGGGCAAGCTGAATGGTGGAAGTTCATACACGAAGCCCAGGCACACTCGTTCGGCAGCAGCTCGTAGAAAGATCAGCCTGGCACAAAAGGCACGATGGGCGAAGCGACCATCATCGAACGGGCAAGTAGTCGGAGTAAAACCGAATCGAACAATGTCACCTGCAGCTCGTAAGAAGATTGAGGCGTTCCAGCGGACAAGGTGGGGTAAGGTAAGGCAGCAGAAAAAGGCTGCGCAGGAGTTTCACGCTATGTGGGCAAGATGTAAAATGCCAAACCACATCCATGCGCCAACCACAATCCAGAGGAACGGCCAAGGATTGATCTTAATGTGGATCTCCGGGCCACTCTTTTCCAAGCTGACTTTCTGTTCTGACGTCTTCATTAGGCTCCAACCACCCTAGAAAGACGTCGCCGTAAAGTCAAGCGCACGTGCGGATTATTTGGTAATAAATTTGTCATCGATGATGACAATTTACATTGCTTCCACAAAAGCCGAGAGAGCGAGCGCAACGAACCCATTGTATTCTTTGTGTTACGGGTCTCCTCTCACAAATACCTTCGATGAGTTGCTGCGTCTCATTGAGAAGTCAGGAGCAGCAGAGTGAGATACAGTGAATGCTGTAGACGCTGTGACGTAGGCCTGGCCGAGGGATATTGAAGGAGATTGCTTAATGATTGTTCCGTAGAGTAACTGCCATGGGTAGGCAGGTTTCGCTCTCAAGGAACTACCGACGAACGGCGCGTCTGCCGTAACGCACCACGGTGTCTGGTGCGACCATGTCGGCGTCGCTCTCATAAATGGAATGACGGGGCGGGTTCACGATCTTCTTGTGGGCGGCGGCTGGCACGCTTCTTCCAGGCTTCTCAGCATCAAGGGTTTGTTCGTTCGGCCCGATCCTCGTCGCCCGTGGTTCCAGCATGATCGTCTTCGTGCCGACTCCCTCGCTCTGCGGCAGACCTCTGCGGAGTGGCACTTCTTGCTGAATCACTTCCAGTCTGGCGGGCAAGGGTGAGAGGCGATCATGCGAACTGACGAGTAGTAGAGAGAAAAGCGATATCATTGCTACCGCCGCCGCAATTCTCCAGAAGAACTTGTCGCTCCGAGGGATTCGCCTGTCGCGGGAAGTTGGAACCACCGAACCGTTGAGGTGCGCTGATGGTTCAAGATCAGAGTGAGCCATCTGCACCGGCTCTGGCCGCAGCGAACCTGTCTGGGGGAGTCCGCTTTAGCTTCCTTGACCAGCGAGCGATTTTCTCCTGCAGTGTATAAGCAGCCGACAGGAGTTGCTGGAAGGAATCCTGGTCCAGAACTGGCTTGTCGAGCGTATTGATGCGTCGGGTAGTTCGTGTGACCAACCAGTACAGGAAGAGGACCGTTACAAATCCGAATTCAATCCATGTCGCCAAGAACAATCGTAGGAGATGCATCGCGACACCTGACTAACCCGAATGTCTCACAGCGGGGGAGGGTAGCGACGAAAAGGAGCTCGAGCCGACGACAGAGGCGGTCAAGATCCGGAAATTGTCGTGCGGACCTTCATCGGCGGTCTTGCTGGCCGTCCTC
>Ga0210396_10006003_pt1 | contig 11678 bp, 11 predicted proteins | sample IncBWH17OmetaG_FD_155466 | JGI IMG/M metagenome (GOLD analysis project Ga0210396, IMG submission 155466) | Forest soil microbial communities from Barre Woods Harvard Forest LTER site, Petersham, Massachusetts, United States - Inc-BW-H-17-O ...
TATCCCTTGGCAAAGGACTGAATGTTCTATTCGCGGGGCCACCGGGAACAGGAAAAACCATGGCTGCCGAGGTGATCGCGCACGAACTGCACCTGGATCTCTATCGCATCGATTTGTCGCAAGTGGTCAGCAAATACATTGGAGAGACCGAAAAGAATCTCGATCGAATTTTCACGGCTGCGGAAAACAGCAATGCCATCTTGTTTTTCGACGAAGCCGACGCGCTGTTCGGTAAACGTTCCGAAGTGCGCGATTCCCACGATCGCTACGCCAACATCGAGATTTCCTACTTGCTACAGAAAATGGAAGAGTACCAGGGAATCAGCATCCTGGCGACAAACCTGCGGCAGAACCTGGACGAGGCGTTCGTCCGTCGACTGCAGGCGATTGTTGAGTTTCCCTTTCCCGACGAAGAGTACCGGCGCCACATCTGGGAAAGCGTATTCCCGAAAGAAACACCGCTCGCGGAAGATGTGAGATTTGACCTACTTGCGCGTGAAGTACGCCTGGCGGGCGGCAACATCAAGAACATGGCCTTGGTGGCCGCGTTCTACGCCGCAGTGGATGGGGGCATGGTTCATTCTACGCACCTCATTCAGGCCGCGCGCCGGGAACATCAGAAACTGGCGCGGTCCTGGAATCCGGGTGAGCTTTCCAAGATCGTGGCGACAGTGGTTTGAAACTCCGGCGGAGCCGTGAGTCGGCTGAGGATGAACCCGATCGAGTCATGATGCAGGCTGCTTACATTGACGATCTGAGTGAAACCCTCAAGGCGGTTCTGCAGGACGCCAGTTTCGCGGGGATGTTCCCCGAGTTAGCCGGGGCCGACGTCATATTTGACCGTCCATCGGATACTCTGGCGCCATCGAAGACCACTGTCGATTTGTTCCTCTACGACCTAAGAGAGAACCTCGACCTTCGCCTAAACGAAGTTACCACCACGCGAGTCGGCAATCAGACCATCACACATCCGGCGGCCTTGCGTCTGGCTTGTTCCTATCTGGCCACCGCTTGGCCGGTGGGCGGGCCGGACTTGCCCTTGCAGGAACAACGCTTGCTTTCCGAAGTGTTGGTGCTGCTTTCGCACTATCCGACGATTCCGTCGAATTTTCTCCAAGGCAGCCTGGTGGGCCAGGAGCCGCCGTTGCCGATGGTTGCGCTGCATCCGGATGCACTCAAGAATCTGGCCGAGTTCTGGAGTTCGCTGGGGAGCAAACTGAAGGCCTCGCTGACGGTGACCGTGACCATCAGCGTACCTGTGTTTAGCGATATCACGGATTTCATCGTTACCACCGAAAAGGTCAGCTACATGCCCGGTCTCTCCGCTCCCTCGGAGGAACTGCTCGAGATCGGCGGCCGGGTAGTAGACCCCCTCTCACAAGGGGTTGCTGGAGCACTTGTGGATATTCTCGACGCCGGTCTGAGCCCGACAACACTGCGGCAGACCAGCGACGGCGCCGGACAGTTTGTTTTTCAGCAGGTCGCCGCCGGTGCATACCAGTTGCGAGCAATTGCAACCGGATTCAAGCCGCAAATACAGCCTGTAACGATTCCGGGAATGCCCGATGACTACGTTATCAAACTGACGCCGCTTTAGGCACAGTGAACACAAGGAGGAACAAATTTCATGGCAACATTTTCGACGTTCGACAAAGCGCCCGGCGTATACATCCAGGAAATCACACTTCCGGGTCCACTGCCTCAGGTGAGCACCAGCATCGCGGCCTTTGCAGGCCCGGCAGAAATGGGTCCGCTGCTCCAACCCACCCTGCTGACCAGCATGAAGCAGTTCAACAATATTTTCGGAAGTTATATCGAGGTTCCTTACCGCGTATACGCTACGCACGCGGTGAATGGATTTTTCAAAGAAGGTGGCCAGCAGTGTTATTTCGTGCGCGTCGGCAATGGCCTCGCGGCTTGGCTGAATCTGCTGGACCAGGCCAATCTGGTGGTGGCTGCCAATCCCCAGCGGCCTACTTTGAGGGTTACGGCACAGCAAGAGGGAGTCGGAGGCAATGCAACCACAGTCCAGGTTGATCAGGCAAGCGTCGTTCCAACGATAGCCGTCCCCAAGGCAAACACAACTTTGTCCGCAGCTTCCACTGCGACGAGTGCCACCGTCGGCTCCGCCGCCGGATTTCAGCCGGGCGACACGGTGACCATTACGCAGCCAGGTCCGCCGGGACTCAGTGAGAACGCCACCATCGCCAGCATCAATGGCAGCGTGATCAATTTTACTTCCAGCCTGGCGAACAGCTATCCCGCCACTTCAACCTTCCGCACCGCCGACCTCGCTGCCAGCGCCATGCAAATACGAGTCACATCAGCTATGGGATTCGAGCCAGGAAGTTACGTGAAGATCAGCAATGGAGCAGCACCCGATTCCTATGACATCGTGCGCGTGGTCAACCAGACCACCAACGTGTTGACCCTCACAAACGGGCTAACAAATGCGTACCCGATGGCGGCAGCGTCTCCGGCTGTCAACGTCACGTCGATGGAATTCAAACTCACCGTGGTGTCTTCCAACGCGGGCACGGAAGTCTTTCCAAACCTTGCGATGGATCCGCGGCACAGCCGATACTACGGGACCATTGTGAACTCGCAAGCGGTGGTGGTTGCGCCGCCGCCCCTGCCTGATACCACGCCACCGCCACTGAATCTGCCGGCCACTCTTGCGGCCACCGCTCTCGGCACTCTGCCCAACGGCAAACCGGGTAAGCCAGACAACCTGTCAACCCTTGCCGCGACGGATTACCAGAATGGAATCGACACCCTGGAGAAGTTCGACGTTGATCTCCTCTGCGTTCCCGACGCCGTAACCACCTGGCCAACCGCGAATTCACACTTCCAAGTAGGAGATACGCAATCCATTCAAGCCTACATGATCGCGCATTGCGAGCACATGCAGGACCGATTTGCGATTCTCGATTCCTCGGAGATGGTCCCTTCCGAACCTGACTTCAGCGCGATTCAGAACCAGCGGCAAGGCCTGAACTCTGACAACGGCTACGGCGCGCTGTATTTCCCCTGGATCGGCATACAAAGTCCCTTCGGCAGCGGACAGGTTTTCGTGCCACCTTCGGGCCACACCGCCGGCGTGTATGCCAACAATGACAACACCTTCAACGTCGCCCACGCCCCTGCCAATGAACCCATCACCTCTGCGCTGTCACTCGAAGTGACTTTGAGTGATTCCGACCAGGGGCCGCTGAACGAACAAGGAATCGATGTGATCCGTTCCTTTCCCAACCATGGCATCTTGATTTGGGCGGCGCGTACGATCGCTCCTCCAGACATGACAGCCTGGCGGTACGTTAATGTGAGGCGCCTGCTGCTCTATATCGAGAAGACGGTTCGAGAAGGAACGCGGTTTGCAGTGTTCCAACCCAACAACCTGACGCTCTGGCAGCAGATCAAACGGCTAGTCACTGATTTTCTCACGGGGCTTTGGACGGCCGGAGACCTTTTTGGCGCTACGCCCGACCAAGCTTTCCGAGTACAAGTGGACGCAACCTTAAACCCGCCTGCCGTAACCGCGCTTGGCCAGTTGATTGTCCAAGTCACCGTGGTCCCCACACACCCGGCGGAATTCATCATCTTCCAGGTGATTCAAGACCCGACCGGCGCAACTTTGCAGGAATCTACCGCAGGATAGAAGGGAGAAAACGATGGCAGCACCGCAAGATCCATTTAAGGCGTTTCGGTTCAGAGTAGAAATTCAGGGCATTCAGCAAGCCGGATTTTCGGAATGCAGTTCAGTGGGCTCGCATTTGGAGGTAGTGGAATACCGCGAGGGCGGCGATGTCATCAACGTCCGCAAGTTCACTGGAAAAGCGAGTTACCCGGATATCACGCTCAAGTGGGGGATGACGAACAACCAGGATCTGTACAAGTGGCACTTGGCGGCGGTAAAGGGAAACCTCCAAAGACAGCACGGCTCCGTGGTGCAGCTTGACGACACGGGTACCGAGACAACTCGTTGGAATTTCTTTAATGCCTGGCCGAGCAAGTGGGATGGTCCGGCATTCAACGCCAAGGGAAACGATCTTTCGATCAACACGCTCACCCTGTCGTGCGAGCGGGTCGAGTTGGCCTAGAAGACCGGTTGGCGAAGCTAGATCAAGCGGCCGAAGCCGCGGGCTCCGGGGTTGGCGAGTTGCCTGCAATTTGACTATTGCGGGTGGCCGCTGCGCCGGACTAAGAGTGGAGGAGCTCATGTTTCAAACGGAACACGACTTCACGTTGCCGTTCGGCTACGTGGACGATCATGGAGATCTTCACAAAGATGGAGTGATGCGGCTGGCCACGGCTGGGGATGAGATCTTGCCACTCAAAGACCCGCGCGTTCAGTCGAACCAAGCTTATCTGGTAGTGGTCTTGCTGTCTCGAGTGATCACGAAGCTGGGGTCAGTTTCGCAAGTCACGCCCAAAGTAATCGAAGGCCTCTACGCTGGCGATCTGGCGTATCTGCAAGAACTGTACAACCGGATCAATCGCGAGGGGAAAGCGAGCCTGCCCACGGTCTGTCCGCAGTGCTCGCATGCCTTCGATGTGGAGTTGAACGCCGAGGGGGGGTTATAGGCTACCCCCTGCAAACGCTGTATGAGGAGGTAGCCTTCGTGGCTTATCACTTTCACTGGACACCGGAAGCGATAGTCAACCTGGAGCACAGCGATCGACTGAGGTGGGTGAAGGAGATTTCATCAATCAATCAGCGGATGAACGAGCGAAGCAATGAGACCGATCTCGAACAGACCTTTTCTTAAGCGCACGCGACCCACAGGGCGGCGTCCCGCAAACCGGCGGGTGCGGGCGGGCGCTTGCGCCGTCGGGAAAGTGTCCCCCCACGTGTCCTGGACGTCACGTATCACAGAGAAGCTTGCCCGCCGGACGCCGTGGCTGGGGATAAATCCGGAAGCAATGATTCTGGCCTGTGTGGCGCGACCCTGGATTCTATTGCGACAGACCGTGCTCAGGCAGATTCAGGCCGGAACGCCAACCAGTCCGGCTTCGCCGAAAGAGCACAAAGGGCCCCGCTCAAATGAATCGAACCACTGGCTGAAGGCGCAATCGCCCCTGGCGATTTTGCGGCACCTCGCGGGAGAGCCGATCCCATCATCTACCGCCCGGCTCATGCTGGAATCAGCACGGAACTGTGTTCCGCAGCCGGCGATTTTTTCAACCCGATTGAGACGAAACAGCGCCGTGGAATTTGCGGAGAAGCCTGCAGGTCTACAGCGCACGCGACCGCTACACGGCGATGCGATACCTTCCAGGGCTCTGCTACTCTCGCTCGCGAACCGCATCCTTGTGCGACGGCGGCCAGTACGGCAAGAGGAAGTTACGGAGGAAGTGAGAGTGAACGACGTGTCCACTCGAGTGATGCGAAAGCACCGTCGAGTGGAGGAACGTCCTTTCATGCGGGTTCGCGATCTCACCGGGAGGCTCGCCCCGGCTCCGGCGGCAGAGAACCCCGTTGTGATCGAAAGGCCGCGACCGCGCCTGGCGGCAAAGCACAAACCCAGTTCGGAACTTGAGCCGAGGAATGGAGTTTCGCAGGCGGATCGCGCTGTGAATATGGCACAAGTCACCGATGAGGTCTTAAGGCAGTTGGATCGGCGACTGGTGGCCGCGCGGGAACGCAGAGGAAGAATCTAGGGGACACAACAATGCCATTGGATCGAGTGCAAATCCTGAATGAACAAACGGGTCAGATGTTCTTCGCGATGTTTAACCCGGAGGAGTACAGCCTGAACAAGGACAACAACTATGCGTCCCAGGCGATCCCGGGGCTGACTTCCCCGCTTCTTCAATTCGTTCACGGGAACTTACAGACGCTGGATATGGAGCTTTTCTTCGATACCTTCGACCAGCAAGAGGACGTGCGGGGGAGGACCTCTCAGATCTTCGACCTGCTGGCGATCAATTCGGATTTGCACACGCCGCCGGTTTTACGAGTGACCTGGGGCACGCTGGACTTCCGGTGCGTGCTCGCAAAGGTCAACCAGAAATTCATCAAGTTTTTTTCCGATGGGCGGCCGGGACGCGCGCGTTTGACGGTGACTTTCAACGAATATCTGGACGCTGCAACCCAGGTGAGCCAGGCTAACCTGCAAAGCCCCGATTTCAGCAAAGCTTACATCGTGAAACAGGGGGACACGCTGAGCGGCATCGCGGCAAGCTTTTATGAGGACGCGACCAAATGGCGGCCGATCGCTCTGGCCAATGCGCTGGTAAACCCGCGGCGAATCACGCCCGGCCAGGAGATCCAGATTCCTCCTTTGCCCTTCACCGATCCCAGCACGGGAGTCGTGCTCTCCTAGAATGCCGAGCTATCCACAATTCGGACCGATGTTCACGATTCAGATCAACGGCGGCAACCTGCCCGCCGCCCTGCGTGGTGCGATCACGAGTGTTACGTGGACAGGCGGGATCGAAGGATCCGATAGCGTTGAGGTAACGTTTGCGAATCAGAATCTGCAATGGCTGGATGATCCGTTGCTGGCCGTGGATAACGGATTTACACTTTCCATCGGTTATGCGCCGGATCCGCTCGAAAAAGTTTTCGTGGGAGAGATCACAGGTGTTGAACCGTCTTTTCCCAACGGCGGGATGCCGACCATCCACGTCACGGCGCATGATTTCCTGCAGCGTCTCACTCACGGAAAGGTGGACCGCGCCTTTGCCATAAAACTTCCAACCATCGGCATCATTCCTCTTCCCGATCCCGTAGTCGCTTCCCTGGTAAGCGCGACAAATCTCCTCATCCCCGACCCTGACCCGATCGGCGCGGCCTTGTCCACGCTCATGAGCCTGGTGAGTTACATCCTGGCGCCGCAGGAGGCGCAGCACTCGGTGCGCACGGAAGTGGGGCAGAGCGACTTCGACTTTCTAACCACAATTGCAAAAGACAACGGATGGGAAGTGTATATCGACCATACGCTCGAGCCCAAAGGATACGTTCTCCGGTTTCAGTTCCTGATGCAGGACTACTCTCCCAGCGTAACCCTGCAGTGGGGTCAATCGCTGATGGATTTCACACCGCGCCTCACCACCGTTGGAGACATCTTTGGGGTTTCTGCACGCGTTTGGATCGCCACCTTGCAACTGGAATTCGTCATCGTGGTGAGTTGGGATTACGACCGAGCCACGTTCAATTTGATGATCTATCCGGGACTTGGCGACATCAGTTCAATCCTTGGCGGCAATGCCTCGAAGACGATTTCAATCAAACCGACGGGATTTCCCACTGCGCTGCGAGACATTCTCACCGAACTGCTTCCCCGGTTGAACAACCGGCTCACCGGGAGCGGCAGCACCATCGGCAACCTCAAGATCAAGGCTGGCAAAGTAATCAACCTCATCGGCCTGGGGAGCCAGTTTAGCGGCTTGTATCGAATCACATCGGCAACCCATACGTTGGACGGAAGTGGTTATCGCACAAATTTCAAAGCTCGGAAAGAAGTGTGGTTCGGTGGAATTCCGGTTCCGAGCGGACCGGGCGGCTTGCTTCGAGTGCAGGGACAGGCAGTCGGGTAACGGCGGAAAAGCCCAACCAAAGAAGAAGGAGCGACCAGATGGCAACGGGACTGCTGGAGTGGTTTTCTGGCACGGAAAAAGAAGAAAGCGGTTTCGGAATTGCGCCCGGGACTGTGACCGGCAACTTCAATCTGTTCGGCGAAGGCAGAGTCCAGGTGCACATTCCCGCGTTTCCCGATGTCGATCCCTGGGCGCGGGTGGTGGCGGTCGGCGGCGGCTCCGGACGCGGGTTTCTATGGATTCCGCAAATCAACGATGAGGTCCTGGTGGCTTTCAACAAGAACGACCACCGCGACGCCTACGTGATCGGCGGCGTGTGGAGCACACTGAATCGTCCTCCAGCGACGATTCCCACCGACTTCCTCACCAAAAGAATTCTGCAAACCGGAATGCAAGATAGCCCCATGGGCCACTCCATCGAGTTTGACGACGCTCTGCAGTCAGTAAAGATTACGACCAGCACCTCGCAACAGATTACGCTCGACCCGACCAAAATCGCTATCAGCACCGCGGAGGGCTTGCTCACTATCACTCTCGATATTCTGAGCGCCCCGCCTGCCATCCAAATTCAAGCGACGACCGGTGATATCACGTTGAGTGCTCCGCTGGGCACGATCACACTCGACGGCATGAACGTTGAGATTCAGAGCGAGGTCTCCACTGACATTTCATCCAGTGGTGTGGTTAGCGTAGAAGGGGACCTGGTAACGCTCAACTAAGGAAAGACTATGCCTCCAGCTGCTCGTCTCGCCGATTTGACCAGCCACGGAACGCCTTTGGCCCCGGGCCCGGGCAGCCCGACCGTTCTAATCGGCGGCATGCCGGCGTGGCGTGCGCTTTCTGATTTTCACGCGTGTCCGCTGGTCACGGTGCTGGTGCCGCACGTCGGCGGCGTGGTTGCGTTGGGAAGTCTGACGGTCTTAATTGAAGGATTTCCGGCGGCTCGCATGGGAGACGTAATCGTCGAAGTGGGGCCGCCCAATGCAATTGCGATTGGGTGTCCGACGGTGCTGATCGGGGGATAAGGAGCAGAATGGCTGCGGCAAATTCAGCGAAAGCGTTCCTGGGTGTCGGCTGGGCCTTCCCGCCTTGCGTTGCGAAGGACGGTTCGACGGCGATGTCTGCCTACGAACAAGACGTATACGAAGCGATCTGGATCATCCTGAGCACGGATTGGGGAGAACGCGTCATGCGGCCGGATTTTGGCGCTGGACTGCGATCATTCGTTTTCGGCCCTCTGAGTCAGACCGCGCTGCAGCAGGTACAGACGCGGGTTCAGGAGTCTCTGGTGAAGTGGGAACCGCGCATCAACGTCGAGCAAGTCAGCGTGACGATCGACACCAGCGAACCCGGCAAGCTACTGATCGCGATCACCTACAGGGTTCGGGTCACCAACACCCTGCAAAACCTGGTCTACCCGTTCTTCCTGGAGGAGGGTGCGGCCGCGTGATCCCGCAAACCACACCTCCGGTCGATGCTCGCGATTCGAACGCGATCGTGGCGGAATTCCAGAACCGGCAGCGCGGCTATCTGCCGCAATGGAATCCTCCTGCTAAATCGGCGGGCGCCGCGATCGGGCCTATCTTCGCCAGCATTATGACCGCGATTCTGCAGCGGCTGAATCAGGCTCCCGCCAAGAACAAGCTGGCGTTCCTCGATCTTCTCGGCCTGCGGCTGGTTTCTGCTCAGCCGGCTCGTGCGCCAATCGTTTTCAGCCTGACCCAGGGCGCTCCAGATACCTCGGCGCCGGAGGGGACACAGGTGGCCGCGCCTCCGCCGCCGGGGAGTTCGCAACAGATCGTTTTCTCGACCGAGCAGGATGCCGCCGTCGCTGCGGCCAAGCTCAGCGAAGTAGTGAGTTTGTGGCCGGGTCGGGATCAGTACATCAATCACTCGGCGGCGCTGGCTGGCGGGCAACCATTGACGCTGTTTCAGAACCTCGAATTGCTGCAGACCGATCATATCCTCTACCTGGCACACAACAAGTTCCTGGCCTTCGCCGGAACGGCCCACCTGAAAGTGACCTTCGATCTCGCGCAGGAAAGCTCATCGCCGTTGGACATCGCTTGGGAATATTGGGACGGACAGGTGTGGCGAGGATTCATCTCGAACCAACCGTCGTGCCTTGATCCAGTCGAGGTGGGGCACGATGGTACGAACGGATTATCCGCGAGCGGATCGGTCCAACTCGACGTCGAGGGAGCCCAGACATCGCAGACGACAGTAAACGGCGCGGCCTCCTATTGGATTCGAGGCCGCCTGACGCAGCCGCTGCTGCCCGATCCGAACGAATTGTTTCCCGAGATTGAAACCATCCGGCTCAACACGCAGATCGATCACCGGCTCGACCTGAACATTACTGCGACCTATGCGGATTCGTCGCAGGGCTCGTCTACGATCAGCCTGCTCGACGACTGCAACCAGCCATTAAACAATGCTACCGTCACGGTTACCGATCCAAATAATCCCACCCAGCCCCTCACCGCCTCGACTATAAGGAATCTGCAGCCACAAAACGGCACGACCTACCAGTTTGACGTTTCTTATGAAGGGGTCACTGGCACAACTTATGCGCAATACCAGCTTTCCGGTGTGCCCGTCGCCATCAACCTTGTGGTCAAGGTGGAAGGATTGTCACCCGATAAGGCGTACGCCGACGCCAAGACCCTCGACACAACTAAGGCCTTTTATCCCTTGGGACAGAACCCTACGGTAGGCAGTACTTTCTACTTCAAGCAAACCGAAATTCTCAGCAAGCCCGGGGCGGTCGTGCAAGTATATGTGGCGCCAGGAGTTTATCTGACGCTGGGAGTTACGGGAAGCAACACCACTACCGGTACGCCGCCGTCGCACACGATCAACTGGGAGTATTGGAACGGCCATGAATGGACCCTGCTGTTTCAGTCTCAGTTCGCCGTGTCATCCTCGGGAGACTTCACACTTACTGAAATCATCCAGTTCACTGTCCCGAACGATGTCGTTTCGACAACGGTGAACAATGACGACGGCCTGTGGATCCGGGTTCGCCTTGTCTCTGGCGGATACGGAATAAACCAAACCATTACATTTCCCACTGGCTCATCAACCTCTGGATCTGGATCTGGTTCTGGTTCTACCTCTACCTCTACCTCCATTTCTTACGTTCAGCCCCAGCCACCTCTGGTCGCAGTGTTCCGGTTCGGCTACTCCTGGACCAACGGCCCGTTCCCTCTTGAGCAGGTTTTCACCTACAACGATTTCCAATATGCGGATCACACGAACGATGCCCTCTGGCCGGGAAGTCCATTTGCACCGTATCAGCCCGTGGGTGACGTGACTCCGGCCCTCTACCTCGGCTTTGATAAGCAGCTTCCAGTAAACAATTTTGGAGTTTACATCGATATTGCCGAGCAGGTGGGCGTGAGCGCGGGCCCGGCGCTGCTCTGGGAGTACTGGAATGGCGGGGAGTGGGCCGAGGTTCCGGCTGAGGATGAAACTCAGCAACTGGCATTGTCTGGAATGATTATGTTTATTCCGGCGGCCGACAGCCAGGCGCTGGCGCGCTTCGATAACGCGCTCCATTGGCTGCGCGGGAGATTGAAGGAAGACGGACCGCCAGACGAAACCACGATCAACCACATTTACACCAATGCGGTCTGGGCGTCGCAATGGCAGACGTACACGGGTTCGCCACTGGGCACGAGCACCGGAGTTCCCAATCAGATTTTTCAATTTAATCAGATTCCCATCCTTCCGGAGGAAACGATCGAATTGCAGGAGTTGAGTGGGCCACGTGCCAACACGGAGTGGCGCGGTGTAGCCATGCAGGTTGTGCCCGATGATCCGAACATCGTAACCAAACTCGAAGCATTGGTGGCGGCGGAAGGGCCGCAGACAGACATTATCCTCGGCGCGGTGCATCTGGTCCGGGACAAGACAAAGAGTGTCACCGCGGTCTGGATCCAGTGGGAAGAAAAGCAGAACTTTTTCGAATCGGGCCCCAATGACCGCGTTTTCGTTCTGGATCACGCCATGGGCCGGCTCTTTTTCGGAGATGGAGACCTCGGGATGATTCCTCCGCTCGGGGCGCTGATTCAAGCCACCTCATTCCGTTCAGGCGGAGGGATGGCAGGGAATGTTACTGCGGGAACAATCAC
>Ga0210396_10006006_pt1 | contig 11676 bp, 9 predicted proteins | sample IncBWH17OmetaG_FD_155466 | JGI IMG/M metagenome (GOLD analysis project Ga0210396, IMG submission 155466) | Forest soil microbial communities from Barre Woods Harvard Forest LTER site, Petersham, Massachusetts, United States - Inc-BW-H-17-O ...
GGCCAGCCAGACGTCGCCGGGCAGCGCGGTCAATGCCCCCTCGGCGGCGAGATCGACCAGCTCTGATGCCGTCATGCAAGTCCTCTCACCGTGCGCGTCGGGCGCCGCTGCCCACTGATCGAAGCCACCATTTCCAGCACTCTCCGGGTGGGGCCGACTTCGTGCACCCGGAACATCCGGGCACCGGCCGCGGCCGCGAGCGCGGTGGCCGCCAGGGTTCCCTCCAGCCGTTCGGTCAGGTCCACGCCCAGAGTCTCCCCGACGAAGTCTTTGTTGCTCAACGCCATCAACACCGGCCACCCCGTGTTAACAAGATCTTCCACATGCCGCAACAGCGCCAGACCGTGGAAAGTGTTCTTGCCGAAGTCGTGCGTGGGGTCGATCAGCACACGATCGCGAGCCACCCCGGCGGCGACGGCCCGCTCGGCCGCCGCGGTGACTTCGCTGATCACGTCATCGACCACGCCACGGGTGCTGATTCCATAGCTGACCCGGAATGGCCGGGTTCGCGGCGGCAAGCCCCCGGTGTGCGAGCACACCAGGCCCGTTCCGAATTCCGCGGCGATCTCGGGCATTGCGGGGTCGATGCCGCCCCAGGTGTCGTTGATCAGGTCCGCACCAGCCCGGCACGCCTGCCGGGCTACCTCGGAACGCCAGGTGTCGACGCTGACCAGTTGGTCGGGGTAGGCATCGCGCAGCCACTCGATGAACGGCACCACCCGAGCGATCTCGGTTTCGGTGTCGATGCTCTCCCCTGGGCCCGCTTTGACGCCGCCGACGTCAATCACGTCGGCGCCTTCGGCGATCAGGCGGTGCGCAGCATCCCGGGCCGCGTCGTCGGTGAAGTTGGCGCCGCGGTCGTAAAACGAATCAGGCGTGCGGTTGACGATCGCCATGATCAGCGGACGATCGCCGGTCACTGGACGGCCACACAGCACTGAAAGTGTCGACTGCACGCTTCTATAGTGCCTGGTGGTGCCTGCGGGCCTGCACGAGGCTGCGAGAGTCCTCGTGACCGTAAAGACGTACCTGAATCCGTCAGCTACCTAGGAGGAGACCGTCTGCACCGCGGGAGTACCTGCAGGCATAAAGAGACTTCTCTAAGGTTCCATGATGCTGGCGGGGAAGGTACTGGCGATGGCAGCCGCCTGGCTGGCGTGGCCGGCATATTTCTGCGCGATGCTCGTCATCACCCACATGCACGCAGTGGGTCACGACGCCTGGCAAGCCGGGCCTCGTCGGCGACCGCTAGCCGGTCACTGCCGGCGTGGATGGCACAGACCGGCCGTTCTCACGGTATGGGCCGCCGGGCAGCCGAACTGGACGCTGGTACCCGTCCAATTTGTGGGCGGGCCGGGGCGGCAACCTGCAACTCGGGAAGCATGCTTCCCGTGTCGAGGTAGCGCTGATGCCACGACAGCGCCTCGTCGAGCAGGTGCGGGGTGTGGCGGGCATTCGGCCGAGCCGCGAGGGCACGGTCGAAGTAATCGCGCAGTGGATCCCGGAACGACGGGTGCGCGCAGCCCTCGATGATCCGTGGGACCCGGTCCCGGGGAGCCAGCCCGCGCAGGTCGGCGAGGCCCTGCTCGGTCACGACGACGTCTACGTCGTGCTCGGTGTGGTCGACGTGGCTGACCATCGGGACGATCGCCGAGATGGCACCACCCTTGGCCGTCGAGGGCGACAGGAAGAAGCTGCAGAACCCGTTGCGCGCGAAGTCCCCGCTGCCGCCGATGCCGTTCATGATCGCGCTGCCCATGATGTGGGTCGAGTTCACGTTGCCGTAGATGTCCGCTTCGATCATGCCGTTCATGGCCAGCACCCCGAGCCGGCGCACCACCTCCGGGTGGTTGGAGATCTCCTGACTGCGCAGCAGGATGCGGCCCTTGTAGCCGTCAATGCCGGCCATGAACCGGCGTACGCCATCGCTGGACAGCCCGAACGACGTGGCCGACGCCGCCCGCAGCGTCCCGGAGTCCAGCAGGTCGAGCATGCCGTCCTGCAGCACCTCGGTGAACGCGGCCAGGTTGGTGAACTCGCTGTCGTCGAGCCCGGCCAAGACGGCGTTGGCGACGTTGCCGACGCCGGACTGGATCGGCAGCAGCCCCGGCGGCATCCGTCCCGCGCGGACCTCGTGGCGTAGGAAGTCCACCAGGTGCCCGGCGATCGCCTGTGAGGTGTCGTCGGGAGGGCGGAACGGCGCGTTGCGGTCGGGGCTGTGCGTCTCGATTACCGCGACGACCTTGTCCCGGTCGACGTGCAGGTATGGCTCGCCGATGCGTTGCAGTGCCTCGGTGAGCATGATCGGGCGGCGGGACGGCGGCAGCGCGGTGCCGTAGTAGATGTCATGGAAGCCCTCTAGCTCACGCGGCTGCCAGCGGTTGACCTCGAGGATGACCCGCTCGGCCTGATCGAGCCAGGTCTTGTTGTTGCCCACCGAGGTGCTGGGCACCAGCACCCCGTCCGGCAGGGCCGCGGTCACCTCCACGACCGCCACGTCGAGCTTGCCGTAGAAGCCGAACCACATCTGCTGCGCGGAGTGGCTCAGGTGGGCGTCGATGTAGCGAACGTCGCCGGCGTTGATCATGCCGCGCAGCGTGGGGTCGGAGTTGTACGGCAGCCGGGTCGAGATCCCGTGGGCAGCGGCCAGTACGCCGTCGGCGTCGGGTGCCGTCGACGCGCCGGTCCACAGCCCGACCTGGAACTGCCGTCCCTCGTCGTGGGCCCGGATCATGGTTGCGGCCAGCGCGGCGGGGACCGCCTTGGGATAGCCGGCGCCGGTGAACCCGCTGAACCCCACGTTGTCGCCGTCGTGGATGTGCGCCACGGCCTCTTCGGCCGCGACCACCTTCGCGGCTAGGACAGGGCAACTGATGCGCGACATAGGCCGCCTCCACAACTCAACTCACACGACCAAACCCACTGCGTCCCTTAGGACGAGTGCACCAGTTACGTTTCATTCTCATCCACGACGTGCACGACCGCGCCCCACGGAGACCTGGCGAACAATCCAACAAGGTTGTCCCGGGCAGCGTCGGGGTCTGCTTCAACAGGCTCGTCGAGTGTGACGCGGTACACAGAGAAATCGGCATGCCTCGCGGCGATCCCACGCGCAAGGTCGAGCCGGGTTGTCGCGTATGTGTATTCCTTGCCATCTAGGGGATCCAGCGTACGGGTCGTCGGGTCTCCGGGATTAAAACCCTGCACATCAGCCCGGTAGTAGGCCGCGTCATCACTCATCTCGTCACCCCGTCCGTTCGTCTGCTGACACGCCCATCTTTCGATGAGTGCGCGGGTATGTCGATGTTGCCGTGAACAACGTGGGACTCGTTTTCGCTTAGCCGCGAAAAGAGTCGCTTCCCGGCCGGCCTCATGCGACGGCGCCAGGAAGATCGCGGCCTTCGACGATCATTGCAAGACGTCGATTCTCCGGCGCAGCATCCGCGCAAGAAGGTTCGTTTGCCGATACCGGCTCGCTCTGATTGGCCGGCGCGCTCCCCCAGGCTTAGCCCTGCGGTCGCTTACCCGCCGCGACCTCGTCCGGATATTCGTCGTAGAACGGCACGTAACCTTCGTCGCGGCCGGCCAACACATACAGCGGGTCCTCGATGCCCGGACCGTAAGCCTGCTCGCGCAGATCCACCTTGCGGCTCTTGAACGTGGTGGTGTGTTCCATCGAATCCACCAACCGCAGGAACAGCGGCAGCGCGTATGCCGGCAGCTGGTCGTAGACGGTGTGGGCAAGCGCCTTGCCGTCGAACTCGTCGCCGTCGCGGAGCTTGACCGCGGCCATTCCGGCGCGACCGCCGGTGCGCGGGACCTCCACACCGAATACCGTGCACTCCTCGATGGACTTGTCGGCACCCAGCGCCCGCTCCACCTGTGTGGTGGCGACGTTCTCGCCCTTCCAGCGGAAGGTGTCGCCGAGCCGGTCGACGAACGCGGCATGACCCATGCCCTGCGGGCTCATCACGTCACCGGTGTTGAACCAGCAGTCGCCTTTGCGGAAAGCGTCGCGCACCAGCTTCTTTTCGCTCGCACTCGGATCGGTGTAGCCGTCGAACGGTTGCAGCTTGTTGACCGGGCTGAGCAGCAGGCCGGGCTCGCCGGCGGGCACCCGCTGCACCCAGCCATCCTCACCGCGCAGCGGAGCGCCGGTGTCGGGGTCGTATTCGACGTAGGCCAGTGGCAGCGCCGCCCACCCGGTCGACCTGGGCACGTTGAAGACGTTGATGAAGGCGGTGTTTCCTTCGCTGGCCGCGTAGAACTCGCAGACGCGCGCGATGCCGAAGCGCGAGGTGAACTCGTCCCAGATCTCCGGACGCAACCCGTTGCCGGCGATCAGTCGCACCTTGTGCGCGCGGTCGGTCGGCTTGGCGGGCTGATTCAGCAGATAGCGGCAGATTTCGCCGATGTAGATGAAGGCGGTGGCCCGGCTGGCGATCACCTCGTCCCAGAACTTCGACGCCGAGAAAGACTTGCCCAGGGCCAGGGTCGCCCCGGAGTTGATCACCGATCCGATCGCGACGGTCAGCGCGTTGTTGTGGTACAGCGGGAGGCAGCTGTAGAGCGTGTCGGAGCCCCTCAGCCGCAACCCCAGCCCACCGAAGATGGCCAGCGCGGACAACCACCGTTTGTGGGTCATCACGCTGGCCTTGGGGTGACCGGTGGTGCCCGAGGTGAAGATATAGAAGGCGGTGTCCTTGGCCAGCACGGCCGACGCCGACTGCGGGTTGGCGGTGGGCGCGGTGGCCGACAGCCGTTCCATCTCCTCGATCGTGGTCGGAGCGACCGTGCCGCCACCGGACTCGTCCACCGCGTCGATCAGATCGGTTTCCACGATCAGCGCCTTGGCGTCGAGCAGGCCCAGGCTGTGGGCGAGCACCTCGCCGCGCTGGTGATAGTTGAGCATGCCGGCGATCGCGCCGCACTTGACCGCGGCCAGCATCATCAGCACCGCGTTGGGTGAGTTCCGCAGCATGATCCCGACGACGTCGCCGCGGCCGACTCCGCGGGCCGCCAGCACGGCCGCATAGCGGTTGGCGGTCGCATTGGCCTCTCGGTAGCTGAGCTGTTGCTCGCCGAAGCGGATGAACACCCGGTCGCCGTAGCGGGCGGCGCGGTCCTGGAACACTTTGCCGATCGACGTCTTGGAGGTCGGCTGCGCCAGCAGCCCGGTGAGCAACCCGCGGACAATCACCGGAGTGTCGGCCAACAAGCCGGGCACCCGGGTCGCGATGTCGAGCAACCCGACCGATGAGCGGGTACCGGAGTCGTGTTCGGACACTGTCATCCCTCGTTTCACGCGACGGTTGCGCGGTCAGCCTAGCCCTGTGACGATGCAGACCGCGGAGCGGTCTGAGGTGGGGGTAACCACCAGCCGCGCAAGCGGCGAGGGGGCGAGCAGGGCAATCAACCGGGCGCTACGCAGGCCGCCAACGCCGAGCCCACCTCGTCGACGACCACCAGCCGGTCCAGCGCGGCTTGCGAGACATAACCGCTGTCGACCAATCCGTAGAGCCATGCGCGTAACCCATCGAAGTGTCCGGACGGGTCCAGCATGACCACCGGTTTGTCGTGCATACCGAGATACCCGCCGGTCCAGGCCTCAAACAGCTCCTCCAGCGTGCCGATACCGCCCGGCAGCGTGATGAACGCATCGGCGCGGTCCTCCATGATTTGTTTGCGCTCGCGCATGGTGTCGGTGACGATCAGCTCGTCGGCGTCGCGGTCGGCGACCTCGCGACGGACCAGCTTCTTGGGGATAACGCCGACGGTCCATCCGCCGCGCGCCCGCGCGGCGGTGGCCAACGCGCCCATTGCGGAGACGTTGCCGCCGCCCCAGACCAGGGTCCAGCCCCGGTCGGCGATCGCCTCACCGAGTTCGGCGGCCAACGCCAACAAGTCGGGGTGGGTCGGTCCCGACGCGCAGTACACACAGACCGCCCGCTGGCGTTTGGAGGGCACGGTCGAACCGTAGTAGATGCAGTAGACCGCCTTGCCGCCGAGTGCATTTGGGCCTATTGGCATGCCGGCGACACTGCACGCCATAAAATCCGGCGGTGCCGACTGCTTGGGTTGCCGCGCCGGCGGATGCCGTAGTGCAACGGGTCGCGGCCGCGTTGGACGGTGCCCAAACATCCGGGGTGGTACTGGTCGGCGCCGACGGTGTCGGCAAGACGCTGCTCGCGCACGCTGCCGCCGAAACGTTCGTCGCGGCTAAGCCGTCGACAGTGGTGCGTTGGGTGGCGGGCACCGCGCCGGGACGGACCGTGCCGTTCGGCGCGTTCCGCGGCCTGCTCGAGATCACCGATGCCGCCGAGACCGGCAGGCCCGCTGAGCTGCTGCGCGCCGCACACGACTCGCTGACCGGTGATGGCGGCGAGCTGCTGTTCGTGGTCGACGATGCACACCACCTGGACCACCTGTCGGCCACCCTGGTGTACCAGCTGGCGCTGAGTCGCTCGGCGCGTCTGATCGTCACGGTCCGTGCCGACACCGAGCTGCCCGACGCCGTCGCCGCACTATCGGCCGATGAGCTGCTGGCCCTAGTCGAGGTGGAGCCGCTGGATAAACCGGCGACGGCGGCGGCGCTGGAATCGGCCCTCGGCGTGCCGCTGGAGGACCCGATCACCGACGAGGTGTTCCGGCGCAGCCAGGGCAACCCCTTGTACCTGCGACATTTGGTCCAGGGCGGCGAGTTGGAGAAGGGCCCGCCACTGCCTGCCCTGATCGACGGCTACCTGGCCGGCCTGCCACGGCCGGTGCGCACGGTGCTGGACTACCTCGCGGTGGCAGAACCACTGCGCCGCGCCGACCTGGCGGCGCTGGCCGGTGAGGATGCGGTCGACGAAGCGGAAGCCGCCGGGGCGGTCGCGTCCGATGACGATGCGATGGTGCACGCCGCCCATCCGCTTTACACCGACCGCGTGCGCGCCGCGCTGGGCGCGGACACCGCACGCGGTTTGCGAACATCGCTGGTCGGACAGCTGACGGCCGGCCCATCCGGCCGCATCGGCGACCGGCTGCGACTGGCGGCGCTGGCCGTCGACAGCGATGTTCCCGGCGCCGCCGCCGACATCGTGACCGCGGCCCAAGACGCGCTCCGCCTCGGTGAAGTGGAGCTTGCCGAGGGGCTCGCCCATGCCGCGGTGGACCGGTCGGGCGGACTGGCCGCGCGGTTGGCGCTGGCCTACGCGCTGACCTGGCAGGGCCGTGGACGAGACGCCGGCGCGGTGCTGGAGGCGGTGGATCCCGAGCAGTTGTCGCAGCCCGAGCTGATCGAGTGGGCGCTGCCGCGGGCCGCCAACCAGTTCTGGATGCTGAGCGAGCCGGAGCGGGCCACGGCGTTTCTGCAGACAATGCGCAACCGTCTCTCGGCGCCGACGGCATTGGCCACCTTGGACGCGCTGGCGGCGACCTTCGCGATGAACGCGGGAACCCCGCTGCGCGCATTGCGGATCGCCGGCGAGGTGTTGGCCTCGCCGCACGCCGGCGGGGTGGCCGTCGGCTGGGCGGCGTCCACGGCGGCGCTGAGCTCGGCGCGCACCGGCCGGTTCGACGACGTCGAAGCGCTGGCCAGGCGTGCGATAGCCGCCGAGCATCCCGGCTTGCTCAGGTTCACCAGCGGCTTCGGCCGGATCACCGCCCTGTTGATGGCAGGGCGGCTGACCGAGGCCCGCACGTTGGCGCAGCGCTACACCGACTTCGCCGAGCTGCAGCAGCCGGGACGTGCGATCGGCGAGACGCTGGTGGGCTACGTGGCGATCGCCCAGGGTGATTTCGAGGCCGCGGTCACGCTGCTGAACCGGGCCGCCGATCCGCTGGCGCGAACCGGCTATTCCTGGGGTCCGCTGTCGCTGACGCTGCTCGCTCAGGCACTTGGTCAGCAAGGTGAACAACTCGAGGCCGCAAAGGTTTTCAGCCGAGCGGAGTCTCGGCACGGCATGAAATCGAGGCTGTTCGCCCCGGAGCTGGCGTTGGCCAAGGCGTGGTCGAAGGCCGCGCGCGGCGACAACACAGGCGCGATCGAAGCCGCCCGTGAGGCCGTGCAGGCCGCCGAACGCGGCGGGCAGTCGGCGATCGCGCTGCGGGCGCTGCAGGACGCGGCGCGACTCGGAGACACCCGTGCGGTGTTCAAGGCCGAACGTCTGTCAGTCGAGGTGGACTGCGTGCTCGGCAGGCTCACGCTGGCGCACGCGCGCGCGCTGACCGACGGAGATGCCGCAGGGCTGGCCGACGTGGCCGCCGACTTGGCCGATCGGGGGCTGCATCCCGCGGCGGCCGACGCGTCGGCGCAGGCGCAGCGCGCTTAGCTGCTGAGGTACGCCCGCAGCATGGTCACCACGGCAGTGATCTGGTCGACGAGCACCCGCTCGTCGCGGGTATGCGCCAGGTTGGGATCGCCCGGCCCGTAATTGACAGCCGGGATGCCGCGGGCGGCAAACCGCGCTACGTCGGTCCAGCCGTATTTCGCTCGCACCTGCCCGTCGGCGGCGTCGACCAGGGCCTTGGCAGCGGGCTTGGCCAACCCGGGCAGCGCTCCGGCGACACTGTCGGTCTGCTCGATCCGCACGTCGAGGCCGTCGAAAACCTCATGGACGTGGCGCAGCGCGGCATCCGGCGAACGGTCCGGGGCGAAGCGGAAGTTCACCGTCAGCGACGCGGCATCGGGGATGACGTTGCCGGCAACGCCGCCGTCGATGCGCACCGCCGACAAACCTTCGCGGTAGGTGCAGCCGTCGATCTCGACGCTGCGAGCCTGATAGTCCGCGAGTCGGTCGAGTACGGCACCCAGCTTGTGAATGGCGTTGTCGCCCAACCACGATCGGGCCGAATGCGCCCGGGTTCCGGTCGCGTGGATGACGACGCGCAGCGTGCCCTGACAACCCGCTTCGATGAAGCCGCCGGTTGGCTCGCCCAGGATTGCCACGTCGGCAGAAAGCCATTCCGGCAACTCGCGTTCAATTCGCCCCAAACCATTTGCGGCTGACTCGATTTCCTCGCAGTCGTAGAACACCAACGTGAGGTCGTGAGTGGGCGCGGTGACCGTGGCGGCCAGATGAAGAAAGACGGCGTCGCCGGACTTCATGTCGGTGGTGCCGCAGCCGTGCAACGAATCTCCGTCTCGACGGCTCGGCAGGTTCCCGGCTACCGGGACGGTGTCGAGATGCCCGGCCAGCAGCACCCGCGTCGGTCGGCCGAGTGCTGTGCGCGCCAGCACGGCATTGCCATTGCGGATGATCTCGAAATTCGCCGCCTGTGCCCGCAGCGCGGCTTCCACCTCGTCGGCGATGTGCTTTTCCTGCCGCGACTCGCTCGGGATGTCGACCAGCGCTGCCGTCAGCTCGATCGGGTCGCCGCGTAGGTCCAGCACCACCCCAGCGTAGTGGGTGGGTAGCGTGGAACACGTGACTGCAGCTTCAGGTATTGGTGTGGCGACGCTGGCCGACAACGGGTCGGTGCTCGACACCTGGTTCCCCGCACCGGGATTGATCGAATCGGGCGAGGCCGGCACGGTTCGGCTATCGGTGGCTGAGGTCCCCGAGGCGTTGGCTGCGCTGGCCGGACGCGACGACGACCGCGGCACCGAGACGGTTGTCGTACGCACCGTGATCGGCTCGCTGGCCGACAAGGCCGTCGATGCCTATGACGCCTATTTGCGACTGCACTTGCTCTCCCATCGACTGGTCGCCCCGCATGGACTGAACGCCGACGGGTTGTTCGGGGTGCTGACCAACGTGGCGTGGACCAACCACGGTCCGTGCGCCGTCGAGGGTTTCGAGTCCGTGCGGGCCCGGCTGCGCCGGCGCGGCCCGGTCGCGGTGTACGGCGTGGACAAGTTCCCTCGCATGGTCGACTACGTCGTGCCGTCTGGGGTGCGGATCGCCGACGCCGACCGGGTGCGGTTGGGCGCGCATCTGGCGTCGGGCACGACTGTGATGCACGAGGGGTTCGTCAACTTCAACGCGGGCACATTGGGCGCCTCGATGGTGGAGGGCCGCATCTCGGCGGGCGTGGTGGTCGGCGACGGCTCCGACATCGGCGGCGGCGCGTCGATCATGGGCACGCTGTCCGGCGGCGGCACCGAGGTCATCTCGATCGGTAAGCACTGCCTGCTCGGCGCGAACTCCGGCCTGGGCATCCCGCTGGGCGACGACTGCGTCGTCGAAGCCGGCCTGTATGTCACCGCGGGCACCAAAATTGCTTTGCCCGACGGGAATTCGGTCAAGGCCCGCGAGCTCTGCGGCGGCAGCAACATGTTGTTCCGCCGCAACTCGGTGACCGGCGCGGTCGAGGTGGTGTCCCGCGACGGTCGCGGCATCGCGCTCAACGAAGACCTGCACGCCAATTAGGCGCCTCAGACGAGCACTTTCGTGGGCATCACGGTTGGCTTGACGCCGTAGCGCGGCCCCATGCCGTAGCCTCCGCGACCGGCCGAGGCGTACGCCGGCATACCGGCCGCCACCGTGCTCATGCCGCCGCCGTCTTCGGCGGGAGCAGTCCACCCCGAGCCCGCCAGCGGTGCGGCAGCAGCAGGCTCAGCCGGGGTGGCCGCGGACCAACCCGCCGGCACCGATAACTTGCCCACCGGGGACGCTTCGCCCATCCCCGCCAATACCGGCGCTCCACCGACGCTCGCAGCACTAGCTGAGGAGCCAGCTTGCCAGCCCGCGATACCCATACCGCCGTAGGCGAGGGGAAGGCTATGACTGAGAAGGCCCGCATCGGCGGTATGCGCATACAAAACCCCGGTCGTGATCCCATTGAACAGGTTCCAGGCACCCATATCGATGATCCCGTTCGGAATGGCCACCACCAGATCGTTGCCGAAGAAATCGTCCAGGGCCTGGGCGGGTGCCGCTGCTGCCGAGACAGGGTTGGACAGCGATTGCATCGCGCCGGGCAGGCCGGACACCAGCCCGGGCAGTCCGGCCGACGTGCCGGTGGTACCGGCGGCGTGAGCGACCGCGGCGGCCTGCCCGCCGAGTCCGCCGGGATTGGTGGTGGACGCCGGGTCGCTCATCGGGACCAGCTTCCCAGCGCTGGCCGACGAGCCGGCGTAGCCGTACATGGCGGCGGCGTCCTGCGCCCACATCTCGCCGTACTGAGCCTCGGTGGCCGCGATCGCCGGGGTGTTCTGCCCGAGGATATTCGTGGCGACCAGGGCCGCCAGCTGAACCCGGTTGGCCACGACGACCGGCGGGGGCACCGTCATCGCAAACGCGGCCTCATAGGCGGCCGCGGACGCCATCGCCTGGTTGGCCGCGTGTTGAGCGGCTGCGGCGGTGGTGTGCATCCACCCCACATAGGGCGTGGCCGCGGTGGCCATGGCCACCGCGGACGGACCCCGCCACTCGTCGTCGGTGAGCGTCGAGATCACCGACTGGGAGGCGGAGGCGGTGGTATTCAATTCGGCCGCCAGGTTGTTCCACGCCGCCGCGGCGGCCATCATCGGCCCCGCCCCTGCGCCGGTGTACATGCGCGTCGAATTGATCTCCGGAGGTAATGCTCCGAAATCGAAAGTCATTTCTTTTCATCCTTTCCGGCTGAGTAGCTTCGGTGGGTATCGACGTGCTAAACGACGGTCGGCTTGGGCATCACGGTGGGCTTGACGCCGTAGCGTGGCGCGCCGAAGCCGTACCCTGGGCGCCCGGCCGAGGCCACCGACGGCAC
>Ga0210396_10006007_pt1 | contig 11676 bp, 8 predicted proteins | sample IncBWH17OmetaG_FD_155466 | JGI IMG/M metagenome (GOLD analysis project Ga0210396, IMG submission 155466) | Forest soil microbial communities from Barre Woods Harvard Forest LTER site, Petersham, Massachusetts, United States - Inc-BW-H-17-O ...
CACCAGCGTCACTGCTGCGGTTCCTTTTTCTCACTAAACTCGCGAGCTATTGAACTTCCGGATAGAGCAGCTCGGTGAACCGCGGATCGTCTGCCATGTCCTGAAAGTCCGAGTCGACCCGCGCATGAATGCGGTTCTGCGGGTTCATGCTGATGGCTGCGGACAGGTGCTCCAGGCATTGCTCGGTCTGCCCCGTCATACTCTCCAAAATAGAGAGACCGTAGAGCGCGTAGTCAGTCTGCGGCGCCTTGGCCAGGATCGCCTCGAGCTGCTCCCGCGCCTCGTCATAGAGGCCGGTATTGAGCAGTGAGATCGCGTAATCGTACTGCTCCTCCGGGCCTGTGAACTTGCGCTCCTGCTTCGCTGCCTGGCGCCCGCAGGCTTCGAAATACACGCGCGCCCGCTCCGCGACTTCCGGCGAGCTCTGCTCGCTGAGCTTGCGGAAACCTTCGCGGGCTTTCTCGTACTTGCCCTCCTGCATCGCCTTCAGGGCCAATTCGTATTCCTGCATGGTCTTCTGCTGAGCCGGATCGGTCATGGTGCGTACCTTGCCCTGGATCGTCTTGGGACCGCGCGCCTTGGTTGTGCCTGTGCTTGCCATCGGTTGATTGTCCTTGAGTCACACCCACCTGCATTCGGGCAGGGGTTCACTGTGGCCTCTGTTCCAGCCGTTGTACACTCCCGACCCCAGGGTCCGTCAACCACACCACCGGGTCAGGCGCGCCTGACTACAGCCTATTTCTGCCCGTCTTCGCCTGGTAGAGAACCGGGTTCAGCTCGGGATCGTTGTACATCTTCAACTGTCTGTAGTGCTTAAAGTAGCGCTCGCCGGCGCATACCTGGCCCCAGAGCCGCTCGAGGCACGCGGCCAGATCTTCCCGCTGCTCCTTTAAGGCAGCGAACCGCTCCGCGTTCCGCTCGCGATGCCCCATCGGAGCGCCGGCACGGTCCATCTCCTCCTGAGTATGAAACAGTTTCAGCGACAGTATCGACAACCGGTCCATCATCATGCCGGGTGTCTCCGAGTGCTGCTCGCCATGCTGCAACCTTGCCGCATCCTGAAGCGCCGCCTCGCGGAGGCTGGAGAGCAGCGAGGCGTCGATCCGCTCTGTCGTGTCATTGCGTATCTGGTTCACGCGATCGATCTCGCGCTTGACCGCGGCGATCGCGGAGTCGTCCGCGGAAGGCCGACGGGCCTCGTCCTCGGCATGCCATAGCGTGAAGTTGGCCGCATGCTGCGCTTCCACCAGGCCCTCCAGCGATCCATCCTGAATCGACTCGGGCGGCGCCTGGTGCCACAGCCGGGTGCGCGCATCCTGTAGCTGCACGATGGCGCACGCGTCGACCAATGTGGAAAGTGTTGTTGGCATGGAACGGGAGCAGCGGCGATCTGCTGGTGAGCTCGCTGGGAATCGAACCCAGGACCCACGCATTAAAAGTGCGTTGCTCTACCAACTGAGCTACGAGCTCACAGTACCGCTCTGCTGCTAAATAACGGTAACACACGCCCGGGCGGTGATGACTTGCCCCGGGAAACAGCAAGGGCACCCGCATTGGGTGCCCTTGCTGTTCAGGCTGCGTCTCGTTACGGCAGGTAGTAGCGGATGGAGGTCTCGAAGATGTTGTCGGTACCCTCGGCGCCGCCGCCAGGGTTTGTCGTACCACCAGCGCCAGACCAGATGTTGCGCTGGAAGTAGCTGTATTGGATGCCCTGACGGAAACGACCCATGGGTCCGCGGTAGAAGTCGTACCAGTAGCCGGTGGCTAACTCCTGGACGTCCTTGGTCTGGTTGCCGCAGTTGGCGGGCGTCGACGGTGTAAAGCCGTCGCCGCTGTTCGGGTATGTGACCGTCGTGCTTGGCAACGGTTCGGTATTGCAGCCGCTCATGTTGGTAAGCGGCGAGCCGTAGCCAACTTTGCCGAAGTAGCGCCGTCCAATGTAGTCGCCGCCGTAGTTAAGGTACAGATTCAGGCGCTGGGTTGGGTTTGCTTCAATTGTTCCCAGTGCGTCGAAGTTATGCAGCACAGCGATCTGTGCATTGGGACGAAGTGTGATATCGGCGATGGTCGAAGAGCCGTAGCGCCCTGTTCCATCACCCCACAGGCCTTTTAGACCAACGGTGAGCTTCTTGTTGAGCAGCGTCGCGCGACCGCTGGCGCCAATGCCGCCACCGACCGTGCTGTCGTTGTACGCGCCTGCCGAGGTGCCGGTAACGGTCGTAACGCCGTTGACGGTGGTGACGACCATGTTGGGATAGATACGATCGCGGAAGAAGCGGGCAATGCCGAAGACCTCATAGTGGCCAAAGCCCGGCTCGAAGGCGACCTTCGCGATCATGTCCGGTGCGAGGTTGAACGAGTAGTTCGCGGTCGGGTTGAAGAGGCCGCCGCTGTTGCCGTCGGAACCGAGCAGCAGGTTGACAGGCAGGCTCGACCCGGCAGGATTGAGTGTCTCGGCATTTTCCGCCGAGGCGCCGATCCAGATCTTGTCCCCGAAGTCCCTGGTCACGCGGAAGCCATACTGCCGCGCCCAGACAAAGCCAGCGACGTACTGTGGGTCGATAACGGCGGGAAGGATTTCCGTGCCATTGTCCAGACCGTGGGTGGTTTCTGTTGCCAATGTCCACATCTGGCCTCCGCTGATGTTCCACCCGCTGTGGAAGGCGGCTCGTGCCCAGAGCTGGCGCTGGCGGACGACGTAGCTGTTCGACTGGTTGTTGTTGGAGGTGATGCCGGTTCCCAGCCAGTCCATTTCGTAGTAGCCGGTCATATCCACACTGGCCAGTTTGCCGGTTGCTTTGAGGGCCAGGCGGGATTGACGGCCCGATCCGTAGAACTCGCTCAGCTGCGCTGCATTCGAATGCTGAAGTGGAATGCCGGTGAACTGCGTGTTGATATCGCCGCCGATGGCAGCGCTGCGATACACGGTCGCGGCTTCGATGAAGGAGCCCGTCGGCGAAATCGTAACGCCCTTGAAGTGGATCTCGTCAGGCTGTTCGATCTTCTTGGTCAAGTTCGTCTGCGTCTCCTGAATGGTCGACGCGAGAGAGGTGCTGGTTGTCTTCAGATCGCTGACCGCACCCTGCAGGTTTGAAACGGCAGTCGCATTCTCCGTGGTCTGCTGTTGCTGCTGCTGGGCCTGCTGTTGTGCCTGCGCTGCTGCTGCATTGGCGGCTGCGGCCGCTTGCTGGGCTGCCTGCAACTGCGCATTGCTGTCGTTCAACTGCTGTCTCAGCTGGTTGATCTGCGTCTCCATCTCATCGCGGAGCTGTTGAATCTGCGTCTCGACGGACGGACGATGTGCCGCTTTCGCTGCTGTCTTATGCCGGACAGTACTTTTACCCGTAGCGTCGCCGCTGGCAGCTGTCGTCTGCGCGTGGCCGGTCGCCATGGCCGACACGAGCACACAGGTCGCCATCGTCTTCAAATGGTTTTTCATTCAGCCTCTCTCCAAAAATTGTCACAAACCGGTTTCCCGAGACTCTAACTGCGGGCAGCGGGACACACGGGTGACACGTAGTCATAGGCTGGCAGCCAAATGTGAATGATTGGAGAATGCTGGTTGAATAGATGATGAGGAATTGATGAGCGCAGTGTTACCGCTGCAGCTGCGCTGCGTCTAAGGCGACCCGGCGCTGATCAAGTTAGCCAGCAGCCGGTATGCCCCCGGCACACCCTCCGGCGTCTGCCGATGGAGGGCAAAGGCAACGTAGATGTATTCGCCCTTGCCGAATTTCGCGTGCAGGAGGCCTCCGCGTTGGGGGTCCTGCCCGGGGTCGTGTGTCTCGGTTGGCGCTGCGAACTCGGGAGCCCACGAGCTCATGAAGGAGTGGCCCCGCTCCTCCGCCCAGCCGTCGAAGTCCGCTTCCGTGATCTGGTTCGGCGTGCTCAACAGCTGGTCCTTCGGATCGAGCAGCGCAACGGGCGCTCGCTCGTCCACCACCCGCTCGGGAATGCCCCTTGCGTTCAAATGCATCTCGTAGGGCGCGTAACCGTGGTCAAACTCCGTCCCTTGATACATCGCGACCAGGGTGCCGCCCGCATGTACCCAGGCCAGCAGACGCGCATTGGCAAGCGGCAGCGCTGCGCGGGCAGCGTAGGCACGGATGCCCAGAACAATGGTCTGATACTGCGACAGGTCACCATTCAGGAGGTCCGCATCGGCAAGCTGGTCGACATGCAGGCCGAGCTGCTCGATGGCGCTCGGAAGCATGTCGCCCGTGCCCATGACGTAGCCGACCCGGCGGCCGCCGGCGACGCTTACGTTCACGCCGCGTACGTTCGTGCGCGCCTCGCGATACAGGTTGTACGGGATCAGCGCACCATAGCCAGCCGTTTCGTAGCCGACGGTGAACCGCTTATTGCCGCTCTCCGCTACTGCAGTGATGGGATAGCTGGCGGCTTCGAGCGTGGGTGCGTGCACCTGGAAGGTGAAAACGGCATCCTCTCCAGCGTGTAAATGAAAGTCCGCTGTCGCGGGCGTTGCCTGCCAGCCCTGTGGAGGCTCCAGCCGCAGCGTACCCGCGGCGGCCTGCGTTGCATGCAGGTGCGCCGGCACAGAGAGGTCGTGCCGTGTGCCATCAGTGGCAGAAATCGGTAATACGATCCAAGGCTGCCCAAGAGAGACAGACAGATCCGGGGTAACAACCAGCGGCGCATACACGGCACCCGGCCCCAGCTCGAGATGCATGGTCTGCACCGCCTGCGCCAGCCGCACAGGCACGCCATCGTAGTCGAAGATGGCGACGCCCGTTACCGGGTAGGGCGCAAAGGAAAGATTGCGGTATTGCGGCTCGGAGATGTCGTAGTAGGCCTGCTCGGTGGAAGGGCGGGAGAAATACGGGGCGGTGGGCGCAGCATCCTGAGCAACGGTGACATGAAAGACGGCGTCCCCGCTGGTGCTGTGAGGATCATCGAGGCCCGGTGCGCCCTCGCGCTCTACGGTCCAGTGTTCTTTTTGGGGGGTCTCGAGCCCGACCTTTCCGAGCTTGACGGCTTTGGGAGCGCGGATGTGCACGCGAACATGGAAATCCGAACCGGGCGTGACCTGCGCCGGCGTCGGCTGCGGAGTGGACGGGAGGGCGCCTCGCGGGCCGGCGTAGAGTTCGATACCGCGGGAGCTGTTTCCCGGAGTCATAAGCGCGGTTATGTCGATGCCAAGTGCCTGGACCAGCGCGTCATTTGCCTGCTGCAGCTTGATCTCAAGCTCGCGCTCAATAGAGGCCTTCTGCTCCGCGCTCAGATTGCTGGTCTTTACGTCGTCCAGCAGCTTCGACGTCCGCCGATACACGTCTCCAAGCAACGGCGCTGTTTTCTCTGGGTGATCCGGCGAATAATTCAGGATTGCCTGCGCCACGACTTCATGGATGCGCGACAGCGGCTGTTGCAGAAATGCGCCGTCTGGTCCGGCCAGCTTCGCCAGCCCAGGTAGCGAGGTGTCGACTCCATCGAAAAAGCTATCCTCGTCCGGCTGCGCAGGCACACGGGAGCCATAGCGGTGGTAGGCACTGGATGCCTCGCCGGGCAGGGGCACATTCGGTCCTTCATGCTGCGAACGCTGCTCGCCCAGACCGCGCCGGGCGATCTGGATATACGTCTGACCCTGCAACGCATCGCGTTCGCCCTCCTCGATAGTGATGTTGGTCGCTGGAATGCCGTTGATGTCCGTGTCATTGACGTAGTCGTGGAAACGAACGGGTGCGTACTTCCCGGTCGCGTAGTCGAACATGCCTTTCGGCGACAGCGAGAAGCCGGGCACGCGGGCGTAGACCTTGAGCGGTTTCCAGGGCTGAAGTCCTGCAGCGATCTGATCGGGGAAGACCTTTGGATCACCGGCAGCGTTGAAGACCTCCTGGGCCAGCATGCCGGCAACCTGGTGGTGTCCGTGACCGTCAGTCACGCCACCGACGAAGACCGAGCAAACCACGATAGGCCGGTACATGCGGACAGCGCGGACGGCGTCGTAGAGCACACGGTCGTGGCCCCATTGTCCGAGAGCCTCTTCGATGGTCTTCGAAAAGCCGTAGTCCGCCACGCTGCCCCAGTACTGCTGGTCGACTCCGTAATATTCATCCGCACGCAGCAGCTCATTGGTGCGGATCAGCCCCAGCGCGTCGTAGTCGTCTGCGGACATTGCATTCTGGCCGCCTTCGCCACGGGTAAGCGTGAACAGGGCGGTCCGCACGCCGAGCGCGCGGCTTTCATAGGTCAGCATTCCGCCGTCTTCGTCGTCGGGGTGGGCGACGATCATCATCAGGCTGGCGGTGGTATCCAGTCGCTTCAGGTTCTCGTAAAGCGCAGCAGCGCCCCGGTTCTCCGGCAACGGCATGGCCTCGATGCGGGCAGCAGAGGTGGTCGGCAGATCGGTGGCGGCAGTCTGCGCAAAGAGTGTGGTCGCCAGCAAGGCAGCCAGTGAGAAAAGGTGCGCGCGCCGTGGGTGCATGAGCTTTGAGTGTATCGTCCGCTCAGGAAGTGCGCGAGCATCCGGCGCAAGGAACGGCCGCCAGCTACACTGCGTGGAGCGGGTGTGGTGATCGCATGGCGCCCGATCTCAAAGCATGCCGACCGACCAAGCCACAACGCCGTCGCCCCACCTGTCGCGTGAGCTGGGGCAGGGCAGCGCGCTCGCGCTCAACATGCTGGAGATGGTCGGCGTGGGTCCGTTCATCACGCTGCCGCTCATCGTTGCTGCTATGGGCGGGCCGCAAGCCATGCTTGGCTGGGTCCTCGGCGCCTGCCTCGCGTTGTGCGATGGGCTGGTCTGGGCGGAACTGGCTGCTGCACTGCCGGAGGCTGGTGGGTCCTACGCCTTCCTGCGTGAAATCTATGGGCCAGGTCGGGCCGGCCGGCTGGTCTCCTTCCTCTATGTGTGGCAGTTCACGCTCACCGCCCCGCTGGTCATGGCTTCGGGAGCGATCGGTCTCGCGCAATATGCGAGCTACCTGTATCCGGCTCTGTCTATGCGGCTGGCGGCCTCTGGTCCGCTCCAGCACATTCAGCGCTCGAGCCTGATGGCAGTGGCAGTAGTGGCCCTGGTGGTGGTCCTTCTCTACCGCCGGCTGCGCGCCATCAAGCGGATGGCATGGGTGCTTTGGGCCGGAGTCATCCTGACCTTGGGGATTACCATCGTCGCCGGCTTCGCACACTTTGACGCGCGCCAGGCGTTCTCTTTCCCCGCGGGCGCGTTTCAACTCAATCATCGCTTCCTGATCGGACTCGGCGCGGCCATGCTGATCGCCACTTACGATTATTGGGGCTACTACACCATTGCGTATCTGGCAGGCGAGGTGCGCGACCCCGGCCGCACGCTTCCACGAACCATCATCGGCTCCATCCTGATTATTGCCGCGCTCTATTTGCTAATGAACATCAGCGTGCTGGGAGTCATTCCGTGGCAGGAATTCACGAGCAACCGTCCCAGCGCCAGCCACACCGCGATGGTTGCTGAGCTGCTCGGCCGTAGTTTCGGACCGGTGTGGGCGAAAGTGGGCGCATGGCTGGTTATCTGGACGGCTTTCGGCTCGCTCTTCTCACTGCTATTAGGCGCCTCTCGTGTGCTCTGGGCCGCGGCAGTCGAAGGGAACTACTTTCGGCCGCTGGCACGCCTGCACCCCCGCGGAGGATTTCCGGCAAACGTGCTTTTGCTGCTGGGCGCCATCGCGTGTATCTGCTGCTTCTTCGACCTGAAGGCGATCATCGCTGCGCTGGTGGCCCTGCGCATTGTGCTGCAATTTTTGCTGCAGCAGGTGGGCGTGGTGCTGCTGCGGCGACGACGGCCAGATATGCCGCGGCCCTTCCGCATCTGGCTCTATCCGCTCCCCGTCATTCTGGCAACGCTCGGTTTTCTGTTCGTGCTGGCTTCGCGGGCCCATGCCGGGCGAGAGATTGTCGCTGCCCTGGTCGTCACCATTTCCGGCGTGGCCATGTACCTGTGGCGCGCCCGTCGCGATGCTGCATGGCCCTTCGCCAAAGCCGCGAAAGAAACCCAGTAGAATCAGCTGTGTACGCGAAGAAGTCATCTGGAACTGCATGCCGCGCGTACTGTAACCGGAGCCTCTCGCAGGCGTCCAAGCTATCGGAGGCCGCCGCGAAGGCCGCCATCGAGAACAACCTGGAGAACACATGCTGATCCGTAAGGCCCCCGACATTCCCGCATCAGAGATTACTCCGAGGGCTGATTACCTGAACCGGCGCACATTCATGACCGGCATGGCGGCTGTTGGGGTGGCGGCGCTGGGGGCGGAGCGCATCACCCGTTGGGTCTCTCCCGGCACTGCGCATGCGGCGGAGAAGCTTCAGACAGTCAAGAGCGCGCTTTCTCTAAAAGGAGAGACGCCGACCTCGTATCAGGACATCACCCACTACAACAACTTCTACGAATTCGGCACAGATAAAGGCGATCCTGCGCGCAATGCGGGCGCCATGCATACGCGCCCATGGACGGTTCAGGTGACTGGCCTGGCGAAGAACAAAAAGACAGTCGACATCGATACGCTGTTAAAGCTGAGGCCGCTGGAGGAGCGCGTCTATCGCTTCCGTTGCGTCGAGGGATGGAGCATGGTGATTCCGTGGGCCGGATATTCGCTCTCTGAGTTCATCAAACAGTGCGACCCACAGCCGGGCGCGAAATACGTTCAGTTCCTCTCGCTGGCAGACCAGAAGCAGATGCCCGAGATCAATGAGTCGGGAATTCACTTTCCTTACTCTGAAGGACTGCGCATGGATGAGGCAATGCATCCACTCACCTTGCTCACCTTCGGCCTCTACGGGGAGACATTGCCGAACCAAGACGGGGCGCCGGTGCGTGTGATCGTGCCGTGGAAGTATGGCTTCAAATCAGCCAAGAGCATCGTGCGCGTTCACTTCACTGACAAGCAGCCGCCGACCACCTGGAACATGATGGCGTCGAACGAATATGGGTTCTACTCAAACGTGAATCCGAATGTCGATCACCCGCGTTGGAGTCAGAAGACGGAACGGCGCATCGGCGCTTCGCTCTTCAAGCAGCGCCAGCCCACTCTCATGTTCAACGGATATGGCGACCAGGTTGCGAGCCTTTACAAGGGAATGGATCTTAAGAAGAACTTCTGAGAGCACGATTGAGTTTTTCCATGCCGAATCGCTTTGTCATTGTCCTGAAGGTCCTGGTCCACTTTGCCTGCCTGACCCCGTTTCTGATTCTGGCGTGGCATACCTATCATGACCTCACGCGTCCGGGTGCTGTGGCTCTGCTGGGACCGGACCCGACTGCGACTCTCTCCCATGGCACAGGCTTCGCTGCACTGCGCATTCTGATCATCTCGCTGGCCATTACACCGGTGCGCCGCATCAGCAGGAGCCTCGGCTGGCTTGTGCGTTTTCGCCGCATGCTTGGCCTCTACGCGTTCTTCTATGCATGCGTTCATCTGCTGATCTACCTCAAGCTCTATGCCAACTTTGACTGGCCGACACTGCTGAATGATCTGAGTAGACGCCGCTACATCATCGTCGGCTTCTCTGCGTGGTTGCTGCTGCTGCCACTCGCACTCACATCGACGCAGTGGTCCATCCGCAAGCTGGGGAAGCGTTGGCAGCTGCTTCATCGGCTGGTTTACGTCGCAGCGGTCCTTGGCATCGTTCACTACTGGTGGATCGTGAAGACCGGCGTCCTCGATCCCTTGAAGCTCACGATCGTTTTGGCGATGCTGCTACTGGCTCGTCCGGTCTGGTCGTTCGTCGACACAAGAAGGCGGCAGCGTCGCATGGCCGCGGTCTGAGAGAAACAATCTTCAGGTTTAGTTGCTGGGGGCCGCATTTACCACCAGGCCGGAGACGTCTGTGCCATCCACTTCGAGCGCCTGCCCTGAGCTCGTGTATCCAGTGCGCGTTGCCGGATCATACGCATTCGATATTTGAACCGTGAACTTGCCATCAGGCACTGCGTTGAAGGTAAAAGTGCCGTCGGGCGCAGTGGTCGCGCTGATCGTGCCGGTGTCCCCTGAACTGAGACGGAGCTGCACCGATGCCCTGGACAGTGCATGGCCGTCCTGCTTCGACACCACGACGCCGCTGACAGAATGCATCCCGGCAGCAGGAACCTGGATGTCAACGCCCGGCAGCTCATCTCCGGCATGCACGTCGAGCTTCTTCGCGTGGCTGCGTTCAATCGTATTGCCGTAGTAGATAGGGAAGATCGATCGCGGGGCAGCGAAGACAATGTAGGTGCCGTCGGCCAGGCCGGTCAGACGAAACTGTCCTCGATCGTCTGTCTGCGCGAAGCCGGCGAAGCTCTGCTGCTGCGTGCCGCTTGCAGCCTGTGCGCTGCTATTCGACGGCAGGACGAAAGCCTGTAACGCCACGCCGGCGGCAGGCGCACCGTCGTCGAAGCTCACGGTCCCGCTGATGGTGGCTCCGCGATAGATCATCACCTGCACATTCGCGCTCTGGTTCGCCGCTACGCTGACCCGGGTCAGTTGAGCCGTGATGTGGTCTCGTTCTGCTTGCGTAAGGTTGTCAAGGTTGCGTATCAGCCCTCGAAACGGCTGAATATATCCCGGCATCATGATGTCCGCGTAGTAGTCGCCGGGGGATACGCCTGTGATCCGGAAGGAGCCATCGGAGCCGGTTGTCGCAAAGCCGCCGCGGCCGCCCAAACGCCCGGAAAACTGCCCCTCCTGCTCATCCACCGGCTGCAGACGGACATTGGCAAAGCGGGCGGGCTTCTGGGTGTCCGCGCAGTAGACATGTCCGGTTACGTTTCCCGTGTCGCTGCTTTGCGCGGCCGCGAAGGGCACGGCCAGTGCGGCAACCACCGTGACGAACAGGGAAGCGAGTTGCCGATGACTGCGCATTCCGTTGCTGTCCCCCGGCGGGCCTGCTTTAAACCTCTTCGATGCCGGCGAAGAGGTCGGTCTCATGCTGAAACCGTTCTGGGTGCCGCGCGGAAGCCAGCAGATAGCGCTCCTCATGTCCGTACTTCTCATACGCCTCGGCTGCGCGGCTCATGACGCTCTGCGTGTCGTGCGCCTCGATGGCCTGCCGCTTTACTTCCTGGAGCGGCCCGAGTTCCAGTTTGATGGATGCCGGAGTGCGCGGCGCCACGGCGGCCTCCTCCTTGAATTTCGAAATCGTAAAGTTCGTAGACGCGTAATAGAGCTTTTGCGGTGCCCATAGGGCGAGACCGTTCTTCAGCTGCTGCTGCGCGAAGTTGGTGCGGCCGCTCCAGTGAAAGGCAGCCGTCGCCGCAAAGCTCGCAACCGCGTGGTCGCGATGCAAATTTGGACCCCCATCGCCTCCGAAGGTGAGCACAATATGCGGGCGAAGTTGCCGCATGCGCTCCACCAGCCGGGTGGTGACCTCAGAGAGGTCGGATTGGATCAGCGCCCCGTCCGGATATTTCCAGACTTCATAGCGGGTCACTCCCAAAATGCCGCAGGAGATCTCCAACTCCGCGATACGCGCAGCCGCAAGCTCATCATCACTGCGGGCGTCGCCGCGATTGGATGCTGCACGGCCTTCGGTCAGGCAGATCACCGTTGTGTCGGCGCCGCGGGCGTGCGCCATCAGCAGCGCGCCGCCGAAACCGCCGCTCTCATCATCCGGGTGTGCCGTCACGCACATCAGGCGTAGGGACAAGCTGTTCTCCTTCAAGAAAGCTATCGATCGCGGTCGGATAATCCCAGGGTAGGGAACGCTGTG
>Ga0210396_10006008_pt1 | contig 11676 bp, 11 predicted proteins | sample IncBWH17OmetaG_FD_155466 | JGI IMG/M metagenome (GOLD analysis project Ga0210396, IMG submission 155466) | Forest soil microbial communities from Barre Woods Harvard Forest LTER site, Petersham, Massachusetts, United States - Inc-BW-H-17-O ...
AATTGGGGCGAGGGTAACGGTGAGAGCAGGGAAGTTGGTGCAATTGAATGAAGTTCGTGCTGGTGGCAGTTACCTTTCACAGAATGATCCACGATTACACTTTGGCCTCGGCCCTAACGCCAAAATGGACGAAGTTGAAATCAAATGGCCAAGCGGCAAAGTTGAAGCCGTGCGCAACATTCCAGCAGATTTTATCTATACGATCGTCGAAGGCGAAGGCATCAAGCAGAAAATCGAACTACCAGCTCCGTCCAGTGTAGCCGCAGGCGTCCACGCCGATACGCTCCGCTGACGCAAGCGCGGGCGTGGACGGCCGTGCATACCTGATGCGAGTATCATGTAAGTCGCCGCGAGCCCTCATGCTGCCCTTCAAGCTGGTTTATAGCGACGATTACTATCTCCCCATCGGCGCGCATGTTTTTCCTGCCGAAAAATATCGACGGATCCATGACCGGCTGCTGGAGGGGGGCGTGGCGGAAGCCTCTGATTTCGTCACGCCGAAACCTGCATCCGATGCCGATATTCTGCTCGTGCATACCCCGCAATATGTGCACAAGCTGAAGACTGGAACATTATCTGCGCGCGAAGAGCTCGAGCTGGAGATTCCGTACTCGCCCGAACTGGTGCGGGCCTTTTGGATGGCAGCGGGTGGTTCAATTCTGGCGGCAGATTATGCTTTGCAGAATCTCGTAGCATTCAACATCGGCGGCGGATTTCATCACGCCTTCCCCGACCATGGCGAAGGCTTCTGCATGATTCACGACGTCGCCGTGGCCATCCGCCGTATGCAGCGCGATGAAAAGATCACTCGCGCCATGACCGTGGATTGCGACGTCCATCAGGGCAACGGTACCGCCGTGATCTTCGCTGGTATGCGCAGCTCTTCGGAACCCCTGCCGTCGACTTCTGCTTCTATCCTGGGTTCTGGTCCGACGAGGCAGCGCAGCGCCTTTGCCGGGGACGTCTTTACCATCTCTTTGCACCAGGAAAATAATTATCCGATGTGGAAGCCGCCGTCCTCGATTGATGTGGATTTGCCCGACGGGCTTGGCGACGACGACTATCTCGGCTGGCTCGATAATGCGCTCAGCTCCGGGTTGCGCCAGTTTGAGCCTGAGTTGATCTGTTACGTAGCAGGTGCGGATCCTTATCGCGAGGACCAATTGGGAGGCTTGTCGTTAAGTATTGAAGGATTGAAACGCCGCGATCAACTTGTCTTTAGTGTGGCGCGTGCTCGACAAATTCCCGTAATGGTCACTTTTGCCGGCGGTTACGCGCAAAAGGTAGAGGACACGGTGAGTATCCATTGCAACACGGTGATTGCAGCGAGCGAGACTTTCGCGGCGCGGTGAAGGCTACTCTCAGTGCTTGGTGACTGTAGCTTCTGGGTCAGCTTCTACCGTGACATCGACCTTCGCGCCTTGCTTCAGGCGTACTTCATTTCCGTTCTCATCGGTCAGATTATTTTCGATCCGAAGTTCTTTATACAAATGATCGGCGCCCTCGACAGCAATCTGCGCCTTCTCAGGCGCATTCGGATGCGGAGGCTTGATAATCTTCTCAACGGTTCCGGGCAGAGTAGCACTCGGCTTTGGGGTCATACGGAGTCCTTTTAGGAAACGTAGTAAAAACAGTGTAGCATGCACAGCCAGGTTCGTGGCACAGTTCGTGTCAATCGCAGCCTTTCACGCCGAGACTGTTAAAATAAAACCTTGCGCCGCCTAAATTCCTATGTTTGAGAATCTTTCAGAAAAACTTCAACGTGCGTTTAAGACCCTGCGGGGTCAGGCCGTCCTTAATGAAGAAAACATTCAGGAGGCGCTGCGGGAAATCCGGCTCGCCTTGCTGGAAGCTGACGTTAACTTCAAAGTCGTAAAACAGCTCATCGACCACATCCAGGAAAAAGCGGTTGGACAGCAGGTAGCGACAGCTCTATCACCGGGCGAGCAGGTTATCAAAATACTTCGCGACGAGCTGATCGAAACTCTTGGCGGCGATACCGCTCGCGTGAAATTTGCCTCCCAGCCGCCGACCGTCATCCTGATGGCCGGTTTGCAAGGTTCCGGCAAAACCACGACATCTGGCAAACTAGCGAACTGGCTTAAAGTTGGCGGGCATCGGCCGTTGCTGGTCTCTGTGGACGTGTACCGTCCTGCCGCGCGTGAACAGCTCAAGATAGTAGCGCAGGCGATCAAGGCCAATATTTACGATGGCGCGAACGTCGAAGCCAACACTGCAACAGTCGAGCGCCTGGCCAAAGAAGCCCGCCGTGAGGCCATCAACACGGGCTCCGATGTGCTGATCGTCGATACTGCGGGACGACTTCACATCGATGACCAACTGATGGACGAGATGCAATCGCTTAAGCGATTGCTCAATCCGCAGGAAATTTTATTTGTGGCGGACGCGATGACCGGGCAAGATGCGGTCAATTCCGCCGACGAGTTCCATAAGAAACTTTCCCTCACCGGTGTGGTTCTGACCAAAATGGATGGCGATGCCCGCGGTGGCGCGGCGCTCTCCATTCGGCAAGTTACGGGCCAGCCGATCAAATTCATTGGTGTGGGCGAAAAGTATGATGCGCTCGAACCTTTCCACCCCGATCGCATTGTGTCGCGCATCCTGGGCATGGGCGATATTCTTTCGCTGATTGAAAAAGCCGAACAGAATGTCGATAAGAAAAAAGCGCAGGAAATGGCGAGCAGAGCCCTCTCCGGCGACGGTTTCTCGCTGGAGGATTTTCGCGATCAACTACGCCAGGTGAAAAAAATGGGGTCGCTGCAAAGCCTCATGGGAATGTTGCCAAGCATCGGTCCCTTCGCCGGATTGCAGAAGCATGCGGATAAGATCGATGAAAAACAAATCAACCGCGTCGAGGCCATTATCAATTCGATGACGGTTCACGAACGCATGCACCACGAAGTAATTAATGGAAGCCGCCGCAAGCGCATCTCTCGGGGGTCCGGCACCAGCGTACAAGAGGTCAACAATTTGCTGCGGCAATATGCCCAGATGCGCAAAATGTTTAAGCAGATGGGGAAGCCGAGCTTCGCGCGCAAGCTAGCAGGAATGAAGATGCCGGGAATGTAGAGCTATCTTTGGCCGATACTCAGGTCCGCTAACCGGCGATCAAAATAACCCGCAGCATTCCCGCGCGTGCGAGAATGCTGCGGAGAAGCTGCTCGCGATTAGTGCTGGTCGTACTGTAAACAAATTTGCAGTTGGTGAATGGCTTCGTCTGTGGCCCTGAGCGCATCCGCGCGATGCCCGCCAAAGTCATGCTGGGCATCCTGCAGGTGGTGTTTGGCGTTCTCCAGCGCCTGAATCGCCGCCTGGATCTGAGGATGGCGCTCACCTTGCGCGGGCGAGGCGGGAGATAACGCGAACAGCAGGGTGAACATTGCTGCCAAACTCATAATTCTTGTCTTCATAGGTTTCTCCTTGAATGCTGCGTCCGTTTAAGGGCGTCTAACAAGTTTATTTTGTTATCGCGCCCGGCTGAGCAGACACGTTACCGTGTCCTATTAATGATGTAAATAGCTTCGGAGTTACATCAGGGGACGAGTGCCTAATTCATTAAGGCGAGCATTCTGCGGATAGAAAGCGCGGTCTGGCGAATTTCGTCAGCGTCAGAGGCGTCGGGCGACATTTTCAGATATTGTTCCAGATCTTCGGCTGCGCTTGAGGTCTGGCCGAGACTGTAGCGCAGTTGAGCCCGTTGCTTCACATCGTCAGGGGATCGAGGATAAATCACCAGTACCAGATCAACCAGTGGCAGCGCCTTGCGGAAATTCCGCGCTGACATGTGAACCGTCTTGAGGTTGTTTAATATGCGGGTCAGGATCTGGCGTCGGCTGACAGCAAATAAGAATTCTGGACGCAGCGTCATCTGGCCTGAGTAAATCTCGTCAAGACGGCGCTGGCAATCCTGTGGGCTCAGAATATCTCCCCCGTTAAAGCAGTCGACGAGCGTTTCGCGTCCATCTATGTCGTAATGCTTGAGCAGAAAATGTCCGGGCATCCCTACGCCGAATAAGGGGAAGCCAAGACGCCGACCCACCTCCATGTAAATCAGCGCCAGAGTGATCGGAATGCCGAGCCCGCGATCCAGCACATCATTGAGAAAGGAATTGCGAGGATCGTAATAATCGTCACGGTTGCCGCGAAGTCCGGCCTCCTCAAAAAGTGTGTGGTTGAGGGCGGCGATGGTCTCGGTGGCATCGCCGACATCCGAAATTCGGGCCGCCGTCTTGCGTGCCAGTTCGTCGATTCGAACGACGTAGGATTCAACGTCCAGTTCTGGGTATTCGGTGCGCGCGATAGTCAGCGCAGCCCTGACAAGGTCGATATCCTCGTCACCGACTTGAGCACCCACTAGACCGGCGAAGGCCTCTGGGATTGCGGTCTGACCTTGGTTACCCACGCATTTATGCTAGCAGAAGCGAACAGGAATATCCGCCTCAGCTTAGTTGCAGGTCACCGATTCAGTGACAGCGAGTGGTGATCGGAATCACAGGACAACCGACTAAAAGGGTTATTATCACCGGAACAAGTTCTTGACGATGAAGAGCACATTCGCCGGGCGCTCTGCCAGACGCCGCATGAAATAGGGGTACCACTCCGTCCCGAACGGGATGTAGACTCTCATCCGCCATCCGTCGCGTACCAGGTTCTGCTGCAGGTCGCGGCGGATGCCGTGCAGCATCTGAAATTCGAATGCATCCCGCGAAATTCTCTCGCTGGTGGCGAATGCCTTGGCCTGATTGATAATCTTTTCATCATGCGTCGCGAGGCCGTGATAAATCTTGCTCTTCATCAAAATCTTCATCAGCTTGACGTAGTTCGCATCGACTTCTGACTTCGCTTGGAAGGCAATTTCTGGAGGCTCTTTGTACGCACCTTTGCACAACCGAATGCGGATTCCTTCCCCCAGAAGAGTTTCAACATCACTTTCTGAGCGCCGCATATAGCTCTGGATCACGGTGCCCACGCATCCTTGATTTTCGGATATGCGATGTAACTCGCGGACGAAATCCAGCGTCCTCTGCGTGTAAGGCGAGCCTTCCATGTCGACGCGCACGAAGTTTCGCGGAGTCATGGCAGCGGCTTTGGCCACCAGTGTCGCAACAAGATCGCGGGCGAGTTTTTCATCCACATCGAGCCCCATGTGTGTGAGTTTCAGGCTGATGTTGGCATTCAGTTTTTGCGAGGCGATGTCATCCAACAATTGGTGATAGAGCTGAGCGCTGGCTCGGGCCTCGTCTGCGTTGGTTACGTTTTCTCCCAGATTGTCGATGGACACGCTGCAGCCCGACTGGTTGACAGTTCGCGTCGCTCGCAACGCATCGTCGACTTGGGTACCGGCAACAAACCGGCTGGAGAATTTCTGTCCGATGGAGGAGCGCTCAGCGACGGCACGCAATCTGGCGCTCTCCGATAAAGAAATGAAAAGTGCCCTTAGCACCGAACGCCTGCGCAGGTAGAGAGAATGAAATTATGACTACCGTGCACTTGCATGAGGATCACAGAAATTTGTATCACAAGTGCGTGACCCATGGTGTGAGTGCGGTCACAGGGATGCGCGAGACGGCTAGAGTTCAATCAGGTCTATTGTTCTTTGCAAGGCGTCAGGCTGCGACCACTCGTCCGTTTGATTCAACGCTACGCTGCTGCGGCTGCTCTTGCCGTTCTGACTACGGGGCCAGCTTCCACACAGTTCCGTAGTTGTTGCCGCCGTTCTGGGTCGTGCCGTAAAGATTGCCTGGTGCGTCGCGGATCAATCCTCCGTAGGGGTTTGCCCCGTCCGCAGATCCCCCTACGAAGTCGTGCAGGATGGTTATGGCGCCGTCCGGACTAAGCTCATACACCGTCCCGTAGTCGATGCCGCCGACTTGTGTGTCACCATATAGGTTGCCCTTGGCGTCGATAATTACACCGGCGTAGGGAAATGCTCCGTCGTTGTTGTCGGAATCGTCAAAGTTGTGCAGCACAGTTTCGCTTCCGTTCTTGCTCAGCTTCCACACAGTTCCTTCGCTCGAGGAACCGCAGGCCTCGGTCGTACCGTAGAGATTGCCCGCTTTGTCCATCGCCGGAGTACCCATGGCTTCGCAGCCGTCCCCGGTTCCTCCGGCGAAACTGTGCAGCAGGGTAAACTTGCCGCTCTTACTAACCCTGTACACGACACCGAAGTTGGACGCACCGCCCTGCTGGGTGACTCCGTACAGGTTGCCCTTGGCGTCCATGATTAAACTTGTGAGGTAGGGATTTGCCCCGTCCGGGCCCGAGAAGCTGTGAAGCACGGCCAGTTTCCCGGTCTTGCTCAGCTTGAACACCACTCCGAGTCCGGTGGAGTTGCCGCCGGACTGGGTGTCGCCGTAGAGATTGCCTGCTTCGTCCTGGATCAGGCCTCCGTAGGGGGCACCCCCATCAGAGCCTCCAGTGAAGCTGTGCAGCAGGGTGAATTTGCGAGTCTTGCTCAACTTGAACACGGTTCCGGCGCCGTAGGCACCGCCTCCCGAGGTGGTGCCGTACAGATTACCCGCCTTGTCACGGATCAAACCTGCGTGGGGGCCTCCGCCGTCCGAAGGCGCCGCAGTGAAGGTGTGGAGCACGCTCGCGTGGCCGCTCGCGTCCACCTTGAAAACAACTCCCTGGTCGACGGAGCCACCGACAGTTGTAGTACCGTAGAGATTGCCCTTCGAGTCGCGGATCAGGCCGGATTGGGAAAATCCCCCGTCGGACCCGATGAAATTGTGAAGATCGGTGAAGGTTTGCGCTTGCGCCGATGGGGTCGTGACCGGAACTAGCCCCAGCAAGATCGCAAACGCCAGCAGGGCATTTTTCGCTCTCAGCTTCTTTGAGATGTTTTGATCAAGCCCGTCAATCATCGCTGTTTCCCCCATTTTCCGGCAACTATCGTACCCCTCCGGCCCAAGATGTCAACAGAGACTTTTGGCCTATCGGAGGCTACTGGGAAGACCATGAGCGCGGATAGAGCAATATGTGAGGAACCGCACACTCAGGACTGGCAAGCAAGGTCCGTGGCCGGGTTGGCTGCGAAACGGGTTCCCGCCAAGAACCCTTAAGTCACAAACATTTCATCCACATAACACCATCGCCAGTTCTCGCCCGGCTGAAAAGATTGCATGATAGGATGCTTGGTCTGATGAAAGTGTTTGGTCGCGTGTTTGTTCTTGGATGAATCGCAGCAGCCGACGTGACCGCAGACGAGGCACTCTCGCAGGTGCACCCAACTATCGCCCGTCTCCAGACATTCCTTGCAGCCCCTGCCGCTTGGCCTCACCTCGCGAACTTCCTTTACGTGGGGACAGTCCGCTCGTTCGCTTGACATGGGTCACTCCTAAGTAATCTAAGCCTGCACGGGTGTGGACGCCCGCGCCCCGCTATTCTTCCAGAAATTTTTCCACTTCCAGAGCGGCCATGCAGCCGCTGCCCGCAGCGGTGATCGCCTGGCGATAGCGGCGGTCTTGCACATCGCCGCATGCAAAGACTCCAGGAACTCGGGTGAAGACGTTGTTCGTCGTCTTCAGATATCCATCCTGATCCATATCGAGTTGGCCGTCGAACACCTTAGTATTCGGGATGTGTCCAATGCCTAGAAACAGCGCGCTGGTGGGGAAGTCCCAGACTTTGCCGGTCTTAAGATTTCGTAGGCTCAGACTGGTGACTTCCTTCTTGTTACTGTCGTGCACGTCTTCAACGACTGTGTCGAGCAGGAATGAAATCTTCTCATTGTGCTGGGCGCGTTCCAGCATGATCTTGGAGGCGCGAAAATGCTCGCGGCGATGAATGACCGTAACCTTGGTGGCGAAGCGCGTCAGGAAAATCGCTTCTTCCATAGCGGAATCGCCGCCGCCGACCACGACGATTTCCTTGCCCGAAAAAAAGAAACCGTCGCAGGTAGCGCAAGAAGAAACACCGTGTCCGATGAGTTGCTGTTCGTGAGGCAATCCTAACCAGCGCGCCGAGGCGCCACTGGCAACGATCAGCGTGCGGGTGTGAACCACTTCATGGCCGACATGCAGCTTGAACGGCTGCTGGCTAAGATCGACGCTGGTGACGTGACCGTGCTTATATTCAGCGCCAAAACGTGACGCCTGTTTGCGCATGTTTTCGATCAACTCCGGTCCTTGAATACCTTCAGGAAATCCAGGGAAATTCTCCACCAGCGTCGTGAGGGAGAGTTGGCCTCCGGGTTCGTGACCTTCCAACACCAGCGGTTTCAGGTTGGCGCGCGCAGTGTACAGCGCCGCCGTGTGCCCGGCGCAGCCCGAGCCCATAATTACTACGTTGCGGATGTTGTCCATAGGTTAGATCTTTAGATTGCGAATTTCAGTTTTCGGTTCAGCACAGGGTTTCAGGACCTTCCCACGTAAATAAGGTGCGGTCACCGCGCGAGAATTCGATTACTTATCTTCCGGCGTAGACTTTGCCGGCTCAGACTTCTTGGCAACATTCTTAGTCGGTGGCTTCGATTTAGTGCCGGCGACCGAGTTGACCCGCGCCAGTTCCGCCGGAACTGAAGCCCGCGCCGCCAGAAGATTACGGTAGTTGGTCACAATAGTGGTCGCGGTTTTGAACAGTGGCTCGTATGCGCTTTGGTCGGGTGCAGGATTTCCCTCGGTTCCAGCACAGCGAGCCAGCACCACTGACGACTTTCCAAAACGTTCCAACTTGATCCGGCCAGCCGGCGTATTCGTCCCCAACATGGCGGTTGGCGTAGTTACAGAGGATGCGTTGTCTTCGATGGCAACCTGCATGAGGTCTTTAGGATCGCGTACATGGAAGATCAAAGTCTCCACCATGTTTTTCGGATCCTGGCTGAACGAATACTGCACAGTCGAAAACGCGGCCTGCGCGGGGAACTCGCGACGAATCCTGACCCAGTCGGCAGTTCCGGAATCGGATGCGAGCTGAGCGTTGCCGCCGGATTTAAGAAAATCAGGTTGTTCGTCAAGGGTTGAGCGACCGCGATCCACCTCGAAGTCCGGGCTGAACGACGGTTGTTTTGGAATGCGGGCCAACGCGGAGGCGATCTCCTGCTGCTCCTCCGCCGAAGGCGAGCAAACGTTCAACATGTTCACTTTCACCTGCGGCTGTGAAGATTGCTGGGCACCAGCAGAAGAAAGAAAGCCGATACTAAGAACGATTATCAAGAAGTTTCGCAGCACGAAGGCATTTTAAATGAAGATCACGGAAAGAAGTTGATGGGGAACATGCTGAGCAACGATTCGGTTCTGCTCTGCAATTCTAAGCAGTAGAATTAAAACATGGCAAATTTGACGCTGGTGTACGGATTGCGGATGCTGCCTTCTGAGGAAGTTGCCGAAGTGGGCGATGCGACCCTCAAGTTGAAGAACGGCCGCGAGGCGCACGTCACTATGCACGTGCTCGAAGGCAGCAAGGATGAGATCGAAAAACAATTAAAGACGAGCCTTGACGCCTTTTTCGATTTCTATCCGGAGATTTGAAAGAACAGGCTTAGGGCGCAGGCTTCAGGCCTAGGCACTGGGGCTCATGGAATGAGTAAGATTGGAATCGGCCTGATCAAAGCTAAAATTCCACGCCGGAAGCCTGCAGCCTGACGCTGCCGTATCAGTCTCCATCTATAATTCGGTCTTACGCTGATGACCCAACTCTACCATCAACTCCGTTTGCGGCTTAGCCAAGCGGGCCTCTGGCCCTCAAGCAAATTGGCGATGATCGCCTGCTACCTGATGGGGTTGGATTTGCTGCTCTTCGGGCTGGAGAAGCTTTTCGGATTATTAAAGCTTACCTACGGAGACAGCCTCAGCGGCTGGGTTGGTTTCCTTGACTTTGTCGTCAGTGTTCTTTTCGTGATCCTGGCGTTCCGCTGGCTGAAGGCCAGAATGCTCTGGCGGCTGCGCAACCGCCTGATCGTCACTTATGTTTTTATCGGCTTCATCCCACTGATTTTGCTGGTTTCGCTGGCGCTCGGATCGTTCTATTTGTTCGCCGGACAGTTTGCGACCTTCATCGTAACCACTGGACTGAATTCCGAAATAAGCTCTCTATCTGCCGCGAATTCTGCAATCGCCCACCGGCTTGCTGCCGAGAGTCAGGGCCGTCCGGCGGGATGGGAAGTTTCGCTCAGTACCCTACGGCAGGCCGACAAGCTGTGGGCTGATCGGCAAATCTGCGTGTGGTTGAACGGAAAACTGGTTCTCAACAGCTCACCCGTTGAGATCGCGGCGACGGCGCCCGACCTTCCACCTTATGTGAAGAGCCCATTCCGAGGCGTGGTGCGCGATCATGGCAAACTTTTCTTGCGTGTCCTCGATGCGGTGCCGCTTAAAGAAGGAAATCTAACCGTATTGTCGAGTGAACCGTTTCCCCAGTTGCTGCAGAATCTTGCTGCCTCGCTAGGCGAAATCACGCTGTATGAGGGTCTAAGTCTTAACAAGGTGGATCGTACCGACCCTGGCCCTGTCCGGGGCACGCAGGTCCTCGCCGGAGACAACAAGAAGGTTGTGCTCGACACCAGCAAAGCCAAGCTGATGTCTACCTGGGGCGCCATTCCCTCGCCGACTGCTGCCCTCGACCGCAGCGTGGTCTTTCCCACATCCATCCCCGTGACGGATTGGGGCAAAGGTGAGAACACGAATCCCGTCGCCATCACGGTGCAGACTCGTATTTCCAAACTATACGAGCGGTTGTTTGCAGCTCAGGGAGCTTTCGCTCCGACGGTTGAAGTTTTCCTGCTGTTTGCGGTTATCGTCTTCGCAGTTATCGAACTGATTGCGATCTGGATCGGCACCGAACTGACGCGCACCGTTACCGGCGCAGTAGCCCAACTCTACGATGGCACCATGCACATCAATCAGGGAGATTTCAGCCATCGCATCGCGGTTAAGTCCAGCGATCAAGTTGCAACTTTGGCGACTTCGTTCAACTCGATGACGGCTTCGATCCAGAGGCTGATCGAGGAACAAAAGCAAAAGCAGCGGCTGGAGAATGAACTGACTATTGCCAAGGAAGTCCAGGAGCAATTATTTCCTCAGGGAAATGTTCAGCTCGCCTCGCTTGAAGTGCATGGATTTTTCCGGCCGGCGCGAACCGTGAGCGGCGACTACTACGATTTTCTAACCTTGGATTCTGATCGCCTGGTTCTTGCCGTCGGTGATATCAGCGGCAAAGGTATCTCAGCTGCGCTGCTGATGGCGACCATTCACTCGGCGGTACGAGCTTACAGCTTGCAGGACATTCCGATGTTGCGTGAACCGGTGTTACGTGAACCGGCAATCGTGGGCGCTGCGGTTGGGTCTGACATTGTGCTGGCTTCCGCAACCCGCGCCCTCGACGTTTCTCCCGGCGCTCTGCTGCAATTGCTGAATCATCAGCTCTACGAAAGAACTCCGCCGGAGAAGTATGCGACGTTGTTTCTCGGAATTTACAACGGCGCGGAACGCAAGTTTACCTACAGTAACGGAGGACACTTGCCGCCGATCATCATGAGTCAGGACGGTTCTATCCGTCGCTTGGAGTGCGGGGGAACCGTAGTCGGCTTGTTTGATCAGGCAAGCTACGAAGAGGAGTCGGTCGCATTACGATCTGGCGAGATACTTCTCGCGTACACGGACGGTGTAACCGAACCGGAAAATGAATTTGGCGAATTCGGCGAGCAACGGTTGATCG
>Ga0210396_10006010_pt1 | contig 11674 bp, 9 predicted proteins | sample IncBWH17OmetaG_FD_155466 | JGI IMG/M metagenome (GOLD analysis project Ga0210396, IMG submission 155466) | Forest soil microbial communities from Barre Woods Harvard Forest LTER site, Petersham, Massachusetts, United States - Inc-BW-H-17-O ...
CCGCGTGACGCGTACGCCGTAGGAGCCGTCGGGCCGACGTCCGCTCGCGCCCGCCATCTGCAGGATCGTCTGCACGGTCCCCGCCGACTTGAGGAAGGCGTCGGACAGCTTGAAGCGAAGGTACGCGTTGAGCGTCGAGGCCATGAGCGGATCGCGCATCGAGACGTCACCCTCGAGCGAGATGTCTCCGTCGGGCGACTTCGCCGAGATGCCCTTGAGCTTCGCCGTGCCGTCGTCGATGGCGATGTCTCCGCCGAGATCGCCGACGCGCAGCTTGGGCAAGGTGAGGCCGCCGCCCAGGAAGGCGTTGCCCTCGACCTTGAGCGGCGTCTTGCCGTCGCCGAGCACGCAGCCGCCGCACAGGAACGAGACGTCGCCCTTCGTGTTGACGAACTTGCCCGTGGCAGACGCGATGTCGAGGTCGAGCCTCAACGTGCCCGTGACCGGCAGGTTGAGGGCCTCGCGGATCCCTGGGACCTCGGAGAGGTCCACGTCGCGCGCCGTGATCTCGACGCGGAACGGCCCCTTCTTGCCGGGCGCGCCCTTCTGCGCGAGCGCGACGCGGCCGCCGAAGGCGTCGAGCGTGATCGTGTACGGCACGGGCGACGACGACAGCCCCGCGAGCAAGATCGAGAACACGGACGTCGTCACGGTGGCCTTCTCGATCGAAAAGCGCGTGGGCTTCCCCGTCGTGGGACGCGTCTTGACGTGAATGTTCGAGAACGAGATCCCGACGCCGAAGGTCGGTCCCGCCGACTCGATGTCGACGTCGATGCCCTGGGCGGCCGCCATGTTGATGGCCATCTCCTTGGCGCGGTCGTAGGGGAACCAGACGTAGAGCGCGACGACGAACACGAGCACGAACACGCCGACCTTCGCGCTGACGAGGCGCAGGCGCCGCAAGGCCTCGGGCGAGAGCTTCTTCATCCCCTACTCCTTCTTCCCGCTGTCGCCCGTGTCAGGCTTCTTCTTGGTCTTGTCCTCGCGGATGCGCTCGAAGGCCGTCGCCGTCGCCTCGACGTCGAGCTTGTCGTCGGAGAAGCGCTTCTTGATGGCGAGGCGCGTGAAGACCACGAGGCGCGGCGCCGTCTCGAGACGCCGCAGGAACTTCGTGAGCGATTGCAGATCGACCTCGCGGATCTTGATGTCGACGTCGTGCTCGATGTAGCGGCGGCCCGCGGGCGAGGTCGGGCGCTCGCTCGACTCGGCGATCTGCACGTTCTCCTCGCGCGCGGCCGCCTCGATGTCGCCCGTGAGCTGGGGCGGGTCGACGCCGATGCGCGCCTCCTGCGCGGCGCTGCGCGACTTCGCGTCGAGGTACTCGTCGCGGTGCTTCGCGATCGCGACGAGCGCCTCGCGGATGTCGGCGTTGTCGTCCTCGAGGTCGGAGATGCTGCTGAAGACCCACCACGTGCCGAGGATCGTGAGGAGGCTGAGGCTCGTCGCGACGAACACGACGAGGAGACGTCGCTGGCGCGGGGCGAGGCGCTCCCACTCGGCCGTGAGGTAGGCGGTCGGCCGCGCGAGCACGCGGCGCGCCGCCTCGCGGACCTTCGTGACCATGTCGGACAGAGCGCTCATTGTTTGATATCCCGCCTCACGGGCACTTCGCGGCGATGGTGAGGGTGAACTGCTTGGCGCCGCCCGACACCTCGGTGATGGCGCCCTTCGTGATCTCCTCGAAGCACTCGATGTCTCTGAGCTTGGTCGCCATGTCGTCGACGGCCGCCGCCGAGTCGACCGTCCCCTTGATGAAGGTCTTCTTCGGGCGAATCTCGAGCTCGGCGATGTCGAGCTTCACCTTGTCGGCGGGCGGCACGCGCCGCGAGATCTGATCGAGGAGGTCGTAGGCCGTCGCCTTGGGCAGCGGCGCGAGATCCTCGCGGTAGCCCTTCTTGAGGAGCTGCGTCACCTCGGGCGCGTCATCGCGCGGCTGGCCGAAGAGCTCCTGCGTCGCCGCCTTGAGCTGCTTGTCGAGCTGCCGCTTCTCGCTGCCGAGGCTCGAGCGCTTCTCGCCGATGTCGATGGCCGCCGTGAGCACGATGGCGGCCGCGAGCGCCGCGAGCCGGCCGGCGCGCTGGCGCAGCACGGAGAAGCTCGCGCGGTAGACGAAGGGGCCGCGGCGGAAGTCGATCTCCTTCGAGCCACGGCTGGCCGCGAGCGCGATCGACGCCGCGAGCGCGTGCGACTCGGACTCGTCGCTCGAGGCGGAGGCGACGTCGACGCCGTCTTCTTCCTTGGGGCTCGGGCCCGCGAGCGCGGGGCGAATGGCGAGGAAGCGCGCGGGCACGCTCAGCTCGGCCTCGAGGAACGGCAGCAGGCCGTCGAGCCGACCCGTGCCGCCCGTGACGAGCAGCGCGCCGACGTCGGCCTTGGTGGCGGCGCGAAAGCTCGCGAACGTCTGGCGCAGCTCGCGCACGAGGGGCGCGAGCGCCTCGCGCAGGACGGTGTCGAGCTTCGCGGCGAGCGGCGACGACGCGGGCGTGCCCGCGGGCAGGAGCGCGGCGTCGGCGCGCTTGGCCTGCTCGGCCCGCTCGAGGTCGGCCTCGAACGCCTTGGCGATGGCCTGCGTGAGGTGCGCGCCGCCGCGCAGGATCGTGCGCGCGTAGAGGGTCTCGCCGTTGCGCACGATGCAGACGTTCGTGCGCGCGTGCCCGAGGTCGATGACGGCCTGGCACGGCGGCGGCGTCGCCGCGGCCTCATCGTCGGCGGGGGCCGCGGGCGAGGCCGGCAAGAGCGTGCGGTAGACCACGGGCGCGGCATAGATCGCGCGGGGGTGCGTGCCCTTCGCCTCGAGCACGGCGATGAGCGCCGCGACGTCGTCGCGCTTCGCGGCCACGGCCAGCACCGACGACCCCTCGGCCGACGAGCCGACGACGAGGTGATCGAAGACGACGTCCTCGAGCGCATGCACGATCTGACCCTCGAGCTCGTAGCCGACGACCTGATCGACCTTGCGCGCGTCGGTGAACGGCAGCTGCATGAGGCGCACGGAGAGCTGGTCGCCTGGCATCGCGAGGTACGGCGTCGCCTCGCGCGCCTGCGAGAAGCCCTCGCGCACGGCCTCGGCCTGGCGCTCGAGCAGCGGCGCGTCGCCCGCGGGCACGGCCGTCTCCATGAAGCCCTGCAGCGTCGTCGCGCGGAACCCCACCTCGAGGAAGGCGAACTTCACGGAGAACGCGCCGAGATCGATGCCACAGATGATGTGCGCCATTGAGAGCTATTCCTCGCGCCAGTATCGCAGGACGCCGGCCGCCTTCTCGGATGCCGGGTTGAGGGTGAGGGGGGACGACAAGAACCCGGCCGAGTCGACGATCGCCGTGATCTTCTTTTTGACCTTGCCCGCCTCGCCGACGGCGACGATGCGGTAGACGCGCGGCGAGCCCGTGAAGGCCACCTTGTTGAGATCGCCCGCGGCGAGGTTGATGGGGGGCGTCGCCTGCAGGATCTTGTAGCGCGGGTCGTCGGGGCCGACGGCGATCGCGGGGTTCGCCATGATCTGCGTGATCGTCCCCATGCTGTCGAACCCGCCCGCCGAGGCCCGGTCGCACAGCACGGTCGCGATCGGGTACAGGCGCGTGTCGTCGAGGATCGACGGATCGGTCGGCGGCTTCGTCGGATCGGGCATGGCGGCGGCGCGCAGCACGCCCATGAGCAGCGGCGTGCAGTCGCCGCCGCCCTTGTTCGTGAGCGCCGACATGTTGAGGCGGCACTGCTGATCGCTCGCGTAGACCGTGAGGTAGGGCTCGAACGCCTCCATGAACCCATCGGTCACGCCGCGCACCATCTTGACCTCCTCGACGGTGTCGTAGGAGTCGTTGTGGGCGCGGTAGCGATCGGTCCGGTCGTCGTAGCGGTAGTCCTCGGTCGACCCCGACGTGCCCTCGGGCGAGTACATCTGCTCGTCTTGGTCGGCCCAGTCGATGATGGCGCGCGCGACGTCGGTGCGCGTCGCGAACTGGCCGTTCGAGTCGGCGTCGGAGAACAGGCGATCGAAGCGGCGCGAGTACATGAGGCCGTTGAGCAGGCGATAGACCGTGTCCTGGCGCTTCTTGTTGTCCAGCGACAACGCGTTGCCGCCGCCGCAGTTGATGTCGATCTTGGCGTCCTCGGGCGTGATCTCCGCGTCGAACGTGCCAGACTTGAGGCCGAGGCCCTTGACGCCGTTCGTGTCGATGCCCACGAGGCTGCCGAGGCCGGCCACCTCGTCCTTCGACCCGCTGAAGAAGCCCATGAGCGGCCCCGCGTAGTCGGTGACGCGCAGGCTGAACCCGAGGCCCATGGGCGCGGCGCCCGCGTTCGCGCCGCCCGCGCCCGCGGCGCCGCTGCTGCCGCCGCCCATGGCCGAGCTCATGAGCTTCTGCGCCTGGCCCATGATGGGATCGACGAACTGCTTCTGGATCTTGATGAGCATGCGCGCGAGGTTGACCGACGACTTCGCGAGGTAGTGCGCGCGCAGCTCGTCGCGCGCGTTGGCGGCCTGCGCGGCGTCGACGTTCGTGCCGTAGGTGAACTGCCCCACGAGCGCCACCATGAGCGCGATCCACGTCAGCACGAGGAGCAGCGCGACGCCGCGCTGTTCGTTCCGTTTGGCGCGCGCGGGCTTCACATGGCCCCCGGCTGGTAGATGAGCTTCTCGGTCATGAGGATGCGGGCGTCGGTCGAATACGGGACCTCTTGGCCATTCTCGTCATAGACGGTGAGGGTGATGCGGACGTGCGACGGCATGAAGTCGCCGCCCGGCGTGTGCGTGTTCCACTCGCGCTCCCACTCCTTCTTTCGATAATCGTAGAAGCTGAACCTCAAGCTCGCGACGTCGGGGCACAGGACGTAGGTCTCGCCCGCGAGCGTCTTCGGATCGTCGGCCTGCAGCCGCCGCGTCTCGCGCCGCATGAGGTTCGTGATGCGCGGGTTGTCGGGATCGCGCTCGGCGAAGTAGGTGATGACCGAGGTGTCGCCCTCGGCGAGCCCGCCGCGCAGCCGCTGGTGCGCGAACGCCGAGAACGACAGCTCGTCGACGGCCGCCTGCGACGACGAGGTCAGGAACGTGCGCGTGTACGTGAGCGCGCTGTTCTCGTTCGCGATGTAGGCCATCTCGATCTCGCGCGCCATGCGCATGAGCGCGACGCGCACCGTGTGCATGCGGTCCTGCGTCGCCTCGAGCGCGCGCTTGTTGTTCGCCGTCTGGCTGAACGAGCCCCACATGATCGTCGTGATGAACGCGAGGATCGCCATCGCGAGCAGGATCTCGATGAGGGTGAAGCCCGACGCGCGCGCGCGTCCCGCGGGGGGCGCTCTCATTTGATCCCCGTGATCGCCGACGAGATCCCCGGCAGCGCCGACGTCGCCGCGGCGCCCCCTGGGGCCGCGCCGCCCGCGCCGCCCGTGCCGGCCGCGCCGCCCGCGCCCGTGGCCGCGAGGCCGCCGCCCGGCAGGGACGCATCCAGCTTCGACGGATCGGTGAGGTACTGCACGACCTCGATCGTCTGGTTGGGGCGACCCGTCTCGTCCCACACGACGTGCACGGTGACGCGGCGGACGGACTCCTGCAGGCCGAGGCGGATCGGCTCGATGAAGCTGCTCATCATGCCGCCCAGGAACCCCGTGATCATGCCCATGGGGTTCGTCGAGTCCTTGGCCTTGTCCTGCGCGTCGTCCTTCTGTTTCTGCGCGGCGTCGGCGGGCAGCTCGACGCGCTCGATGATCGAGTCCCAGCGCATGTCGGGGTAGCCCTGATCCTTGAAGTTGCCCTGGGCCGCCTCGTCGCTGTTCGAAAAGCCGTTCTCGAGCACCTGATCCTCGAGGTCGACCATCTTGCCGCGCGCGAAAAATGTCGCCGCCGTCGTGAGCTTCGCGTGGTGCGTCGAGCGGATGTTGTTCGTGACGATGTTGAGCAACGTCACGAGCGTGATCGACAGGATCGCGACGGCGATCATGACCTCGAGCAGCGTGAAGCCGCCGCGCGCGCGCCGCCCGCTCATGGCGTGACCTGGCTCCCTTCGTCGTCGGTCGCGGGAGCGACGGGCGGCTTGACCTCCTCGTTGTAGACGCGCACGCGGCCCGTGATGGGGTGCGCGACGAGCGAGAAGATCGCCTCGCCCGCGGCGTCCGACAGCGACACGATCGCGGGCTCCGTCTGTCCGAGCGGGAAGAAGTAGATGTACGCGCGCCCGCTCGTGACGGCCTCGGTCACGCGCGGCGTGTAGACGCTGCGGATGACGATGCCCTTCTTGAGCTTCACGGGCTTGAGCGCGAGATCCTTGAACGCCGCGAAGCGCGCGTGCTTGGGCCGGAACTCGCCGACGTCGAGCTTCGTCGGGTCGTAGCTCGAGTCCGTCGGCAACGTCGACGTGTCCAGCGAGGACGCCGACGACGCGGCCTTCTCTTCGGCCTGGCGGCGCTCGTCGTCCTCCTGCATCTCGGCGGCCTCGCGCTTGCGGGTCGCGTCGAGCGTCTCGGCCTCGCGCGGGATGTAGAACTTGTCGTCGGAGACCTCGGCCCAGTAGCGGCCCGCCTCGAGATCGAGCACGAGGCGATGGGTCTTGCCCGTCGTCGACGCGCGGTCGAAGAGGAACCGCATGGCGCCCGCGAGGTTCGTCGCCGACGCGCGCAGGTCGCTGCGCGCGAGCGAGCGGAACCCGCGCACGCCCAGGCTCATGATGAGCCCCGCGATCGCGAGCACGACCATGATCTCGATGAGCGTGAAGCCGTCCACACGGGGACCCTGGGAGGGTCCCCGTGCCCCCCGGCGCTCGCTGCGCGTGGCGAAGCCACGCTGCGCGCGGGGGAACGGTGTGACGATCGTGCTCATCGAAACTTTCAGGGAAGGACGGCTCGGAGGGGCTTACAGCTCCCAGGACTTGATGTCGTCGGCGGTGCCCTCTTGCTTGTCGGGCCCGGGCGACACGACGTCGGCGCCATCGGTGTCGTTCGTGCCCGGGCAGCGCAGGATGAGGTTCGAGCCCCACGGGTCCTTGGCGTTGCCCTTGTCGAGGTACTTGCCCGAGACGAGCTCGTCGATGCCGTGCGGGCACGCGGGCGTCTCGATCATGTACTGCGTGACGGCGTCGCGCGCCGCCTTGACGCGCAGCTTGCCGGCCGAGACCTTCGCCTTTTGGAACTGCTTGAACACGGCGACGCCGACGCCGCCCGCCATCATCGCGATGATCGCGAGCACGATCATGATCTCGAGCAGCGTGAAGCCGGATTGGTGACGGCGCGCGCGGCGCAGCGCATTGGGTTGGAGATCGGTTTCTTTGGACGTCATGGGTCTCTCCTCACTGCGTGAAGTTCTGCATGTCCATGATGGGTTGAAGGATCGAAAGCACGATGAAGCCGACCGCCATGGCCATGATGACGATGAGCAGCGGCGACAGGACCGTCGTGAGCCGCGCGACCTTGCCGTCGACGTCGCGCTCGTAGGCGACGGCCACGTTCTCGAGCATGACCTCGAGCTGGCCCGAGCGCTCGCCCACGGCGATCATGTGCACCATCATCGAGGGGAACTGCCCCGAGCGCTTGAGCGGCGCCGCGATCGACTCGCCCTCGCGGATGGCGTCTCGGGCCTCCTCGACGACGCTCTCGAGCACGACGTTGTTGAGGACGCGCTTGACGATCTCGAGCGCCGTCAGCACGGGCACGCCCGCGGCGAGCATCGTCGACAGCGTGCGCGAGAAGCGCGCGACGCCCACGTAGCGCACGAGCGGCCCCACGAGCGGCAGCCGCAGCTTGAGGCGATCGACGGCCTGCCGCCCCTTCGGCCGGCGCACCCAGAGGCGAAAGCCCCAATACCCGAGGCCGCCCACGATGAACAGCAGCCACCAGTAGCCCGAGATCACGTCGGACGCGAAGATGAGCAGGTTCGTGTTCCAGGGCAGGTTCTTGCCCATGTCCTCGAAGATCGACGTGATCTTCGGCACGACGACCACCATGAGCAGGCCCATGATGCCCGACCCCAGCACCATCATGATGATGGGGTAGGTCATCGCCGACGACACCTTCGACCGCAGCGCGTGCTGCGCGTCGAGGAAGTCCGCGAGGCGCGCGAGGACGGCGTCGAGGTTGCCGGCCGCCTCGCCCGATCGAACCATGTTCGTGTAGAGCTCGGGGAAGATCTTGGGGTGCTTCGCGAGCGTCTCGGCGAGCGAGCCGCCCTCGTTGACCTTCTGGCGCACGCCCGTGAGGATGACCTCGAAGCGCTTGTTGTCGGACTGCTCCGACAGCGCGCTCAGCGCCTCGGCGAGCGGGATGCCGGCCCGCAGCAGCGTCGCGAGCTGCCGCGTGAACACGGCGACCTCCTGGGGCTGGACGCGCTGGATCATGCCGCCGAGGTCGATCTCTCGCTTGAAGAACGGCACGGCCGCGCCGCCCGCCTGCGCGGCGCCCTTGCCCGCGCCCCCCTTGGCGCCGCCGCCCGCGAGCATCTCGCGGTGCTCGGTCACGAAGATGCCGTCGCGCCGCAGCACGAGGCGCAGGCCCTTCGCGCTGTCGGCGTCGCGCGTGCCGCCCACGGCCTTGCCCGCCGCCGACAGCCCCTTCCAGGTGAAGACCGGCACGGCTAGTCCCTCACTCCGCGTCCTGCGTCGTGATCATGAGGACCTCGGCCGTCGTCGTCATGCCCGCGAGCACCTTCTGCGCGCCGTCCTCGCGCAGCGTGCGCATGCCGACGCTCATGGCGTGGTTCTTCACGGTCTGCGCGTCGGCGTTCTTGATCGTGAGCTGGCGGATCTTCTCGTCGATGATGAGCAGCTCGTAGATCGCCGTCCGGCCCTTGTAGCCGGCGCCGAGGCAGGCCGGGCAGCCGCTCTCCTTCGCGCGATAGAGCATGCCGGGGGGCGGCAGCTGGCTGACGTCGATGCCCTTGAACTTCACCCTGCGGGCCTTGCCGGTCGCGAACGCCGCGGGGTCGATGTTGATGCTCAGCAGATCTTCGTCCGTGGGCTTGTACAGCTCGCGGCACGACATGCAGACGCGGCGCACGAGCCGCTGCGCGAGCAGCGCCATGAGCGACGACGCCACGAGGAACGGCTGCACGCCGAGGTCGACGAGGCGCGTGATGGCGCCCGCGGCGTCGTTCGTGTGAATCGTCGACAGCACGAGGTGGCCCGTGAGCGAGGCCTGGATCGCGATCTCCGAGGTCTCGCGATCGCGGATCTCGCCGACCATGATGACGTCCGGGTCGTGGCGCAGGAACGAGCGCAGACCCGACGCGAAGGTCAGCTCGATCTTGCTGTTGACGGCCGTCTGCGAGATGCCGTCGAGCTGATACTCGACGGGATCCTCGATCGTGAGGATGTTGAGATCGGGCGCGTTGATCTTCGCGAGGCACGCGTACAGCGTCGTCGTCTTGCCCGAGCCCGTGGGGCCCGTCACGAGCAAGATGCCGTGCGGGCGGCGGATGAGATCGTCCATCTGGCGCAGGTGGTCGTCGCCGAAGCCGATGTCGGCCAGATCGTGCAGCACCGACTCGCGATCGAGCAGACGGATCGTGATGCGCTCGCCGGCCTTGACGGTCGGGACGGTCGCGACGCGCATGTCGATGTCCTTGCCGGCGATCTTGCGCCGGATGCGGCCGTCCTGCGGCAGGCGCTTCTCGGCGATGTTGAGGCCCGCCATGATCTTCACACGCGAGATGATGGATGGCATGAACTGCCGCGCCGCGCGCCGCGACTCGTACAGCTCGCCGTCGATGCGGTAGCGGACCATGACCTCCTTTTCGCCGGGCTCGATGTGGATGTCGCTCGCGCGCTCCTTGACGGCGTTGAACAGCAGCGAGTTCACCCAGCGAATGATGGGCGCCTCGTCCGTGATCTCGAGGATGTCGACGAGCTCCTCGCTCGAGCCCTCGTCCTCGCCGTCGCCGTCGCCATCCTTGCCGAGGTCGCCGCCCTTGTCCTGCGTGCGTCCGTACGCCTCGTTGATGATCTCGAGGATCTTCTGCGAGGACAGCAGCACGGGCCGCACCTCGGCCCCGAGCTGACCGCGCAGATCGTCGAGCGCGCCCACGTCGAGCGGATCCGCCGTCGCGACGATGACGGTGTCGCCCTCGCGCCGCACGACGAGCACGCGGTGCTGCTTCGCGAACCCGATGGGGATGCCGGCCGCGAGCTCGACGTCGACGTCGGCCGCCTTCAGATCCGTGAGCACGGGCAGATCGAGCTGCCGCCCGAGCGCCGCGAGCACGTCGTCCTCGGTGACGGCGCGCATCTTGACGAGCACCTCGCCGATGCGCCCGCCCTCCTTGGCCTGCGTCGCGAGCGCCTGCTCGATGAGCGCGGGGGTGAGCGGCGGGCCGACTCCCCCCTCGCCCGCCGGCGCGCCGGGCGCGCGCGCGGCGCCGCCCGCGGCCGCCCGCTTGGCCTCCAGCAACAGCTCGCCCAGACGTCGCGTCGCCACGATGTTCCTACTGCACCACCGGGGGGGGCGGCGGCGCCGGGGGGGACGTCGGCGCGTCCGGGGTCGTCGCGGGCGGCGTCGCGTCCGGCGCCGTCGCGCCCGACGGCGGCGCGGCGCCCGACGGCGGCGCGGCGCCCGGCTTGGGCAGGGGCTGCGGCTCGAGCGGGCCCGACTCGTCGATGGCCTGGTCGTCGCGCAGCTTCTGGATCTCGTCCTCCTCGACCTGGATCTCGCGCGCCGCGCGGTTGATCTCCTCGAGCATGCCGCGCTTGCGGCGGTAGTCCTCGACGCCGTCCAGGTTGTGGCGATCCTCGCCGCCGTAGCGCTCGACGAACTCGCGCCGCTCCTTGATCTTCTTCTCGAGCACGCGGCGCAGATCGGACTGATCGCTCACGACGTAGGGCGTGAGCGCGATGATGAGGTTCGTCTTCACGACGTGCTTCGTCGTGTTGCGGAAGAAGAATCCCAGCACGGGGATGTCGCCCAGGATCGGGATCTTCGTCACGCTGTTGATGACCTTGTCGGACATGAGGCCGCCGATGAGGATCGTCTGCTCGTCCTTCGCGACGACGATCGTCTTGGCCGAACGCTCCGACGTCGACGGGCCGAGGTTGCTCGCGCCCGGCGCGACCTCGGAGATCTTCTCGTCGACCTCGAGGCGGATGAGATCGTGCTCGTTGACGTGCGGCGTGAGCTTCATCTCGAGCGCGACCTTCTCGCGCTGCACCTGCGGGAAGAGGCCGCCGATGCCGAGGCCGCCGAGCGCGCCCAGGCCCGCCGCGCCCGAGGCGCCCGCGGCCGCGCCCAGGCCGAGCGTGCTCACGGGGAACGGGATGCGCTGGCCGACCGAGATCTCGCCCTCCTCGTTGTTCATGATGAGCAGGTGCGGGTTCGACAGGACGTCGACGTCGCTGTTCGTCTGCAGCGCCTTGATGAGCACGCCGAACGACGGGATGTCGACCGTCGTCGTCGAGGACGTCCCGAGGCTCTGCGCCTCGGCGGCCGGGATCACGGGGCCGAGCACGCCCGCGAGCATCGTCTCGCCCAAAGAGCTCGCGGGGAACAGCGTCGCGGACGGGTTGAGGCCGCCCACGATGAGGCTCGCGCTGTCGCTGCCGAACAGGTTCTTCGGCACGGCCGCGTGCCACGAGGCGCCGAGGTCGCGCTCCTTGTCGATCGTGACCTCGAGGATCATCGCCTCGACGAAGACCTGCTTGCGCGGCGAATCGAGCCGCTCGATCACGCGCCTCAGCGACTGGTAGTCCTTGAGCGACGACAC
>Ga0210396_10006013_pt1 | contig 11673 bp, 8 predicted proteins | sample IncBWH17OmetaG_FD_155466 | JGI IMG/M metagenome (GOLD analysis project Ga0210396, IMG submission 155466) | Forest soil microbial communities from Barre Woods Harvard Forest LTER site, Petersham, Massachusetts, United States - Inc-BW-H-17-O ...
GTCCTGCGATTCGCTGAGCATGATTTCGTAGGCGCTCATGCCGGTTTCTCGTTGCGGCACGCGGTCGAGTTCGATCTCGGTGCCGACGCCGCCGCGTGCGCCCATTTCGCAGGTCGAGCAAGTCAGACCTGCCGCGCCCATGTCCTGAATGCCAACGATGGCACCTGTCTGCATGGCTTCCAGGCAAGCTTCGAGCAGCAGTTTTTCGAGAAACGGATCGCCGACCTGAACATTGGGACGCTTCGCTTCGGACGCTTCGCTGAATTCTTCACTGGCCATAGTGGCGCCGTGAATGCCGTCGCGCCCAGTTTTCGATCCTACATAAATTACAGGATTGCCTTCGCCGGCGGCTTTGGCATAAAAAATTTGGTCTCGCCGCACCAGGCCCAGTGCGAAAGCATTTACCAGCGGATTGCTGGAATAGCAGGCTTCGAATTTGGTTTCGCCACCTAGATTGGGTACGCCGAAGCAATTTCCATAAGAAGCTACGCCGCTGACTACGCCCTCTAGCACTGAGTGATTCTTGTGAATCTCCGCCTGGGCGGCGTGGACGCCGCCCGCAGTCGCGTTAATGGGTCCGAACCTTAGTGAATCCATCACCGCTACCGGCCTGGCTCCCATGGTGAAAATGTCGCGCAGGATCCCGCCGACTCCGGTGGCAGCACCCTGAAACGGCTCGATGAATGAAGGATGATTATGCGATTCGATTTTGAAGGCGCATGCCCATCCATCGCCGATGTCGATGATCCCAGCATTCTCGCCGGGGCCTTGCAACACGCGCCGGCTGCGGGTTGGCAGGCGTTTCAAATGCACGCGCGAGGATTTGTAGGAGCAGTGCTCGCTCCACATCACGCTGAAGATGCCCAGTTCGGTAATGGTCGGCTCGCGCCCGCCGAGAAGTGATTTTACCTTCTCGTATTCTTCCAGCGTGAGGCCGTGTTCGCGGACGATTTCTGGAGTAATGGCAAGAGTGGAGGCCGTAGTCATGGGAAACTCCATTGTCGCATCTGCAGCGGACAGAGGAAAGGAGTTTCCCCATTGCACCTATAATCTTTTTTTATCGCGGTAATTAGGCGTCGAGGTATTTTCGTTTCTCGAATCTTGCATCGAAGCATGCTGCCCGGCAGACATGCAATCGATGACGAAGACGAGACCTAATTGAGCCACATAACTCTCATTCAGCTTTAGTCAACTCCTCCCTAGTATCATCATCATGGAATGAAGTCCGTCATCGTCGGCACCGCTGGACATATTGATCACGGGAAGACGGCGCTGGTGAAGGCGCTCACTGGCATCGACGCCGATCGCCTGGAAGAAGAAAAGCGCCGCGGGATTACCATCGATATTGGCTTTGCCAACCTTGAGCTGCCTATGCCTAACGGCGAAGCTTTGCGGCTGGGCTTCGTGGATGTGCCGGGGCATGAACGTTTTGTGCGCAACATGCTGGCCGGCGTGGGCGGCATCGATCTGGTGCTGTTGGTGGTCGCAGCGGACGAATCGATTATGCCGCAGACGCGCGAACACTTCGATATCTGCCGCTTGCTCTCGGTGCGCCGCGGCATCACTGTGTTGACCAAAGCTGATGCGGTCGACGCGGACACGTTGGGCGTGGTCCGGTCGGAGGTCGAAGATTTCCTGCGCGATTCTTTTCTCGGTGCAAATCCCATCGTCGCTGTCAGCTCACTGACTGGGGCTGGGATGGACGATTTGCAGCGCGAACTGGTGCGGATGGCGAACGAAGTTCCTGCCAGAGATTCAAAAGCGAGCGAGCGCCTCCCGATTGATCGCGTGTTCACCATGAAGGGCTTTGGCACGGTGGTGACTGGGACGCTGGTTTCGGGGAGCATCCGCAAGGAGGACGAATTGGAGGTTTTTCCCAAACGGCAGCGGGTACGGGTGCGCGGCATTCAAGTGCATGGCAAGTCCGCAGATCAGGCGGTCGCCGGACAGCGCACTGCGCTAAACCTGGCTGGCGCGAGTACGGAAGAGTTAAGCCGTGGCATGATGCTGGTGCCGGTTTCAACTTTTCAAGCTACCTCGCGCGTGGATGTTCAGCTGTCATTGCTGCCTTCGGCCAAAACGCTGAAGGATCGAGCGCGGGTACATTTTCACTCGTACACTTCTGAAACTATTGCCAGCGTCGCGTTGTATGGCAGGAAGCAGGTGGGTCCCGGCGAAAGTGCTTTCGCGCAGTTGCGGCTGAGTGAGGCGACGCTGCTGTTGCCTGGAGATCACTTCATCATTCGACAGTTTTCGCCGGTGATCACTAGCGGCGGCGGAGTCGTGATCGAGAACGCGCCACCGAAGCGAGTGAAGAATGCCAGCGAGTATGCTGGTTTTCTCGATACGCTGGGAAAAGAATTCCAGGCAGGAAGGCTGCACGCGCGAGCGATTGCCAGCGGCCGGCGCGGGCTTGGACTCGCTGAAGCCGTGGCCCGCACCGGCTGGCTGAAGCAACAGATTATTTCCGCGGCAGTCGATCCTGAGATTGTTCGCGTGGCGGACGTTATTATCTCCAAGGCCGCCCTTGACGCGGTGGGCAAAGAGATGGTTTCGGCGCTTGACGCTTTCCACAAACAAAATGCTCTGGTGGCCGGCATGAGCAAGGAAGAACTGCGTGGACGCTTTTCTGAAGTTGCGCCCGCCGTGTTTGACCACGTCTTCGCGGAGACATTGCGAGGCCGGAAAATTGAAGTTGCGGGAGAATTGGTGCATCTGGCTGGACGCGGCGTGTTGATGAAGGACGACGAAGCCGAGTCCAAGAAAATCATCGAGGGGGCATTCGCGACTGCGGGGTTGAAAGTTCCCGCAGTGAAAGATGTGCTCGCGGGACTGAAAGTCGATAAAGCGCGGGCGCAAAAGATTGTGACCTTGCTGCTGCGTGACCGAATTCTGATCAAGATTTCAGACGACCTGGTTTTTCATCAGAAAGCCCTGACCGACCTTCGCCAGCGCATGGCGGCGGAAAAGATCAAGTCCCCCAAACTTGATGTCGCCCGCTTCAAAGATTTGACCGGAGTCAGCCGCAAGTATGCAATCCCGTTGCTCGAATATTTGGACCGCGAACACGTGACTCGTAGAATCGGGGATGAGCGGGTGATTTTGTAAGTAAATCAGCTTTTGGCTCTTAGCTATTAGCTTGTACTTTCTGCTTCCTGCCGCAACGTAATTAGATTTTGCTTACGATCTCTAGCGCACTGCAGCAAACTGCCTGTCTGGTTTGTATAGAAAGCTAAGAGCTAAAGGCTAAAAGCTAATAGCTGAACTCACGAATTCACACCCAAAGGTGCCGGGATAGCTGCAAAGTTACTTCTGTTTCCACAGTGCGAGGGAGTATGCTGCGCGCATGGGTGTGTCGGTATCGGTGCTGGCTAGTGGGAGCCGGGGAAACAGCACGATTGTGCAAAGCTCATCTACGCGCATTCTCGTGGATGCCGGAATCTCTTGTCGCGAGACTTTCAAGCGCATGAAGGCTGCCGGAGACGATCCTCATTCGCTTTCTGCCATTCTGATTACGCATGAACATACCGACCACGTTTCCGGGTTGCTGGTGCTGGCGAAAAAATTGAGGATCCCGGTGTTCATGACTGGAGCCACGCATCAGGCCTGGTCGAGATCCTTGCAGGATGCTGCTGGGGAACGTCCGCAGCTCGAGCGGTTGGAGTTTTTCTGCTCAGGGCACAGCTTTCGCATTGGCGATATCGCAGTTACACCATTCACCATTCCGCATGATGCGGTCGATCCGGTGGGTTTTACTTTTCTCGCTGAAGGTATCAAGGTCGCAATCGCCACCGATCTGGGGCGGCTTTTGGCTAACGTGAAAGACAATTTGCGGGCTTGCGATGTGCTGGTCATCGAGTCTAATCACGACCTGGAAATGCTGCGCAACGGGCCTTACCCGTGGTCAGTGAAGCAGCGCGTGGGCAGTCCTACGGGACATCTGTCGAATGAGAAGCTCGCCGAATTCTTTGCCACCGGGTATGATGGCCATGCATCCTATATAGTGCTGGCGCATCTTTCTGAGCAGAATAACCATCCTGAGCGTGCTCTGAGGGAGGCGGAAAAAGCTTTACGCGACCGCCGGACGCTGTTGCATAACCGTGTCATGCTGGCTGCGCAAGCCGAACCCATGCAACCAATCCGGTTCTGATTCAATCTGAAGAAGGAAGATTTTTGCCGGGTAGGATTTCTAAATCTAGGTGAATACAAGCGGTTCTTATGAGCCAGTGTGTTGATCCCGTCGTGGGCAAGATTCTGGCCGGCTGGCGCTACGATATCTCCGGGTTGGCGCCCGAGATGGCTGGCGACTACGAAGAGCATTTGACCGCTTGCGAGCACTGCCGGGGACGGCAACGACTGCACCGCACTATCGACATTTCATTGATTGCTTTGGCGTCGGTTTCCGCCGCCGTGTTTCTGCTGGCTTTTGGTGTGATTCGCCACTTTGGACCTCGCCACGCATTTTGGCTGGAGATTGCGGCGCTGGCTGGGTTCGCGTTGTCGGCTTTGATCTGGCTGATTGTGGCTGTAGCTACGCCTGCGCCGATGGCTGTGGTGGATGTCGCCAAAATTGGCGCTCGCCATGTACATGATCGGTTGCCACCAGAAATTCGCGAGCGGCTTCCCGAAGAGTTGCGCTTGAAAATTACTGGCTCCTAATTCTATGCAATCACTTTTCAAAGCGTTGGTCTTGCTTTTGCTGGCTGCAGTGATCGCCGCGCCCTTAGCGGCGCAGGGTCTTACTCCCGAATTCTCTTCAGACCAACGGCCAGCGGGATGCCATCAACATACCGCGCCTGTGCCACAACCTGGACCGACTAGTCATAGTTGCTGTCAGGGCGGGCACTATCCCGCGATTGTGCAGCAGGGTCCTACTGCGCCGTCACTTCGAGACTCGGTACAGTTTGTTTTCATGCCAGATTCACTTGCGAGCAGGAAGTTAGCAAGTTCCCCGAATCTCATGATTGTCTGTAGCGATCCGCCGATCATCTCTCCTCTACGCGTGTAGACTCCGCGCGTTCGCGCAAACCTGCAATCAATCCTTTATCGAAAACATTGCGTTAACTACGCGTCTCCAACGCGTGTTGGCGCACACTAATCTTCTTGCGCGAGAGAGATGCATGCAAAAAGCGGTACTGCAATTTTTGGCGATCTGGTCCCTGGTCATTTCGTGCCTGGGTCAGAATATGGATCACGATATGAGCGCGTCTGCGGAAGCGCAGTCCGGGCAAACTACGCAGACAAACATGCAAGGCATGAATATGTCTGAGTCGGGTTTGTCGATGCCTTCGTTTGACGCTTCTTCGGGCACGGCCTGGCAGCCGGCTTCAGTTTCTGAACCTATGTGGATGCTCTCGCGGGGCGGCTGGGAGTTGATGCTGCATGGCACGATTTTCATCACCTACAACCAGCAGGGCGGCCCGCGCGGCGAGGGCAAGGCGGAATCGACAAATTATGTGATGACGATGGAACAGCACCGTCTCGGTGCGGGAACACTTTTGTTGCGGCAGATGTTTTCCGCGGAGTCGCTGACTTCGCCGCATCCCGGCTTTCCCGAGCTGTTTCAGACTGGCGAAACCTATCATGGTCAGCCGCTGGTCGATCATCAGCATCCGCATAACGTTTTTGCCGAGCTCGCTGCGGTGTACACGTTGCCGGTCAACGAGAAAATCACCTGGCTGCTTTACGGAGGGCCGTCGGCGGAACCTGCGCTTGGCCCGGTCACCTACATGCATCGCCAGTCCGCGTCGGAAAATCCGGAAGCGCCGCTGGGTCATCATTTGCAGGATTCAACCCACACCAGCTTTGGCGTGGTGACGACCGGTTTTATATTCGATATGTCCAAACTTGATTTGTCCAAGCTGGGTTTCTTCAAAATTGAGGGCTCGGCTTTCAACGGACATGAGCCCAACGAAGAACGCTGGAGCATCCAATTTGCTCCGCTTGATTCGTGGTCATTTCGCGTGACTGACGCGCCCACCCGCAACTGGACTGCGCAGTATAGCTATGGATACCTGCAGCATCCCGAAGCGCTTGACCCCAGTAACGAGTTGCGACAGACAGCCTCGATCGAGTACAACCGGGCGCTATCAGGTGGGAAATTGCGAGATGGAAATTGGGCAACGTCGCTGATTTGGGGCCGCAAGCACAAGGAACTCGAGAACACCACGCAAAACAGCTTTTTGCTCGAATCAACGCTGAAATTTCTGACGCGGAATTACGCTTACACGCGGCTTGAACTGGTGGATAAAGATGAATTGTTTCCTCAGGCGGCGACTCATCCTGCGTACCGCATCGGCGCGTATACCTTCGGCGGGGTGCGCGATTTTGTGCACAATGAACATTGGCAAATTGGGTTGGGCGGGGATGTAACTTTCTATTCGAAGCCTGCAGTGTTGGATCCGATTTATGGCGACAATCCGGTGTCATTCCATGTGTTTATACGGATTCGTCCGGGATTCATGGGGCATTAGAGTGGGCGCGGGTGTCCACGCTCGCGCGAGCAAGGACAGGCGAGACGCCCGTCCTCCAGGGGCTGGACTTCGTGAGAAACTAGATTTGTGGCTGTAACTTACATACTGCGCAATATTCTTGTCCTCGGCGTGGCTGCGGTGATCGCATCCGGCAGTGCCGCGCCTGACGTTCATTCCATAGCGCAGGCGGTCGATGAGCGTTATAACCATCTGCACACCCTGCAGACGGACTTCACAGAGATCTACCGCGGGGCGGGAACGGAACGTACTGAATCGGGGACACTTTGGTTAAAAAAACCTGGCAAGATGCGCTGGGAATACCGTTCTCCGAGGGAGAAGTTGTTTTTGACTGACGGCAAGGATGCCTGGTTTTACGTCCCGGGTGAGCGCCAGGTGCGGCGGACGGCGGTTAAGAAGCTGGACGATTTGCGGTCTCCTCTGGCTTTTCTCTTGGGTAAGACCAAGTTGGAGAAGGAATTGCAGGGGTTGTCGCTGGCTCCCGACGTGGCACCGTTGGCGGCTGGGGACGTGACACTGAGGGGCGTTCCGAAGAGTTTGGCGGATCGGGTTAGCCAGGTTTTGCTGGAGATTACGCCGGAGCACTGGATCAGCCGCATCTTAATCGAAGAAGTGGATGGATCGATCACGGAATATCGCTTTACTAATCAGCGGGAGAATGTGGTGGTGCCGGATAGTCAGTTTCGGTTTGCGGTGCCGGATGGAGTAGAGGTGATTGATGGCGAGTGGGGACAATAGCGAACAGAACTCCGGGAGAGATAAAGGAAACCCAGACCCCTCGCTTTGCTCGGGATGACAGTGGGTTTATCTCCTGTTATCAATCGGTTATAAGCTGACAGTGCTAAGGCAGATCGACTCATTACCCCCGATAGGACTTGACGGGCAATTAACAAATGGTTGACATGAGGGAATGCTAGACTGGGGTGGACAACGGTAAACGGACGAGGGCATGGCCGAATTCGTAGTCAAAATCGCGGACGAGCGCGGGCACCTGTTGGAACAGGTCGAAAACGGGTATTCCGAGGCCGAGGTTCGCGATCGCTTTGTGGCGCAAGGATTCCTGGTGTACTGGGTCAAGCCTCGAGGAGTTCTATCGGGCGGACTGCGGCGGCGCGGCAAGGTCAAGCAGGGCCAGTTTCTTATCTTCAATTCGCAATTTCTTACCCTGATCAAAGCCGGTTTGCCGATTCTGAATTCTCTGGATTTGTTGATCAAGCGGCAACGGGATCCGTATCTGCAAAGCCTTTTGCAGAATGTGCGCGACCGAGTCAAAGCCGGAGAGTTGCTGTCGGACGCGTTTTCCGGGCAGGGAGCTTTTCCGAAAATCTACACCAGCACCCTGATGGCGGGCGAGAAGAGCGGCAACATGGAAGAAGTGCTCTCCCGCTACATCAACTTTCAGAAAATGGCGCTGACCTTCAAGAAAAAGTTGGCGGTTTCGCTGGTGTATCCCACGTTGCTGGTGACGGTGGTTTCGTTGATGCTGGTGTTCCTGGTCACGTACGTGGTTCCGCAGTTTGCCAAGCTTTATCAGGACATGGGCGCGCAGCTGCCGGTGATCACGCTGATCATGCTGAATATTGGAAACCACGCACAAAGATATTTCCCGATCTTCGGGATTGCAGTGGTGGTTGCGCTGCTGGGCTTCTGGCAGTGGAAGAAGACCGATCGCGGGGCGGAACGCGTCGACCGCGCCATTCTCGCGCTTCCTCTGCTCGGCGAAATATGGTTGAAGTACCAGGTGGCGAATTTCTCCCGCATGCTTTCGACTTTGCTCGCAGGAGGCATGCCTCTGGTGCCGTCGCTGCAAACCGCGGGCGCTTCGATGAGCAGCCGGCGCATTCTCAATGGTGTTTCCGACGCAGCCATCCGAGTGCGCGAGGGCCAGCCGTTAGCCAAAAGTCTGGAAGAGCAGAAAATGTTTCCCGAGTTGTCGGTGGAAATGATCGAGGTGGGCGAATCCACCGGCGCCTTGCCGGCGATGTTGAACTCGGTGGCGGAATTTTATGAAGAGGATGTACAGAACGCGCTGGGAGCGGCCATGGCTCTCATCGAACCGGTCATCCTCATCTTCATGGCGGTGATTGTGGGCGGAATACTCATCTCGCTGTATTTACCTATTTTCACTTTGGGATCTACGATTCACTAAGACGAGAAATATGGCTCTGGCCTGTGTGTAGGTGGTTGAGAAATGGCAAGCACGACCGAAAACAAAGCAGTATTTGTCGGGGGGAACGGGAACGCGGCCCCAGGCACGCACAGTGAAGAACTGGAGAAAGCGCAGGATATTGCGCGGCGCTATCGCTGCCAGTTCGTCGACCTGCACAACTTCCAGCTTCACCACGATCTGTTCAAGACCATCCCGGTTCACCTCATGTTCCGCTACAACTTCGTTCCGCTGGAGGAGACCGAAGACGGCCGCTTAGCGATCGCTATCGCCGATCCCAGCCAGTTGATGATGATTGACGAGATCAGCTTGCTTCTCGGCAAGCGTATCGTCACCAAAGTTTCGACGCTGGCACAGATCACCGAAATTCTCAAGAAGACGGAACAGTCGAAGCGCGTTCTCGAAGACGCCAGCGAAGGCTTTGCCCTCGATGTAATCCGCGAAGATGAAAGCGGCAGCGAAGAAAGCATTTCGATCGACCGACTGGCCACGCAGCAAGGCGACATCAGCCCGATCATTCGTTTGGTCGACACCACGATTTTTACCGCGCTGCAGCGGCGCGCCAGTGATATTCACATTGAAACTCGCGATGACTCGGTGAGCATCAAGTTCCGCATCGACGGCGTGCTTACCCAAGCCATGCCGCCCATTGCAAAGGAGCATCACTCGACCATCATTTCGCGTATCAAGGTGATGAGCGAGTTGGACATTTCCGAACGCCGGGTTCCACAAGATGGTCGCTTCCGCGTGCGCTACGGCAGCCCCGAGCGGCCGATCGATTTCCGCGTTTCGATTATGCCGTCGATTCACGGCGAAGACGCTGTGCTCCGCGTGCTCGATAAAGAATCGATGAGCGAGAAGTTTCACAAACTCACGCTCGATGTTGTGGGATTTGATGAAGACGATCTGAGGAAATTCCGCCGCTACATCAAAGAGCCGTACGGCATGGTGCTGGTGACGGGGCCAACAGGCAGCGGTAAAACCACGACACTGTATGCTGCTGTCAGCGAAATCAAGACCGATGAAGACAAAATCATTACCATTGAAGACCCGGTTGAATATCAGATTCGCGGCATCACGCAGATTCCAGTTAACGAGAAAAAGGGGCTGACCTTTGCTCGTGGATTGCGTTCTATTCTGCGTCACGACCCCGACAAGATCATGGTCGGCGAAATTCGCGACACCGAGACCGCTCAGATCGCCATTCAGTCTGCACTCACCGGCCACTTGGTGTTCACCACGGTCCACGCGAACAACGTAGTTGACGTCATCGGGCGTTTTCTCAACATGGGCGTTGAGCCTTACAACTTCGTTTCCGCGCTGAATTGCATTCTGGCACAACGGCTGGTGCGGTTGATTTGCGAGTCCTGCCGCAGCGCGACACACTATGCTCCGGAAGTTTTGGAAGCCAGCGGACTGGATCCGAAAGCCTGGTCGGAAGTGACTTTCTACGAAGGACAAGGTTGTATTGAATGTGCCGGCACTGGGTTCCGCGGACGAACTGCCATCCACGAACTGCTCGATTTGAGCGATCGGATTCGCGAGATGATTCTGCTGAAGAAGCCGACTTCCGAAATTCGGCGAGCGGCTCGCGATGAGGGCATGCGCTTCCTGCGTGAATCGGCGCTGGATAAAGTCAGAACCGGCCTGACTACGTTAAAAGAGATTAACAAAGTCACGTTCATCGAGAGTATGCGGTAAAGGCCGTTTCCCGCGCATGGTCGTTCCGTGCAAGGCGAGGAGTTTTTGCGGCCAGCAGAACTGCAGATACCTCGCTTGCTCGGGACGACAATGCAGGTAGGAACTAACTGATCTTTCGTTCAGTGACTCCGGTGCTCTTCCAGCTATTGCATTTGTCGGTGGCTCAGCGGTTTACTTGTATATAAGACTTTGTAGTCGTCTGGGCGGCTGTCGTGGAGCGTCCCGCCGGCACCCTGCGAGCGCAAGATGCCATCGCGACAGCCGGGAGGATGTCGGCGTTACTAAAATAAATGCGCGCTAATTTCAATTCGAGTTCCAAGCCGAGGCTGGCATGCGAGATCGCAGCTGACCGCGTCGTCGCCGGGCGAGTTTCCGAGCGCGGAAATACCGTCGACGCCTGCACGGCCGGTGAATTGGCTCCGGGCAGCGTGGTTCCCGACCTGCTCGAGGCAAATCTGCGCGAGCGGCAGCGCGTCTTCGACACCGTTCGCGATACGCTGGGCGCTTTGAACAGCCGGTCGCGAGACGTTATCGCCGTTCTACCCGATGCCGCGGTTCGCGTGGTGCTGCTTGATTTCGAGACTCTGCCAGCGAATCGCGCTGAAGCAGAAAGCGTGGTCCGTTTTCGGCTTAAGAAGTCGCTCCCGTTTGATCTCGATAAAGCGAAAATTTCCTACCACGCGCAACAATCCGCAAACGCGTTAAAGGTGGTTGCGGCGGTTGCGTTGAGCAGCGTGATCGAAGATTATGAGTCGGTATTTAGAGAAGCCGGATATAGCCCAGGCATTGTACTGCCTTCCATGCTGGCTGCGTTGGGCGCGGCTGAGGCGGCGCGTCCGACTTTGGTAGTGAAAGTGGACTCGCGCACTACCAGCATCGCCATTCTCGACAAGAATCAGTTGTTGCTGTTCCGCACGTTGGAAAACCCGCGCGGCGTCAAGATTACAGGCGAACAACTGGCGGAAGAGGTTTACCCATCGGTGGTATTTTTTCAGGATACTTACAGCCTGAATATTGAACAGATTTTTGTAGCTGGTCTCGCAGACGCAGGCGGAGCCGTTCCCGCGCTACGCGCCCAGACTGGAGCTGAGGTCACGGAATTGGTTTCCAATTCACAGCTGGGAGCAAGTGTAGGATCGATTCCGAAGTGGAGAATGGCCGGGGTTGTGGGGGCCCTTTTGTCGTAAATGCGCGTCGACATCAATCTCGCGAGTCAGCCCTATGAAGATGCGCGGCGCTTCTGGTTGCGTTGGGGCGGAGGCGTGCTTGCCCTTGGCATTCTGACGCTGCTGCTGCTGGTCATGACGGTCAATG
>Ga0210396_10006014_pt1 | contig 11672 bp, 11 predicted proteins | sample IncBWH17OmetaG_FD_155466 | JGI IMG/M metagenome (GOLD analysis project Ga0210396, IMG submission 155466) | Forest soil microbial communities from Barre Woods Harvard Forest LTER site, Petersham, Massachusetts, United States - Inc-BW-H-17-O ...
GTTTCGAACGGAGTCATCGAGCCATGCCTCTGCGGCTCAGGCGGAACCACGACGGATTCGCCTTTGGCCAGGACTGCGGCCCCGGCTGTGGCGTCGGGATCACCGGCACGGAGATGCTTGTGATCCTCAAACTTTCCCTGCAGGAGGCGTTCCGCATCGGCGGCAGTGACCCAGCGGCCTTCTTTGGTGATTCCGATGGGGACGACTTCGTATTTGTCTTTATCGATGGCGTTGAAGACCGACGCGGCCGAAAGCAGCGAGACCTCATGCTCTCCGCTGCGCCCGCCGAACAGGATGCCAACTCGAAGTTTTTTCATGACCTTTCAGTCTGGACGCGGGGCAGGTTCGCCGTCAAATTCCCGGCGTGATCTTTTGGATTCCCTGGCTGAGCAGGCTGCAAACTTTAAGATGTGTTCCATATGGAACGTTCCAAATGGCAAATCGCTGATTCAGATTGGCTTAGCGAACGTTGGGTCACGGCAGTGCCAGCTTGGGAGTATCCACGAAAGTAGACTTGACAGCTAGTGGACCAAACGGATTACAGAATCTTCTTTCCAAATGCCGACAACGCCAGCTCTACAGCCAGGTCCGCCGTCCGGTTGTGCTCGTCGATTACGGGATTGACTTCGACGATTTCAAAGCTCAGCATGCGGCCGTGGTCGGCGATGATTTCCATCGCAAGGTGAGCCTCGCGATAGGTTGCTCCTCCGCGAACCGGAGTACCTACGCCGGGCGCGTCTTCGGGATCGACCCAGTCCATGTCCAGCGAAACGTGGTAGCCCGCTGTGCCCCGTCCCGCGGCGCGCAGAGCCTCTTCCATCACGGTGCGCATGCCGCGCTCGTCGATATCGCGCATGGTGAAAACGTGGATTCCTGTTTTGCGTACGTTTTCTTTTTCGATGGCGTCGATGTCGCGCACACCCACGAGAACACAGTTCTCCGGCTTCACTTTGGGGGAGAAGTCAAAGATGTTGGCTAGTTCCGCCGGACCCAGACCCATAATTGCGGCCAGCGGCATGCCATGTACGTTTCCGCTGGGAGAACTGTCGGGGGTGTTGACGTCGGTGTGGGCGTCAATCCAGATGAGGCCGACTTTCTGGTTTTGACGGCGATAGAATTCCGCGACGCCGGCGACGGTTCCAGCGGCGATAGAATGGTCCCCTCCGAGAGTGATCGGGATTTTGCCCGCTTCCAGCGTTTTGACGACGAGTTCGGCGTGCTTGGTGCAGGTGGCGGTGATTTCCTTCAGATATTTTGCGTGCGCATCGCCCTCTTTTTTTTGTTCAGCGATGGCGACGGATACGTTCCCGGCATCTTCAACGACGTGGCCGAGCGCTTCCAATCGCGCCTCGAGGCCGGCGACGCGGACGGCTGAGGGTCCCATATCGACGCCGCGCCGCGACTGGCCGAGGTCGAGAGGGACACCGATGACACGGATTTTACGGGGGGTGATGCTGGAGAAGGACGGAGTGATGTTGGTCATAAGTTTCGGGCTAACTTACCGCCGAGGTCGCCGAGAACGCCGAGTCCGGAAATTCATTAACGATGCGTTTAAGCCCGTCCTTCAGCACTCGCACGTGAAAATTCAGAAGAAGACCGACTCTCTTATGCGACAACCGAAGGTACGAGAGCAATTGGGCGTCGTGAATCGGAGACAGTCGCTCGACAGCTTTGATTTCAACTATTACCGCATCTTCCACGACCAGGTCGAGCCGATACCCGCAGTCCAGTTTCACATCCTTGTATACGACTGGCAGTGGCTTCTGCGCTTCCACCTTGAAACCCATCTGCCGCAGTTCAAAAGCCAGGCACACTTCGTAGGCTGATTCGAGTAAACCCGGCCCCAATCCTTTATGCACCTCGATTGCGGCGCCGATGATACGACGCGTGATCTGGTCGAGTTTGTCTTTTTCTTCCATTCTCGGCGTGCTCGGCGGTGAAAACACGGCTACGGGTACAGCCGGTGCAGCATTCTCGGGAACGGGATCGTTTCCCGCACGTGCTCGAGGCCGCAGATCCATGCTACTGCCCGTTCGATGCCCATGCCGAAACCGGCGTGGGGCACGCTTCCGTATTTTCGTAGGTCCAGGTACCACTTGAATGCTTCCTCCGGCAAACCGTGGTCGTGAATACGTTTCCGCAACAGGTCGTAGGATGCCATGCGCTGCGAGCCGCCGATGATTTCTCCGTAGCCTTCGGGCGCGAGAACGTCCACGCATAGCGCGAGATCCGGCCGTTGCGGGTCCGGCTCCATATAAAACGCCTTCACTTTTGCGGGATAGCGATGCACCATCACGGGCCGGTCGAACTGTGACGAGATATAAGTTTCGTCCGGCGAGCCCAAATCTCCGCCCCACTCGAAGTTGTTTTCGAGGGCGCCCCTGGCGTGCGCTTCCTGAAGCATCTTTACAGCTTCGTCATAGGTGATCCGCGGAAAGGGAGACTCAACTTTTTCCAGCTTCGAAACATCACGGCCAATGGTTTGCAGATCGGGGCGGCGTCGCTCCAGGCAACGCTTTACCAGAAAGCTGAGCAGGCCTTCGGCAAGATCCATAATGTCCGCGAGTTCTGCGTAAGCCACTTCTGGCTCGACCATCCAGAACTCGGTTAGATGGCGGCGGGTTTTACTTTTCTCTGCGCGGAACGTGGGCCCGAAGGAATAGACCTTGCCCAGCGCCATGGCAGTGGCTTCGATGTAGAGCTGGCCGGACTGCGTGAGGTAAGCCTGCTCGTCGAAGTAATCGACGGGAAAGAGCGTGGTTGTGCCTTCACACGCGGCCGGAGTAAGAATTGGGGGATCGGTCAAAGTGAAGCCGCGTTCGTCGAAGAAATCGCGGGCGGCTTTGATGATCTCGGCGCGGACGCGAAGGATGGCAGCCTGCCGCGGCGTTCGCACCCACAGATGCCGGTGCTCCATCAGAAAATCGACGCCGTGCTCTTTTAGCGAGATGGGATAGGGATCATTCTCGGCGACTCGCTGGACGACCTGCACATTCGAGATGTCCAACTCGAAGCCGCCGGGGGCGCGCTTGTCGGCGCGTACCTTGCCTTCGACAATCAAGCTCGATTCCTGGGTCAGGCCTTTCAGGGCGTCAAAAACTTCGGGCGCGACCGCATTTTTTGGGACGACGCCTTGAATTACGCCGGAGCCATCGCGAATCTGCGGGAACAACAGTTTTCCGCTCTCGCGCAGGTTGTAGAGCCAGCCGCGAATGGTGACGCTTTGGCCTTCGTGTTTGCCGACTTCGAGGATCGTAGTTATGGGGGATGACATAGATTTTGATTTCGTAATTGAGACGGACCAAATTCCGCACTTTGAAATACACTTGTCCGGATCTACGTCTTATGCAATGCGCGAGAACCAGCTCGCAAGTGTGCGTTTGAGAACTCGCTTTTCGCCCCGCTGGGGCTTATCGGTTTCCCGATTCTACCCACGGCTTACGCCGTGGGTTACATTCTTACGCCGCTTCGCGGCTATGAACTCACGCTTTCGTTCTACAGTCTCTCGTAATTCCGTTCTCCCTCACACACTGCAAGCAAAATGCAAAGATCCTTCGCTTCGCTCAGGATGACACCTTGATTTCGGAGCACAACCCTAAACATCCTCCAGCTTTTCGAATGCTTCGGTCATCTTTTCGACTGGGTTGATTTTTTCGTCGCCTTCGACTTCCAGCAGCAATGGTGGAGTATGCGGCGCTGACTGCAGTAACTCCAAAGCTTGTTTCCAGTCGATCGATCCGCTGCCGGGCCAAAGGTGCGAGTCGTGATCTTTGGCGTTGTCGTGAATATGGGTGGAGTGGATATAGCTCTTGACGGTTTCGAATGCCTGGGGCACGTCGCTCATGATGTGGGCATGACCGAAATCGAAGCACACGCCTACATCGTCGAAGTGCGCGGCGCGGATAAATTCCACCAGCCGCTCGGGCGTGGACAATTCGTTAGGAATGTTTTCCAGCAGAATGCGCACTCCCAGCGGCTTAGCGAAGGCTCGAAGGTGCTCGACCGAGGTCATCGCGGCCTCGAACTTGCGGTCGTCGAACGATTCCCCGGTCACGCCCAAGTGCTGCACCAGAAAACGGAAGGGAATGTGTTCGGCCAACTCGAGGGCGCGTTTGATTTCGTCCATGGCGTCGACTCGACTGGCGCGGTCGGTGGAAGCGACGTTGATTGGCGGAGATCCGGTTCGTCCCCGCTCGTAGTCGGCGTGGAGAGGCGCGTGAACCGAGTTCAGCGAAACGCCGCTGGTGCGAAACCAGTCCGCGATTTCACGCACATGCTGTTTGCGGTTGGCATAGTCAAGGTGCTGGCGAGCGGCAAAGATTTCTATGGTTTGCGCTCCACCGCGCACGAGTCCATCCAAGAGGCCGGGATGCAGCCGTTCCTTCACGTAAATGTAGGTTGAAATTGCCTTTAACATTAGTAACCGAGTGCCTTTCCATTATTTCTGATATCGCTTGCGCCCAAACGCTCGCCGGTTCTCGGATCGATTGCGATGCACTCGCCGTCGCTCCAGTAGGGATCAAAATCTCCAGCCACGGTTTCTCCAACCTCGACCTTGTGTCCCATTTGTTCCAGCGCTTTCACGGTGTCCGGGGAAAACCACTCCTCGACGCTCACCGTGTCGGGCAACCACTGATTATGGAAGCGGGGTGCGTTCACCGCTTCCTGGATATTCATCCCGTAGTCCACGACACCCATCAGGATATTGGCGACGGTGGTGATGATCCGTGCCCCGCCGGGCGAGCCCAGCACGAGAAAAAGCTTGCCGTCTTTCAGCACGATGGTCGGCGTCATGGCGGAGAGCGGCCGCTTGCCTGGCCCGATGGCATTGGCCGGCCCTTGAATCAGGCCGTAAAGATTGGGGACTCCTTGCTTCGCCGCAAAGTCATCCATTTCGTCATTGAGCAGGAAGCCCAAACCCTCGGCGGTGACGCGGGAACCGAAATCGTCGTTCAACGTCGTCGTGACTGCGACTGCATCCCCCGCTGAATCCACGACCGAGTAGTGCGTTGTGTGCCGGGGTTCGCGCACGGCCAGCGGCTGCTGCGAGGCATACTGTTCAAGCTCACTGAAGATCGCAGGCCGCTTCAGATCCTTGCTCACGCTGGCATGGGCGGGATCGATCGACTCGCGCCAGGCCGCGCCATATTTCTTATCGATGAGTTGCGCCACGGGGATCCGCGAAAAGTCTGGATCCCCGAGGAACTCCGCTCGATCATAAAACGTCCGCCGGAATGCCTCAAGCGTCAAGTGGATGGACGCTGCCGACCGATTTCCCAACCGGGCAAGGTCGTAACCTTCCAGAATATTCAGTATCTCGATTAATGCAATGCCACCGGAGGACGGCGGAGGGGGGCCGATAATTTCGTAGCCGCGATAGGTTCCGCGTATGGGTTCGCGTTCTTTTACTTCGTAGTGGGCAAGATCGTCGGCGGTCATCAGGCCGCCGCCCTGCTGGATCGAGGCGGCCAACTCACGCGCCATGGCACCGTGATAAAAGTCATCTGGATTGCCGGCGATACGCTCGAGAGTGCGCGCCAGCTCCGGCTGGCGGAAGATTTCGCCTTGCTTGTAGTAGTTTCCGTCGCGCTGAAAGATACGCCGTGACTCGGAGAATTTCGCCAGATCGCGGTCCCGGAAATCGCGAGCCTCCTGCCAGGATAGCGGATAGCCCTCTCGCGCCAGCTTGATGGCGGGGGCGAGAACCTGACCAAGGGTCAACTTGCCGTATTCCTTCTCGGCGCAAGCCATGCCTGCGACCGAACCCGGCACAGCGATGGCTTTGTAGCCGACAACGCTGGCGTTCTCGATCACATTGCCTTGACGGTCGAGATACATGTTGGCCGTGGCAGCCGCGGGGGCTTTTTCCCGGTAATCGATGAAATGGGTGCGGCCGTCAGCCAAGCGGATCAGCATGAATCCGCCGCCGCCCAGGTTTCCCGCCAGGGGATGAACCACGGCTAAGGCGAAGCCGGTAGCCACGGCGGCGTCGATTGCGTTGCCGCCGGCCTGCATGATCTCCAATCCGGCGCGGGAACTTAGCTCGTGAACGCTGACCACGATGGCGTGCGGCGCATGCACGGGCTGCGTGGACGCCATGCCGGGAGAGGCCAAGGCCACCAGCACTGCCAGCAGCAGCCCGATCAATCGCTTGCAGGGATATCGCATGGAATCTAAAGCTGTGGGCGGACTTCTGAGGCTAGCGTAGGGAGTGAGTGGGAGTCAAATTTAGTTGCGGAGAGCTATCAGCTTTCGGCCATCGAGAGCAAAATCAGTCCCTAGCCTCGCCTCGATTTTCCTTTGTGCCCTTTGCGTCCTTCGTGGTTAGATCCTTTGACTTTGGCTTTAGCTTTCCTGACCTTCTTTTTCGTCTTCCCTTCGCTCTTTGCTACGACCATCGCGTAGGACTCACGAATCAAGTCTTCCAATTCCTTGGTTCCCAACACGTCCAAGCGCTCCAGCAATACCCATTTATAGCGGCCTACGTAGGGTGCCGGGCGGATTCCCTCTCGCTCGCATAACTCGGCGAACTTCTCTGGCGCGCACTTGAAGCATAGGGTGGGCGGCACCGAGGCCAAGCTCATGGTGGCAAAGATTTTCCCGTCTACTTTGAAGCAGAGAGTCTCGCCCCACTGCAAGTTTTCTCTTGCCTGCGGAAAGGAAAGGCAATAGCCTCGGACGAAATCGACGTTCATGCTGGATGAACCACCTGCGGTAAACTTAGAGCCTGCGAACAACCAAGGAGATTGAAATGGAAACCCGGCAGCTTGGCAAGTCCGATTTGAACATCACTCCCGTGGGCTATGGAGCCTGGGCCATCGGCGGCGGAGGCTGGCAGTTCGCCTGGGGCGCGCAGGACGACGATGACTCCATCGCCGCCATTCACCGCGCGCTTGAGTTGGGCGTCAACTGGATTGATACAGCTGCGGTTTATGGGCTGGGACATTCGGAGGAAGTGGTCGCCAAGGCACTCAAGAGTTGGTCCGGGGCAAAGCCCTACGTTTTTACCAAGTGCGGCTTGCGCTGGGACGCACAGGGGAACGTCCAGAAGAATTTGCATGCGGATTCCATTTGCCGCGAAGTAGAGGACAGCCTGCGTCGCCTGGGTGTGGAAAACATCGATTTGTACCAGATTCACTGGCCGCCGGAAGAGCCGGACTCACCCGATCTAGAAGAAGGATGGTCCATTCTTGCTGCGTTGCAGAGGCAGGGCAAGGTGCGCTGGATCGGTGTATCCAATTTCGACGTCAAACAACTGCGGCGTGCCCAGAGCATAGCGCCCATCACCTCGCTGCAACCGCCGTATTCACTGATCAATCGTGGGGTCGAGGAGGATATTCTTCCTTATTGCCAGCGAGAGGATATTGGCGTGATCGTTTATTCGCCCATGGCTTCGGGACTTTTAACCGGCGGGATGACCAAGGAGCGTGCCGCTAGGTTGCCGGAGGATGACTGGCGCAGCGGCGATCCTGAATTCCGAGAGCCGAAGCTGTCGCGGAACCTTACGCTGGTAGAGCAGTTGCGCGAGATCGGGAAGCGTTATGGCCGATCGCCCGGCGAAGTGGCGATTGCCTGGACACTGCGAAATCCGGCTGTGACCGGCGCGATTGTCGGCGCACGAAACGCTCGGCAAGCCGATGGCGTGATGCGCGCGGGAGAATTCCGGCTCAGCGACAAGGAAGTAAACGAAATCGAAGACTTCTTCGAACAGACTGCGGCGTAGGGGCGAGCGGCTGACAGCTCAAAGCTTCTCAGTTGAGCCTACACCTCCTGCCGCGCCTCGCCCAGCGTAACGGTCACATCGATCTTTCTTTTCCCGCGGTAGATGGTAACGCGGACCGTATCGCCGGCGCGGTGGTTGTTCATGATCTGCGCCAGCTCCTGCTGATCCTCAATCTTCTTCCCGTCAATGGCCACGATCAGGTCTCCGCCCACCATGATGGGCATGTTTCCCAGGTAGGCGCGCTCCGTGCCGCCGCGCAGCCCGGCGTTGTCTGCGGCGCCACCTGATACTGCCTCAACGATTAGAAGTCCGTAGTCCGCTGACAACCCCATCTGATCCGCCAATTCGGGATCAATCGGAATCGTTTTTACGCCCAGCGCTGGCCGCCGCACCCTGCCCAAGGTGAGCAGATCGTTGATGACCGCTTTGGCGGTGTTGATGGGAATCGCAAAGCCAATGCCCGCACTCTGGCCGACATTCGAAGCGATCATGGTGTTAATGCCAATTACTTCGCCGTGCATGTTGAGCAGCGGGCCGCCGGAGTTCCCCGGATTGATGGACGCATCCGTCTGGATAGCGTCGTCAATCTTCATACCATCGGGCTCCCGCACCTGACGGATCGAACTCACAATTCCGCGAGTCAGCGTACCCGCCAGCCCAAACGGATTGCCGATCGCATACACCTTCTGTCCGACCTGCAGATTCCGCGAGTCGCCCAGCACCATGGGGGTAAGGTCGGGTGCCTTGATCTGAACCACCGCCAAATCATGCGCGCGGTCGGCGCCGACGAGGGTGGCTGGATATGTCTTGCCCTTGTGTAGGGCAACTACGATTTGGCGCGCTTCCGCGACCACGTGATAGTTGGTCAGGATGTGCCCCTCTTTGTCGATGATGAAACCCGATCCCTGTCCCTCCTCCGGCACCAGCCCGTAGAAAAAGTCGAATGTAACTGCCTTCGACGTGATGTTCACCACCGACCCAATATTCTTGCGATAGACAGTGATGTTGTTCTGTTCCTCGGCGTCGAGCAAATCACTGCCAGCTGCTTCACTGATTTCAACTTTGCCCGGACGTCCAACCCAGTCCACCGACGAGGACCGTCCCGAGCGATAGGTGGTGAAATAGAAAAAAGCGCCAGCGAGAACCACGGCAAGTAAAACCGGTCGAAGCAGCTTCATGTGCAGAAAACCTTCCACGAACTCACAGCTTGATTGTAATCAATTATCGGTAGAGTAAGACGCCTCGGGATTAAACCTCAGCGTCCTCTGCGGCCGTTCTCCGCGAACTCCGCGATTAAAAGCTTTTCACTGATTCTTGCTCAGCCTCGCGTTTCAGTTCGCCAAAAACTCGTCTCGCCGCCTTCTGCGTCTCGTCCAATGATCCCGAGTTGTCGATCACATAGTCAGCTGCCTTGATCTTTTCTTCGTCCGGAAACTGAGCCGCCATCCGCCGCGTGACTTCCCGGCGAGCGGTCTCTTCGTCCACGCCCACACGGGCAGCCCAGCGTTTAATTCGCTGTTCCGGACGGCACGTGACCACCACCAGACGATCGAATCGCTTCGCCGAACCCGCTTCCAAAATCAGCGCCGCTTCCACCATGGCAATTGCGCGCGGATCGCTCCGGACAACTTCCTCCATCCATTCTTCCTGCCTTCGAATCACCGCGGGATGCACAATCTGGTTCAGCTCTTGAATGCGGGAAGAGATACCAGCCCCGTTTGGTCCAAACGCCGCTTCTGCCAGCCGCCCACGATTGACGCTGCCATCGCGATTGAGAATTCCCTCGCCGAAGTGCCGCACCACTTCCCGGTAAACGGCCTGAATCAGGCGAACCCCGAGGGCCACAAACATTTCCCCCACGACGGATTTACCGGAAGCAATCCCGCCAGTCAGTCCGACTTTCAGCAATCCAGCCTCATCTTGAAAACCAGTTCACCACAGAGGCACAGAGTCGCAGAGAAGGCCACTCTAAGAATTCGCTTCCCTCATTCTCGACACCAGGGAATCCTTGATCAGACGGCACGAAACCTTAAATTGCCTTTCTCTGTGTCTCTGTGGTTAAAATCCTTCAAACCCGCGAAAGGTCCGCGACTCGCCGCAGCTTTGCCGCGCGCACCGTGTTCGCCATCAACATCGCGATCGTCAAAGGCCCCACTCCGCCCGGTACCGGCGTGATCGCACCCGCAATCTGCGCCACCTCAGGATGCACATCCCCTACCAGCGTGGCCCCCTTGGTACGAAACGTTTCCTCCCGTTTCGCATTGCCCGCGAACAGGCGCTCGAACTCCGCCCGGTCCGTCACCTGGTTCATGCCCACATCGATCACGGTCGCTCCCGGCTTCACGAATTCTCGTGTAATCATCCCCGCCCGGCCAATCGCGGCGATCAGAATGTCCGCACGCCGGCAAACACCGGGAAGGTCCCGCGTCTTGGAATGGCAAACCGTAACCGTCGCATTGCCATTGATCAACAGCATCGCCGCCGGCTTGCCTACAATGTCGCTGCGCCCCACCACCACGGCTTCCTGTCCCGCGATCGGAATCCTGCTGCGCTTCAGGATTTCGATAATCCCCGCGGGCGTGCAAGGCACCAGCCCGGGCCGCTGGGTGGACAGGAATCCCACATTCATGGGATGGAACCCATCCACATCCTTCGCCGGATCGACCGCCATCAAGACCTTCTTGGAATCAACTTGCGCCGGCAATGGAAGCTGCATCAGAATGCCGTCGATCTCGTCGCGCCGGTTCAAGTCAGCGATCAATTCGAGCAACTCCTTTGTGGAGGCCGTCTCAGGCGGCGTGTGCTGCTCGCTGTAAAGGCCAACCTCGGCGCTGCCCTTCACCTTGCCCCGAACATAAACTTCCGACGCCGGGTTATGGCCGACCAGAACCACCGCGAGCCCCGGAACCATCCCAGCAGCCGTCATGGTCTTCACTTCAGCCGCAACTTCCGCGCGAATTTCGCCAGCGATCTTGTTACCGTCCAGAATAATCGCAGCCATCAGCCCTCACTTGGTAGTTTTTCCAGCCGGAAACTCGGTAGTCCCCACGTTCGGCACGTTTGCCTCGGCAAACTCCCGCACCCGCTCTAACGCGGCCTGCAATTCGCCGTGAAATCGTTCTTTCTGAGAATCATCCGCGTCCGCTGGAACCGCAATCCGCCGGCTTACCCGCATCAGTGCCCGTGAGAACGGCTTCGGAATCATCGACTGATCCCACGTGTTCAGAATCCAGGCCTTTTCCACCGCGATATGAAACGCCACCATGGGCGCGCCGGTGGCGCGGGCCAGCAGCACCGGACCCGGCTTGGCCACGAATCGCGGACCTCGCGGGCCATCGATGGTAAACGCCACTGCCCAGCCTTGTTCGAGTTCTCGCCGCATGCCCAGCAATGCCCGCACCGCCCCACGGCTGCTCGATCCGCGCACCTTCACAAAACCAAATTTCCGGATGATACGCCCCGTCCATTCTCCATCAAAGCTATCGCTGCTCAGGACCCTGATCTGTAGTGCTCGCCAGATGTAGGTTGCGGGAAAGATGCAGTTATGCCAAAACGCAAGAACCATGGGACGGGTCTCGATCCCCGGCGGCGCGCCATCCTCGAACGATACCGCCAACCTCAGCGTCGGGCCAATCAGCCGGATCGCCAGAAATCCCACCCATGTGATCAGCCACAACAGGAACCTTTGCCACAGCGTGTACGGTCGACGCTCCGCAGACACCTCACTCGACACCGGCGACGTAGTAGCTGCGCTCACCCCGCCATTGTACCGTCCGCCGAGCACTGTAAGCGGACACTCCTGTCCGCTCAGTTTGACTGGGTGCCCCCCCCAACGCGGGCTTAGGGACATGGCTAGCCATTTCCGGGGCATTGGTTGTAATTTGTTTGTGGCGTTTGAACTTCCGATGACTTCACCAATTGCCGACAGGCTCCGGGACGCGGCATCGCA
>Ga0210396_10006015_pt1 | contig 11671 bp, 7 predicted proteins | sample IncBWH17OmetaG_FD_155466 | JGI IMG/M metagenome (GOLD analysis project Ga0210396, IMG submission 155466) | Forest soil microbial communities from Barre Woods Harvard Forest LTER site, Petersham, Massachusetts, United States - Inc-BW-H-17-O ...
ACACATCCCAACAACGTTCGCCATATGCCATCGACCGCCTGGTGCGGCTGCGCTCGCCGGAAGAGCCGAGCATGCTGCGCGAGGGCTAACCCCGGTTAGAGCTTAGCTAGTGAAATGAAAGGACGCCCATGTGGCGTCCTTTTTCTGTCTTTTGATGAAGCGCGCTAGCGGCGAAGGTGCCGGCTAGCGCATTCTAGAGCAGAAGCAGGGCAGGTGTGGTGTATCCAAGATCAGCGTTGCGGGCTTTTTTCTTGAGAAAAGCCTGACCGACGCTGTGGCCTCACAACACAGTCACCTGCTTCTGCGAAGCCCAGGCATCTTTTCACTTTGTGGTGAGGAAGGCAGCACGATGACGGAATCGATTCTGTTTCTGCTTTGCGTAGTGATCGGCGGGGTGAGCGGACTGCGATCACTGACTGGCATCGCAATTGTCACCATTGCGGCGCAGCGGGCGTGGCCACATCTGGGCTGGCTGCACCTTGGCGGGACAGGATTGGGCTTTCTGGGAACGCCGGCGGCGATGTATGTCTTCGTTCTGCTGGCGATTGGCGAGCTGATTGCGGACAAGATGTCGTTCGTTCCTCCACGGATCCAGGCAGGACCGCTTGCGGCTCGGTTTGTGTTGGGCGTGCTGTGCGGGAGTGCATTGCCGCTGGCTGCCGGGATGTCATGGGTTGCGCCCGCAGCAGTCGCAGGAGTGGCGGCTGTGGTGGGAGCCTATGCGGGCTACTGGCTGCGCCGCGGCATTACCAGCCGTGGCGTAAAGGACCTGCCGATCGCGCTGCTGGAGGATGCAACAGCGATTCTGTTGGCTCTGTTTGCTGTATCGCGCTTCTAAGCATGGAAGAGATTGCGATTGGAATGGAAGATGCGATGGCAGAGCGTTATGACGTATTGATTTTGGGGTCGGGACAGGCAGGGAACCCCCTCTCATCGGAATTTGTGAAGGCCGGCAAGCGCGTGGCGTTGATCGAGCGCGCGGAGGTGGCAGGCACCTGCATCAACTATGGCTGCACGCCGACCAAGACGATGGTGGCCAGCGCGCAGCGCGCGTGGCAGGCGCGCGGTGGAGCCGAGTTGGGTGTCCACGTGGGCACGGTGCGCGTGAATATGGAAGAGGTGCGAGCCCGCAAGCGGAAGATCGTCGAGCAGTTCCGCACCTCGAACGAGAAGCGCTTTTCGAGCGGCCAGCCGGAGTTGGTGCGGGGCGAAGCACGGTTCGTCGCAGCGAAAGAGACTGCAGCGAAGGAGATCGTGGTCGCGCTCAAGGCCGGAGGCGAGCGCCGGCTGGCGGCGGAGACGATCGTGATCAACACCGGCGATCATCCGACGGTGCCGAAGCTGGATGGACTGCATGGCGTGCCTTTTCTGGACAACGTGAGCCTGATGGAGCTGGATGCTGTGCCTGAACACCTGCTGATCCTGGGCGGCGGGTACGAAGCAGTGGAGTTCGGACAGATGTTCCGACGCTTCGGCAGCGAGGTCTGCCTGATGGAGCGCGGGAAGCACGTGCTCGGCCACGAGGATGTGGATATCTCTGAAGCGGTGGAAGAGATGTTGCGCGGTGAAGGGCTGAGGATCGAGACGGACGCGAAGGCAGTTCGGGTGGAGGGTAGCCCGGGGAAGGTGACGGTGCATCTGGAAGGCGGAAAGCGCGTCTCCGGCTCGCATCTCTTCGTTGCGGTGGGGCGCTCGCCGAATACAGCTGAGCTCGATCTCAAAGCTGCCGGCGTGGCGACGGATGCGGACGGCTACATCCGGGTCGATGAAGAGCTGCGTACGAATGTACCGGGGATCTATGCGGTGGGCGATGTGAAGGGAGGCCCCGCGTTCACCCACGTCTCTTACGATGACTACCGCATCCTGCGCGACAACCTGATCCTCGATACCGCGTCGGGGGGCAAGAGAAAACGAAAGACGAGCGATCGCACCCCCGTCTTCGTTGTGTATATGGATCCGCAGCTTGGGCGTGTGGGAATGACGGAAGCGGAGGCACGCAAGAGCGGACGCGCGATCAAGGTAGCGAAGATGCCGGTGACCTCCATTGCGCGTGCCATTGAGACGGGTGACACACGTGGTTTGCTGAAGGCGGTTGTGGATGCAGAGACGGAGCAGATTCTGGGCGTAGCGGTTCTGGCGCCGGAGGGCGGCGAGTTGATGAGCATGTTCGAGTTGGCGATGATGGGAAGACTGAGCTATCGCGTGCTCGAGGATGCAGTTTTTGCACACCCGGCGTATGCCGAATCGCTCAACACACTGTGGGGCCACTTTGAAAAATAAAGGCCGCGAAGACGCGATGGTGGAAGACAGCCAGCGGACACTCGGACGCCGATGTGCATCCTGATAGAAGTGGCGGAGCGAATATCGCTCTGCATGAGAGTGAGAACGGCCGCTTCGGCGGCAGACATACGAGATGGAGACGATGACGAACGAGATGCCGACCGAGGTCGCAACGACAGAGAAGAAGGGCACAACCAGGAAAACGGCGACGGGTGCGAAGGCGCCTGCGAAGCGGCAGACCGCAACAGCCAAAGCGAAGCTGACTGCAGCAGCATCGACCAAGCCCGCGACTGGACGAAGCCGTGTGGTGGTGGAAGGGGTGACGCCGCAAATCGACGGCGGGCGCTTTGCGGTGAAACGCGCGGTGGGCGATCGGGTACGCGTGGAAGCCGACGTTTTTGGCGATGGGCACGACCTGGTGCGGGCGCATCTGCTGTATCGCCACACTCGCGAGACAGATTGGCGCAGCGAGGAGATGACCGCGCTGGGCAACGATCACTGGGCGGCGAGCTTCGCTGTCGAGCAGATGGGCTTCTATGAGTACACGGTGGTGGGCGAGGTCGACCACTTTGTGACCTGGCGTTCGGAGCTAAAGAAGCGGCAGGATGCGGGACAGGATCTCGATCTGCCGCTGAAGACCGGCGCGCTGCTGATCGAGGCGGCTGCAAAGCGCGCCACGAAAGAAGAGGCAGTACAGTTGCGGGAGTTTGCGGAGAAGGTGCGTGCCGGTTCAGCGGCAGCGGCATTCGATGATGCGCTGCTGGCGATCATGAAGCGAAATCCGGAGACGGAGATGCAGACCCGCTATGAGCGCACGCTGCGCGTGTGGGTGGATCGCGAACGGGCACGCTACTCGAGCTGGTATGAGCTGTTTCCACGCTCGTGGGGCAAGCCGGGACAGCATGGCACGCTGCGCGATGTTGCCGCGCAGCTCGATTACGTTGAGGAGATGGGATTCGACGTGCTGTATCTGCCGCCGATACATCCTATCGGGCGCAGCTTTCGCAAGGGCAAGAACAACACTACGGAAGCAAAGCCGGGCGACGTGGGCAGCCCGTGGGCGATTGGCGCGAAGGAGGGCGGGCACCTTGCGATCCTGCCCGAGCTGGGCACCTTTGCCGACCTTGACTCCCTGATCGAGCAGCTTGACGCGCGCAAGATGGAGCTCGCCCTGGATATTGCCTTCCAGTGCGCTCCGGATCATCCCTGGGTCAAGGACCACCCGGAGTGGTTCAAGAAGCGTGCGGATGGTTCGATCCAATATGCGGAGAATCCGCCGAAGAAGTATCAGGACATCTATCCGCTGGACTTCGAATCCAGCGACTGGCAAGGGTTGTGGGATGCGCTGAAGGAAGTCTTCATCTTCTGGGCGGAGAAGCGTGTGCGCATCTTCCGCGTGGACAATCCGCACACCAAGGCCTTTCCGTTCTGGGAGTGGGTGATCGAGGAGGTGCAGTCGGTCTATCCTGATGCGATCTTTCTGGCGGAGGCGTTCACGCGGCCGCGGGTGATGGAGCGGCTGGCGAAGCTGGGCTTTACGCAGAGCTATACCTACTTCACCTGGCGCAACACCAAGGCCGACCTGACCGAATACATGACCGAGCTGACCAAGACTGAGGTGTCCGAGTACATGCGGCCGAACTTCTGGCCGAACACTCCGGACATTCTGCCCTTCGGGCTGCAGACGGGCGGCCCCAATGCGTTCAAGAGCCGGCTGGTGCTGGCCGCGACGCTCTCCTCGAATTACGGCATGTACGGGCCGGCGTTTGAGCTGGGCGAGAATATTCGCTTCAAAGAGGGCAGCGAAGAGTATCTCAACAGCGAGAAGTACGAGATCAAGCGGTGGGACCGCGAAGCGCCGAACTCGCTGCGCCCGCTGATCACGCTGCTGAACGAAGCGAGGCGCGCAAACAGCGCATTGCAGCGGAACGAGAATCTGGTTTTTCACCTGACGGATAACCCGCAGATCATCGCTTACTCAAAGACGGCTTACTCAAAGACGGCCTACGCTAAGGCGACCGACGATGCGGCGGACGTGGTGCTTACGATCGTGAACCTCGACCCGGTGAATACACAGGCCGGCTTCGTTATGCTCGACCTGACTGCGTTGGGACTGAAGGACGGGGCCAGCTTTGAAGTATTCGATCTGCTGGCGAATCGTGGATACCGGTGGCAGGGGTCACGAAACTATGTCGAGCTGCGGCCGTATGATGTTCCCGCGCATGTGTTCGAGATCCGCAAGTAGTCCAAAGTACGTCACCGCCCCGACAACATGAGGAGAACAACTTGAAGCAAGCGGGCAGCACAGCAGATCCGTTGTGGTTCCAGGATGCGGTCATCTACGAACTGCACGTCCGCGCATTCATGGACAGCAACAACGACGGTATCGGGGATTTTTCCGGGCTGATGCAGAAGCTGGACTACGTGCAGGACCTCGGGGTTACGTGCTTATGGCTGTTACCATTCTTTCCCTCACCGCTGCGCGACGACGGCTATGACATCTCGGATTATCTGAACGTCAATCCGAGCTATGGGACGCTGGACGATTTCAAGGCATTTCTGGCGGCGGCGCATGAGCGCGACATCCAGGTGATGGTGGAGCTCGTGGTGAACCACACCTCGGACCAGCATCCGTGGTTCCAGCGCGCGAGGCGCGCACCAAAGGGATCACCGGAGCGCGCCTTCTATGTGTGGAGCGACACGGATCAGCTCTACAAGGACGCCCGGATCATCTTTACCGACACCGAGAAGTCGAACTGGAGCTGGGACCCGGTAGCCGAGCAGTACTACTGGCACCGCTTCTTCTCTCACCAGCCGGACCTGAACTATGACAACCCGCAGGTGATGGAAGAGGTGCTGAACATCATGCGGTATTGGCTGGATATGGGCGTGGACGGCCTGCGCATCGATGCGATTCCGTACCTGGTGGAGCGCGACGGGACCAATTGCGAGAACCTGCCGGAGACGCACGCGGTGATGAAGAAGATTCGCGCCGCCATCGATAAGGATTACGAAGGCCGCATCATCCTGGCCGAGGCGAACCAGTGGCCGGCCGACGTACGCCCCTACTTCGGGGATGGCGACGAGTGCCACATGGCTTTTCACTTTCCGCTGATGCCGCGCATGTACATGGCGCTGCGCCAGGAGGACTCGCTGCCGGTCACCGAGATTATGGCGCAGACGCCGGATATTCCCGCGAACTGCCAGTGGGGAATCTTTCTGCGCAACCATGACGAGCTGACGCTGGAGATGGTGAGCGACGAAGAGCGCGACTACATGTACTTCGCCTACAGCGCCGATCCGCGGATGCGCATCAACATCGGGATCCGGCGGCGACTGGCGCCGCTGGTGGACAACAACCGCCGGCGTATCGAGCTGCTGAACAGCCTGCTGTTCTCTTTCCCGGGCACGCCGATTCTCTACTACGGCGACGAGATCGGAATGGGGGACAACATCTATCTGGGCGATCGCAACGGGGTGCGGACGCCGATGCAATGGACCGGTGATCGCAATGCAGGATTCAGCCGCGCGGTTCCAGCGAAGCTCTATTCCCCGGTGGTGATGGATCCGGTGTGGGGCTACGAGGCGATCAATGTGGAGGCGCAGCAGAGCGATCCGTCGAGCCTGCTGAGCTGGATGCGCAACATGATCGCGCTGCGCAAACTCTTCCGCGTCTTCGGCCGAGGATCGCTCAAGTTCCTCCAGCCGTCGAACCGCAAGGTGCTCGCGTATGTGCGGGAGGATGGCGATGAGCGCGTTCTGTGTGTGGCGAACCTGTCGCGGTTTCCGCAGCCGGCACAACTCGACCTCTCGGAATACGCAGGTTTGCGGCCGGTGGAGATGCTGGGCTACGTCGAGTTTCCCAAGATTGAGAAGACGCTGTATGCGATCACGCTGAACCAGTATGGATTTCTGTGGCTGGAGTTGCAGGGCGAGCTGGAGCCCGAGGAGCCCGAGGTGCCAACCGATGCAGCGTTGCGGCTGCTGCATATTGCGGATTGGAAGACGGTGCTGGGCGGCGCGACGCGGGAGCGGCTGGAGCAGGAGTGGCTGCCCGCGTTTCTCTCCAGGCAGCGGTGGTTTGGCGGCAAGTCACGCCAGATCACGGGGACATCGGTAAAGGACTGGGGGCGCATGGGAGACCATGCCCTGACGCTGATCGAGGTGACGTATGCCGGCGGCGATCTCGATTTGTATTTCGTTCCGCTGGCCGTCAGCATCGGCGTGGCGGGAGAGAGCATCTCCAAGAGCCACAGCACCGCTGTGCTGGCGGTCGTGACCACTCCCGAGGGAAGCGGCTACCTGCACGACGCCATGTTCGATGATGAAGCGGCGCGCGAATTCCTGACGCTGATCGCCACTGCGGGCGAGCTCACGATGCAGCACGGCACGGTCTGCGGCATGCCGAGCGCGCACTTTGCGGAGTTGCGCGGCGAGGAAACGCTGGAGCCGCGGCGCGGATCGGCAGAGCAGAGCAACACATCGATCCTGTACGGCAGCCGGCTGATCCTGAAGCTCTTCCGTCGGCAGCAGGCGGGACCCAATCCGGATACGGAGATCGGGCGCTACCTGACGGAGCACAGCGGATTTCGTGCGATCGCGCCATTCGGCGGCGAGGTGGAATATCGACCGGTGGCACGGGCGGGGGAGAGCGCGAATTCCACGCTCGCCATGCTGCAGGGTCTGGTGCCGAATGAGGGCGACGGATGGGAGTGGACGCTCGAGGACCTGCAGCGGTACTTCGAGCAGGTATCGGTCCTGAATATGCCGGAAGAGCATTTCCCGCGCGCCAATGTGGCGCTAACTGAATTGAGCGAGCATCCGCAGAGCGATTGGGTACGCGAGCATGTGGGGACTTATCTGGACGCGGCGGCGCTGCTGGGACGCCGCACGGCAGAGATGCACCTGGCGCTGGGGCAGTCTACCAGCGACCCGGCGTTCGCTCCGGAGCCGATGACGGAGAAGGATCTGCTGGTGCTGCGCACCGCCCTCGCCGAGCATGCCAATGCCGCCTTCGATGCCTTGCGTCAGAGCCTTTCGCGGCTGCCTGCCGAGGTGGAAGAGATGAGCGGGCTGGTGTTGAGCCGGCGGCGCCGCGTGGCGGAACGGCTGGGGCGGGTGGACGATCTCTCTGCTTCAGGACTGCGGACGCGGGTCCATGGGGATTACCATCTGGGGCAGGTGCTGCGTTCGCGGGGCGACTTTGTGATTCTTGATTTCGAGGGTGAGCCGGCGCGATCGCTGGTCGAGCGGCGTGCCAAGCAGTCACCCATGAAGGATGTCGCGGGCATGCTGCGCTCCTTCAGCTATGCGGCCTACTCCGGGCTGATGCGCGTGTTGACGCGCAGGCCAGGCGATGCCGACCGGCTGGAACCCTGGGCGCGGCTGTGGGAGCAGTCGGTGTCCAGCGCTTTTCTGCAGGCGTACAGGCTTACTATGAAGGCCGCGGGCAACCTGATGGTGCCAATTGCGCCGGAGGCATTTGAACGGCTACTGGAGATCTATGTGCTCGACAAGGCCCTTTACGAGCTGATGTACGAGCTGAATAACCGGCCGGCCTGGGTACGCATTCCACTGGCGGGCATTCTTGCGCTGCCGCTGCGCTGATGGTTGATTTGAAGAAGGGGCATTCGACGGAACGAGGCCTATGGCGAAGGTAGAGGTCGAACAGGAGACGGGAGATGTGAGCCGCCCCGCACCTCCAGCGGAGCTGGTGGTAGGCATTCCCGGCCTGGTGGACGCGGTGCAGCTGCGCACTGCGGCGGCGCAGTGGACCGGTAGCAGCCGTGCCATTGCGGTGGTGTTTCCCCGCGTGCCGGGGATGAGCGATGCACTGGAGACCCTGGGCGAGTCGGGGGAAGTACGTTTGGTGGCGCGGGAGATCTCGGCTGCCGCCAACGCAACCGTGTCCTGGTTGGGGCAGCCGGTAGTGTATGCCGCGCTGCTGGCAGAGGCGGAATCGTTAGGCGCGAGCGCATGCGTCATCCTGAACCCTGATCTTGCCGCCTTTACGCCGGCCGCAGTGGATGCACTGGCACGTCCCATTCGTGAGCGGGAATGCGACCTGACCATGCCGCTCTATCGGGCCGGCCCCTTCGATGGACTGATAAACCAGGCGATCCTCGCTCCGATGACGCGTGCGTTGTATGGCATGCGTGTGCGCTATCCGCTGGCGCAGGACTTTGCTGTATCGGCGGAATTTCTACCGGGGTTGCGCCAGAGCGTCAGCACACCGGCGGCCGGGCAGGGTCTGTTGTGGCCGGCGACCGAAGCGGTGCTGCGCGAGAAGAAAGTCTGTCAGGTGTATCTGCCGGTGCATCACGAGTATGCAGCCGTGGGCATGGACCTGCCCGCGCTGTTGCAGCAAATCGTCGCGCCGTTGTTTGCAGACGTGGAGCGCCACGCGAGTCTATGGCAACGGGTGCGTAATTCGCACTCCACCACGGAAAGCGGGGCAGAACCGATGTCGGATGAGACGCCAGCAGGCAACTCGCCCGATCCACGCCCGATGGTCGAAGCCTTTCAATTGGGCCAGCGAAATTTGCAGGAAGTGTGGTCCCTGGTGCTGCCGCCGGTGACGTTGCTGGAGCTGAAGAAGCTGAGCCGGCAGCCGCTGGAGAGCTTCCGCATGCCGGACACGCTGTGGACGCGCGTGGTCTACGATTTTGCGCTCGCATACCGTCTGCGCACGTTGAGCCGCGGCCATTTGCTGGGCGCCATGGCGCCGCTTTATCTGGGCTGGGTGGGCTCGCGCGCGCTGGAGGTAGAGAGCGGCGTGCCGGCTGGCCAGCGCCAGGAGCAGCTGGACCGGGCGTTTGAACAGAACAAGCCTTACCTGGTGCAGCGCTGGCGCTGGCCGGATCGTTTCAATCCGTAGTTCGTGCCCGGCGATGGGGCAGCGCGGAGAAGGTGGAGGAGAGATCGATGTGGAACCAAGTTGGCCATACGCTGAGCAACTCGATGGCGCAGGCGATGGGACGCTTCGCCTCATTGCTGCCAGGCATCCTGGCCTTTCTGCTGGCAGTAATTCTGTTTTCGCTCATCGGATTGCTGCTGAGCTGGGCGCTGCGCCGCATTCTGATCTCGGTGCATTTCGATGAGAGGCTGGGCCGGGGAACGGAGGCGGTAACGGAATGGTCGCCGCGGCAGACGCCGACAGGCCTTGCAGCGCGGCTGGTCTTCTGGATTTTCGTGGTCATCGGTATCGCGGTAGGCGCAGATGCCTTCGGCGCCTCCTCACAATCAGCGATTGCGGTAGGACTGCTGGGGTATCTTCCGAAACTGATCGGCGCGTCGGTCATCCTCCTGGTCGGCAACATTGTGGCCCGCTTCATGTCACGTGGCGTGCTGATTGGCGCGGTGAATATGAACCTGCAGTACGCGCGGCTGCTCAGCCTGGGAGTGAAGTGGATGGTGCTGGCGCTGACGACAGCCATGGCGCTGGACCATCTGCAGATCGGCGAAAAGATCGTCGATCTCGCCTTCGGCATTTTATTTGGCGGCATTGTCTTGTCGCTGTCGCTCGCCGTCGGGCTGGGCTCGCGCGAACTGGTCAGCCGCTCGATTGAACGGGAAACATCGCGCGTGACGGCTCCTCCCGCGCACGAGGAAGAGCCGCTGCGGCACTTCTGAGCAGATGACGCTGGGACTCGCTGCGGCCAACCTCAGCTGTGGCCAAGGACAGGATGCGGCTCGTACGGCTCTTCGAGTGACCGGATCTCATCTGGCGTGAGCTTCAATGGCAATGCATGGAGCGCGTCCTCCAGATGCTGGAGCTTGCTTGCTCCGATAATTGGCGCGGTGACTCCGGGTTTCGCCAGCAACCACGCGAGCGCGACCTGCGCGTTATTCACGCCGCGTTCTCTGGCGATCTCTGTCACGCGGTCGACGACATCGAAGTCTGAATCCTTGTAGTAGAGACCGTGCGCGTACTCGTCCGTCTTTGCGCGGAGTGTGCCTCCTGCTCTGTCGCCGCGCTTCCGGCTGCCGGTCAGAAAACCACGGGCAAGCGGGCTCCAGGGGATGAGCCCCACCTTTTCCGCACGGCAGAGCGGAATCATCTCGCGCTCCTCCTCGCGATAGACGAGGTTGTAGTGGTTCTGCATGGTGACGAACCGGGCAAGGCCGCTCTCGCGCGAAAAGTCGAGCATCTTGAGGAACTGCCAGGCGAACATCGACGAAGCACCGATGTACAGCGCCTTGCCGGCGCGGACGACAGCGTCCAGCGCTTCCAGGGTTTCTTCGATGGGCGTCTCAGGATCGAAGCGATGAATCTGGTAGAGATCGACGTAGTCGGTGCCGAGCCGGCGCAGGCTGGTATCGATCGAATGCAGGATGTGCTTGCGCGAGAGGCCGCGATCATTCGGGTCGTCGCTCATCTTGTTGAAGACCTTGGTGGCGATGACCAGCTTGTCGCGTCCCGGTCCGAACTGCTTCAGCGCGTTGCCGGTGATCTCCTCACTGCGGCCCACCGAATACATGTCAGCGGTGTCGAAGAAGTTGATGCCCGCTTCGAGCGCGCGACGGAAGAAGGGAAGCGACTCTTCTTCTTCGAGCACCCATTCACGCCATTGCTTCGAGCCGTAGGTCATCGCTCCCAGGCAGATGCGGGAGACTTTTGTTCCCGTAGAACCGAGATTCACGTAATCCATAGACGCTCCTGCTAGCTTTTGATTGCGCTGACTGCATGCGCGATTCGCGCCGGGTGTGGAATGACGGTGAGACTGCATGCGCCAGAGGCGCATCTTATTCGATAACGATACGTGTGCGGAGGGGCCAATGCAGAATCCGTTTGAGGTGGAGCGCCTGATCTGGAGTGAGGATCAGACCGGGAATCGGGGAGATTATCAATTCGTCTCTGCGCCGAGGCCGCTCGGCGTGCATCCGGCCGCCATCACGGTTGACGGCAGGGCGGTGACGGCAGAGGCGGGCGAATGGCTGATCGATTCGATTCTGCGCGCCGGCGAAGAGCTGGCCCACGTCTGCCACCACCCGCAGATGGGGCCGATTCAGAGCTGCGATACCTGCATGGTGGAGGTGGACGGAAAGCTGGTTCGTGCCTGCGCCACTAAGGCCGAGGCGGGACAGACCGTGGTGACGGAGAGCGAGCGGGCGCGAGCGGCGCAGAAAGAGGGCTTTGATCGTCTGCTCGGCAATCACATGCTGTATTGCACGGTCTGCGATAACAACAACGGCAACTGCGAGGTGCACAACACCACGGCGCTGCTCGACGTGAAGCATCAGGTGCATCCGTACAAGCCCAAGCCGTATGACTGCGATTTCTCAAACCCCTTCTATCGTTACGATCCCGATCAGTGCATTCTGTGCGGGCGTTGCGTGCAGGCATGCCAGACGGTGCAGGTAAACGAGACGCTCTCGATCAACTGGGAGT
>Ga0210396_10006016_pt1 | contig 11671 bp, 3 predicted proteins | sample IncBWH17OmetaG_FD_155466 | JGI IMG/M metagenome (GOLD analysis project Ga0210396, IMG submission 155466) | Forest soil microbial communities from Barre Woods Harvard Forest LTER site, Petersham, Massachusetts, United States - Inc-BW-H-17-O ...
CTGGGGGCAGTTGGGGAATCAGAATGTGGCGCCGTTCCAATACCAGAGCGTTATTGGTTATGGCAGTGGAGGTGGAACCGGCGGCGGTGGGTATGGCTATAATCTTGGTACCGGTACCGTCAATGCCAATGGCGGTTATATCACCAGCTTGGCCAACCCGAATATCACCTGGGAGCGGGCGGTGACGACGACGATCTCGGCGGAGTGGGCGGCCTTGAACAATCATCTGAATGGGACCATCACCTGGTTCAATAAGAACACGAGTGACATGCTGATCCCGTTACAGCTCGTAGAAACGTTTGGTGCGCAGACCAATTTGCCGGATGATCCGGGAAATATCACCTTACCCGATTATAACCTGGGTGAGATCAATAATCGTGGGTTAGAGGTAGAGGTTAACTATCAGAACACGATTGGGAAGTTATCGTATTCACTGGGTGTCAACGGCTCGTTCCTGCACAATAAGGTCACGAAATTGTATAGCTCTTCCACCTATCTGGCGTCGACGCCATATGGACGGGAGAACGCGGATATTGCCCGGACCTATGTAGGGCAGCCTGTTGCTTCGTTCTATGGTTTCAAAGCGCAGGGGCTTTATCAATCGCAGAGTGATATCGACAAGGACCCGAATGTTGCAAATGACCCTAACAAACCCAATATTTTGCCCGGGGATGTCAAGTTCAAGGATTTCAATGGGGATGGGGTGATCAGCGACAGCGACCGGGTAAGGCTGGGCGATCCCAATCCGCGTTTTGTCTTTGGATTCCATGGCTCGGTGGGTTATGGCCATTGGGATCTTTCGTTCAATTTTGTCGGGGCCACCGGGTTCCAGCTGTATGATGCCGACCGGCTTTCGGGTTTGGATGCCACGCAGGTGTATAACTGGTATGCCGATGAGAAGGACCGCTGGCATGGATCGGGCACCAGCAACAGCATCCCGCGGTTGAGCATCAACAATCTCAATAATAACTATCGCAGCTCGAGTCTTTGGGTCTTTAATGGCAACTATTTATCTCTTAAGAGTCTAACGTTGGGGTATACATTGCCGAAGTTCTCGGTGAATGACTGGAAGGTTCCAGAGATCCGGTTCTATGTCAGCAGTTACAATGTCTTTATGCTGACGAAGTACCCGGGGTATACACCGGAACTGGGGTATACCAATCCCGGCAGCTCCACACCGGGGCTGCAACGTGGTGTCGACCTGGCGCAGTATCCCGCTACGCGGAGTGTCACCTTTGGTGGAACCATTAATTTTTAGGCTGTCAAAAAGAAGAACAATGAAACGCGTATTCAACAATAAAACCTGTTTAGTAAACTGTTTATCGGTGGTCTTATCGCTGGTGTTGTTCGGCGGCTGTATCAAGCACCCGTTAGATCAGAATCCCGTAGGGGAGTATACGACCGGTAACTTCTGGCGGAGTCAGAATGATGTGATTGCCGGTGTGCTGGGGATCTATAATGTGTTATTTACCGAGGACTGGATCGGGCATGATCTTTATGCCTATGACGACCAGAGCGATGACATCTCGGTGGATGGCGACCATCCGGATTTTAAGGCCATCGAGCGGTTCAATATCGATCCAACGCTTCAGCTGATCTATATCACCTGGCCGTTCGCCTATGAGCAGATCGGCCGGGCCAATAATGCGATCATCTATATTCCCAAAGTGCCGGTGATGGATAGTTCGATCCGCTCGAGATCATTGGGAGAGGCCTATTTTCTGCGGGCTTATGCGTATTTTATCCTGAGTGAGATCTATGGCGATGTGCCGTTGATCCTGGAGAAAAATGTGCAGGCGGAAAGTTATAATGTAGCGAAATCTCCCGTGGATACGGTTCGGGCACAGGTGGAATCGGATCTGTTGCAGGCTGCGGCGTTGTTGCCGGATGTGATCTATGATGATGCGGACAAGGGCCGGGTGAGCAGGGGATCGGCCTGGGGGATGCTATGTAAGCTGTATATGTTCGAAGATAAATTTGCGCAGGCCATACAGTATGGGAGTTATGTGATCAATGACCCGAACTATGCGTTGGCGCCCAGTTATACCGATAACTTCACGTTGGGTCACCAGGAGAGCAATACGGAGATCCTTTTCGCGGTGTGGAATAAGAACCAGGAGATACCCAATGTTCCTGCTTCCGCGATCAGCACTTATTTTTCGCCGAGGGCGTGGCAGGGCTGGGGTTTTCATCATCCTACGGAGAACTTTGTCGATGAATTCGAACCCGGAGACACGGTCAGGAAACATGCGACGCTGCTATCCGTGGGGGATACGATCCCCAATCAGACGAATATGGTAACCATTGGGGCGGGGGATGCCTATCAGATGTTTGCGGGAGATTCAGGGTTATCTACGGGCAGGATGTTGCCCAGCATGTCTACGACGGGGTATTGCATCAAGAAGTATACGGCTTTTATGCCGCCTGCCAATTCGGCCAGGGGGGATGGGGGCATCGATTACGATCTGAAGCAGCCGCTTTTGCGGAGTTCCGATATCTATTTGCTTGTTGCGGAGGCTAAGATCCGGCTGAATGGCCCGGGCGCCGGGGATGCGGAGATCAATGCGATCCGGGCGAGGGCCGGGTTGATGGGAGTGTCGGGAGCGGGGATGCCGCAGCTGATCCACGAGCGCCGGATGGAGCTGGGTGGAGAGAATATCCGCTGGCAGGATCTGTTGCGCTGGGACAAGGACAAGATCATCAACCTGGATACGATCGTCAGCAAACCGAAAGCTGCGTCGCCGCTGCCGCCGTATAATGGAACGGTGATCATTCCCGGCAGGACGTTTACGCGGCCCAAGGATTATTATATGCCGATACCGCAGGAGATCATTGATGAAAGTAACGGTGTCATTACACAAAATTCGAATTATTGAGAAACGGGATTGGGTTATTCTTGATGCTGCTGGTCAGCGGCGGGGCTTGTTTTTCGCAGGTTGATAAAGCGGCGGCCGATGCTTTTGTGCGGCGGGTAGTCGGCGAGCGGTCATCTTCGTTTGTCGTCGAGTATATCCCGGCAGTTGGCGGCAAGGATGTCTATGAGCTGGAGAGCCGGCGGGGGAAGATCGTATTGCGGGGGAGCAATGGCTTGTCGGTGGGGTCGGCCTTGAATGAATATCTGCGTTCTTATTGTCATAGTTTTATCTCCTGGGATGGGGTGGATATCCGATTGCCGGACGTGTTGCCGGCGGTCGGTTCGCGAGTGCGGCGGGTCACACCGTATCAGTACCGGTATTATCTGAACTATTGCACGTACAATTATTCGATGGCGTGGTGGGATTGGGATCGCTGGCAGCGGGAGATCGACTGGATGACCTTGAACGGCATCAATATGCCGCTGGCCATTACGGGTGAAGAGGCCGTATGGCAGCAGGTCTACCGGAATTTGGGTTTCACGGATACCGAATTGCAGCGGTTCTTTTGCGGACCGGCGTATTTCTCCTGGTTTTGGATGGGCAACCTGGATGGCTGGGGCGGGCCGTTGCCGCAGCATTGGATGGACACGCATTTCGGGTTGCAGAAAAAGATCCTGGCCGCGGAGCGGGCGATGGGGATGAAGCCGGTGCTGGCTGCGTTTACCGGTCATGTCCCGCCGGATTTCGCCCGGCATTTTCCCCGGGCAAGGGTCAAGAAAACTAACTGGGGAGCAGGATTTGACGATGTCTATATCCTCGATCCCGAGGATAGTCTTTTTGAGGTGATCGGAGCGCGATTCATCGAGGCGCAGACGAAGGAATATGGTACGGATCATTTTTACTCTGCCGATACGTTTAATGAGAACCAACCGCCCTCCAATGACTCTACTTATCTGGGGGCGATCAGCAGGAAGGTGTATGCCTCGATGGCGCATGCCGATCCGCGGGCGGTTTGGGTCATGCAGGGGTGGATGTTCCATTATGCCGCTTCCTTTTGGGGGAATACGCAGATCAGGGCGTTGCTGAATGCGGTGCCCGATGATCATATGATCCTGCTGGATCTGTATAGCGAGAGTCATCCGGTGTGGAACCGGACGGAGGCGTATTATGGCAAGCCCTGGATCTGGAATATGCTCAACAATTTTGGCGGCAATACTTTTTTGTGGGGACGCATGGAGGCGGTGGCGACGGGGCCTGCTGCTACATTGCATGCTTCCGATGCGGGGCGGTTTTCGGGGATCGGGTTGACGCCGGAGGGCATCGAGGAGAATCCGGCTTTGTATCAGCTGATGCTGGATAATGTTTGGCGGGATAGCGCTATCTCGCTGGATGGCTGGTTGCCGGCATATGTCGATGCCCGGTATGGGACGGTCAATGCCGATGCTCTCGCTGCATGGAAGATATTGGGGGGTACTGTTTATGCCGGCGGGTTGGGAGAAGGAGGACCGGAGTCGATCATCGTCGCGCGGCCGACGACGGAAGTATGGGGGGACCGGGTGCGGACAAAATTGGATTATCAGCCCCGGGATCTCGTCAAGGCGTGGGGGTTGATGGTGCGGGCGGCGGATTCGTTAGGAGATGGAGACGGGTTCCGGTACGACCTGGTGGATATCACGCGGCAGGTGTTGGCCAACTATGCGACCCCGTTACAACAGCTGTGGGTGCTGGCATATCTGAACCATGACTTTGCCGGCTTTGATAGCTGTACGGCGCGATTCCTGGAGCTGATGGATGATCTGGATGCGTTGCTGGCCACGCGGCGGGAGTTTTTGCTGGGCAAGTGGATCGGGGATGCGCGGCGTTGCGGCGCTACGGCTGCCGAGGCCGATCTGTATGAAAAAAATGCCCGTGATCTGATCACGTTGTGGGGAGATAAGGAAAGCGGGTTGCATGAATATGCCTGCCGGCAATGGTCGGGTTTGATCAAGGACTTTTACAAACCGCGGTGGGAGCAGTATTTTGTGTATTTGCGGCAGAAGATGGAGCGGGGGGATCGGATGGAGGAGACGGTTTTTGACGCCGCTATCAAGGATTGGGAATGGAAATGGGTGAATAGCAGGGGGGGTGGATATCCTGAGGTGGCGGTGGGTGATCCCTTGACGGTGGCCCGGCGGCTTTATGCGAAGTATGCGACATTGGTTTTACAATAGTGTTTTTGTTCTTGTTTTTTCGGCGGCTTTTGGGCAGGGGCCCAACGATCATATCTTTCCGGCGGCGCCCGCCGCCAGGCGGTCCATCGATTTTGACAGCAGGGGATTTTTGGTCAACGGGCAGCGGACTTTTTTGGTCTCCGCGGGGATGGAGTATGCGCGGGTGCCGCGGGCCTTGTGGGCGGACAGGTTGTTGCGGCTGAAGCGAGCCGGTTTCAATTGTGTCGAAGTCTATACTTTTTGGAATTTTCATGAACCCCGGGAAGGGGTTTTTGACTTTACAGGCGACCATGATCTGGGCGCCTTTTTACGTTTGGTGCATTCTATGGGGTTATATGCCATCGTGCGGGTGGGTCCTTATTACTGTGCGGAGTGGGACAATGGCGGGTATCCGTTGTGGCTTAAATTCAAGCCGGGAGTAAGGGTGCGGGAGCCGAATGCGGCCTTTGAATCGGCTGCCGGTGCATTTTTTGACCGGTTGTTACCGATCGTCGCTGCGAACCAGGTCAACCATGGCGGTGCGGTGATCCTGGTGCAGTTGGAGAACGAGCATCCGTTGGGTTGGGGAACGGCGATGCCTAATGCCTATTTTCGTTGGCTGCGGTCCGTGGCGTTGGCACATGGGATCGAGGTGCCGTATTTTTTTAGTGGGTTGCATCATGACAATGACCCGGCAGGTGAGGCCTTGAACCTGGATGATCCGGGGCGGCCGAACCCCTGGATGACTACGGAATTCTGGAGCGTGTGGTACAATGGGTATGGGTCGGGTTCGGCCGAGGCTCGTTTGTATGAGCGGCGTACGTGGAAGATCATTGCGCATGGCGGGAATGGGTACAATTATTATATGGCGCATGGCGGGAGCAATTTTGGGTATACGAATAACGATGAGGATGCGGCGTCGTATGATTATGGCGCGGCGGTGGGGCAGGGCGGGGATCTGCGGCCGATCTATTATAGTTTTAAGCGGGCGGCTTTGTTTGCGCGGAGTTTTGCTTCGGTGCTTGAAAATAGTACGGGGGATATGGTTCGCGGGTTGGTGGTGGGCGATTCGGTGCGGGTGAATGAGCGGCGGGGGCCGGCGGGAGAGATCGTGTTTTTAGATAATACTTCTTCTTCGCGGGCCCGCGTGGTGCTTGGCGGAGACACGGTGTTGTTGTCGCCCGGGGAGATCTTTCCATATGTACGAAGATTTGGGACCTTGAAGGGAAATACGTTGCGGATCCTGGGGGTTTTCTCGCGGACGTTGGTGGTCTATGGAGAGGCGGGGTCAAGTGGGCAGCTGCATTTTTCTTCGGGGGATCTATCGGTGACGGTAGGGGCCACGGTGGGGACGTATCGGGTTGGCGGGTTGCGGGTGTTGGTGATGAGCAGGGAGATGGCGGATCGGACCTGGATCGTCGATGATAAAATTATTTGCGGGCCGGCTTACGTCGGCGCTTTTGCCGCGGGGCGGATGGAGACCGAGGGGGATGGGGAGGCGCTTGTCTTTACGGCGAATGATGTGACAAAATATATTGGGGCTGGGCCGTTTCGGGGAATGGAGCGCTCTGCAGTGGTGGAGGGGTGGCATCGGTATTCGGGAAGTGCGGCTGCGGTACCTGGCTATGATGATGGCCACTGGAAGCGAAGCGAGTGGCCATTGCAGATGGGGGCGGATGGAGATACGACGGCGGATGCGTGGTACCGGGTTCCTTTGACGGTGGATAGAACGGGCGACTATACGTTGCTGGTAGAGGGCGCGGATCGGGCGCGGGCTTTTTTAGATGGCGTGCCGTTGGGCCCGGTGGCGATAAAAGATGGAGTGATCCCGTTGCGGTTGACACGTGGGCGGCATTTGCTGGCGGCCTTTACGGCGCATGATGGGCGGGATAAGTTGCCGGCTTATCTGGGGCCAATAGATTCCGTGGCACGGAAGGGGTTGTATGGACGGGCGTTGTTGGTTCGTGGGGCGCCGGCGGTGACGGTGTTGTCCGGCTGGCGGTTTCGGAAAGATTCTCTGCTGGCATGGAAACCTTATACGATCGGAGAAGATGCCTTTGATAAGAAGCCGGGGCACGGCTGGTTTCAGACGATGTTGCCGGCGTTGCCGGCGGGTGCCCGGCAGGCGGAGCTGCGTTTCGCGAGTGTGGATGAGAATGCGACGGTGTATGTGAACGGGCGGCTGCTGGTGCATCATGACGGATGGAATGCGCCCTTTAATGTACGCATCGACCGAATGGATACGTTCACGCGGCCAGTGGTGCTCACCGTTTTTGTGGAGAATTATTCGAATGAGGGGGGGATTGATCAGCCTGTAAGATTCTCGCCGTGGGTAGAGCCTGTGGAGGTAAGGGGGTGGAAGATGAAAGGTGGGCCTTCGGTGATGGGGGCGGTCGCTGACACCGCTGGACCGTGCTGGTGGCGGGCTTCGTTCACAGTCCCCGCGGACAGTGGGTTTCGGGTGGTGTGGCGGGTCATTCCGACGGGTTTAGGGCATGGGTCGATATGGGTGAATGGACACAATCTGGGGCGGTATCCGGAGAAGATACCGGTAAACGGTTTGTATATTCCCGACTGCTGGTTGCATAGTGGGGGGAATGCCTTGTTGATCTATGACGAAGACGGGCGGGATGCGCGGCAGGTGACCGTGGAGGCGGAGGTGGGCGCTTCGCGGCGCGTTTCCACGTTGATGCGTTCGCCTGAATATGGATTTGTCGATCCGTTTATTGGGACCACAAAGAGCGCTGTCTACACGCGCTGGGGTGATGAAGGAGGCACGTATCCGGGGGCGGTGGCGGTATCGGGTCACGTGCAGCTGACGCCGGAGACGCGGCGGGTGCCTTCCCGCGGGTATGACTATCGCGATACGACGATCTATACTTTTAGCTGTTGGGATCATCATAGTGGGTTTCCCGGCGGGTCTGCGGGAAGGTTATTGGTGATTCCCGTATTGGGTGGGCTGCACGCCCGGCCGTTTTTGCATCGGGATGAGGTGGCGGAGCCAGGGTATTACCGGGTACGATTCGCTGATGATGGTACGGTGGTAGAGGCGGTGGCGGCGCCGATGGCGGGTATCTTCCGTATTTCTTTTGGTGGGGAGAGACATGAAGTTTTTGTTGGGGATACTGCGGGGATGAGGGTAATATTTAGTGTGGCCGCCATCGGAAGCCGGGAGGTGGAAGGCGGGACAATCTATTCGTTTGCGTCGAAGGTCGTCCGGATTGGGATCGGTGCGATGGTCGACTTTGATTCTTTGCGCGTGGCGACGCGGAGGGCATGGGAGGGGGCTTTGAGCGTCGTTGCCGTCGAGGACGATGATGCCCGGAGGAAAGCGGTTTTGTATACCGCGTTGTATCATTCGTTGCTTTTACCATGGGTTGTCGGTAGTGGCGGTGAGTATGGCGGATTTTCGCCCTGGGATAGTTTCCGAAGCTTACATCCGTTGCTGACGTTGTTGTATCCGGAGAAGCAGGCTGGGGTGCTGCGGTCTCTGATGGCGCAGTATCATCGAACAGGGTATCTGCCCACGGAATCCATGACCGGTGATCATAGTATACCGATCCTGGTGGATGCGTGGCTCAAGGGTGTACGGGGCGGAGACCGGAACGAGGTCTATGCGGCGATGTTGAGGAGCCTGGTCCGTGGACCTTTTTTACAGGCCGACCGGAAGGTGTTTTTGGATAGCGGGTATATTCCTTTCAAATTTCCGGAATCGGTGACGAGGACGGTGGAGTATGGATACGATGACTGGGTGTTGGCGCAATATGCACGGATGGTGATGGGGGATACCCTGCTATATCGTCGACTGATGCGCAGCGGTATGGCCTATCGGCGGCTTTTGTATGTCCCTTCTTTGTTGTTGCTGCCGCGGGATGGCGATTCTTTCCGGGAGCGGCCGGGCAATACCGGTTATAAAGAAGGAGACGCGTGGGCGTACACTTATTTTGCGCCGCAGGATATACCGGGGTTGATAGCCAGGATGGGTGGGCCGGCATTCTTTTCTTTGCGGCTGGACTCGGCGTTGCGCGATGGCCGGATCGTTTTTGATAATGAAACGGTAGAGCATGTCCCTTATTTGTTTGCTTATGCCGGGCGTGGCGATCTGACCCAATATTGGGTCCGGAAGATCATGGATGATCGGTATAGCGATCAGCCAGGCGGGTTGCCGGGTAATGATGATCTGGGCGCGCTATCGAGCTGGTATGTCTTCAGTGCGTTGGGATTTTATCCGGTGTGTCCGGGGTGGCCTTATTATACGTTGGGGGTGCCGGTATTTCGGCGCGTGGTGGTGCATTTGGCGGGTGGAGATCGGCTCGTCATTACGGGTGGTGAGGGGAGGTATGTGCGATCGGTTAGTCTTAATGGGCGGGAGTTGGGGATGGAAGTGCCGCATAGGCTGATGGCTCAGGGGGGACTCCTTTCATTCGGGATGAGCGATATGCCACCACCGCGGCGGGTGAGTAAGCAGCGTTTTTTATTGATGGCGGTAAGTGTTTCGCGGCAGCAGTTGGTGTCGGGTGAATGGGGTTGGGTTCGATATACGATAAAGAATACTGGTGATACCGGAGTGATGCATGTGGGTGTGGTAATGGGCGGGAAGGAAGTGGGTTTTAAAAATGAGCTGGTGGCAGCGGGGACGGTGATGAGGGATTCGGTGGCGTTTCGGGTGTATCCCCTGGGGAAGGTGGAATTAATGGTTGGGGATGAGTTAGCCGGGGTAGAGGTGATAAAGCCGGAGCGGGCGTTGCCAATCGAGCCTTTGACGGAAGAACTGCGGGTGCGGGCTGTGGTTCGGCGGGGGGATTCGACGGCGGTAGGATATACTTTAAAGAATACCGGATGGGAGAAGCTGGTTTATCGGTTGCCTTTGCTGGTAGACACCGCGGTGGTTGGTTTTGACAGTGTGTCTTTGGAGCCGGGGGAGGTGCGGGAGCGGTCGTGGGTTTGGAAGGCTTCGGTTTCGGGGTGGCATGAATGGAAGGTTGGGGGGCTTGCGCGGCGGTGCCGCGTATATGAGGCGCCGGATGAGGCGGTCGTGTTGGATGGAGGAACGGTTGTCGGTGATACGGTGATGAGGGACGAGTCGGGTTGGGGTAATACGATCCATGTTGTAGGTGGGCCTGACCCGTATTTGTGGGTTGGGAGGAGTCGTTCGCTGGATGATCTCGGGGAACGGTTGACGATGTGCGTATGGGTATATCCCGACACCGTTAAGCAGGGGCTGGTAGATATTTTCACGAATGGCGATACGCATGTCCTGCAGATCGGGGATGGAAAGACACTAACCTTTTTTGCCGGTGGCTGGGGGCGCGGCGATTGTACGGTCGATCTGCCGGCGGATTGGTTACGACATTGGCATCTGCTTACGGGAGTATGCGATCTTACGGGATTGAAGGTATACATCGATGGGCAACTGCGGGGAACCACTCCATTAGAAAAAGGTGTACATTTATTCGGAGGCGGTAACACCTGGATGGTGGGACGCAATGAGGAGTTTCCCGGCGAGCGTATTTTTACCGGGCGTGTGGCCCGGCCGAGGATCTATCAGAGTGCCTTATCTGCCGATATCATTTATCATCTTTTTATCAAGGAAAGAGAGCAGCCATGAAAATCATTTTTTTCTTTAGTAGCCTGGTCCTCGGTGTGACCGGGCTTTTTGCACAGCTTCCTGTGGCGCCGGGGCGGGATTCCCGCACCGATAACCGGTTGTGGTACACGAAGCCGGCGGCGGTATGGACGGAGGCGTTGCCGGTGGGGAATGGGCGTTTGGGAGCCATGGTCTTTGGCGGGATCACCGACGAGCGGATCGCGTTGAATGAGGCGACGTTGTGGTCGGGCGGTCCTGTGGCGGCGAGCATTAATCCCGGAGCGAGTCAATACCTGGCGCCGTTGCGGAAGGCGTTGTTTGCGGAGGATTATGAGGAGGCGGGACGGTTAGCGCGGAAGATGCAGGGCGTGTGGTCGGAGAGTTATTTGCCGTTGGGGGATCTGCGGATACATCAAGATGGAATTGCGGGTGAGGGCTATCGCCGGGAGCTGAATATCCGGGATGGGGTGACGCGTACCGAATATGTCGTTGATGGCCAGCGTTATATCCGGGAGGTATTTGCATCGGCGCCTGACCAGGTAATGGTGGTGCGGTGGAGGTCGGACGGGCCGACCTTGCGGTTGAAAATCGATGCGGTGAGTCAGCTTCGTTGTTTGCGGCGGGCGTTGCGAAATGGGGTATGGTCGATGGGCGGGAAGGCGCCGGCGCATGTGGAGCCAAGCTATGTAGATAGTGATAACCCGGTGGTTTATGCGGATGGGGATAGTTGCCGGGGAATGCGATGGGCTATGCTGATGAAGGTGGTGAGCAAAGGCGGCGTGGTGAAGACGGATAGTAATGGGATTAGAGTGGATGGGGCTTCGGAGGTCGTGTTGTATGTTTCGATGGCGACGGGTTTCCGGGGGGCATTGGTTTGTCCGGATGGCAGGGCCCAGGAGCGGGCGGAAATGTATTTACGGCGGGTGTTGGCTAAGCCGTTTGCGCGGGTGTGGGCGGATCATGTAGCCGACGTGCATAAATATATGGACCGGGTTGACCTGCAATTAGGTCATTCTGCTACCGACACGCTGGCGACGGAT
>Ga0210396_10006018_pt1 | contig 11670 bp, 13 predicted proteins | sample IncBWH17OmetaG_FD_155466 | JGI IMG/M metagenome (GOLD analysis project Ga0210396, IMG submission 155466) | Forest soil microbial communities from Barre Woods Harvard Forest LTER site, Petersham, Massachusetts, United States - Inc-BW-H-17-O ...
GAGGGTTTGATTTTTGCTTTCGAGGCAACGCGAAGCGGTGCATAAAAAGCAAATGCCCTTCCTGAGAGGTCCCCGGCGGCTAGCCGTCCGCGCTGTCAAGGGCGCGTGGGGTTCGCGTTCATCGGAGCGCAGCGGAGACCCTTGACAGAAGAAGCGGGCGGTCTAGGCGCAGTCTTTTCGCAGGAAGGGCAGAGGGGGGAAAAGACAGCTCGGTTGGGAACTTACAGAAGACAGTTGCGGTTTTGCGAATCGGTGAAGACGGGTGCGGAGGAAGCGCTACACGAGAAAGTCTTGTTTCAAGAGCGGAGGAGCGCAAGAGGCGCAAAGAGGAAACCGTTTCAATTCTTCTTCGGAGAATGGTTCGTTCAAGCATTTGATGTCAACGGCCTTTGGCGCGCATTGCACAAACGGTTCAAACGCTTCGCGCAACATAGCCGCGTACTTCTTCCGGTCGTAGCCGAACCATCCTTCGCACAGAGCAAAAGCCCGAACGCGATCGTTCGGTACGGACGACTCGCTGTCCGTGATGACATACTCGATGTTTAAGGACAGGAGCTTGCGGCAAAGGTCGCAACCGTGGTCGCTCCAAAGCCGAAAAAAAGGCAAGAAATTATGGCAGTGTGCTGGGACTTACCGGCGTCACGCAATTTCTAAATTCCAGCGGATCATTTGTGAGCGGAAGCCATAGGGTGGATTCGCAGTCCCAGTCATTAACGTCTCGCGTCTCCACCGCTCCGCGCTGCGTCACGTGAATCGCGTCATAACCAGTACGCCCAATCGTCTCGAAATCCGGGCAGGGTTTAATTTCATTCTTGGGGATAGCGGGGTTTGGGCTGCGATTATCAGGAAATGTTTTGACGAGCGTTTCCCAATCTTGCAATGAGTCTATCTCGATGATGTTCAGCCCTTCCTTCGCCTCGTGCATGCAGAGGCGCTCCATCCAGCGTCGTTTCTCCCGCTCATCGGCGACTGCATCACGCATATGAGAAAGCCACTCGCTCCACGCGGGACAAATCAACGAGGATGTCCACATTCCCGCATTGCCTCCCAGTACGCAGTCGCCGGGCTTGGGCGCCGGACAATAAGGATTGTTGCTGAGATTAAAACGCCGGTGATCGACCGGGGTTTCTCTCTTCTGCATCCCGGATCGGCGTGATCACTCTGTTTATCTATTGGGTAATAGAGCAGCACAGTATCCAGAATTCATGTGAGAATCAATCGAGTCTTGTTGTTCTTGCTTCTCGCCCCTGAATGACGAGCATTAAAAATGCCAATTGTTGAATTTAGAGTCTGGACGCTCCATTGACGAAAGGCTTGATCTGGTGTTTTGGAGGCCATAGTGAATAGAAAACTAAAGTGCCCAGTTTGTGGCAAGGCCCTTACACAGACTGAGTTTGACCGAGCGTTGGGGTTATGGAAGGGCAAGCAAGAACACATACAGCATCTTGAAGAAGAACGGAAGAAATTGAAACAGCAGGGGATCGCCTTGAAGCGCTCTTCTGAGAGGCAAGAGAGAGAGTTCCGCAAGCGTGAAGCCGCAATCGAGAAAAAGGCAAGACGCTTGATGGCCGAAGAGAGGAAAAAGGCCGCTCTTGAGCTTCGAGAGCAGAGAGCTAGGTGGGAAAAAAGGTTTGACGAGCGAGTTAAGTCGGAGGTCAAACAAGGCGTCAAAGCTGGAGTCGAGGAACAGAGAAAGCAATACAAGAAACAAGAAGCCGAATTGCGAAAGAGCAAAAGCAAGATGGATCAGCTCGAAAGAAGCTTGCAGCTATCGGCCAATAAATATGAAACAGCCAGTAACGAGATCCAAAGACTAAAAGAGCAGATGAAAAAGGGCATTACACCTCAGATCGAGGGACTTCTGGAGGAAGGTAAGTTACTGAAGAAGCTGACCGAACTGTTTCCGAACGACAAGTTCGAACATCCGGGGAAGGGCGGAGACATAATCCAAACCGTGAGAGACCGAAACAACGAAGCGGGAAAAATCGTGTACGAGTGCAAGCGAGTCAAGCATTTTGACAAAAAGCACGTAGAGCAGGCTCGGGAAGCCCGCAGGATCCGCAAAGCGGACTACGCAGTCCTTGTCACCAATGTCTTTCCCGCAAAACAACAATTTTACTTTGTGGAGAAAACCGTTTTCGTGATCAGCCCTCTGAGTCTAGAGCCAGTAACCTACACGCTTCGAGAAAGCCTTGTTAGGATGGCTTTGCTGAAGATCACGAATAAAGCTAAGGAAGATGCTGTGCAACGAGTCTATGACTACCTATCGAGCAGTGAGTATCACACGAAGATAAATGATATTGCTGGCCAGCTTTTTGAGCTTGGCAAGGACCTCAATTCTGAGATTTCGAGTCACAAGCGGATTTGGTTGAAGAGGTACACGGCATATCGAGGATTGTTTACCGATGTGGGAATGATCGACCACCGTCTCCAGGGGCTCGCAAATCCTCGATTAGAGCAAAAAGCGAAACTTCTCCCTGCTCCCAAGAAAGAGTTCATCCAGATTCGGGGCCTTGGGCCATAGGAAAGCCTTCCACGAATTCATCCAAGGTGTGTCTGCGCTTGAGGTAATCGAGTAGGTTCTTGGAAGAGCACCCTTGTCCCCGCCCCTGCGCATTCTTACGGCAGTGGCTAGTGATTCGTGGCGAGATCGGAAAGAGCAACAGCAAATCTACTTCACGCGAATTCGCGCCAAGGGCGAAGGCAAGGGCAAAACCAACTTCAAAACCAACGTCGTGTTTCGAGCATGGCGATTATGGCGGATGGTGTGAGAGGCGTTAAGTCCTACTGGGCCTCTAGCGGCCAGCGGAAATGTCTCAGAAAGGGCGGCGTTCCCTTCGCTGTGAAACGGACTGTGTGCGGCCCCTGCTTCCACAGGGTGCCGGCTAGTGGTTTCTTTTCGAAAGACCAAATACCCAATTCATCTGGACCAGCGGTCAGCAACTCCACAAACGGCACCTTGCTAACGTCCATCAATTCGACTCTTACGGGCAAGGGCAGGTTTAGTCTCGCAATCTCCGTGGCGCTGAAGGCTTTCAGTGTTCCAATTAGGTCGGACATCGTACTTTCCCTCCTTTGCCAATACTCGTTAGATGCGGACCGATGCGTTGTGGATTCGGGGAGACCGGGGGACAGGCCGGGGAATGCGCTTGGCGCCACAGGCGGGGCTGAAACAGTTGAAGCAATGCTGGCGCTACCTTCCCCAGGTACGCCGCCATCGCTCGACTTGTTGATCGACACCGCAATGCTTGATGCGCCAGCGGCAGAGCGCTTCACTGATTCGGTAGTGCTCGGCAATCTCTGCAATCGAGTGATTTGCTCTCGTCATTGCGACCGCCCCGTGTCTCGGAATCAGTAAAGCGCCCCCAAGCCAAGTGGCCTCCTCTTCCATTTCACTGTCCCAAAACCGCTCACCTTTGGCATTTGCGACCGGAGTGGGCTCGTGCTCGAGGAGAGTGTGGGAAAGTTCATGGGCAAGATTGCTTGCCTGCCGGTGAGGGTGATGGTTCTCATTATGGATGATGAGCCGCCTGTAGCCGCGAAATAGAGTGACCGCAGAGAAGGAGTCAGTATCGACGCGCGAGAAGTAATGAGTGAACGTGGTTCGCGGAGCAAATCGGGCGGCCTCGGCCATCGTGAAAACGGGAATGGACAAATGTTCGGCGAGTTTGCGAGGATCCAGACGCTGAGTGCAATCGAGTCCCAACTCCGTGCGGGTTTCCACGGCGATCTGCTCGGCCTCGGACTTGAATCCTCGCCTCACTTCATTTCAGCTCTTTGGACAGCTTAAAGGCGGCATTCACTAATTCTTGGAGGGCTGTCATCGCTTTGGGATTCATCTTTTTCTTTCCCCGGAGAAGAGAAGAGATTACGGCCATAGGATCTTCGTTTGGTGCGGGCGGGTGCGGTTGGTCTATATAGAAACGTTCGGCGGGAATATGCAGCCAAGTTGTTAGAGCCGAAAATGTATTTAGGTCAGGCGATTTTCCTTGCTGCATGCGGGTTAAGGTTGACGGGCTCACGCTAGCGGCCTTTGCAAGTTGGCGCCAAGAGAGTTGCCTAGCTTTTCTTTCGGAATCAAGTGCAGCAATCAGGGCGTCGACATGAATCAGTTTTTGGGGCATGGTCCTCCTGTGATGCTAGAGTCGAACGGTGTTGACGTAAAGCAACATACCGTGCTAGTCTAAGAATACCGTTCGAGCCCTGCAACAGTCGAGCGGAAAGTTCGCTGCAGGACGTGAACATCACGCCGCCAGTGACGCAAAATGGCGACCCCGCACCAAAGCGGAGAAGCATTGTGGACTGTATAGTGAGGAAACAACCATGGGACCCAAACTGTTAAGGTTCCGCGTAACCAATTTTCGTTCCGTTGACGACAGCGGCTGGATAGAAGTCGACAATGTCGCCGCTCTCATCGGGACGAATGAATCAGGGAAGACGAACATTCTCCTGCCCCTGTGGAAATTGAACCCGGCGAAAGAGGGGGCAATTCACCCGACTTCCGACTACCCGCGAAAGAACTACAACACGTTTCGGCACGCGGCGGTCAAGCCCACTTTTATCGAAGCAATTTTCGATGTGGGGAAGGAACTTGCGAGAAAACTCGCTGATGTGACGGGAATGCCTGCCGACCAGATGCGAGAGGTGAGTGTATTACGTCGATTCGAGGGTGACCCGATTGTGGATTTCCCAAATGCGATGCCTGCTCGTGCGATCGGCAAAGACCGGTTCACGCAAATGCTTTCCGGAGCCGAGATGGATTTAACTGTGATGACGGCGCTGAAAAGCGAAGAAGACTTGAAGAACTTGGCCATAACTGCAATCGCGTCGGCAAAGACGAAGGTCACAGGGTACGTTCAGGTTGGTGCCGTCCAGATCGATGAGTTACTGTCGGGACTGGCGACTGTGAAAACGGATAACGCACCAAAAACTAGCACGATCGTTCCTCGGTACCAACGGCTATCGCAGGAGCTGCAGTCAATGAAGGAGGAAATCTCCTACGAACATCCCCGTGACGTCGATGAGGCAGTAAATCTCGTGCTCGAAAGTCTCCCGAAGTTTGTCTACTACTCGAACTATGGCAACTTGGATTCGGAGATTTATTTGCCGCATGTCATTCAGAACATGGCTCGAAAGGATCTGGGAGCCAAAGAACAGGCGAAGGCGCGCACGCTGAAGGTTTTATTTGAATTTGTCAAACTCCAGCCAAAAGAAATTTTGGAACTTGGGCGGGATTTCAAGGATTCCCAGAACCGAGAACCAACCGACGAAGAGATAGCGGCGATTGCCGAAAAGAAGAAGCAGCGCAGCATCCTGCTTCAGAGCGCATCTACGCTTTTGACCTCCCAGTTTCGGTCATGGTGGAAGCAAGGCGAATATCGTTTCCGTTTTGAAGCGGATGGGAATCATTTCCGCATTTGGGTGTCCGATGACAGGAGACCGGAGGAAATCGAACTTGAGGGTCGCAGTACCGGTCTTCAGTGGTTCCTAAGTTTCTACCTGGTGTTTCTGGTAGAAAGCGCTGACGCCCATGAGGGCGCGATTCTGCTGTTGGATGAGCCTGGCGTCTCCTTGCATCCACTTGCTCAGCGTGATCTGTCTGCGTTTTTCGACAGTCTGGCCGAGACGAACCAGCTCATCTATACCAGCCATTCCCCTTTCCTTGTGGATGCCGACCGGCTTGACCGCGCGCGAAAGGTATACGTCGGTGAAAATGGAACGAGCAAGGTAACGGCGGACCTTCGTGCCGCTGACGGAGACATCACACAGCGGGGAGCAGGATATGCAGTGCATGCAGCGTTGGGATTGACCGTGGCAGAAAGTATGCTGCTCGGCTGCCAGCCTGTCATTGTCGAGGGCTCGTCCGACCAGCACTATCTCACCGGTGTCAAGACACTGCTGATCGCCTCCGGGCGTCTCAAGCCGGGCCGGGAATTGGTCTTTCCTCCCGCAAATGGCACGAAAGGTGTCAAAGCCGTGGCGAGCATCGTGGGTGGCCGTAACGAGGAACTTCCTATTGCGTTGTTCGATAGCGATGTGCAGGGCAAGAATACGGCGCAATCTCTGCGAGACGGTTTGTACGCCGGTGAGCCGAACCTGATTTTGGAACTCGAATCATTTTCTGGTATGGCTGGATCGGAAATAGAGGACTTGATACCGCCTGAAATTATCGCGCGCGAGCTTGATCGGTGGCTACGGAATTCTGACGTCCCGTTCGCGGATGAAATGAAAATGGGTGCTCCAATTGTTCCGCAGATCGAGGCATGGGCGATACGCCACAAGATCGCGCTTTCTAAGCCCGGCTGGAAGGTGGAGCTCGCGAAGAGAGTAAAGCAGCGAATATTGTCCGAGGGGCCGGAGGGACAATCATCGGAGACTCTTTCGTGTTGGGAAAGACTCTTTACGGCATTTCAGACAGCGCGGAAGGGTGTCGCTGCGAAAGTCAGCGCTTAGGAGGGTGTATGCCGAAAACCAAAGTAGAGTTCGACGCACACAAGACTGTGAAGAAACCGACTGAAGTTGCTTTCACGACTCGAGACGAGAAAAACGTTGATTTTGTGGCGAAAAAACCGACCCGTGAAGAAATCCACGTCAGCTTCCGACGCGAGGTTCCAGCAAAATCAAGGTAGTCCTGGTTGCGCTCTCCAGGGGAAGACTGCGAACGATATCCGAACGACGCGAAAGCGGTCTTAAAGCAGAAACCCGCTACTCTTCCGGTTTCCGGATCATGATTGGGCCTACCACCGGGCTGGCGACAGCGTTGCTTACAGCACTCGAGCGAACGATAAACGTCCCGGACGCCGAAGGAACCGTAAGATTCACCACTTGCACCGATTCCCCTCGCGCCTGTTTTTCCCGATAGACTTTGTTGTCCACAAGTTGCTTTGAAAGCTCGCAGAGGCTTTTCCAGGTATTCTCCAAGGCGGAGCAGAGTGCGGAGAAATCACTGATCAATTGTTTGTGCACATCCACGAAGTCTTCTGCGCGCGCATGATACAGAACATCGGTCCATTTGGGGTACTGGTCGAGTTTTTCCGGCCTGGGGACGAGGAGTCGACCAGAGGGGTCTGCGTGAACGGCGAGGAACTGCGTATGGATCAAATTTCGATAGCCATCGACCCGATCGATCAGCTGCGTGATTGAACGCGTATCGACTTTGACTTTTTTCTTTAAGCATCCATGGAATATGTTCTCGAATCGCTCGACTACCTTGAGCGCCAGCTCGGCGACACGTTGCAGCTGTGCGTATAGATCATCTGGAAACTCTAAGTTGAAAAAAGCTTCCTTTCCCAGGATCCTTGCATATGCCTTTCCCAGAGTGACATACAGCGAATAATGTTGCATCGCGAGGAATTCGAAGTCCTCATCGATTCCACGTCTTGGATGAATCGAGCCGGTGCTCCGCAGCGGAACAATGTGAATCTGCCAGAATGTCTCGTAGTGCGGAAAGAAATCCCGAAGGAGCGGCCATGTAGTCTTTTCGATCCCATCGCCATTCTCAAGGAGATTCGGGAGAGCCATGGACCCATTTTATCACCCGTAGGCCCCCGCCGGTTTTGCCTCCTGAGGTTCGGGCGGCCGAAAAATCGACCGCCTTTCCCTACTTACAACTTTTCAGTTCGTGACGAATCTTGCGGTACGCGTCGCAAAGTACGCTAACCACAAAAGTAACCAAGTGGGCGCCGAGCATTGTCCCAAGGACGATATGCGGGGCGACTACTTCAATTTGGTTGAACATAGAAGTCACCTCCGCATAGGGCGGCGTAGTCGGAATCTTGGGTCTATTTGTCTAACGCATTGATTCATATATGGTTATAGTTCGCTAATTAGTTTTGGTCGAGCCGCAAGTCAAGAAAGCCGCCCCCTCCTCAAATGTTGATTGGTAGTAAGAACGGCTTCGGCGACCGAGAAGCCGGCCGACGACATAGACAGTGAGATGGTTCGGATACTCCAGAGTTGTGGAGAGGATTGAGGTCAGACTGTGCTAGTTACCTCTCTCAGCAGTTCGCTCACAATTTCGAAAAGGATGCGTGTGAGTTGGCGAAAAAGCCGCTTCGTCGGGGCATACCTTATTAGAAACAGGAGCGGGCGTGTGTGCCCGAATGAATCAAGAATGGCGGCTGTCTTACTGTACTTTGACCCTCGTTAGGCCTAAAACTCTGAGATGCTCGCGCATTGGCCCCCTGCACCGCTGTGCTGCGAGTTGGCGGCGATGCATAATATTCAGTTGACGTTCGTTATTCACGATTTTGGCAAAAAAGAAGGATCCCGCCGCCGTTGCTCTTGGACGGAAGGGTGGGAGGAAGATCGCCAAACGCGGCGCTGAGCACTTTCGACAGCTTCAAGCAAAGCGTAAGAATCGCAAGGGTGGTCGTCCTCCCAAGTCCAAGGAATCCCGCTAAAAACCACAATACAAAACAACGAGCGCTCGTTGTACAATCCAGGCTCGTTGGGCTCCAGAACGTGAAGACTCCAGGTTCAGTAGAGTTACTCAGGACAGTTGGTCTAGCAATTTGCCGGGCTTAACTTTTAGCGCGTGGGCCAGAGCGACGATATTCAGAAGCGCGATGTTGCGCTCGCCCCTCTCCACGGCGCCTACGTAATTGCGGTGGAGGTTTGCCAACTCCGCTAGCTTTTCCTGTTATGGAGCGGGTTCGGGTGAAGATCGAAAAGCAGGCCCTCGGCAGAGAGAATTCTCCCTCGGCAATTTTCCCGTTGATCCAATTTGAAGCCCGGAAGCTGCGGCGGGAGATTGAGGAGCGGTTTATTGAGACCGGAAAGCTTGGGCTGCCGACAACATTTTAAACTACGAGCACCCGATAAAACCGATTCTTGCTCCCAATGCTCTCCAAAATATCGAAAACTAGATCTCCGAATTCCTTGGCAGACTTGAAAAGAGCCAGACTCTGTTCACGGTCAGAGAAGCGATCAAGCAGCTTCTTTTTTGATTCATCCGTGCTGCGGAGAAATGTTTCGTATGACTTGAGGAGCTCGGCAATCTTTGCGTGCGAGGAGGCGCAATGCCCTTGCTTCAATATCCACTCCAAGCGCTCCGTTGGTGCCAAGTGCACCATGGCCGCCGCATCCTCCCGATTGACGGTGTTCTTCGCAGAGTAAACCGCTAGCAGGTAGAGCAGGCTCGAATAGCAGGTGAGCAAACGGCTGTGTTTCAACTTGTAATTTTTTAGTTTCCGTTTGGCTTTTTCCTCCGGCGGGTCGGTGAAGCTGCGTGCTTCATAGTTCACGCAAAAGGTTCGCCTGAGACGCAAAATATCGTTCGCGAGGTAACCAGGAACGAACTCGTGCTCCCGGTCGGCGTAGTCTCGCCAGTAAGCAGTTATCGTCTGCTCGATCACATGTTCATAGGCCTTTTGCCCTAAGAGGCAGCGGCTTTCTAAAAGCAGAAGCAGACGAGCAGTAAAGGTATTCTTCGCGTCGTCCTCCGATGTGCCAAGACTCTTAACGAGTTGGCTCACCGAATAGTGCTGCAGGTACTCACCCTGACCGGAGAATTCTGGGATATGGAGTGTTCGAGTCGCCTTTATTAGGTCGGCTTTGACCAACGTCTCGTCGAGATTCTGCAAGAGAGGGCCGTTCTGATCCTCACGGGCAGCAATGAAGACATCCAGATCGCTATTTTCCCCCGCTTCTCCACGCCCGAAAGAGCCTGTCATGTACACACAAGCCCTATCCCCGACGAGCTTCTCCGCGTCCTGAAGTTCGGCCCTTAATTCCTGGATGCGCTTGTCTGTTTGGGATCTTCGGCGATCAAGTAGTTCGCCCACGGGATCCTTCCCATTCAAAGACGTTTGCGAAGATTTCGGCCTGTTCCGCAGCATCATCGAGGGCGTGATGCGTGTGTTTATGATTGGATCGTAAGAAAGGAAACAGATTTGGACGGCTCGCTTCGGAGACGGGCATGTGGCCCTTTACGGCGATGGCTGTTTTGATGTCAAAGCATCTCGAGTGACGAAAGGGCGAGCCGTCCTTCGCAAATCGGACAAAGTACCAATAGAGCCAGGACCAGTCAAAACTCACCGGATAGGCGACCAGCACCGGGCGACCTCGCCCGGCGACTTTGGTTACCCACGCCGCCGCCTTGCTCATTGCATCTTCGGGCAAGCGACCTTCGGAACAGAGTCTCTGTCTATCAAGTCCATTGACTCGCAGCGCCTCAGGCTCAAATTGCTGGGAAATCGGGCGCAACTCACGAATAGTCTTGTGGTCGGACGAATTTCTCACCATCAAATGAACCCGCGAACACCAGGGCAAAGGAAAGAATGGAAAACGGTCCGGGTATGGGCCCATCGGTTTCCACGTCAGCCGAGAAGTAAACATCGGCTCCTTCTTTGAATTGATAGTTGACATTCATTGAATCGAAATGAATTCGCTCTGCTCTTATTCCGGTTCCCATAGAAGAATATCCTATCAGCAAGACCTCTGAGGGCATAATTGCCGTTCCTCCTGTGCTTATCTGCGAATGGGGAGGCCTCACGGCCCCATCCGATTATCCCTGTGTGGCTACGTTAGAGGCAGTGGCGAGTGGCCCGAGAGAAAAGCAGCGCCTGCACGGAAAAATCTCAGCGCATATTTGTCCCACAGCTGAGCTGGATTCGGGAGTTCGCTGAGAGTATTAAAGACTATTCTTGCCCGGAAGGAGCGCTGCCGCTGAAGGGGTTACGGCGAACCAATCGGCGTGGCCAGAATTCACCTGGTGAAGCACCCATTGCGGGAAATTTGACATCTGCGCTCTTCGGAGTTCACTCCTACGTTCCACCTTCAGGTCAAGTGACACGGAATCAACCTTTATTCGAGGGAACAGAGATGATGTAGTGCGCAGGAAACTGGGCTTTTCAAACACGTGAGTCACGCTTCTTTGGTCTGTTCCTTCTTTGACCAATGCCTCTGCTAACTCTCGGAAGAGGACCAAAAGATTGGTGACAATCTCGCCTCCATCAGTGTAAATGCGTAGTTCATTTAGAGGCCACGTCGGGATCGTGATTTTGTAGATGCCGCTGGCGTCCAGTGCGGGATATTCGTCTTGTGCCCAACTGAGCGATGGTTGAAATCGGATATTTGAATATTCCGGCCAAAAGACTTCCCAGGCGAAGCCCATGCAATACAAATCTCCAGTGCTGTCGTCGTCTACCGCGCGGATGACGCCCTTCAGAGGCATGCGCAGAACCTTCAGGGTGGCCCAGCCCGTATTTGGCACTTGCACCGAAGGCGGAAGATCAGTCTCGCGCAGCTCGTAGACAAGGATCCCGTGCGCAAGCGCGAAATCTCTTGCTCCTTTTTGATATCCACTTCTGCTAATGAAGATGCCTTTGGGCTGTCCGGGAAGGTCGTCCAGCACTGCTTTAAACTTCAACAGCTCACCTTGGTCGACTGGTTCCTTCCAGTCCTTGGCCTGGACGATGGTCTCGTATTCCAAATGATCCAGTGCAAACTTCCAATAGACATCAATTTGATGGGAAGTGCCGTGCTTGCCTTTAAGAATTACATTACGCTCAACGACGACGTTGCGGGCACCGCGTTGGTTCACGATCGCTTGAAAAACTATTTGGACGAGGAGTTCGTAGGATTTGCCTGTTTTGTCGATCATCCGACTATCCCCCAGCAGGTGTTAACGGAGTGGACCGATATTTTACCATTTGCCTTTGGGAAGAA
>Ga0210396_10006019_pt1 | contig 11669 bp, 12 predicted proteins | sample IncBWH17OmetaG_FD_155466 | JGI IMG/M metagenome (GOLD analysis project Ga0210396, IMG submission 155466) | Forest soil microbial communities from Barre Woods Harvard Forest LTER site, Petersham, Massachusetts, United States - Inc-BW-H-17-O ...
CTTTCCCTGAGGGTCGGCCCCCAGAGAATCGTTAATTCCCGGATAGTAGGGTTGGGTAGACAGGAATTGGGCTCCTCCCTGCGCGTTTCTTGAGAGATCTCCGGCGGCGAAATCAAACAATTGCGCAGAATTGAGAGCGAGCTCGAAGTTCACGATGCCGCTGAGTTGCGCGGTCGTCGGAGCCTGTCCCTGGGCATGGGTCAGAGTTGCGTCAATTGCCTGTTGCGTCAAGTCGGCGTTCAGGTTGGCGGGGAAGGTTTGCGCATTGTTCAGAGGGAGCGTTAGCGATTCCCGTCCATCAAACATGACGGCACTCAGGAAACCTAGATTTGTCGTTGGCAACGGCCGGCGATAAACGGAAACGGTCTGAACCCCCTGGGAATCGGTGGTGAGAGCGCAACCATACGGATCCTGCACAGCCGTGATCGTGTATTGCGGTGCGGATGCGTCGGTGCTGTTCGGCGGAACGGTCAGTCCGATGCGAATCAGTCCGTTGTTCAGCACCAGACTGTTATTTATGGGACCGGTGGGACAAGTCGAACCATCGATCTGCGCAAACAGCGGGTCTTTTCCGCGGCTTGTGAAGTATCGAAATTGGGCGTCCACGGCACTCAATCCGAATGCGTTGTCGGGTTGGTGGCAAGTTCCGCAGGTTCTACCGTTCGTGCCGAGACTCTGAAAGAACGGGCCACTCAGATCGACGCTCCCGGTATTGCTGTATGTCCCGGAAAAACCGGTGAAGTCGAGAAATGGAAACAGATTGCGGAGGTAAGCGTCAGCGATGGCAGAACCCGTGGCAATGGTTACAAGGGTGACAATGCAGAGGACCATTCGCCTCCGGATACTGCCCTGAGCAAAATTACGGAGTTGCTGCCTTAACTTGTGAACAAAGGATATGGTGCGCGGCTTGTCAGACATATGTTGCTCCTTGATCGTCGATTCGCTAATGACCAGCAAACCCTCTTTTTCTGTGATCTTTATTTATTGCGTTCGGCTAACCGATCGCCGGAAACGCGGTCCATCCTGCCGCAAACGGCTGTCTAAACTCAATAGTGGGCATCTCTCGGACATATTAATTTTTATCTCCCGGGCAACCGGCTGAAAACAATGGGCATGCCGTGACAGCAGAAAAGCGGGGTAGAATGTTTTGCTGACCGTCAGGTGACCTTTTGTGTCGTTGGAACCAGCCAAAATCCAAGAGGTGCTCAAATTTGGGGAGGACTTCGAGATCGATTGGGCGGCTGGGCAGCTGCGCCGCTCGGGTCGAAATCTCAAAGTCGAGCGTGTCCCCATGGAAGTTCTACTGTTCCTCGTGCAGCAGCGCGGACAATTGGTGACCCGTGAGCAGTTGGTAGAAAAGGTTTGGGGAAAAGACGCCTACTTCGACACGGACAACAGCATCAACGGAGCGATCTGGAAGATCCGCCAAATTCTGAAAGACGACCCCGAGCAGCCTCGTTTCATTCAAACAATTACAGGTAAGGGATATCGCTTCATTGCGCCGGTCAGCTGTCCCGATACTGCGCCGGAGGCGGTGGCCGAGGCGCCCCGACCTTCCGTCCGCGAGGACGCTGCTACCCGGTTTCCACGATGGGGCTCGCTCGGGATATCGATGCTTGCGATCGTGATCGTGGTGATTGCGGGTTGGGGTGTTTACGTCCGATGGTTCGACTTCCAAGTCCGGCCCCTCGGGTCTGGTGGACGAATCATGCTGGCAGTTCTGCCCTTCGAAAACCTTACGGGAGATGCTGGGCAGGAATATTTCAGCGATGGGCTGACAGAGGAGATGATCAGCCAGCTCGGAGACCTCGATCCCCGCCATCTGAGGGTAATTGCCCGAACTTCGGTGATGCACTACAAGCACTCGCAAGAATCAATTCCCCAGATCGGGAAGGATTTGGGGGTGCAGTATGTGATCGAGGGCAGCGTGCGGCGCGATTCGGAGCGCGTGCGAATCACAGCGCAGCTGATCCAGGTAAGCGACCAGAGCCATCTGTGGGCGCGCGAATACGATCGTGAACTGAGCCATCTGCTGGAATTGCAGTCGGAGATCGCGCGCGAGGTCGCCAACGAAATTGAGTTCAGTCTGAGCGGGCGTCGCCCGATCAAGGCGCGGGAGGCCGCTGCGCCGGTGCCGGATCCAAAGTCCTATGAAGCGTATGACCTTTATCTGAAGGGCCGGTATTTCTGGAACAAGCGGACGGAGGGAGGATTTCGACAGGCCGCCGATTACTTTCAGCAGGCGATCGATAAGGATCCGAATTACGGCCGCGCCTACGCCGGGCTGGCGGACACTTTCACGTTGATGAGCACATGGTTCGTGGGTTCGCAAAACGAGCTGATGCCGAAGGCGCGGACTGCGGCCTTGCGGGCGCTGGAATTGGATGAGAGTCTCGCCGAGGCGCACGCCTCCCTCGCCCTGATTAGAGAGAACTACGATTACGACTGGCCGGGATCGGAAAAGGAATTCCGGCGGGCGATTCAACTCGATCCGCAATATGCCACTGCGCACCAGTGGTATGCGGAGCTTCTTTCCTGGCAAGGCCGATTCGAGGAAGCGTTTGCCGAGAGCGAGCGAGCACGGCAACTGGATCCGTTATCACTGATCATTGCCAGCGATTACGGGTGGATCCTGTATGACTCACGCCAATTTGACAACGCGGTGAAGCAAGCCCGGTTGGTGCTCGAACTCGATCCCAATTTTGATCATGCGCGGGCCTTGATCATTCCTTGCTATTTCCAACTAGGCAGATCTGATGAGGCGGTCGACTTGATCAATCGCTGGGCGGGCCGTGATCAGGGGCAATGGACGTTGGCATGGAAGGTGGCCGTTTATAGCCGCTCGGGACATGCCGAGGAGGCACGCCGGGCGGTGGCGAAACTTGAGCAGATTTCTCGCCCGCGAGCGGATCGAACGCCAACGTTGCTGCTCGGTTATCTGAACGCTGGCGAGAAAGACCAAGCGATCGAACTGCTGCAGCGAGCTTATTCGGAGCACTCCAACGTAGTCGTGCAAATCAAAGTAAACCCGATGTTTGACCCGATCCGGAACGATCCCCGTTTCAAGGATTTGTTGCGGCGTGTTGGATTGGAATAAGTAAGAACTGCGTAGCTTTCGTGCTGGTCGTTGGCAATGCGGAAGGCTTTCCGCGCGGACAGCAGATTGTCCGCAACTAAGCCAGTTCGTGGATTGTCGGCCAATCGGCGGGCAATCAGTCAATTGGTGATAAATCCCCATTACACTCATTGACCCTGGCCGCCGACCGCAATGAGTGTAATCGCCTGATTTCAGCAGTTGAGAACCGCGTGTCCCTCTATTATTCTTTTGCTGCACATCAAACCGGGAGGAACTCCCATGGCATTCAGACTTGTCGTGGCCGTAGCTCTAGTCGTTCTCGCTATTTTGGTGATTGCCGCCTTCCGAACAGGGACTATCCAGATTCAGCGTTCTCGGAGCATCCAAGCGCCACCAGATAAAGTCTTTGCAATGATTGATGACTTCCACAATTGGAAGCAGTGGGCACCACAGGACGTGGAAGACCCAACAATGACGAGAACATTCAGCGGTCCCGAACATGGCCTCGGCGCTGCAGCATGACGCCTGGGTTCGGGGTCAGTGACGAAGTAGGGTGAGAGGTATTCGCAGGCGAACTCTGTGCCGCCACCAAGCGATTTGTCGCCGCCACGCGGTTAGATTTGGAACCAGATTCGCCCTTTGGTCATGCCACCTTTCGGGCTTTCGTCACCGTCTTTCGCGCGGTGCTGGGTTTTTTCCGCACTCTTGAGGCAGTTTTTTTCGATTTCGGTGCGGTTTTATCCGAGGCTGGCAATTCCAGCTTGGGCTGTTTCGCTGTGCGATGATGGCCATGATTCAATGGCTGGATGCGCGCGGCTTCTTCTTCCCTTCGCACCTGGGCGTCCCCATCTTTTTGGCGCTCGTCGTTAAGGTATTGCGGAATCGTTTTCGTTGTCATTGCCAGAGTCTGGCAGAAGTAGCTCCTTCCAAGCTGTTCAATTTTGGCCACACGGTGCCGTTTGCAGACTGGCTCACTACCAAGAAATGAGGTTCAGCAAATAGCGGGAAGACGACAGGAGCGCGGAACCCAAACACTACTTGTTTAGTTCTCATTGACTTCTCAGTTCTGGGTCGCTGGGGTTAGCTCTTTACAGGAGTTTTTTCCGGACGGCGCAGGTAAGGGATTGCTCGTTCCAAAGCGGTTTCGCCGTAGCGCACCCAACGTGGAGCCTGACGCGGCGTTAGTGCCAGCATGTTGGACAAGTGACACATGGACGGATGTAAATCCGCGACCAGCTTGATGAATGCTGTAAGGGGCACAGCGAGTAGCAGGCCCATCACGCCCCACAACCAGCCCCAGAAGAGAATCCCAACCGTCGCCGCCACCGGCCCTATACTCACGCGAGTGGCAATAAACTTCGGAATAAGAAAATTCGCGGACACGACATGCAGGAAGAGAATGGTGAGAATGATGACAATATATGGTCCCGGCGTGTTGAATTGAAGGAGAGCTGCCGCAAGAGGAAGGGCTAGCGAAGCGATAAGTCCGAGGAAGGGCAGCAGATTCAACAACCCGCTGGCGATTCCGAGGGGTATGGCACCCTTCACGCCAACACCCCACAATACCAGCGTGGTCGCCACAGCCATCACGAATCCCACTATGAGGTTGCCGGCGACAAAACCGCGAATCATCTGGTTCAAGGTCGCTATGAATCGAGCCGCGTCGATCCGGGAAGCGAAGAGACCCTCCATCCGGGTGGCCATTTGATCCTTCGTGCAGAGCATAAAAAATGTTAAAAATGGAACCACCCCGGCAATAATCAGCACTCCCCAGACAGATCCCACACCGCGCACCAGATAGTCAGGCCAGTTTGGCGATTCCTGTAGCCGAACCTCGGGAACTTTCTTAGTGGGATGCGCGTCGTTCGTAAAGTTTCCAGCGCTTTGCTGAAAGTCTTGGATCTTCCGGCTAATTGGCTCAATGGTTTGTTGAACCTTCGACGCGTACACTGGAAGTTCTTCCGTAAAGCTCACCGCTCTCCCGTAGAGTGCGTAGCCCAGCAACCCAATTAGACTCATGCCTGCGAGCACAATGCCCGCCGCCGCCACACCACGTGGGAGATGCAGTTTCTCCAGAATGACTACCACGGGGTCAAACAGGATCGCGAGAAATCCTGCCAGAATAACAGTGATGCAAATCGAGCTTGCGTAGTAGCCAAATACAGTCAACAACCCCGCTACCAATATGAAGAGCAGAATGCCGATTTTGCGAAGCAGCGGGTCGGATGGTGAGGCTGAAGGAGGAAGCGCTACTTCCACTACGCGGACCTGACTTTCTTCTGCAATCGCCCTATTAACCTGATCGGACATGTGTTTTCTGCCACTGGATGTGTCGTTGGCTGGAGATAAGTTCAGGCCTTTAACACGGCTACGGGGGACAGGTTCCTGCGACGAAGGATCGGTTCGTGACGCCTGGCACGTGTGTGTTGTCCTGCCCCAATACAGAACTCCGAGTGCGAAGCTGTTTATCCGCCGAGTCAGTCCGGTACCGAGCCAAGGACGGTCGTGCTTCAGTCGTCCTCAATGCACGGACGGGCTACGCCGGATAGAGCTCGCCTAATTCACTTCTCGAACACTTTTTCGATCTGCCCGACCTTTTTTTCAACTTTGCCAGTGTTTTTTTCGGCTTTGCCTTCGTCCTCTAAGTTAGGGTTGTTCGTGACTCTGCCGGTCGTCTCTTTGATTTTGCCTTTCACTTCATGAACACTGCCTTTAATCTCATCCTTCGTACCGGAGTTCATCTGTTTTCTCCTTGTCGTCGGTCTTCTTTCTGCACCCGAAAGCGTATTGCGTATTTGTCCTTACAGTTTCAGCAATCTGTCAAAAAAGGAACGATAACGCTGGAGGGCTAGCCGCAGGTCTTCAGTGGACACGTTGTCGCCGCTTTCCCACTGTTTCTCCAAACCCGATCGCTCGTTGGCAAAGCCTTCCGCGAGTCGCTGCATCACTGCAGCTACCAGCTTGTCTGCGTCTTCGACCGTCCGGCGTGGTTCGTCCACGAAACCAGTCTGTACCTTGCTCCACTGCGATCGGAAATCCTCCATTTCCGATTCAGAAAACAACGGCATGGGCTTTGAGGCAGCCGCGTTATCCAGAGTTTCCGTCTCTTGGACTTTCACCAGCTTCGGTCCGTCGGTCTGCTTTTGCGTGATGCCGTAGCTCGCCAAGTCGGCCGTCGTAAGCTCCTCTTCTTTTGTCTTCAGTAGTTCAGCCATTACGCCACCTCTTTCCTTTCCATAATCGTGGGTACCTGCACCAGTTCCTCAAATAAAGCGCGGTAGTGAATCATCGCCGTCCTCAGATCTTCGGTGGTTCCTGCGTCTTTCCCCACCCGCAGCGCAATCTCATGCGCAGAGCGGTAGTTCTCGACGACTCGGGGATGGCCCACAGAAATGTCGGCGGCACGCTGATCGAAGTCCGATACGGGATAACCACGAGCCTTCATTAAAGAGGACACCAGATCATCGGCTTCTGCGACTGCCCCCTTCGGGGAATCGACAAAACGAGACTGTAAGGACTCCCACCGTTTTGAAAAACGTTCGTATTCCATCGGATCAAGGTCGCGAATGTTGAGTTTTTCAACCCGTTTCTCGCGATCTAATAGTTTCGCTTCTGCTTTTCGTTCTGACCCATGCTTCAGCACCGCGCGCTCGTATTCGGACCCAAACTTTTGCCGCAGACCTGCAGTCGTACTCCTGCGTTTTTGCACGTATAGCCAAACCACTATTGCGATAACCAGAATCACCATGCCTGCGAGCATAAGCAGCTTCGGATCCATCAGATTCAAATTCATCGAAACCTCCCTACAGCGAGAATGGCCGCAGAAACTCGTTCCGTCCGGCCTTTGTACCTCGTGAATGGCCAGTATCAATCTTTAGGCTTCGGAAAACTGGTCAGAATTGATCGTCGGTAAATCATTGACATGGCACTTGGCCGACTGTGTGCGGAGTGCAGAAAGGAACCCGATCTTCGGCTTCCATCGGCCTACATAGCTTTTAAGTTTGAATTCCCCCGCTACTGCGCAAAAAGGCGGGATTTCCCCAGGTACTAATGTTGCGGATGAAAGGAGGGCAGCTATCCGGGTCAGCTTGACTTCGATGCAAGAAATTCCCGTGGGGAGTTGTGTTGCGCGATGGCCGATTGCGATTAACGAAAGCAATTCAGCGTTGTTCCCGTGGCTTCGCCGCCGATGAGCTAGAACGGGTTGACCTGAGGAAAATGAATCTTCAGCTTGTAGCAAATAAAGAGAACCAGCATCGCGCCCAGAATGGAAAAAATGAGGCGGCGGGATGGTATCGTTCGTTTGTCGGACGCGAAAACATGTGGGTAACGGCGCCGCCCAGGATCGATCCGATGATGCCGAGCACGATCGTCCAGAAGATTGTCATGTGCACCTGCATCCGTCTGAGCTAGATTGCTCACATTTTTGGCCAGGCGGGTTACCCTGTAAGACGGCGCCAATAAACGGCCGTTTCGAGTCCTAAGCACCCAAACGTACCGTGTCCCCCGGCGGAGACTGAAAGCAATCCCCGTTGCTTCGCCTAGAACGAAAAATCATTTGCACTTGACGGGCGGGCCCAGCGGCAAGTCCTGAGCAATGAAAATGCCCAAGCTCATTCCCGTGAACCTGGGCATCTTTCAAGTTCAGCTTATGGCTAGGCCGTTTTCTTTGCGGCTTCACCTTTGCCCACCGAGCGCGTTGTGCGGCAGCAATTCTCCTGTTGGCACTGGCAGACATGGTTCGTTTCTAGTCATCGTGGCGATATTCGCCTTTCCGCTGTGGGCTTTTACTCTCGCCCAGCGTCCTCTCTGGGCAGCCGCGATTCTGGCATAGCGCTTTGCCGAAGTGGATTACGTCAGGCTGCGGCATTCAGATTAGTGGTCTGAGTACGTAATGCGCTGGATGGCTGGAGAGTTCTGTGGTCTCTCAATTCGCCGAGAAGAAAATTGATTTCTCCGCCGAGCAGAATGGCAAAACCGGACAAATAAAACCACACATACAATCCGATGGCGGCCCCTAGCGGACCGTACGTCTTATCAAGACTCTCGAAGTGTCGGAGGTAATTCCCGAGTAGGTATGACAAACCAACCCACGTCATCACCGCAACAATTGCTCCGGTCAGGCTATCCCGGAAGCGCTGTTTCACGTCCGGACCGAAATGGTACAGTAGTTCTACTGCGAGCACCGCAGACGCTACGGCTATTCCCCACCGCAGGAAACGCCACGTAGTGAGTATGGCCGGATTGAGTCCAAATCTGCCTGTAAACCAGATCCCAAGAGAAGTCCCTTCGACCATCAACCCTACAGCCGCGAGTAACAGAGATCCCGCGAGCAACGTCAGTCCCAGCGCAATGGGACGAGTCTTCCAAACTGGGCGAGTTTCGCGGACTCGATAAACGACGTCAAGGCCGTCGATTAGCGCAGCAAATCCGCTGGAGACTGTCCAAATCGTGAAGATTAACCCAAGAGTAAAGAAGTGCAGATGCTTGTGATCGACGACGTCGTACACGATCTTGCGCACCAAACTCATTCCATCTCCCGGGACGAGCTTGGCCATTAAGGTCAGAAAGCCCTCAAATAGGTGAGGGATCGGCACGTAACCGAGCAGCGATGCCATCGTAACCAACAGTGGAAACAGTGAGAGCACGAAATAGTACGAGAGCCCGGCGGCAAAGACGAAGAGATGTTCGTCGTAAACGTCGTTGTACATGGTCACCAGCGACCTCTTGGTCGTGAGCCACGTTGCTTTCACAGCTAGAGTTAGCACCAACCACCTCGGAGCGTCCGTTTCCATGCTGCTTTCGGCAATTTTATCGCTGGCGAGGCTTGCCCGGTGTGCAATGTTGGTCTCACTGATTGGCGCACGTTGTCGTATACCATGGGCGGGTTCCCTCCAGTTACTCCGGGTCCATGTACTGGACTGGCAGGACTGGCATACGTATTCTTGGCTCGCTCCCACTAGATTTCGTCACATCAGCGGGCGGTGATGTGGCATCTGCCTAACTTCTGAGGTACCACGGAACATTGATGACGGTGATTCGCTGACTGCCCTGAAAGTACAAGAGCGCCTTTAGTACAGAAGAGCGATTGTTGTGCAAGAAGAGGTAGTACCACCGTCGCTCCACCAGTTCGGGCAAAATGACAGCGACATGCTTTTCGGAGTTCTCCTTCTCCAAATTCAAAGCATATTCCACGATTGGCTTGACCACAAATCGAAATGGTGATTTTAGCAGCACCAGCTCCGGGACAGGAAGACCTGCTTGTTTGGCAGGAGCTTCCACCAACCGGTTCCAATTTCTGCACAAGCTCTCGGTCTCTTCCCCGCACTCCACATGAAGGACACGGATTTGCTGCGAGAGCCCCCAGGCGAATCGGAGAGCTTTTTCCGAAACGACACTCCAGCGATCAACGGGAAGCAATACAATTGGGGCACAGAGGCCCTGAGTGTTCACCGGGGCGTCAGTCTGCGTTTCGTTCTCCACGCGACCATAGTGTCGTTTGATACTCCTCATCAGCAGAATCATCGCAGGAATTAAGACCAGCGTGATCCAAGCACCTTCGGTGAATTTCGCGACTAAGACTACAGCTACGGTGATTGCGGTGGCGATTGCGCCTAGCCCATTCAGGAACATACTCTTACGGGCGCCAGGGCCGCCGAGTCTCTTCCAGTGCATGACCATGCCGGCCTGGGACAATGTAAACGCCATGAAGGCCCCTACTGCATAGAGCGGAATGAGCCGATCCGTCACCCCACGAAAAATGGCTAACAGAATAGCCGTCAGGATCGCGAGCGCGTAAACCCCTTCGCCAAAGACGAGGCGTCGCCCGCTTACGGTAAGGGCATATGGCAGAAACCCATTGAGGGCAATCGCACGGGAAAGCCGTGGGAAGTCGGCGAACGCGGTGTTTGCTGAAAGAGATAGTACGACCAGAATCGAAACGATACTGGTCCAATAAAAGCCGCCCTTTCCCGCGATCGCAGCAAGCAGTTGTGAGAGCACGCTTTGGTAGCCCGGCTCGCCCGGCATTGTGGCCGCAACTCCATAAGCAGGTACCAAATATGCGATACCCAACAGCATTACCATCAGAATGGCGATGATGATGGTCAGCGTACGGCGTGCGTACTTGTACGTAGGGTCTTTGAAAGCCATCACTCCATTGCTTACTGCTTCGACCCCGGTCATGGCTGTACAGCCGCTCGCGAAAGCGCGCATCAGAAGCCATGCTCCTACGCCTGCTGTCGCGGGCATCAATTTTGGTGGCGTTACTACTGGAACCGGGTGACCGCTAGCGGCGATCGCATTGAAGACACCGATTGCGATCATTCCAAGCAAACAGACTATGAATAAGTACGTTGGGACCAGAAATATTCCTCCTGTCTCCCGCACTCCTCGCAGATTCACAAAAGTAAGAACGGTCAAGATTCCCAGACACATGATCAACGTATGCCGTTGCAAAGAAGGAACAGCCGAAACTAGGGCGCCCACCCCCGCAGAAATTCCGACTGCCGCAGTGAGGACGTAATCAACCATGAGCGAAGCTGCCGCAAGCAAACCCGCCCACACTCCGAGATTTTCGCTCGCCACGGTGTACGAGCCACCTCCTTGGGGGTACGCTTCGATGGTTTGACGGTAAGAGAAGTACACGATACCGAGCAGAACGACAATGCTGATGCTGATGGGCAGAATGTACGCGATTCCCGCCATTCCCAATGGAATAAGAAGTGTCAAAGCAGCTTCGGGACCATAAGCTGCTGAACTCAGCGCATCTAGACCAAAGATCGGGATGCCCTTGGCGGGGCCGATTCTTTGAGCTGTCTCGTCCTCAGTTGCCAGAGGACGGCCGAAGAGTAGGTCGGCAAAATTCATTGCGTTATTTTAGTTCACTCAACGCTGCAATCGGGCGGGATCCAAAGGCGTGGCGAATATAGCGGCCACGCATTGGCAGTTCCGAGTGGCCGCAAGGCACAACAGCGCCTTCAAAACGTGGTGTTGACGTTGCGAAGTTACTCAATTTGTCAAGAATGCCGCAGTTGATGCGTAGGGCGTGCGCTCAAGTGCGTCTCTGAAACTTGTGGATCTGACCTTAGAACTTGGCGATTCGGCCAGCCCTGTTGCGAGCTAGACCTTTTTGAGTGACGGTTGGTGGAGTCTCTTACGACCATCATCATCCCATTTAACAACCGCGTCGTCTTCATTAGCTTGCTCGACTGGGCCGAACTCTCCAGTCGGCTTGCCGAAGTTGCCCAAACCTTCGACGCGATCTCCGGGATTCAGTTCCTGGTCGGTGGCAGGTGGCTCGGCGAGCGGTGGCTTTTTGGCGCGGTCTGAGTCACGGGTCGCCCCGGGATATGAGAGGGGCGGTTGAGGAGCTCTACGCAGTTTGAGTATCGGCTTATTGATGATATGAGTCATAATTGTTTTCTTTCCAAGAGTCCGGAACAGCGCCCTTTGCTGCGACTGTTCGTATTCCTCGATAGATACAGCATAGACTGGGAAAGACTCGTACGACTGGTCCACACTGCACACTTCTGATAGTAATGTGGCTAAGAGCTTTAGCTCAGGCTCTTGTTGCGTGCGATGCAACCATGTG
>Ga0210396_10006020_pt1 | contig 11669 bp, 8 predicted proteins | sample IncBWH17OmetaG_FD_155466 | JGI IMG/M metagenome (GOLD analysis project Ga0210396, IMG submission 155466) | Forest soil microbial communities from Barre Woods Harvard Forest LTER site, Petersham, Massachusetts, United States - Inc-BW-H-17-O ...
CTGTTTCTCGGCTCTTATCCGATCACGCCGGCCTCCGATATCCTGCACGAGCTTTCCATGTACAAGGATTTCGGCGTCACCACTTTTCAAGCCGAAGACGAAATCGCCGCCGTCTCTTCCGCCATCGGCGCGTCCTACACTGGAGCGCTGGCCATCACCACCACTTCCGGTCCGGGTATGGCACTTAAAACCGAAGCGATTGGTCTCGCCGTCGCTGTCGAACTGCCACTGGTGGTGTGCGATATTCAGCGCGGCGGCCCATCCACCGGCCTTCCTACCAAGACCGAACAAGCCGATCTTTTACAAGCGTTATATGGACGCAATTCCGAAGCTCCCGTCCCGGTACTCGCTCCTTCTTCCCCCGGCGATTGTTTTTGGATTGCCCTGGAAGCCAGTCGCATTGCCATCAAATATATGGTGCCGGTAATCATTCTCTCGGACGGCTATCTCGCCAACGGCGCCGAGCCCTGGAAAATTCCCACCGTCGCGGAGTTGCCGCAAATTCCCGTGCACTTTGAGACCAATCCCGAAGGTTTTCTCCCTTACAAGCGCAATCCTTCCACGCTCGCGCGGCCATGGGCCATTCCGGGCACTCCGGGCCTCGAGCATCGCGTGGGCGGCATCGAGAAGCAGGACGTCACCGGCAATATCAACTACGAGCCGCTGAATCACGAGCACATGGTGCGCACCCGCGCCGAAAAAGTCGAAGGGATAGCGCAAGATATCCCTGAAATCGTTCCCGAAGGCGATTCGTCGGGAGATTTGCTTATCGTGGCCTGGGGCTCAACGGCTGGACCGATCACTGCCGCGATGAAGCCCATGCGCGAGAAAGGCCATCGCATCGGCCACGTGCACCTGCGCTACCTGAATCCTCTGCCGCGCAATCTCGGCTATATTCTGAAGCGCTATAAAAAAATCCTCGTCCCGGAAATGAATATGGGCCAGCTGTCAATGATCCTGCGCGCAAAATTTTTGGTGGACGCCGAAAGTTACGGCAAGATCCAAGGCAAGCCATTCAAACAATCCGAAATCGAAGCAAAGATCGAAGAGCTGCTCGACTAAGTAGCGCCGGCGTCTCGTCGGCTCTCGGCTTTTGAATTGTCTTTGAATTTGCTTTTGACTTTGTAGGGACGGGTCTCAGACCCGCCCGCCGTTGAATTTGTAGCGGCCGTCCCGCGAAGCGGGACGGGCGCCTTTGGGGTGATTGAAAATGACCACGGCCACGCTGCCGGTTTACACGAAAAAAGACTTCCAGACCGACCAGGAAATCCGCTGGTGTCCGGGCTGCGGCGACTACGCCATCCTCGCCGCCGTTCAGGCTGTCTTCGCCGAACTCGGCGTCCCGCGCGAAAAATTTGTTTTCATTTCCGGCATCGGCTGCTCCAGCCGCTTCCCCTATTACATGAACACCTTCGGCTTCCACACCATTCACGGCCGCGCGCCCGCCATCGCCACCGGCGTAAAACTGATTCGCCCCGATCTCGACGTCTGGGTGGCCACCGGCGACGGCGACTCGCTCTCCATCGGCGGCAATCACACCATCCACATGCTGCGCCGCAACGTCGGCCTCAAAGTCCTCATGTTCAACAATAAAATTTACGGTCTGACAAAAGGCCAATACTCGCCCACGTCGGAAGTCGGTAAAAAAGCCAAATCCACTCCTTTCGGTTCGGTGGATCGCCCCTTCAGCCCGCTCTCGCTCGCGCTTGGTTCCGAAGCCACTTTCATCGCGCGCTCCGTAGACGTTTTCCAGCAGCACCTGAAAGAAACGCTGCGCAAAGCCGCGGCCCATCAAGGTTCCGCCTACATCGAAATCCTGCAGAATTGCAATATTTTCAATGACGGCGCGTGGGAAACCATCACCGAAAAAGAAGCGCGCAGCGAGCAAGTCGTCCAACTCGAACACGGCAAGCCGCTCATCTTCGGAAAGAATCGCGATAAAGGAATTCGCCTGGTCGGCCTGGATCTAGAAGTCGTCGCGCTAGGAAATGGAATCACCGAAAAAGATTTGCTCGTCCACGACGAGCACAATCCAAATCCAGTTTACGCCTTCGCTCTTTCCCGCATGGACTCCATGCCCGGTTTCCCCACCCCAATCGGCGTCCTGCGCGCCCTGCAAGGCGTCCCGCGCTATGAAGATCTGATCCAACAGCAAATCAAGGAAGTAATCGCCAAAAAAGGCAAAGGCGACCTGGCCAAACTCCTGCGCGCCGGCGACACCTGGGAACTAAAAGCATAAGCACGCCGTATCCCGGTTTTTGACTTTGTGTTTGAATTTGTAGCGCCGGCGTCCCGCCGGCTCTTGGCATTTGAATTGTCTTTTAAATTTGCTTCTGATTTTGTAGCGGCCGCCTTCAGGCGGGCGTTTTTGACTTTGCTTTTGAATTTGTAGCAGCCGTCATCCTGAACCCGCGATAGCGGGTGAAGGATCTCTCTTCGATCTCTCTTCGATCCCTCTTCGATTTCTCCACGTCCCTATCCGCGCAACTTGCGTTTTTTCCCCGTCGGATCAATCGGCAACGACGCCGCTTTCCAGTCCATGCCTTCAGGCCTTTTCCCCACGCCCGCGACGTACAAGACTCCCTCCGTCACTCCATCAATCCCCAAATCCCGATCAATCTTCGAATCCGCCATCGCCATCGTGCAAAACGGCGCAAGCCCCAACCAAGTCGCCACCAGGCAAAACGTCTGGCACAAATGTCCCGCCTCCGTCAGCACCACGCGATACGCGCGCGGATAACGATATTTCCATTGCGTCCGCGTGAACACCGCGGTCATGACTACGAATGCAGCGGCCTCGGAAAACCATCTCTGCCCGATCACGTAATCCGACATCTGATCGCGCGTCATGCCGCGCCGCAGCAATTCCAGCCGGTGTCTGGTCGCGTCGTAGTGATAAATCCCCGGCGCAATTCCCTCCACGTCCCGCGCCACCACATAAGCCTCAATCGGATGTAGTGCTCCTCCCGATGGAGAGGTCTTCACCGCGAATCGCCCCAACGGCGGCACGGAAACCCACTCGCGAACTCCCCAAGTCAATCCCAAAAGCGTGGCCAAGTCCGGGAGCGCAACTTTCCCCGCGGCGAATCTTCGCCACGTTCTCCGCGATTTAAGCACGCGCGTGAATTCGCCCTCCTCGCGCGGTTCAGGCAAAATAGTCTGTGCAGCCCGCGGATAACGCTTCACGGGAACGGGCATCGCCTTTTCGTGGGTCAATTCTTCCATGTAATGTCCGATGCTCACGAGGTCCGCTTCGAAGCGAAGATCGCGCCCCGTGAAGTGAAAGAACCCCGCAGCGGGATTCCAATCCTTCCACGCAGGCATAGTCTGCTCCATAGGGTGTAATTTGTGGTCGGAGCGTTGCAGTAACGTATGTCGCGCCAGCTCCTGAATCGCCGCGCGCAAAGACGAAGCAGAATATTGCGGGAAGTGACGGAAAAGTGCGTCAGCAGAACGCCAGCGACTGAAGAAGTTCAATACTTCGGTGGTGATCGGCGCGGCGGTCGCGCCTTTGCCCGTGGCGTAATTCTCGAAAACCAGTTCCGCATCGTTCCAGTAGGAAACTACAAAAGGAGAACGCCGGAATTGCACCCTCTTCGGTTTGGGCATGCAGAACAGCTCGCATCCACGCGCACAGAAACAAATGCGCCAGCTCTCCTGAGTGCGTTACTTCGGATTGGTCGTGAACCACTGCCCGAACGGCAGTAGCTGCTGCGCCTTCACTTTCGGGCAAGGCAATCGCAGCAGACGATAGGATTTTTGCAGCATCCGCAGGTTCAGATCGATTTTCTTCCGCTCGGCCTTGCTGACTTTCGGCCGAATCGCGCGCAACTTCTTTTCGGCCCTGCGGATTGCGCTAGTAATCGGATGAACCGAAAAAGCAACTTTGGCCATGAGGTTCTCCTTCCGCGCACTTCAAGTCGTGGAAGCGGAAATACCTCTCCCGCCCCAGGCGTTGCTACGTTCTGGCCTTCGTTTTGGTCTTAGTCGTGAACGTCTGCCCGAAGTGCATGGCGGGTGGCCTGCAAAAAATCCTGACGATGCCTCGACATTTCTCGAGGCCCCGCAAGTTCAAATCGATTTTGCGCTGGTCGTCCGCGGTGACTTTGCGGCGAATCGAGCGCAGTTTCTTCTCGGCCTTGGCGATTTCCTTGGAAATACCCTTCAGCGTGAAGCTAATTTTGGCCATCTTGCTCTCCCGGGTCAGCGCACGAACAATTCCCTGGACGGAAGACTCGGGCCGATTCGGGGCGGCGTGCGCGGGACGGCGAAAGTGTAGTTGAGGCAAAACACAGCGTCAAGAAAGATTGCGCCACAATTCGCTATTCAACGCGGAGCGTTGCCACGGCTCTGCCAATTCGCGCCAGCGCATCACCGGCGACATTGCTGAACTACTCTTCACTTCGAGCCTGCGGCTGCGGGCGGCAACGGCAGGCCGATGCGCCGCACCAGTGCGGTAAACCGCGGGTCGGAACGCAAGCCCACGAAACGGGGATGCACTGCAATATTGATCAGGCGAACCGAACGCTCTTCATATGCTTTGTCCAGCCACTTGAAAGCTTCATCCCTATCCTGCAGGCCCGCGTAAATCAGCGCAATGCTGTAGGACGAAACAAATTGCCGCGACGACATCTGCAACAGATCGTGCAGGCTCGCGAGGGCCTCCGGCTTCTTGGCCGCGACGGCGTAAGCATTCCCCAGCTCGGCCTTAAACGATGTTTCGTTTCCGGAAAGCGCCAGCGCCCGCTGCAACTCTTGCAACGCCTTCGCGTGTTCCCCCTGCGCCAGATAGGCCTGGCCGAGATATCCGTGCGCGACCGCGAAGCTGGGATCCATCGCCACGGTTTTCTGCGCCTGCGCAACAGCCTCGTCGTTCCGGCCGGCCAGATACAGCACCCAGGATAAATTGGCGTTGATAATCAGCGAGCGCGGATCGAGTTCCTGCGCCAGTTTCATTTCCGAGATTGCTTCGTCGCTCCTGCCGGCACACGCCAGCGCCAGCCCATGCCAATGGTGACTGTTCGCTTCTCCCGGATTCAGTTCGATCGCGCGTTGGAATTCATCCAGCACGCCGGGCCATTCCAGGCGATAAGCGCGAATCTGGCCCAGCACCGAGTGCGCGGAAGCAAGATTGTCGTCGAGTTGCAAAGCTTTCACCGCCGCCGCTTCGGCCTCGGGCAGCACTTGCGAAGATGGCACGTCCTTGTAATCCGCCGCCAGCGTCAGAGCGCCCGCCAAGCCTGCATACGACGGCGCGTAGGTTGGATCCAGCTGGATTGCTTGGCGATAATCGGCAACCGCTTGCGTCACTGCCTCGCCGGTGCGTTTCGCGACGAAGTAATTCCCTTGCAGGTACGCGTCGTATGCGGCCGGGACCACGGTACGCGTTTTCGCCAGGCGCTCTTGCTCCGGCTGCGTCAATTGAATCTGAATTTGCGTGACGATGTCGCGCGCCACGTCGCTTTGCAACGCCAGTATGTCCGTGACGGTGCGTTCATAGCTATGCGCCCAAAGGTTCTGGCCCGTTTGCGGTTGTACCAGCTCCGCAGAAATGCGCACGTGATCGTCGGAGCGCAGCACGGATCCTTCCACCAGCGCGTCCACGCCAAGCTCCTGCGCGATCTGCGCCGGGCTTTCGTGTTTGTCCTTGTACTGCATCACCGAAGTGCGCGAGATCACACGCAGTTTCTTAATCTGAGAAAGTTCCGTGATCAGCGCGTCGCACATCCCATCGGCGAAATAATCCTGCTTGGGATCTCCGGTGAGATTCTCCAGCGGCAGCACGGCAAGAGATTGAATAGACGCCGCGCCCACAGCCCGCGACCCGCGCCACTTTACCTCCACCAGTTTCCAGACGAACGCCGTCATCAACACCAACGCCGCTGCCGCCGATGAAGCCAACAGCGCGCGCTTAACTCGCGAGCGACCAGCTTCGGCCGGCGGCTGAATCCCAGAGGGCAGAATCGCGCTCGCGGGAATCACCGCCGAATTCGTGCGCAGAGCTTCCAGCGCCGCGCGGATTTCGCTGGCGTGCTGGTAGCGCTGCGCCGGTTCCTTCGCCAGGCAGTGCTCGATCACGGAGCGCAGCCCCAACGGCACGTTATCGCGCAACGGCTGCGGCGAATCGTGCAGGATCATCGAGCTCAATTCGTACGATGTTCTTCCGCGGAACGGCCTCTTGCCGTTGGACATTTCATACAGCACCACGCCCAGCGCCCATATATCGCTGCGCGCGTCAGCCGGCTCGCCACGAAATAATTCCGGCGCCATGTAGTGCATGGTCCCTACAATCGCGCCCTCTGAAGTCAGCGTGCTGATGGATTGCGTCTTCAGCGTGATCTCGCCCGGAGTCATGTGCTTGGCGAGGCCAAAATCCAAAACCTTGACGCGGCCTCCAGGCATGACGATGACGTTGGGAGTTTTCAGATCGCGATGAATCACGCCGCGCTCGTGCGCGTGCGCCATGGCGTCGGCGATTTGCTCGCCGTAGCGGATCACCGTTTCCACGGGAAGCCCGTCTTCTGGGATCTGCTCGGCCAAGGAACGGCCGCTGACAAATTCCATGACGATGTAGCTCTTGCCGTCGGCTTCGCCCACGTCGTAAATCGTGCAGATGTTGGGATGGTTCAGCGCGGAGGCGGTGCGCGCCTCGCGAATCAAAAGCGCGCGCGCGTTTTCGTCGTGGTTCAATTCATCAGGAAGGAATTTCAGCGCAACGTCGCGGTTCAGCCGGTCATCATGTGCGCGATACACCACGCCCATCCCGCCGGCACCGACTTTTTCGACAATTCGGTAATGCGAGACGGTCTGGTCGCTCACGTGTAGGCAACGCTCAAGCGAGCATCTTAGGCCGTCGCAGAAACCCAAGTCAACGCGGAAGCCAACCCCGGTTTCGCGCCATCGAAACCGCCGCGTTAAATCAGGCGCAGCATGTTCTATTCCCAGCATCGAGAATCGAAGTGCGATCCTGGAGCTGATCGAGTTCCGTTTTCTGCCGAGTCACTCCGACTGCTGACGTTCCGCGGTTCTCACAAGTGATTTGGTAACATACCTGAATCAGAATTCCAGCGTCGGCTTCTGTCCTGACCTGTCCTGATGTATGTTCCCTGTTCCGGCTTTCTTTTGAAGACTTCGAGAGAGAATGGTAGTAGCCACCGTAAAGGAGTGTGACCGTGCGACCACGTTCGGTTTTCTCAGCCATTGGGAAAGCGTTGAAAATGCCGATTTTCTATCTTCAGGACTACTCGCTGCTCGCGATTCATTCGGTGCGGGTAATCTTCAGTACCACCCGTTACTCTGCCGACTTGGTGGAGCAGATTGACCTGATCGGGGCGGGCTCGTTGCCGATTATCGTCGTGGCACTTGCCTGCGTTGGCGGCGTAATCGTATTGAATGCAGCATCACAATTTAAGCGCTTCGGCGAGACGGTTCTCACGGGTGACGCCCTTTCGCTCTCGCTCCTCCGCGAACTCGGGCCGGTATTTACGGCGCTGCTGGTCGCGGGCCGGAATGCCACCGGGATGGCTTCGCAGTTGGGCTCCATGCTCGTTACAGAACAGGTGGACGCTATGCGCGGGCTCGGAATTGACCCAATTCGCAAGCTGATGACTCCGCGTGTGCTTGCGACGGTTTTAACACTACCCTTGCTCGTGGCCATCGGTGACTGCGCAGGCTTGTTCGGCGGATTCCTAATCGCGACAGTTACACTACACATTGACGCGGAACAGTTCTGGACACGCGCCATCAAAGCCCTAGTTTTAGGCGACCTCGTTATTGGCTTTTCGAAACCGATTGTTTTCGGATTTATCGTCGCGACGGTGGGGTGCTATCAGGGGTTACGCGTAGAAGGTGGCACTGCCGGGGTGGGCCGCGCCACGATCATGGCTTTTGTCGTGTCCTCGTTGGCCGTCCTGGTTGCTGACCTGTTTCTCACCCGGCTGCTGCTTTACATATTCAATATGTGACATTCTCGGTCAGGGCCACCGCCAGGGGGAACTGGTCGTCGGCTACCGGGCCATTACCTCAGTGTTCCTCGAGTCCATTTGCGACGCTTGGAAATGACGGTTCGTCTGCGAAGCCGCAAAATGACCCGATACTGAGCAACTCGCCGAAAACAAACAACCGCATCCTCCTCTAATCGTCAATTAGTACACGATCTGTTAATCCGCCGAATCCATCTCCCTGCTACCCACTCCCGATTCTCCGCTTTCCCTGGCGGGCATTCCCGCGCTCGATTTGCGCGCGCCGAATCAAACGATACAAAAGAGGCGGCAGGACGCAGGCATCCACAAATTCGCGACGGATCACCGATACTGTCGGGTCAAGCTATCACACGATTAGTTGACTGGAACTAAAGACGTAGAGGCTGACGGAAGCGACGCTGGCAGCGAATTCTTAGCGACGGCTGTCGCTTGCTGCGATGGCAGCGGGGGCATCAGCGCGAGGGCGTGGTCGCGCGCTGCTACGAATTCGTTCCAGTCGCGCTTGGTGACTGGGTCGGACGGGGGCAGCGGGAGGCGCTCGAAGTTCAGGAATTCTTTGCCTCTCTGGATGCGGAAATCCAGATGCGGGCCGGTGGCGAGGCCGGTCATGCCAACGAGGCCAATGCGCTGGCCCTGCTCGACGCGTTGGCCGGAGCGCACCAGTACACGCGACAGGTGCATGTAGTAGGTGGTGTAACCGTTGTTGTGCTGAATCTCAATCAGATTGCCCGCGCCGCCCTTTCTGCCGGCGAAAATCACGCGCCCATCGCCGATGGTCTGCACAGGCGTGCCGGTAGGCGCGGCGTAATCAATGCCCAGGTGCGGGCGGTATTCTTTCAGAATGGGATGAAAGCGATGCTCGCTGAAATGCGAAGTAATCACGGCGGCGAATTTCAGCGGCGAATGCAGAAAGGCTTTCTTCATGGACTTGCCGTCCGGCGTGTAATACGCAGGCGCGCCGTTGGGGCCATGAAACAGAACCGCGCGGTAAGCATGCGAGCCGTTGTTGTACTCCGCCGCGAGGATTCGGCCGTAGGAAGCGATTTCGCCAGTCGCCAGCGTTTTCTTTTCGACCACCACACGGAAAGTGTCGCCCGGTCGCGGATCAGTGTAAAAATCCAGGTCCCAGCCGAAAATCTCCGCCAGGCGCATGGCCAGCTCCGGCCTTTCTCCCGCGTCCAACACGGCTCCGAAAAGGGAGCCGTTGACTTTGCCGATGACGCCCACTTCCTCGGTTTCCGACGGAAGGGTCTGCACCTCCGCATGGAAATCATTTCCCTGCGGCCGGATGTAGAGGATGCGATCAGCATCAATGCGGTAACGCACTTCGCGCAGATCGCCCAGGATCGAGCGCCCCACTACGAAGCGATTACCCGCACGCAGATGCCGCAGATCGAAAACCGATTGCGCGGACGCGACCAGACGCGCGGCGGAGTTCGAATCGAACCCCATACTCTGCAGGAAAGCTGGGAACGGCAGGCGCGCCGGGACCACTGCTTCGGTGAAAAGGACTAGCTGCTCCTGCATGCGATGGGCTTCGTCGCGCGAGGGAGAAACCTGGGTCATGATTTCGTAGTCGGCTGCGGCGGTGCGGAAGTAATTCAAGCCGACGACACCCACCCCAGCCACTCCGAGCAACAAAATGCAGATTAGAACTTTGATTTTCGCTCCCATAATTTCCTACCGCGAATAATTTACGAAGATGGGAGCATAGCGCAATGCGATGACGGGCAGGAAGTGAAATGCTGTGGATTTGTTCATGGTGGTAACAGCCGAGGCTGGCGAATTTCAGAGTGCTTGTACGAAACACTTGATACCGCAAAGACGCAGGCTGCGCAGAGAAAATCTGAGGCAATAGGAACTGAGCCCGCGAGACATCGACGCTGTGAAAGGCTAGTGGGATGCGCCTGCGGCTGTGGTGAACTGCGCTCTGCGTGCGGACGCGGCGAAATAATTTCGTTCGCGCAGGCCGTGGTAAATGCGGCCGGCGATTTCGGAAGCATGCGGGCCACTCACGGCGCGGCCGCCTCCGCGAATCAGAACCACCAGCACGATTTTCGGATGCGCCTGGTCAGCATAGGAAACAAACCAGCCGAGGCGTCCGCCGAGCGATTCGTCGTTGCACGTGCCGGTCTTGCCGAGAGCTTGCTCGCCATCGGGATCGTAGCTTTGCTTGGCGGTGCCGTACATTACAGCAGCCAGCATCCCTTCGCGCAAATCGGGCAGCAACGGCGCGATATCAAGTTGCTGGCGCACGCGCGGCTGAAAATTTTGACGCGCTTCTTCGGTGCGCGGATATTGCAAGTAATACTGCGTGCCGCCATTGGCCAGCGTGGAAACTAGCGAGGCGAGCTGAAGCGGGGTGAGGCGGATGCCTTCGCCAAAACTGGACATGCGCGCTACACCGCCATACGCGGGAGGAGCGGAGGGCACTAAGCCGGGCTGCTCTTCGGGAATGCCGTAACCGGCGCGTTCGCCCAAGCCGACCAGCTGCGCGTATTGGTGGACGCGCGGGAAGCCCAGGCGCGTGCCGACCTCTTCAAAATATACGTTATTGGAATGCGCCATCGCTTCGGTGAGGTCCATATAGCGGCGATGACCCACTTTGAGCATCGTGTCACGAGTGATGACGCCTTCCTGCAGCCCAGCGAGGGCGATGACGGGCTTGATCGTGGAGCACGGCTCGAAGCCGGAAGAAAAAGCCATCTTCTGATTGACGATTGTGAGGATACGGCCGGTGGATGGGTCCATCGCGAGCACCGAGCCGTTAGCGTGGCCGAGCGCGTTCACCGCAACCTCGCGAATTACCGGGTCGTCGTAGGTTGCATCATCATTCTTAGCGGGATCACCGTAGGCCGAGACGCCGCTCCTTCTGTGGTGCGTGCGCGTGGTGGTGGCCGCAGGTGTGGCCGCCGACGCGACGGCGAAAGTGCCCGCGAGAAAAAGACACAAAACCGGGACAAACTGTTTGACGGCTGGGCTACGTTGCATTGGGTCCTATATCGGCGCCGAGTACCGCGTCATTTAGCCGATTGAGTGTCAGTTTACGGAAGGTACATGGGGAGTGCAACTGTTAAGGAGTACAGCTTTCCTGCGCGGCATTACTGGCCTAAAGGACAGATGCGGAGTGGCGCGGAATGGGGACACGATAAATCGGAACCAGAAGGCGGAGAGCGAGGCGGCAACAGGCCGCCCCGCGTCCGGGCGAAATTTTTCGTGTGGCAGAGGCGCCGCTCAAGTGCTAGCGGCCCGTGCGACTCTGCGAGGAAGCGGTTGCAGCGGCCGCTTTTGGCGGTTGCTTGGCCGCGTCCGTGGCCAATTTTTGTGCCTCGACTGAGGGCTTGCCGTTTCCTTCGGCTGGAACGGCGGGATGCGCGAGCAAACCGAGCTGCTTGCGCAGGTCGTGTTCGATTTTGCCGCGGATGTCGGTGTTTTCCTTGAGGAAAACGCGGGCATTTTCGCGGCCCTGGCCCAGGCGTTCGTTCTTGTAGGATATCCACGTTCCGGATTTTTCGAGCAGGCCGTTGGTGACGCCCAGATCGATCAAATCGCCTTCGCGCGAGACGCCTTCACCGTAAATGATGTCGAACTCGGCCTCGCGGAACGGCGCGGCAACCTTATTTTTCACGATTTTCGCGCGGGTGCGTGAACCGATGACGCGATCGCCTTCCTTGATGGACTGGATGC
>Ga0210396_10006021_pt1 | contig 11667 bp, 9 predicted proteins | sample IncBWH17OmetaG_FD_155466 | JGI IMG/M metagenome (GOLD analysis project Ga0210396, IMG submission 155466) | Forest soil microbial communities from Barre Woods Harvard Forest LTER site, Petersham, Massachusetts, United States - Inc-BW-H-17-O ...
CCCGCGAGCACAACAACGCCCAGCTGATCGGCATCGGTGGTCGCATGCACACCGTTCCCGAAGCGCTGGCCATGGTTGACGCCTTCTTGACCACGCCGTGGTCGAAAGCCGAACGGCACCAACGACGTATCGACATTCTCGACGAGTACGAGCGCACCCACCAGGCACCTCCAGTGCCTGGTGGCGAAGCTGGATAGCCTCCGTGCCCGAAGGGCATACCCTGCATCGACTGGCCCGGCTGCACCAGCGCCGATATGCCGGTGCGCCAGTGGCGGTCTCGAGTCCGCAGGGTCGGTTCTCTGTGGCGGCGACCGCAGTCGACGGCCGGGTACTGAAGCGCACCAGCGCGTGGGGTAAGCACCTGTTTCACCACTATGTCGGTGGGTCGACCGTGCATGTGCACCTCGGTCTCTATGGCACCTTCACCGAATGGCCACGGCCTTCTGATGTGGCGATGCCCGTTCCAGTCGGCCAGGTGCGGATGCGGATGGTCGGCGCGGAATACGGCACCGATCTACGCGGGCCGACGGTGTGCGAGATTCTCGATGATGCGCAAGTCGCCGATGTGGTTTCTCGGCTCGGGCCTGACCCGCTTCGCCGTGACGCCGACCCCGCGTGGCCGTGGGCACGGATCACCAAGTCACGCAGGCCAATCGGCGCGCTGTTGATGGACCAGACGGTCATCGCCGGGGTGGGCAACGTCTACCGGAATGAGCTGCTCTTCCGACATCGCATCGACCCGTATCGGGTGGGCCGGGCGATCGGTGAAGCCGAGTTCGACGAGGCATGGACCGATTTGGTGGAGCTGATGAAAATCGGGTTGAGGCGCGGCAAGATCATCGCGGTACGCCCCGAACACGACCACGGTGCGCCGTCGTACGGCCCGGGTCGGCCGCGCACTTATGTATACCGGCGCGCGGGGGAGCCGTGCCGTGTGTGCGGGACCGTGATCCGCACGGCCGAGTTGGAGGGCCGAAACGTCTTTTGGTGCCAAACCTGCCAGGCGTGAGACGACGTGCTGCAGCATGACAGGATGAACAGCAGCAAAGGCGTCTGCAATTGCTCATCTGAACACCAGCATCTGCTGGGCAAGCACATAGCTTGTCCCGATATCCATATCCGCATGAACAAGTTCGCAAGCTGTATTGCCGCGACAGCGGTGTTGGCCGCCGGTTTGGGGTGGGTCGGTTTGGCCGCCGCGACCGAGGCCGATGCGCAACCCGGGCCCAACATCAATTGGTGCCCGGGCGATTTCTGGGATCCGGCATGGGGGCTTAACTGGGACTGGAACTCGTGCCATGCCAACTGGCAACCAACGATCATCAACAACGGACCCACCATCGTCCAACGTCCACCGAACGTTAGTAACCCGGGTGTGCCGCAGCCGGGCCGCCCCGGCGGACCTGGCGGCCCTGGAGGACCCGGCGGGCCGGGACCGGGTGGGCCTGGAGGCTCGGGACCGGGCGGGCCTGGCGGACCTGGTGGCCCCGGACCGGGAGGACCCGGAGGCCCCGGTGGGCCTGGGGGGCCCGGACCGGGCGGCCCTGGGGATCATGGCGGCCACGGACCCGGTGGACCTGGAGAACCGGGTGGACCGGGTGGACCGGGTGGACCCGGGGGCCCTGGGGATCATGGCGGCCACGGGCCCGGTGGACCTGGAGAACCGGGTGGACCGGGTGGACCGGGTGGACCCGGGGGCCCTGGGGATCATGGCGGCCACGGGCCCGGTGGACCTGGAGAACCGGGTGGACCGGGAGAACCTGGTGGACCTGGTGGACCGGGGGGCCCTGGAGGACATGAACCTGGGGGACCGGGAGAACCGGGTGGGCCCGGAGGACCGGGATCTGGGCCAGAACCGGGCACGCCTGGACCGGATGCCGGTGGACCTGGACCGGGCACGCCTGGACCGGATGCGGGCGGAGCGGGGCCGGACGCGCCTGCACCGGATGCGGGCGGAGCGGGGCCGGCCGCGCCTGGACCGGATGCCGGCACATCCGCAGGACCCGACTCATCCGGCGGAGGCGACTCGTCCGGCGGAGGCGACTCGTCCGGCGGAGGCGACTCGTCCGGCGGAGGCGACTCGTCCGGCGGGGGCGACTCGTCCTCGAGCGACTAGTCCGGGGGAAGCTGAGGGCGCGGTATCCAGATCTGGCGCGAGTGTTGATCACCGTTGTCGGTCAGCGGGTTTGGCGACGAAGTCACACGAAAAGAATCTGTAGGTCCTGCGGTCGCGACGGCCGCTCTGATTGCTGGTTTGGGTTTTCAGCGAATTCGCCTCGCAGTAGGGCAGTTTCGTGTGTGACTGCCGTTGTATAAGGAACGATAGGTGTACGACCACCCCAAAAGTATTGCGCTTGAGCCTCATTGAGGCCACGGTCGTTGCCGGTGGCGCCAACGAGAAGGCACTGACTGGTGCACTGCTTATGTTTGCTAGGAAGGCAATATGAAAAATGTCGTCCACTTTTTAGCAGCGTCGGCCGCGATGGCCGCCGGCCTGGGGCTGGCCGGTTTGGACGCTGCGACGCAGGCTCAAGCTCAGCCGGGCCCCTTCCCGCAGTGGTGCCCAGGCGACTTCTGGGACCCAGGTTGGGGTCCCAATTGGGACTGGGGAGGCTGCCACGATGACTGGCGGGGACCTGGGCCTAACCCTCATCCCGATCCGCACTGGGGACCGGGATGGGGTCCCGGGGAACCGCCTCCGGGCGGACCTGATGAGCCGGGCGGGCCTAACCCCCACTAAAGCCGTTGTCAGTGCCGGTGACTGTCGCGGTGAGCCGCGACCGTGACTTTTGCGCGTCGCTGATATCGGGTCGGCTAAGCTAATGCGTCGGATCGAGAACGGTTGGACGTCCAGGAGTTTCGGGGCTGACCGTCGTGGGTAGCCTGGGCCGGTGAAGAGAATCGCAGGCATCGCCGCAGCAACAGTCGCCATGGCCGCCGGCTTGGGTTTCGCCGGTGTAGCCGCAGCAACCGACGCTCAAGCCCAGCCCGGTCCATTCCCACAATGGTGCCCGGGTGAGTTCTGGGATCCCGGTTGGGGCGATAACTGGGACTGGGGGGGTTGCCACGACAACTTCCGAGGACCAGGCGGACCAGGATGGGACCGCGGGGGACCAGGATGGGACCGCGGGGGACCCGGCGGACCAGGATGGGACCACGGGGGACCCGGCGGACCAGGATGGGACCACGACCACGGCGGGCCGCCACCCGGACGGGGATGGTGAGAGCCTTCGGCTGACGTCGGTCCAGTCGAATCGTTGTACACAATCGCATCTGCCAACGTCGGGCTCCACGGCTAGGCGGGTGCGGTTCTGTGCATCAGCCGGGCGCGGCAGCTGTCGGGCTCAGCCCTTCTTGACCCCGAGCGCCGCATAAATCTCGTCACTGAGCGCCACGCTGCGCGGGTCGGCGTTGGCCTTGGTGGCGTCGTACCGGTTCATCACGTACGCGTAACCGATCCGGTGCTCGAGGTCCACGAAACCGAACGAGCCGCCCAGGCCGCCATGGCCCAAAATCCGCGGATTGGGTCCGTTGACACAGCGCTGGTTGAGCATGTAGCCCAGACCCCACCCGTGGTCGGCCACCCGCGGGCCGAGGACCAGATCCGTGTCGAAGCCGCCCTGCGACACCCGGATCAGATCCATGTGCCGGCGACTGAGCAGTTGCTCCTGCGCCAGCGCGTTATAGAAGGTCGCCAGCCCCAGCGCCGAGACCTGCCCGTTGGTGCCCGGGAACTCGACCTCGCGCCACAACTCGAGATCGTTGGAGCCGACTTCGTCGTCGGGTGCGAACCCCATCGACACGGCCAGGCCGGCCTTGGGATGTTCGGCCAGCGTGGTGGGGTAGCCGGGGGCGTTGACGTCGGCCAGCATCTTGCGGATGTGGGGCTTTTCCACCAGATCGGCGCAGCGGCGTTGTTCGGCGCGCGACAAGCCGATGTGAACCTCGGCGCCGAGTGGCTCGGCGATCTCGGTGCGCAGGTAGTGACCGACGGTGTTGCCGGTCACCCGGCGGAACACTTCGCCGAGGATGAAGCCGTAAGTCGTCATGTGGTAGCCCTGCGCGGTTCCGGGCTCCCACCAGGGTTCAGCGGCGGCCAACCGTTCGCAGACCAAGTCCCAGTCGGTGACCTGCTGCCAGGGCATTCGCTTGCGCGGCCCGATCACCCCCGAGCGGTGACTCATCACCATCTTGGTGGTGATGGCCTCCTTGCCGGCCTGCCCGAACTCGGGCCAATAACGCGATATCGGCGCATCCAGATCGAGCTCACCGCGTTCGACGAGCTGATGTACGCATGTGCTGGTCAGGCCCTTGGTGCCGGATAGCACGGTGGCTACCGTGTCCACCTGCCACGGTCGGGTACCCCCAGCATCGGCAGAACCGGCCCACAGGTTGACGACCAACTCGCCGTCCACCCAGGCCGCGACCGCTGCACCAACCTCTTTGCCCTGCAAAAAGTTCCGCTCGAACGCGTCGCGTACCCGCTCGAAGCGCGACGTGCATGAGCCGTGGATTGCGACCTGGGCCGTGGTGCCAGTGTGCTGAATTGTCGGCCTCCTCAGCCTGGCCGATCGGGCCCAATCGGCCGCCGGCTGCATCTGTCGGCCTCCGGGGCGTCGTCGGCCTGCTCAGCGCCTCCAGCCTAGTCGGCCGTTGTGTCAAATGCCCGCTTGGAGCGGGCGACGGGAATCGAACCCGCGTAGCTAGTTTGGAAGACTAGGGCTCTACCATTGAGCTACGCCCGCGTGTATTAGTCGAGCGCGACTGTACGTCGCGGCAGACATCAAATCCAAATGATGCCGTCCCGTGATCTGGTTGTGAGGCCGTTACTGGAATGGCGGGGCTTGGCCGTAGGATCGCGAGGTCAGCGCGGGGTGTAGCGCAGCTTGGTAGCGCATCCGCTTTGGGAGCGGAAGGCCGCAGGTTCAAATCCTGTCACCCCGACCGGCGCGCCACGGCCAACGGGCTCGGCCATTAGAAGACCAGCAGAAGATCCGCCAGTACAAACGAGGAGCAAACCGGTGAAGAGCACCGTCGAGCAGTTGAGCCCCACCCGGGTTCGCATCAACGTTGAGGTGCCTTTCACCGAGCTGCAGCCCGACTTCGACAGGGCCTACAAAGAGCTGGCCAAGCAGGTGCGATTGCCGGGGTTCCGTCCCGGCAAGGCGCCGGCCAAGCTCCTGGAAGCGCGCGTCGGCCGCGAGGCGATGCTCGACCAGGTCGTCAACGAGGCGTTGCCCAGCCGCTATGGCCAGGCCGTCACCGAATCCGACGTGCGACCGCTGGGCCAACCCGATATTCAAGTGACCAAAAAGGAGTACGGCCAGGAGCTGGTTTTCACCGCCGAGGTCGACGTACGGCCTGAGATCACGCTGCCCGACCTGAGTGCGCTGAAGATCACCGTCGATCCGATCAAAGTCAGCGACGAGGACGTCGATGCCGAACTGCAGTCCTTGCGTGCCCGGTTCGGCACCCTGACCGGAGTCGAGCGGCCCGCCGTGGCCGGCGACTTCGTCTCGATCGACCTGTCGGCCAAGATCGACGGCGAAGATCTCCCCGAGGCAGCGACGAAGGGACTGTCACATGAGGTCGGCTCCGGCCAGCTCATCGACGGTGTCGACGATGCGATCGTCGGCCTGTCAGCCGGGGAAAGCCGGACCTTCACCACCACGATGGCGGCCGGTCCGCAGGCCGGGAAGGAAGCCGAAGTCACCGTGACTGTCGGCTCGGTCAAGGTGCGCGAGCTGCCGGAACCCGATGACGAATTCGCCCAGCTGGCAAGCGAATTCGACACCATCGACGAGTTGCGCGCCAGTCTGGCCGATCAGGTGAGCGGGGCCAAGCGTGTCCAGCAGGCGGAGGACATCCGCGTGGCCGCGTTGGATACCTTGCTCGAGCAGGTCGACATGCCGCTGCCGGAAGCGATCGTGCAGGCCCAGGTGGACAACACCGTGCACAACGCGCTGCATGGCCTCGATCACGACGAAGCCAAGTTCGCCGAAGCGCTGGAAAAGCAGGGCTCGTCGCGCGAAGAGTTCGACGCGAACACCCGCTCGAACGCCGAGAAGGCCATCAAGACGCAGTTGCTGCTGGACGCACTGGGCGACGACCTCGACATTCAGGTGAGCCAGCAGGACCTCACCGAACGGCTCGTGCTCTCGTCGCAGCAGTACGGCATTGAACCCCAACAGTTGCTCGCCTACCTCCAGGAGAACAATCAGCTGCCGGCGATGTTCGCCGACGTGCGGCGCGGGCTGACCATCGCCGCCGCGGTCGAGGCGGCGACGGTTACCGACACCGGCGGCAACGTCGTCGACACCTCGGAATTCTTCGGCACGCGCTCCCAACCGGAGGCCGGGAATGAGGGGAAGGCCGCGGGAGTCGACGAGGTAGGCGAGGAAGCTGAAGTCGTCGACGACGGAGAGGCCGGTGCCTCCTCGGAAGAGCCGTCGGGCGATACGAAGTGACGCTGTGAGCGAACGCGGGGACTTCGGGGAGTGCGCGGCGGCCCCGGTTGGTTAGTGTCGATGAATACGGAACTCGAGAAAGCAGGTAACCCACTGTGAGCCGTGCGACTGAAATGCGGGCGAACGCGGGAGGTCTGAACCTCGTCGATTCGGTCTATGAGCGTCTGCTCTCTGAGCGCATCATTTTCCTGGGGTCGCAGGTGGATGACGACATCGCGAACCGGCTGTGCGCGCAGATCCTGCTGCTCGCGGCCGAAGACTCCAACAAGGACATCTCGCTGTACATCAACTCTCCGGGCGGATCGATCAGCGCCGGGATGGCGATCTACGACACGATGGTGTTGGCACCGTGCGACATCGCCACTTATGGGATGGGGATGGCCGCGTCGATGGGCCAGTTCCTGCTGGCCGCCGGCACCAAGGGCAAGCGTTACGCGCTGCCGCACGCCCGCATCCTGATGCACCAGCCGCTGGGTGGGGTGACCGGTAGCGCGGCCGACATCGCCATCCAGGCCGAGCAGTTCGCCGTCATCAAGCAGGAGATGTTCCGGCTCAACGCCGAATTCACCGGCCAGCCGATCGAGCGCATCGTGGCGGATTCGGATCGCGACCGCTGGTTCACCGCCAAGGAGGCGCTGGAATACGGGTTCGTCGACCACATCATCACCCGCGCCGAGACAAACGGAGCCCCATCAATATGAACCCCGACCTCCAACCCCAAGCGCGTTACATCCTGCCGTCGTTCATCGAGCATTCGAGCTTCGGCGTCAAGGAGTCCAACCCTTATAACAAGCTGTTTGAGGAACGCATCATCTTTCTCGGCGTCCAGGTCGACGACGCGTCGGCCAACGACATCATGGCCCAGCTACTGGTGCTGGAATCCCTCGATCCAGACCGCGACATCACCATGTACATCAATTCGCCGGGTGGCGGGTTCACCTCGCTGATGGCGATCTACGACACGATGCAGTACGTGCGCGCCGACATCCAGACGGTGTGCCTGGGTCAGGCCGCCTCGGCCGCGGCGGTGCTGTTGGCGGCCGGAACGCCGGGCAAGCGGATGGCGCTGCCTAACGCGCGGGTGCTGATCCACCAGCCGTCGTTGTCGGGGGTGATCCAGGGCCAGTTCTCCGACTTGGAGATCCAGGCCGCCGAGATCGAGCGGATGCGCACGCTGATGGAAACCACGCTGGCCCATCACACCGGCAAGGACGCCGCGACGATCCGCAAAGACACCGACCGCGACAAGATCCTGACCGCCGAAGACGCCAAGGACTACGGGATCATCGACACCGTGCTGGAGTACCGGAAGCTCTCGGCGCAGACGGCGTGATTGACCGCTTGCGCCGATCAGCCGGCTAGTTCAGCGCGGCCGCCAGCTCGGCGATGTCGGCCGGCCGCACCCGGCAGCACCCGCCGATGACTCGCGCGCCGACCGCCGCCCACTGCACGGCTAACCGCGCCGAGAACCGCGATGGGCCGACCCAAGCGCGCCGAGCGCTATCCCAGCGCTCGCCGCTGTTGGGATACACGATCACCGGTTTGCCGGTTTCTCGGGCCTGCCCGATCGCCGGCAGCACGTCGTCGGGTGCGCAGCAGTTGACCCCGACCGCGACGATTTCCGGTACCCCGACCGCCACGGCGAAGGCGTCAGCCAGCGGCTGACCGGCGCGGGTGCGTGTGCCGTCGATGGTGTAGCTGAGCCAGGCCGGCACACCGAGTGATCGCACCAGGTTCACCAGTGCCTCGGCCTCGTCGACGTCGGGGATGGTTTCCAGCGCCAGCACGTCGGCGCCGGCGTCTGCCAGCACCTCCAGCCGAGGCCGGTGCCAGTCTTCTAGCTGCGCGACGCCAAGCCCGTAGCGTCCGCGGTATTCCGAGCCGTCGGCCCGTGCGGCGCCGTACGGGCCGACCGATGCGGCCACCCGGCGGCTCGCATCGCCGACTTCGTCGCGCGCGGTCTTGGCGAGTTCGACGCTGCGCCGAAGCAATCGGACGGTGTCGTCGCGGCCGATCCCGCTGTCGGCGAAGCCGTCGAAGGACGCTTGGTAGCTGGCCGTGGTCGCGATCATCGCCCCGGCGCGAAAGAACGCCGTATGCACCGCGGTGACCTCCTGCGGGGCCTGCACCAGCAGCCGCGCCGACCACAACCCGTCCGAAAGGTCATGACCTCGCGCCTCGAGTTCGGTCGCCAGACCGCCATCGGCGATTAACGCGGTATTCTCGGGCACGGCGAAACCCACAGGCCTAATCTAGAGCCGCCGAGCACGTCCGCCTCTCAGTCGCATAACAGCCGCGACACGCCAGGGACACAGTGGCGCGTTCCGGCAAGCGTGGGGCCGCCTCAGGCGATATGTTCAGGCACGCAAGCACGAATATCACCGACGCGATTCGGCTCTAACGGTCGCATCGCTCCGCAACAAGCGGGTAGCGTCGGGAAATACACGCGGCATAGCACGATCGAAACGGTGAACAGGAAGTAGGCCCCCAGCACCATGGCGCGCATCGGAGACGGCGGTGACCTCCTGAAGTGCTCGTTCTGCGGAAAGAGCCAGAAGCAGGTCAAAAAGCTTATTGCGGGCCCAGGCGTATACATCTGCGATGAATGCATCGATCTTTGCAACGAGATCATCGAAGAGGAACTCGCCGACGCCGACGATGTCAAACTCGATGAGCTGCCCAAGCCCGCCGAGATCCGCGACTTCTTAGAGGGTTACGTCATCGGTCAGGACACCGCGAAGCGGACGCTTGCGGTCGCTGTCTACAACCACTACAAGAGGATTCAGGCCGGCGAGAAGGGCCGCGATTCCCGGTCGGGTGAACCCGTCGAGCTGACCAAGTCCAACATCTTGATGCTGGGACCCACCGGCTGCGGCAAGACCTACCTGGCTCAAACCCTGGCCAAGATGCTCAACGTCCCCTTCGCGATCGCCGACGCCACCGCGCTGACCGAGGCCGGCTATGTCGGCGAAGACGTCGAGAATATTCTGCTCAAGCTCATTCAGGCCGCCGACTACGACGTCAAGCGCGCCGAGACCGGCATCATCTACATCGACGAGGTCGACAAGATCGCCCGCAAGAGCGAGAACCCGTCGATCACCCGCGACGTCTCCGGGGAAGGCGTGCAGCAGGCGCTGTTGAAGATCTTGGAGGGCACCCAGGCGTCGGTGCCCCCGCAGGGCGGACGCAAGCACCCACACCAGGAGTTCATCCAGATCGACACCACCAACGTGCTGTTCATCGTGGCCGGCGCGTTCGCGGGGCTGGAGAAGATCGTCTCCGACCGGGTCGGCAAACGTGGTTTGGGCTTCGGGGCCGAGGTGCGTTCCAAAGCCGAGATAGACACCACCGACCACTTCGCCGAAGTCATGCCGGAAGACCTGATCAAATTCGGGCTGATTCCCGAATTCATCGGCCGGTTGCCGGTGGTCGCGTCGGTGACGAACTTGGACATGGACTCTCTTGTCAAGATCCTGTCCCAGCCGAAGAACGCCTTGGTCAAGCAGTACACCCGGCTCTTCGAGATGGACAACGTCGAACTCGAGTTCACCGAGGATGCGTTGGAAGCGATCGCCGAGCAGGCGATTCATCGGGGCACCGGGGCCCGCGGGTTGCGCGCGATCATGGAAGAAGTCCTGCTGCCGGTGATGTACGACATCCCCAGCCGTGACGACGTCGCCAAGGTCGTGGTGACCAAGGAGACGGTGAAGGACAACGTGTTGCCGACGATCGTGCCGCGCAAGCCGGCCCGCACCGAGCGCCGCGACAAGAGCGCCTAGCCCTGGTAAAGCCCGCCCGTACGGTAGCCGTTGAGTGCCGAGGCCGCTACGGCAGTTCCGCGGCGAACCGCACACGCGCTGGATTTACTGAACTTCCTTCTGGCTGACGTTCCCGATCGTCGTGCAGGACCTTACGCACGGGACCGGGCGATTCAACGTCAGCCTGGGCGCAGTGACGACGGCATGGGGAGTCGGCGCGGCCCTGTCGAACATCGTCGCCGGGTGGATTGTGGTGGTCGCTGGCTACCACGCGGCGTTCATCTCGCTGGGCGCACTGGCCGGCGCGGGGTTGACGCTCTACTTGGTCGTCATGCCCGAAACCGGGCCGAATGCCGCGAAACGTGCCGACGACGCGGCGACGGCGCCTCCCCCGAATGGGGGAGGGAGGGGTTAGGGCAAGCCGCTAGCAAATGTTACCGGCGCGTAACTTCGATTCTTAGAGTTCGCATGCCAGCAAAAGTGACGAACACCACACTTTGTCCGAGATCCACCGATCGCGTGTGTCTGACCTCGCATTTTAGGCAGTTCGGGGTAACGTGGTGGTGTGTATCAGCGTCACTGAATCCCTAAGAACAGTGCAATAATCGGTACCGCCAGTGACATAAACCCGGCCGGGGTTCACTCCGACGATACGCACGGTAGCTGCAACGTGCCCGTGCGGTGAACAGCGATGGAAGGCGGGGACGTGGGTCCGAACGACAACGGAGCCAGGTCAGAATCTCACCCAGATTCACACCGAGCTAATGGCGCGCTGCCCGAACCGCAAAAGCGGGAGAAACTGGAACAAATTGTCATCCGTTTCGCCGGGGACTCCGGCGACGGCATGCAGCTCACCGGCGACCGGTTCACTTCCGAGGCGGCGCTTTTCGGTAACGACCTGGCGACCCAACCGAGCTATCCGGCCGAGATCCGCGCGCCGCAGGGCACGCTGCCGGGGGTCTCGTCGTTCCAGATCCAAATCGCTGACTACGACATCCTCACCGCCGGTGACCGGCCCGACGTGTTGGTTGCGATGAACCCGGCGGCACTGAAGGCCAATATCTCCGACCTGCCCATCGGCGGGCTGGTGATCGCCAACTCCGACGAATTCTCCAAGCGCAACCTGGCCAAAGTCGGCTACCAGGACAATCCGCTGGAAACCGACGAACTGTCCGACTACAAGGTCGAGGCCGTCCCGATGACCACCTTGACGCTGGGTGCCGTCGAGGTCATCGGCGCGACGAAGAAAGACGGCCAGCGCGCCAAGAACATGTTCGCGCTGGGCCTGTTGTCGTGGATGTATGGGCGGCCGATCGAAACCAGCGAGCAATTCATCAGGGAGAAGTTCGCCCGCAAGCCCGACGTCGCCGAGGCCAACGTGCTGGCCCTCAAGGCGGGGTGGAACTACGGGGAAACCACCGAGGCCTTCGCGGTCACCTACG
>Ga0210396_10006022_pt1 | contig 11667 bp, 13 predicted proteins | sample IncBWH17OmetaG_FD_155466 | JGI IMG/M metagenome (GOLD analysis project Ga0210396, IMG submission 155466) | Forest soil microbial communities from Barre Woods Harvard Forest LTER site, Petersham, Massachusetts, United States - Inc-BW-H-17-O ...
CGGGACAGTGGGCTGACAGTGTCTGGTTTCACGACATAGTTGGCAGCTGTCTCGCGACATAGTTGACACCTCGTTACGCCGGGGAGGTCGGCCATGTCGAAGGCACAGCTCGTCATCACCGCCGTGGTGCTGGAAGGACGCAGCAAAAGCGAAGTGGCACGGGACTACGACGTCTCCCGCAACTGGGTACAGCAACTGATCAGACGTTACGAGACGGAGGGCGCGGCGGCGTTCGAACCCCACTCGCGCCGACCCCGCCACAACCCGCGCGCCGTCGATACCGCGCTGGAAGAACACATTGTGCGGCTACGCAAGACACTGGCCAAAGCCGGCTATGACGCCGGCGCTGCCACCATCGCCGAACACTTGTCCCGCGACCCCGCTATCGCCAAAGTCCCTGCGGTATCAACTATCTGGCGCATCCTGGGCCGCCGCGGATTCATCACACCCCAGCCCCAGAAACGACCCCGTTCCTCCTGGAAACGCTTCGAGGCCGACCTGCCCAACCAACTGTGGCAGGCCGATGTCACCCACTGGCGCCTCGCCGATACCTCCGAGGTGGAGATCCTCGACATCATCGACGACCACTCCCGAGCCGCCATCGCCAGCATCGCCCGATCCGTCACCACCAGCCCCGACGTCGTCGACACCGTCACCGCTGCCTTCGCCGACTGGGGCACACCCGCAGCGATCCTGACCGACAACGGCGCCATCTTCACCGCCACACCCCGACGCGGCGGCCGCACCGCCCTACAGATCCTGCTCGGCGATCTCGGCATCAACTACATCAACTCCCGGCCCTATCACCCGCAGACCTGCGGAAAAGTGGAACGCTTCCACCAAACCCTCAAAAAGCGCCTCACCGCCCTGCCGCCAGCAGCCACCATCGCCGAACTCCAAGACCAGATCAACGATTTCCGCACCTACTACAACAGCACCCGGCCCCACCGAGCGCTGCACCGAAGCACACCGATCCAGGCATTCACCGACCGCCCCAAAGCCTTCCCCACCGGCCATCAAATCCCGCCGCACTACCGCGTCCGCCACGACCGCATCGACACCGCCGGGGTCATCACCATCCGCTACAACAGCCGCCTACACCACATCGGCCTGTCCAGACACCTACGCGGCACCAACGTCACCGTGCTCATCGACGACCGCGACATCCGCGTACTAGACCGCAACACCGGAACACTCATCCGCAAACTCGTCCTAGACCCCACCCGCGACTACCAACCACGCGGCGTCAAATGCGGAAACAGCCCCGAAAACAGACTCCAGATGTAAATGATGTCTCGGGACATCTGTCAACGATGTCCCGAGACATCACATCACAGGGCTGACAGGATTTGAACCTGCGACCACTTGACCCCCAGTCATCGGCGTTGTGTCCCTCGCTGTATCCCCGCGTACCGTCTGCGCTGGTCACGGCGATTCTGGTACACGGCGGGACGGCGCGGGACGGGCAGGGATACCGCACGGATCGGCCCGAACTGGTGTCAAAACTGGTGTCAGCCCGCCTCGGCTGCCTCGATCTGGCGGGCGAGATCGGCCCGCACCGCAGCGGCCCCGTCGCGGTCGTCGTGATCGTTCGCCCGATACTCACACCAGCGGTACAGATCCAGCTCGCTCACACTGCGCCCGGTGCAGTCCAGATAGCGCTTCTGGTCGGCCCAGCGGCCGCCCTCGCCCTTCGCGCCCGGACACCAGACCCGCTCCGTCCCGACGTAGGTGATCGGCGGCACCACTCCGGGGTCGTCGTCGTCGCCGTCGAACAGGGCCAGCTCGTCCCCGGCGTCGTCGTCGGTCCACGGGTCGGGGTCGCCGTCGTCGCCGTTCGTCTGCGCGGTGACAATCTCGTGAACCCGCGACCTCGACAGGTCCACCCGCCGCGCAATAGCCCGGATACTGTGCCCTTCGCGGTGCAACGCGGCGATCAGGACATGACGCGGATCTCTCATGCCGCAACCCTACGACCAGCACCGACGCCAGCCCAGCAAACGACACGCGGCGGCTGTCCGGTCGGTGTCCGGTGAGCGTCCGGTGCCCTGTCCGGTCAGCAGCAACCACGAAATCCCTTACCCCACAACGGAGATCCCCCCGCTTTGCCGGGGAGGGCCAAGGGGAGGGCCTGAGATGCGTTCCAAGTTCGTCAGGGGGGGACCCGGTGACACCCTCTCTCGCGACTCCGACGCCGCGCAGACTTTGCGGCCTAGCCACGCCCACGCCGCCGTGGCTCCCGCGCACGAGCGGTGGCAAGGACCCCGAAACTCGACCCGCTCCTCGGCTTACACTTCCGCAATGTTCTCCGAGACGCGCTACGCGCTGAACGGGGACTTGCGCGTCGCCTATCGCGCGTCTCGTGAAGGTCCGCGCGACATTGTGTTCGTGCCGAACTGGTTCACAAACTGTGAGGCCGCCCCCGAACTGCCGTCCATCCAGGGCTGGGTCGAGGCGATGACGTCGCTCGGTCGTCTCATCTTCTTCGACCAACCGGGAACCGGAGCGTCCGATCCCGTCACGCCGAACGCGCTGCCGACCTTGGAGCAATGGGCCGACAGCATCACGGCAGTGCTCGATGAACTCGGCAGTAGCGAAGCTATTCTTCTCGCCAGCGTCGGCGCGTTGCCAACAGCGGCGCTGTTCGCTGCTACACACCCGTCTCGCACCACTGCACTCGTCGTGCTCGAGGGCTATGCGGATCCTATAGCTGAAAACAAATATGGGGTCACTCCCGAGGAAAATGTCGCTGCCATGTCCGCCATGTGGGGTACGGGCGAATACCAACATTTACTTTGCCCCGACATGCCGTGGAACGAGGAGATCCGGGCAGCCTGGGCGCGCGAAGAACGCCTGGCGGCGAGTCCCGCGACCGTTGGTCTCATGTTGCCTATGGTAATGGAACTCGACGTGCGGGCAGTTCTTCCGACAATTCGCGTACCCACCCTCGTCGTCCAGCACGCCGACGACCAGTTCATCCCGCCTGAGCGGGGCAAGGACGTCGCCGACCATATATCGGACGCGAAGTACGTTGAGCTGCCGGGGCGGAACGCGCTTCACTACGTGGAACCGTGGCGCGATTCGTTCCAGGAGATCGCCGAGTTCCTCACCGGACAGCAGGCCGACGTGGCCGATGATCGGGTGCTCGCCACGGTGCTCTTCACCGACATCGTGGACTCGACGCGCCGGGCCGCCGAGATGGGCGACCGTGACTGGCATGCGTTGCTCGATGCGCACGACGCTGTCGTCCGGTCGCAGCTCGCTCGTTTTCGGGGCCGCGAGGTGAACACGTCGGGTGATGGCTTCCTTGCGATGTTTGACGGCCCGCAGCGGGCGATCCGCAGCGCGATGGCGATCCGTGATGCGGTGCAGGCGCTCGGCATCGAGGTGCGCGCCGGGTTGCACACCGGCGAGTGCGAGGTTCGCGGCGATGACATCGGCGGCATCGGCGTGCATATCGGGGCGCGTGTGAGCGCACTGGCAGGGCCGAACGACGTGCTCGTGTCCAGCACACTGCGCGACCTCGTGATCGGATCAGGACTGGAGTTCGAGGAGCGCGGCTCTTACGAGCTCAAGGGCGTGCCCGGCGAGTGGCGGCTCTTCGCCGTCGCCTCTCCGTAGCGGTGGGTTGCGGCGAAACTCATTTCGCCTGCCGTAAAGCGCTTGCGCAGCACGACGGTCCCGGGGTCACCGCTCCCGCCTCCATGCCCCTGGGACAGGATGGGCCGGGGTGGTCTCGGGTTACTTGCGCGCGGTGCTCTTGGCGGCGGTGGCCGTCGTCGGCGTCGGCAGGTTCGTGATTTGCAATACGGCGCTGGGCCTTTCGACAGTCAGCACGAGCCGGGTTTCAGCAACCCAGCGCAGCAGGTTACGGATCAGATCGTCGTTTGCGAACCCCATGAACATTGAAATCAGTTCTCGCACAGCAACTCTGCCGAATTTCGTGGTGTCGATAAGCAAGCCCTTGCCGATTGGATTCTGCACCGTCGTCAACACGTCTATGCCCCAAGCGGTATTGACTTGATCGCTGCTCGGGTCGGGGGCCACGAGATAGCGCTGGTAACCGTCCTTGATTCTGCGGATATGGGACCAGTCGTCGGGGTGGAAAATCGCCAAGTCAGGCTCAGACAGGGCCGGGCCGCTGCGTAGCTGCGCAATGGCCTTTTCGATTGAGTCCCAAGCGGTTTCGGGTGCCGCGTCGGCGGTGCAGTCGTGCGTCAAAATGCCGCTCGTGTTGTAGAACCCGGTCATGTTCGTCCCGGTGCCGTCACCCGTGAGCAGCTGTAAATTCTCGACGTCGATAACCTGGCGTTGTAATTCCTGTAATGCGTACTGCGAGAACGAATCCCAGTCCGCGTAAATCTCTCGGCTCAGGGCCAGGTGCGTGGCCAATTTCACCGCCGTCGCCACCAGTTTGTCCACGACGAGCGTCACTTCGGGCTTGGCCGCGCCCTCGGCCACGCTTCCGGCGCTGCCGGTCGTGCTCACATGCCGCACGTATTCGATTGACGCCGTTGCCATTTGGAAACCGGGCAACCTGTCGAGACAGTCGGCCTTCATGGATTTGCCCTGTGACGTAAGGAAATAACTCGCTCGGCAACAAACTGTCGGCGCTGGTGAACCGGCGCTCATAGGCGGCGGATTCGCCACGGCAGGCGGCACCGTACAACCGGCGCAGCTCCTCGGGCGGCGGGTCCAGCGGGCTGAGCTGCCCGGCGGACTGCCCGCCGCGCACCCCCCGGCCACCGTTCACCCGGCGCGCGAGGTTGCCGGGCAATTCGCCGCACCGCTGTAATTCGCGCTCGTAGGACTCGGCGCGGCGCTCTAGCGCCCGAAGGTCGCGGGTCATGTGGCGGAATTTCTCGGTCTCCGCGATGGTCAAGTCGCAGCCGACGCCGCGTTGCTCTTGGATACCTTCGAGCCAGGTTTCGACGTTCTGGCGGGCCGCGTTTCGCTTGGTCTGGATACGGGCCAGCTCCGACGCTTCGGGGGTTGCCATGATAAACACCTCTCGGATGCGCCAATTGTGTTGGCGCGGTTGGTAATCAGTAGGTATGACGGAATGCCCGCACGAGGCGAGCTGGGGATATTCGGGCCGGTCACCGTGCCGGGGTAACGACGCCGGTCGCGCCGGAATACGTTCGGGCACTGCCCCGGCGCGTATCGCCCCGGTTACCGCTGTCGCGCCGTTTCGCACGCTTGGACCGTTTCGTCCACGGGCCGGTAACTCACCCGTTGCCCGCTGAGAATACGCCGGGACTCTCCCCGGAACCAACGCCACGGCGCGAGCGTGTTCGTCGCTCTGGACCCCGGCCCGGATCGATCGGTTTGGACGGGCCGGGGTGGTCTAGTCGAACCCGCGCGACAGCCTCTCGTCCAGCCACCCGGCGATAGCGTCCGGGTCGTCGTTGACGTGGCGCAGTAGCTCGGCCAGCTCGGCGACTGCCAGGAGGCAGACGGTCGGCCAAAGACCGCCCTCGTGGATCTGCGCGGACAGGGCCGTGATGGTCGGGTAGTCGTGGGCGACCTGAGCTTTGGTCAGCGCGAGCGCGTAGCCCTGCGCGTTGGCGAGGTGTAGCCGGTCGTCGTCATCGGGTGGGGGGACTGCGGACATGGGACTCCTAACGGCTCGTTGAGGTTTGACGGTTTCGGCCAGAACTTCGGCGCGCAGTGCCGCCCGGTGCCGTTGAGCCGCCGCCTCGGGTAGAGGCGATCGAGCGTGTCGGCCAGCGGCGGCGGCGGCGGGGTGTGGATCGACGGCACGACGCGCAATGCGCCGACCTCACACCACACCAGGATGGAGCGCGAGCGGGAGCGGGCGCGCTGACCAAACCACCGCTGCCAACAGAACTTCGGCATCGGTGGGAGTGGTGTCAGCCTCAGCGGGGGTGTCCGGTTCGTCGGGTTCCCACTCGGCGGTTTCGGGTGTGTCAGTCACTTTGGCTCCTCGAAATAGACGCGCGATTGAGATGAGGCGGCTGTAACCCGCCCTCATATTCAAGGTTGAGAGAAATTTTGAATCTGATTAATTCCCAATACAAGCGAGGCATCGACGCACCATCAAGGAGAGAGAACCAATGCTCAAAGGTATGCTGATCGGCACCGCTTTGGTCAGCGCCGCCGCACTGGGTGCCGCCGCCCTCGGACTGGCCGCACCGGCCAGCGCCGACACCGTCGAGCAGCAATTCATTGCTGTCGTGCGGGGCGGAGCGCATGTCACCGGCTCCGACGCCCGCATCCTGGAAACCGGCAACTGGGTCTGCTGGCAGCTCGGCCCCGGCCAGGTGGCACCCGCCCAGGTCGTCGCCAACCTCGAGGCCAACAACCCCGACCTGCCCCACCACACGGCCCGCGACTTCGTGGTCGAGGCGTCCCAGTTCTACTGCCCGTCCGGTGACTGGAACCAGTACTGGGCCTACGGCACCGACGCTTCTGGCGGCGGCGGGGGCGGGGGGGGTTAGAACAGCACGAAGATTCAACAGTTCGGCGACAACTTCCGTCACGACCTCCAACGTCATCGCCACGTGGCGTAATCGAGTTCGCGTGTCACGGCTCGGACAGCCAGCGCGGCAACGGTCCGCGTGGTGGTGGTCGCGAACACACGTCGATGTTGGCCGTTGGTGGTCTCACTCATCGGTGTTGTCCTCCTCATCGGTGTTGTCCTCCTCCGCGTGGTTCGACCTCAAACTTCAGTTGCGGTGCGTTAGTGGCGACGTACATGCACGCCTCGCAAGCACACAGCGTGCAGGCGTCGTCGTTGTTGAGATCGTGCGCGTCGATGTCGTGACCGCAGTCGCCATCACTCGGGACGAATCATCATGGTTTCCTTTCCGGCCCAGAGGGTCCGGGCCAAGTCGTTTTGTCCAGCGGTGTCCGCTGCTTGTCCACCACCGGCCCCCTTGCGCTGGCGAGGATCGAGGGCAAATTACAGACTTCGGCCCCGAAAACGGCTCGATCCCGCCGCGAGGTGCCGCTAATCCCGGCAATTGTGGCAATGCTGAAGTCCCACAAGGCAACCCAGGCAGCCGAACGGCTGCGCGCCGGGGATCAATGGCAGGACAACGGCCTGGTGTTCTGCACCGAACTCGGGACGCCGGTCGAGCCCCGCAACCTGCTCCGGGTGATCGAATCGGCGGCAAACACGGCGGGCGTTGCCGGTGTCGGCGTTCACACGCTGCGGCACTCGGCGGCGGTCGCGTGGCTGGAATCGGGGACGCATATCCGGGCGGTCGCGGATCTGCTCGGGCACAGCTCGATAGCCATTACCGGCGACGTGTACGGGCACACTAGCGACACCGCCGCACGGACGGCGGTCGAATCGCTCGGCGAACGGCTCGGGCTGTAAGCGGATGGATGCCCGCTTATGCAATTTCAGCTTCGAGACCGTCGAGGGTGAGGTCAGTGAGCTTCTTGACAAACGCGATGCATTGCTTCGCGTCGTACAACCTGATAGTTGGGCCTTCGTCTGGCTGCACATTGCCCTGCCGTACTGCTTGGAGGACTGCGACGCTCGGCATTTTGGCGTCGCCATGCGCGATTGCGTGACGCACCTTGAGCCAATCTCGTAGACGCTCCTCGACCTGGGCAGGCGACAGCGTTGCGGCAGCGCCGCCACCGTCTCTCGTCCTCCACGTCCAGTACGGGCGTGGATCGAAGCCAATCAATCGGAGTAGGTTGCGCGAATTTTCTGCGTTCGGTGTCGAAAAGCGGTCGAGTTCACGTAATACTTGGCCCTCGATGAGGCGCGCGAAGCCGTAGTTCGGGTCAGTGCTCTTGGGCATGCCCTCGCGGAGGCGATCGCGCACGATGTCTTGCACGACCGCTTGCCAGCTAGCGATGGCAACGACGATGATGGCCCGGTTGACAGATGTCTCGATGTGTCGGCGTCCACGCTCACCCGTGCCAGCTCGTTGGTGAACCTTCACGAGGTTGTCACAGTGGATCATGGCGTCTTCGAACTGCATACGGATGCTTTCGACTGCGAGTTGGACCGCGAGGCTCATGCCGAGATCAATAGACCCGCGTGCCGCCGCCAAAGGAGCCGCCGAGCTTGATCCCTGATGACCCGTGCGGCCTTGTGCTTCGCGCTCACGACATCTCCCTGGCTGGTGTCAAAACTGGTGTCAGAGCCCGGTGGTACCGCCTGGCGTAACACCGTATTACCTACCTTGACCTGCGTGTTCTTCGGTCGGGCTGACAGGATTTGAACCTGCGACCACTTGACCCCCAGTCAAGTGCGCTACCAAACTGCGCCACAGCCCGGTGCCGCCGAGGCATCACCGGCAGCAGGTGGAAAGCCTACAGGAGACGGCGGCGCCCGCCCCAACCCAAGGCGGGCAGCGACGCCTCAGGCCGTCGTGGGTTCGCTGAGTTTGACCAGCATCTTGCCGATGTTGGCCCCGGTAAACAGCCCGTTGAGAGCGTCGACGCACGACTCGATGCCGTCAAAGATGGTCTGGCGGGCCCTGATCCGTCCCTCGTGCTCCCACTGGCGAAGCGAGGCGAAGGCTTCGTCGAAGCGGCCCCATTGATCGAGTGCGTTGAATCCCTGCATGGTCGCGGTTTTGGACAGCAGATTCACGTAATTGGCCGGCCCGGGGTGGTCGCCGGTCAGATAGCTGGAGATGACGCCGCACAGCACGACCCGTGCGTTCATGGCCAGCCGACCCAGGACTGCGTTGAGGATCGGCCCGCCGACGTTGTCGAAGTAGACGTTCACTCGTTTGGGGCAGTGCTCTTTGAGCGCGGCCTCCAGGTCGTCGTTTTTGTAGTCGATGCAGGCGTCGAACCCGAAGTCCTCGACCACCGCTTGGCACTTCTCTGGCCCGCCGGCGATGCCCACCACCCGGGCGCCGGCGATTTTGGCGATCTGCCCGGCCACCGATCCGGTGGCGCCCGCGGCGGCCGAGACCACCACCGTGTCCCCGGCCTGGGGCCGACCGAAGTCGGTCATCCCGATATAGGCCGTCGCGCCCGTCGGGCCGTACACCGACATGATCGCCAGTTGATCGCTCTCGCCGGGGATGGGCGTGCTGAACACGTCGTCGCGAACGATCACATACTCCTGGAAGCCGGTCAGGGTGGTGATGACGTCTCCGATGGCGTAGGCATCACAGCGCGACGACACGACCTCGCCTATCCCGGCCGCCCGGATGACCTCGCCCAGCTGCACCGGCGGAAGGTAGCCCGGTTGGTCGTTGAGCCAGGTCCGGACCGCGGCGTCAAGGCCCACATACGTGGTGCGGACCAGTGCCTCACCTTCGGCAGGCTCGGGCGCGGGCGCGGTGACCAGCTCGGTGTCACCGGGCAAGACCAGGCCGGTAGGGCGGCGGCGCAGCACGATCTGGCGGTTCGTCAACTCGGGCACGATGCAGAAACTACCGAAGCGAGATCCCCCTATGGGAGCATCTGTGGATGAAGCCGGAGGATGACCCGGAAGCGCGAATCCGCGAACTCGAGCGCCCACTGTCCGAAACGGCGCGTGCGTCCGAAATGGGAAGTGTCCAGACGCCCGGCGGTTTCTCCTACCCGCCCGTCCCGGCGGTGCCACCCCCGCCGCCGTTCAATTACGGCACCTCATTCCCCAGGAGGTCGCTGCGATCGCCTGCGCTCAGCCGGATGTGGTGGATCTTCATCGCACTGTTCATCATTGGCCCGATAGCTCTCGCGGCAGCCATCTCCTACAACACCGCACACCAGCTCTCGCGCAACGGCCTGACGACTCTCTCCCCTGTCCCCACCGTTGCCCCAAGCACAGTTCTGAGTAGTCCGCCGAACACCGAGACTCAAACACCTGGCGCCGGCCCGTCGACCGCGCCTCCGTCGAAGCCACTACCCCCGGCGGGTGGCAACCTCAGTGCCGCGGGCATCAACGAAAACCAGACCATCGCCTGCAACGACAGCATTGTCAACGTCAGCGGCATTTCCAACACAGTCGTGATCACCGGCCACTGCAAGAGCCTCGACGTGTCCGGCGTCCAGAACAAAGTCACCGTGGACGCCGTCGACACCATCGAAGCCTCCGGCTTCAACAACCAGATCACCTACCACACCGGTTCGCCGAGCATCGACAAGTCCGGCGACGGGAACGTCGTCCAACAGGGCTGACCGCTAGACGGTCAGCAGCCGGTAGAGCCCGACGAGACCGACGAGGACAATCGCGGCGCGTAGCGCATTCGGCGACAGTCGACGGCCGTAGCGCGCGCCTAACCAGCCGCCGACCAGCGAGCCAACCGCGATAAGGCCTGCTACCGGCCAACTTATCCGGTGGAATGCCACCAGCGTATAGGCAAGCGCCGCAACAACATTCACCAGCAGTGTCAGCAGGTTCTTCGCCGCATTCATGCGCTGCACAGATTCGGGTAGCAGTGCGCCCATCACGCCGACCATCAGAATGCCCTGCGCCGCGGTGAAATAGCCACCGTAGACCCCGATCGCGAAGGTGCTCGACACCAATACGGCCATCCGGCCCGCTGATATGTCTCCGGGAGAGCGGCCTGCCTTGTCAGCCCGGTCCTGCGCCCACCTTTGGATCCGCGGACCGATAACCACCATGATCAGGGCCACGACCAGCAGCACCGGCACTATGGCGGTAAACGTTTTCTCCGGCAAATGCAGCAGCAGCCAGGCACCCGCGACGGCGCCGACAACCGACGCGGGAATCTGCCAGCGCAGCCGGTCCCACTGACCGTGCAGCTCACGCCGGTAGCCCCAGGTGCTCGAGACGTTTCCCGCAACCAGGCCCACAGCGTTGGACATGGTCGACGTCACTGGCGGATAACCCATTGCGACAAGTGTCGGGAAGGTGACCAAGGTACCTGACCCGACGACGGCATTGATCGCGCCCGCGCCGAAGCCGGCGAGCAGGATCAACAATGCGTGTGAAAAGGCCACTGAGACGAGCCTATCCGGCGCGATTTCGGTAGAAATATGAGTTTTCCCACTGCACGCGGCGCCGAACTCAGCGGGACTTGGGTTTCCGCTTCTCGCGCACCCGCACGTTGATCCGGACCGGGCTGCCCTCGAAGCCGAAGGTCTCGCGCAGCCGTCGCTCCAGGAACCGTCGATAGCCCGCCTCCAGGAAGCCGGTGGTGAACAGCACGAACGTCGGCGGACGGGCGGTGGCCTGAGTGGCGAACAGAATCCGCGGCTGCCGGCCGCCGCGCACTGGCGGCGGTGTGGCGGCCACCACTTCCTTGATCCAGGTGTTGAGCCGACCGGTGCCGATCCGGGCATCCCACGACGCCAGCGCGCTCTCCAAGGCCGGCACCAGCTTCTGCACGGCGCGGCCCGTCAACGCCGAAATGTTGACCCGCTGGGCCCAGCGGACCTGCACTAGTTCGCGGTCGATCTCGTCGTCCAGCTGGTAACGACGCTCCTCGTCGACCAGGTCCCACTTGTTGAACGCCAACACCAGCGCGCGCCCGGCCTCGATCACCATCGACAGCACCCGCTGGTCCTGTTCGGTCAGCGGTTGCGAACCGTCGATCAGCACGATCACGACTTCGGCGGCGTCAATCGCGCCGTGTGTGCGCACGGAGGCGTAATACTCGTGCCCGCTGGCCTGGCCGACCTTGCGGCGCAGTCCAGCGGTGTCGACGAAACGCCAGACCTTGCCGTCCATCTCGATCAGCGAATCCACCGGGTCGACCGTGGTGCCCGCGACTT
>Ga0210396_10006023_pt1 | contig 11667 bp, 10 predicted proteins | sample IncBWH17OmetaG_FD_155466 | JGI IMG/M metagenome (GOLD analysis project Ga0210396, IMG submission 155466) | Forest soil microbial communities from Barre Woods Harvard Forest LTER site, Petersham, Massachusetts, United States - Inc-BW-H-17-O ...
AGCCGACAGAAGCGCAATTCATATTCTTGCTATTTAACTGAAATGCATAGTATTGCTAATTGCGCTGAACCGTGTGCCGAACGGGATTAACATTTTGGGACATTTGAGACATTCGAGACATCGACGAGGCGCATTGAGGCGCTGGCGTCACGGACTATACTGCGGGCGGTTTGAAACGAACGGAGCTTGGCGTGGCGCAGCGGGTGGTCAAATCATATCGCGTGCTGATCGGGATGGAGGTTCACGTTCAGTTGGCGACCAAAAGCAAGATGTTTACCGGGGCGGCCAACGCCTTTGGGGCGGAGCCCAATACGCTGGTGGACGAACAGGTTCTGGGGCTGCCGGGCGTGCTGCCGGTCATGAACAAGCGGGCCGTCGAGTATGCGATCATGGTCGGGCTGGCATTGGGATGCAAAATCGCCCGGCACACCAAATGGGACCGCAAGAGTTATTTCTATCCCGATCTGCCCAAGAACTATCAGATCAGCCAGTACGACCTGCCGCTCTGCGCGGAAGGGAATTTCGAGCTGGAACAGAAGGACGGGACGACGCGGAACGTGCGGATTCGGCGGGCGCATCTCGAGGAAGATGCCGGCAAGCTATTGCACGAAGCGCCCGGCGGGCATCCGATCAACTGGAGCATCGTCGACCTGAACCGCGCCGGCACGCCGCTCCTGGAGATCGTCACCGAGCCGGACCTGAGCAGCGGCCAAGAGGTCGCCGCCTTTGGCCAGGAACTCCAGAAAATCGTGCAGTTCCTGGGCGTCAGCCACGGGCAGATGCAGATGGGGCACATGCGCTTCGAGCCGAACATCAACGTGCACATCACCGATGATTCCGGCGTCGCGCACAAGACCGCGATCACCGAAATCAAGAACCTCAACAGCTTCAGCGTGCTGGAGCGGGCGACGAATTACGAGATTCAGCGGCAGATCAATCAGTGGGTGGAAACCGGAACGCTGGGCCGCAAGAGCACATACGGCTGGGACGATGCTTCGCAATCGACCTACTGGCAGCGGGACAAGGAAGAGGCACACGACTACCGATACTTCCCCGATCCGGACCTCGTGCCGGTCGACGTGGACGAGAAGTGGCTGACGGAATTGAAGTCGCAGGTGGGCGAGCTGCCTGCGGCCCGGCGCAAGCGGTATGCCGAGACGTTCGGACTTTCCGTCGCGGACGCCGCGACATTGGCGGGTGATCGCGAGACCGGGGATTATTACGAGGAGGCGATTGCCGCGGGCGGCGAGCCGAAGCGAGTCTCGAACCTCATCCTGTCGCACGGCCGGCGGCTCGCCAATGAAAAATCCGCCACGCTGACGAAAATCGGGATCCCGCCTCGGCGGTTCGCGCAGGTCGCGCAGCTTGTCGATCAGAGCAAGGTCAGCGTGGGCAGCGCCGGCGCGATCCTGGACAAGCTCGCCAATGCCGATGCCGAGCCGGAGCAGATTGCTTCGCAACTTGGCCTGGCGCAGGTGAGCGACACGGGCACCATCGATTCTGTGATCGATTCAATCATCGCGCAGAATCCCAAGCCCGTGCAGGATTACAAATCGGGCAAACAGGCCGCGTTCAACGCCCTTTTCGGGCTGGTCATGCGGCAGGCCAAGGGATTCAATCCGAAGGTCGTGCAGGAGCAGCTTCGCAGAAAATTGAGCCAATAGGTCGATGAAGACGCAGACGTGGTAAGCACATGACGTTTGGTCGAATGAACAACATGCGCCGACGGTCATACCGGCCGGACGAAAACTTTCACCGCAACCGGCGCCGCCGCAGGGTGGATCGCTCGGCGATGCTCGAGTCGCGAAAACGCTCCTCGTCCATCGGCAGATTCCTGGAGGCGCTGATGGGGATGATCTTCCGCCATTAGGCCCAGCTCTCGGGGCGGCAGGGCGCAAAAAAACGGCTGACATCGGGATGATGTCAGCCGCGGGCTATGGGTTCCGACCCGGGGGTTCTAGGTGTGGATGGGTCGGAATATGCGGGCTTCGTTTTTTCCGACACCTCAGCGGCGTCAGACGATATGTCACTCACAAATCAGGTGCCGCCAGGGCAATAAACGGAGGGTTTTTCCCTGAGCGGGTTCTGGCACGGTTGAGCCGGCTGGAAACCGACTCGCATCGCCGACGTTCCGTCGCTGGCGGACGGGACAGGGATGTCAAACTGCCGCCAGGCGGACTGGCAACTGTTTTGCAATTGATCTCGCATCGGACCAGCGTTACGGTATGATCGGAATGGCCGACGGCGGAGTTCTGTGATGTCGCCAGATGTAATCCGAGATCAGTTAGCGGTGATTCGAATCCAGGGAATGCATTGCCACAAGTGCGAGCAGGCGATTCAGAAAGCCCTGCTCGGCTTTCCGGGCGTGCATGAGGTTGAGGTCGATTTCAACAGCGGACAGGCCTCCGTCCTGTTCGACCGCGACTCCGTGACGGTCAAGCAATTAATGGAAGCGGTCGAACGCGCCGGCTACCGCGCGACCGGCTTCACCCAGGGCCAGGCGGACCGCCAGAGCCTCAGCTAGTTCCGATCCCGACGATTGGCGAATGCGGACGATCGCCCACATATCCGACCTGCACTTTGGTCGGATTGACCCGGTGATCGCCGATGCCTTGGCCGAAGACCTTCGCCGCGAGCCACCCGGCGTGCTGGTCATCAGTGGCGACTTCACCCAACGCGCCCGCCGACGGCAGTACGAAGACGCCGCGGCATACCTGCGACGCCTCCCAACCCCGCAGATCGTCGTGCCCGGAAACCACGACGTCCCGCTCTGGGACGTCTCCCGGCGGGTTTTTTCTCCGCTGGGCCGCTACCGCCGGCATATCAGCCGAAACCTGTTCCCGGAATTCGAGGACCCCGAGCTGTTCGTGCTCGGCGTCAACACCTCGCGCTCCTTCACCCGCCTGAGCGGCTGGCTGGTCGAGAAGCAGTTGCGCTTCATCTCCGATCGCATGAACGCGATCCCGCCCGGCGTGTTCAGGGTGCTGGTTACGCACCATCCGCTGATCCCCCCGCCGGGCCGCGAGCACAGCAACATCCTCCTGCGCGGCGCCTGGGCGCTGGAGCGGCTGGAGCGGTGCGGAATCGACCTGCTCCTGGCCGGGCATTTACATCTGGCGTATCACGACGACGTGCGGACGCATCACGAATCCGCCCGGCGGTCCATCCTCTCCGTCCAGGCCGGCACCGCCACCAGCACCCGCCTCCGCGGCGAGCCCAACGCCTACAACTGGATCACCCTTCACGACAAAAACTCCCTCAGCATCGAGGTCCGCACCTGGACCGGCCAGCATTTCGCCCCCTCCCTGCTCACCCGCTGGCAACGCACGAACGGCCAGTGGCAACGCACCCCTTCGACAGGCTCAGGGCAGGCCCCTCCGACAGACTCAGGGGAGTCACCACAACCCTCCGGCAAGAACCCATCCGAGCTCCAGGCGCACGCCTCGAATTGAGCGCCTCGCTCGTTCGCCCGTCCGGATGTCACCAAATGTCACCTATTTCGCATTTTTCAGCCCCGAGGTGACATTGGCCAAACCGCAGGGCGCGAAAAGCGCGCGCCTTCGGCGTTGCGGCGAAACAGAAAATCACGAAAAACGTTCAGTTATGTTCAGCCATGTTCACCCGTCCCCCGGCGTGTAACCTCGCGTAACATCCCCCGCGCCTCGGCCGGCTCCCCGCCTCGTACATTTCCCGGCCGCGGTTGCCTTTTCTATCTTCGCGAAAAACGTTTCAAAACGTTCGAAACGTTTCACGCTGAACGCTGAGAATTCAACCATCAGCACGACCAGCACCGACGATCGGAACGCGGCAAAAGCGATCTGACATCTCTCGTGTCGCACGTCCGCCTGCGGAATAGATTCGCAAGTTCGCAGCGTCTAATCTACCGCGATGCCCTTCACTTACCGTAGCACGACGGTTTATTGCCTGCTGGCGGGCCTGATTTGCGGCTGCGCGACTTCGCAGTCGGTGGAGACGCGGACGCCGCTGGTGCGGTTGCCCAGCGGCGGGCTGATTTCGCTGCTGGTGGTTCAGCAGGTGGACAGTAGTCTGCCGGGCACGGGGCCGCTGGCGGTGTGGAAGACGGCGGACGGGGAGCAGAAGGTGATGACCACGCTGGTGCCGGCGCCGGGGTCGCCGTTGGGTGGGGTTGTGCACATCCAGAGTTCGTCGCCGCACTTCAGCACGGACGGCAACCGCGTCTGGCTGGAGCGCGACGGCAAGGCGGTGGCGAGCTTCGATTACCTGAGCGGCGTGGCAATTCTGGGGCCTGCGGGGCAGCCGGACTGGGCCAAGCCGGAGTGACCCCTCGCAGTCCTGGCCACAAAATGATGTGCGAGATGATGCGCTAACCGTGACAAGGCTTTTTAGCCGTGCTGATGACTACCGGAGTGAATAATCGCGAAATCCGCGGTTGTTTTTCGGTTTGCGCCGCCCGCACGGGTTAAAAACCCGTGTCACGTTCAGGCCGTACCAGCGCATGATGGTGCACGAGCTTTAAAAAGGAGTTCGCCAATGGTTCAAATCGACGTCGCATACAAGGGTCAGCTTCGCTGCACGGCCACGCACGGGCCGTCGGGGACGAGCATCAACACCGATGCGCCCAAGGACAACATGGGCAAGGGCGAGGCGTTTTCGCCGACCGACCTGGTGGCCACGGCACTGGCGACGTGCATGGTCACGACGATGGGCATTTCGGCGCAGCGTCACAACATCAACATCGAGGGAACGACGGCGACGGTCGGGAAGGAGATGACCGCCGTCCCGGTGCGGAGAATCGCCCGGCTGACGGTCCAGATTACCGTGCCGACGGAGCTGTCCGAGGACGACCGGCATCGCATGCGCAACGCCGCCATGAGCTGCCCGGTTCACAAGAGCCTGCACCCGGACGTGAAGATCCCGGTGACGTTTTACTGGGGCCGGGAGAGGAAGGAGGACCCGGCGTAGCCGGGAAATACGAAATTCGAATGACGAATGACGAATCAAATCCGAATGACCGAAATCCGAATGACGAAACGAAAGCCTTCGCCCAGGAGGTTTCGAGCTTCGGTCATTCGGGTTTCGAATTTGATTCGTCATTCGTCATTCGTGCTTCGTCATTCCCGCGGTCGTCCTTCCCGCGGTGTCGTCGTTCCCGCGGCGGTCCACTGTTCAAACCGGCGGCGGGCCACTACCATCAGGGACGGCCATGATCGTATTCGTCTGTCACGTCTGCCGGACGAGTTTGTCGGCGGAGGATGCGCAGGCGGGCCAACTGGTGCGGTGCCCGACGTGTTTGACGACGTTGCGGGCGCCGGCAAGCCAGCCGCAACCTGCGGCGGCCGTCGCCGTGGGCGCCGGGGGTCCAGCGCTGCCGCCGCCACCCCCCCCCACTCCGCGCATCAACTTTTCGCAAGTTCCGGGAATGCGAAGCGGGGGCAAGCGATACGGCTTCAACTGCGGGTATTGCTCCAGCCGCCTGGAAGCCACCGAGGCGATGGGCGCGCAGGAAGGCCAATGCCCAACGTGCGGCAACACGATCACGATTCCGATTCTCGACCGCTACGGGCGGCTGATCGACCCCAAGACGCGACAGATCATCAAGCAGGACCCGCACCCGGTGCACGCCTACGCCGCCGCCGGGGAGCGCGCCCCGGCGATCATCCGCTCGAAAGACAACAAACAGGCGATCCGCTGCCCCCGCTGCTCGGCGATCAGCCCCATTACCTCCAACAACTGCAAAAGCTGCGGCATGCCGTTCACGATGGAGGGCACCACCGTTGAGGCCGCCGGCACCAGCAACGGATTCTGCGTGGCGTCGCTGGTGCTGGGCATCATCGGGCTGATCCCCTGCGTGCCGATCCCCGCGGTGCTGGCGATCGTGCTCGGCATCATCGGCTACATGCAGGTCACCAAAAACGAGGGCGAAGGCGGCGGCAAGGGAATGGCCATCGCCGGCATCGTCTGCGGGGCGATGGGGTGCTTGTTCTCGATCATCGTGCTGACGCGATGACCTGGGGCCAGTGACACGGCTTTTCAACCGGTTTTCAACCCGTGCGTAACACGATTCGGAGGGAATGCACTCCGTTTTGGCCGCGATCTTGGCGGCAGCAGCTCGCCAGCACGGGTTGAAAACCCGTGTCACAGGAATGCCGATCTCAAACACTCTCGCGGTTGACTACCCACCGCCCTAGAATCCCGCGGCTATGGTTGAAAACTCTTACGACCTGATCGTGATCGGCGCCGGCCCGGGCGGGTACGTCGCGGCGATCCGCGCCGCGCAACTGGGGATGCGAGTCGGCTGCGTGGAAAAACAATTCCTCGGCGGGACCTGCCTCAACATCGGCTGCATTCCCAGCAAGGCCCTGCTCGATTCCTCGGGGCGATACTACGAGGCAAAAAACAAGCTCTCCCATCACGGCATCAGGATCGACGGCCTCTCGATCGACCTGCCCACCATGCTCTCGCGCAAGGACCAGGTCGTGAAGCAGCTCACGAGCGGCGTCGGGTATCTCTTCAAGAAAAACAAGGTCGATTCGTTCATGGGCGCCGGCCGGATCGTTTCACCCGACACTGTCGAAGTGAAAAGCACCCAAGGCGTTCAGCAGCTCAAAACCAAGCGCACTCTCATCGCGACCGGCAGCGCGCCCATCGAGCTGCCCGGCCTCCCCTTCGACGGCAAGTACGTCATCAGCTCGACCGAGGCGCTGTCGCTGCCGCAGGTCCCCAAGCGGCTCATCGTCATCGGCGCCGGATACATCGGCCTGGAGATGGGCTCGGTGTGGAATCGGTTGGGTTCCGAAGTATTCGTCATCGAATTCACCGAGGGGATTCTGCCGCTCATGGACGCCGAGCTATCCAAGATGCTTCAGCGGATGCTGGAGAAGCAGGGAATGAAATTCCAGTTCCAGGCCGCGGCCCAGAAGGCCGTCGTCCGGGACGGCAAGGTCGTCGTGACTTACAAATTCGACGAGAAGCTTGCGGATGAAACCGCCGACGTCGTGCTCGTCGCCACCGGCCGCAAACCGATCACCGAAGGCCTGGGCCTCAAGGAAGCCGGCATCGCCACCGATGCCAGGGGCTTCGTCAAAATCGATTCTCATTTTGCGACCAACGTTCCGGGAATCTGGGCGATCGGCGACGTGGTGGGCGGGTTGATGCTCGCCCACAAAGCCGAGGAAGAGGGAATCGCCGTCACCGAGATCATGGCGGGAAAAGCGGGGCATGTGAACTATCGCACCGTGCCCGGCGTCGTGTACACGCACCCCGAGTTCGCCTCCGTCGGCCTCACCGAGGCCGAAGCCAAACGCGCGGGGCACGAGGTGAGCATCGGCAAGTTCCCCATGTCCGCCAACGGCCGGGCCAAATCGATCGACGAAACCGACGGCGTCGTCAAGATCGTCGGCGACGCCAAAACCGACCGCCTGCTGGGCGTGCAGGTTCTCGCCCCGCACGCCTCCGACATGATCGCGGAGTGTGTGATGGCGATGGAAATGGCCGCCAGCGTCGAAGACGTCGCCCGCACCAACCACGCCCATCCCACGCTGCCCGAAGCCGTCAAGGAAGCGGCGATGGCCGCAGAAAAGCGAGCGATTCACATCTAAAACGGCAGACAAGGAGACCGGGAGACTGGGAGACAAGGAGACGCGTAACGAGGCCATCGCCAATCGCCTTTTCTCAGTGTCTCCGTGTCTCCTTGTCTGGATTTACACGTCGCAAATGCGTCCGCCCTGGGCTAGCGACGCGAGCGGCTCGCGGGCGGGGATGAATTCCTGGCCAAGCCATCCCGTGTAGCCCGTCTCGACGATCGCCTTGATGACGGCGGGGTAGTACAGCTCCTGGGTCTCGTCGATCTCGTGACGGCCGGGGACACCGCCGGTGTGGTAATGGGCGAAGCTCTCCTTGTGCTGCCGAATGGTGCGGATCACGTCGCCCTCCATGATCTGCATGTGGTAGATGTCGTAGAGTAGCTTGAATCGCTCCGAGCCGACCATTTTCACCAGCGGCACGCCCCAGGCTGTATGGTCGCACATGTAATCGTGGTGATCGACCTTGCTGTTGAGCAGCTCCATGCAGATGGTGACGTTCTTCTGCTCGGCCTGCCCGACGACCTGCTTGAGGGCATCCGCGCAGTTCTTCATGCCTTCGTCCGGGTCCATGCCGGCGCGGTTGCCGGAGAAGCAGATGACGTTGGGGAAGCCGGCTTCGCTGGTGGCGTCGATGGCGGTGCGGATCTTGGCCAGGCACTCGTCCCAGTTTTCCTTGTGATTGAGGCCCTTGGGGATGGTGTGGCTGCTGGTCATCGTGCCGACCAGGCCGTATTTCTTCAGGGTCGGGAACGTATCCGGGCCGACCAGGTCGATGCCCTTGAATCCGAACCTGACCGCCGCCTGGCACAGCTCGTCGAGCGGGATTTTGCCGTAGCACCATCGGCAGATGGTCTGCTTGATGTGGCCGTTGTGGATGGCTTTTTCCGTCTCGGAATTCGCGTCCTGATGTTCCTGGGCCGCGGAAACGAGATTCGTCGACGCCAGCACCGCCGCCCCGCCCGCTACGTGTGCCATGATCTGCCGACGGCTGATGCCCGATGTATCGCTTTGCATGTGGTTTCCTTTCGCCGGGAAGAAGAAAGAAGCAATTGAATTGTACCCGCTCGGGCGGGGGAAACGAGGGGAAAAACGGCCTCAGACAGCAGCGAGCGATTCGCTTGTGTCATCCAACTTCACCTGATGCCGGGCCATCCGGGCATAGGCGCCGTTGCGGCTCAGAAGCTGCTCGTGCGTGCCCTGCTCGACGACACGGCCGCCTTCCATCATGTAAATCCTCTCGCAATCGGCCACCGTGCTCAGACGATGGCTGACCAGGACGATCGTCCGCGTGCCTTTCAGGTTCGCCAGGGTCTGCGTGATCATCCGCTCATTCTCGGCGTCCAGGGCGCTGGTGGGTTCGTCGAGGACGAGGATCGGCGCGTCGGTGGCCAGGGCGCGGGCGATGCCGATGCGCTGGCGCTGGCCGCCGGAGAGGTTTTGGCCGTTCTCGTGCAGCAGCGTCTGAAATTTCTGGGGAAGTGAATCAATGAACGCGTCGGCCCCGGCCAATCGGGCGGCTTGATTAATCTGAGCTTCGGTCGCCGCGGGATTTCCGTAGGCGATGTTTTCGGCGACCGTGGCGGAGAGGATGGGACTGTCCTGGAGGACCAGCGCGACGTGGCCGCGCAGGTCGCGCACTCGGATTTTGCGGAAGTCGTGGGCGTCCAGGCGCACGGCGCCGTCGGTTGGATCGTAGAAGCGCGGCAGCAGGTTCAGGAGACTGGTCTTACCCGTTCCGCTGGAGCCAACAAAGGCGACCATCTCGCCCGGGTGGATGGTCACGCTCACGTCGCGCAGCACGGGCGCATCAACGCGGTAGGCAAAGCTTACATGATCCAACTCGAGCGCCCGCGGCCGCCGCGGAAGCGCGATCGCGTCCGGCGCATCCTGTATGTCCGGCTCGATGTCGAGCACTTCGTAGACGCGAAGCATGCCGGCCAGTCCCCGCCGGAGTTCCGTCTCGCTGCCGCTGAGGGCCTGGAGCGGCGTGTAAAGCTGCATCGTCACATACTGAATGAAGACCCATAGAAATCCGACATCGAGCGCCCCCTGCCAGGCCAGGTAACCCCCGACGCCCAGGATCAGCGCCGTGCCGACGCCGAAGCAGACGCCCAGCACCGCCCAATAAACCATGCCCTGCATGTGCATCTTGACCCAGGCGTCGCTGCTGCGGGCGACGTCGCCGCGGAAACGATCGTACTCGTCATCTTCGCGGCCGAACGCCTGCACCAGGCCGACCGTGGCGACCGAGCGATGCACCGTCGTCGCGAGCTGCGCCTCAATCTCCGTCGCCTTCACGGAAGTCTGCGTGAGCACGCCGCCATACTTTCGGATCGCCCAGAACAAAAACGGCGTGATCGACACCGCCACCAGCGCCAGCCGCCAGTTCATCGCGAACATGATCCAGCCCATGAACAGCAACGTGATTGCATTCACCACGATTCCGAACACCACATTGAACGCGGCCACGAATCCGTTGGTGTCCGAGCCCAGGCGGTAGATGAGGTCCCCCTGCGCCCGCACGCGATGAAAACTCAGGCTCAATCGCTGGAGCTGGCGAAACAGGTCGCAGCGGACGCGCAGGATGCCGTTGTAGCCGATGCGGATTTTGTAGAACCCGTGGGCCAGGCCGATCGCTTCGCTCAGGAGGCGCAGGACGAGCATTGTGGCGGCCAGAAGAACGATCTGCTGCACCGGGGATCGCGGCGCGACGGCCGCGAACAGCCGGTACGGCAGCGGATTGGCCGCCTTGTGCTGGATCACGCAGTCGAACAGGATCGCCAGCGGGAACGGCTGCGCCAGGTTCGCCAGCGCCGCCAGGGCAACCAGCACCACAGCCACAACGATGCGGCTCAGGTCATCGCGGTAATATCGCCAGGCTCGAATGTAAGCGCGGGACAAATTCATGCGAGGGATGCCAGTATATCACGCCGGCGACGCCACCGAGGCCAGGGCGACCTCGGGCTCGGCCTCGTCGGCGGGCACCATCGCCTCGGGCGCAGCCGGCGCAGGCTTTGCCGCCGGCTGCTGCTGATTATCGGGAGGATGGGTTGGCACCGGGTAGAAGCCCGCCCGCTCGGCCGATTCGTCGATCAGGCCGATGACCGGGGTTGTGACCCGCCAGCGGTTGACGGCGTGCATCGCCAGCCATGCCAGCGGAACCAGTACCGCGGTGCGACTGAAGGGCCACATGTCCAGCAGGAGCACGACGGCCAGGATGCAACTGGCGGCAAGCAAAGCCCGGCAGAAATTGCTCATGATCGGCTGGACGCGGACGCGGGTCATCTTGCCCTCGCCGCCGTGCGATTCGGTGGCGGTGGTGATGCGCAGCTTGACGTATCGGCTGCCATAGATTTCCATGTCCCAGCCATTCCATCCGCTGTCCAGGCGGTAGCGCCATCCCGCCGAGCGGACCTGCTGCTTGATTTTGTCCAGTAGCGGGAAGCGGTCCTGAGTTTTGCTCCAGTATCGCAGCGTGAAGCGGTCGGTCGGGTCGAAGGGGAGCGGCGACTGCCGTCGATAGCCGCTGGCCTGGCGGTTGAGAACCTTGGCTTTGAGCCGCACCGAATACCGCGCCCACCCGCGCACCGTCGGCTGGCGGTAGTGCAAGAGCGCGATCAGGGGCCGCGAAAGCCAGTGGCGGTGCTTCGGCGCCGGCGCCTGCATTGCCGCCACAGAGGCCAGTGCGATCGGCGTCACGAACATCGCCAATGCGACTCCGAGAAGCGGCGGGAACGCCAGCCCGAGCACCGTGACAAACAGGGCCAGCAGATGCCACTCGATGCTCATCAGCATCATCACCGCCAGCGAGGCTGGCCTGCGGTAAATCGTCTGGAAAAGTCCGGTGCCGAACAGTCCGTGATAAATCACGTCCCCGCCGATGCGGATGCCGACGGTATCGGTGCCGTAGATTTTGCCACGCCAGTGGCTGGCGCCGAGCACGTTGAAATGGTCCGGATGCTTGAACTTGAGCATCGCCTCGGCTTCGCCGTAGCCGCGTTGCTGCTTCAGATACGCTTTGATGGTGTTGCGGCGGTAATGCCAAACCTGGGCGGCGGGAGAAAATCCGATCGGGTAGCCGAGCCCCTGGAGCCGCCAGATC
>Ga0210396_10006026_pt1 | contig 11661 bp, 12 predicted proteins | sample IncBWH17OmetaG_FD_155466 | JGI IMG/M metagenome (GOLD analysis project Ga0210396, IMG submission 155466) | Forest soil microbial communities from Barre Woods Harvard Forest LTER site, Petersham, Massachusetts, United States - Inc-BW-H-17-O ...
ACGTGCTCAGCGCCAAGGCCATTGTCGTGTGGCTCAAGGCGGACCTTCCCATCCTTGCCCGCCGCGTCGCACGCCGCGATCACCGGCCCCTGCTCATCGGCCGAGATCCGATGGAAGTGCTGGAGGCTCACGCCCGCGATCGCTACCCGTCGTTCGCCGCGGCCCATCTGACGGTGGAGGTGGGCGACTTTCCCCATCAGGTGGCCGTGGAAGCGATCGTGGCGGCCCTCACGCGTCATCTCGCGGTCAGCTCGTCGTGAGCGTGCGCACCCTGGGCGTCGCCCTCGCCGGGCGCGAATACGACGTCCTTGTCGGGAAGGACCTGATCGCTCAGGCGGGCGCACGCGTGCGCCCTCTGCTGCGTCGGCCCTTCGCTCCTGTGGTGATGGATGAGACCGTGGCGGCCCTCCATGGGGAGACCCTGCGCGCATCCCTGCGGGGGGCGGGCGTTGACTGCCCGGCCATCGTCATCCCCCCCGGCGAGCAGGCGAAGAGCTTTTCCGGCCTCGCCGACCTCTGCGATCGTCTTCTGGCGCTGGGCGTCGAGCGGAGCGATCGCATCGTCGCCTTCGGCGGCGGCGTCGTCGGGGATCTGGCGGGGTTCGCCGCCGCCATCGTCAAGCGTGGCGTCGACTTTATCCAGGTCCCCACCACGCTTCTGGCCCAGGTGGACTCCTCCGTGGGCGGAAAGACCGCCATCGACTCGCCGCGCGGCAAGAACCTGATCGGCGCCTTCCACCAGCCGCGACTGGTCCTGGCTGATCTCGATGTCCTCGCGACGCTTCCGCACCGGGAGCTGGCCTGCGGCTACGCCGAAGTGCTGAAATATGGCCTGCTCGGAGACTTCGCCTTCTTCGAATGGCTGGAGACGAACGGGCGCGAGGTGCTCGATCTCGCCGAGGCGCCTCTGGCCCAGGCCGTGGCGCGGTGCGTGGAGATGAAGGCGGAGATCGTCGCCGAAGACGAACGCGAGGGCGGCCGCCGCGCCCTGCTCAATCTCGGCCACACCTTCGGACATGCGGCCGAAGCCCTCTCCGGTTTCGGCGATGAGCTCAAGCACGGCGAGGCCGTGGGCCTGGGCTGCGCCCAGGCGTTCCGCTTTTCGGCCGCCTTGGGCCTGTGCGCGGGCCAGGACGCGCGCCGCGCAGAGGCGGCGATCGAGGCCGCCGGCCTGCCCGTCCGCCTCGACCAGGTTTTCAGTGACGCGCCGCCCGCCGACGCCCTGATCGAGGCCATGGCCCAGGACAAGAAGGCCGAGGGCGGGGCGCTGACCTTCATCCTCGCCCGCGGGATCGGCGAGGCCTTCGTCGCGCGCGGCGTAGAGAGAGGGCCGCTGCGGGACTTCCTCCTCGCGGAGGGCGCGCGCACGTGACCACCGCCGTGGTCCTGATGGGGCTGATGATCCTGGCCCTGCTGGCGGTCTCGGCGGTCTTCTCCGCCGCTGAGACCGCCCTCACGCGTGCGAGCCGGGGGCGGATGCACCAGCTCGAGCGCGAACACGACCCGGCCGCCCGGCGAGTGAACCTCCTGCTCGCCAAGGAGGAGCGGATGATCGGCGCGGTGCTGATCGGCTACAACGCCCTCAACATCCTCGCCTCATCCCTCGCCACCGAGCTCATCACCCACGCTATCCCGGGCGCGGAGGGCGTGGCCATCGCCACAGGGATCATGACCGTCCTGGTCGTTGTGTTCGTCGAGGTAATGCCCAAGACACTGGCGATTGTGAGGGCGGACGACGTCGCCCGCGCCATCTCGAGCCCCATGCTCCTCGCCACGCGGGTCCTCGGCCCGGTGATCGCGGCGGTGCAATGGGTCGTACGCCTGACCTTCGGCCTCTTCGGCGTGAAGCTAGAGCGGGGAATGGATGTGCTGGCGGCTCGGGAGGAGATCCGCGGAGCCGTCGCCCTGCACCATTCCGAGGGGGCGTTCGAGGCGCGCGAGCGCCAGATGCTCGGCGGGGTTCTCGACCTCTACGATCTCGACGTGTCGGAGATCATGGTCCACCGCAAGTCGATCACCATGCTCGACGGAGACCTCCCTCCGCGCGAGCTGGTCGCCCGCATCATGGACGCCGAGCACACGCGCCTGCCGGTCTACCGCACGGAGCCGGAGAACATCATCGGCGTCGTCCACGCCAAGGACCTGCTCAAGGGCCTGGTTCAGGCCGGAGGCGTCGCCGAGAAGGTCGACGTGGCGGCCATCATGCGACCGCCGTGGTTCATCCCCGAGACCACCAGCCTGAAGGATCAGCTCGCCGCCTTCCTCAAGCGGCGCACCCACTTCGCTCTGGTGGTGGACGAGTATGGCGCCCTCCAGGGCCTCGTCACACTGGAGGACATCCTCGAAGAGATCGTCGGCGAGATCCAGGACGAGTATGACGAGCCGGTCCAGGGCGTGCGCCGCCAGCCTGATGGTTCGGTGCTCGTCGACGGCGACGTCACCATCCGGGACCTGAATCGGGCGATGGACTGGACCCTGCCCGACGAGCACGCCGTGACCGTCGCCGGCCTCGTCATCCACGAGGCTCGCGCCATTCCCGAACCCGGCCAGCGCTTCCTCTTCCACGACCACCGTTTCCAGGTTCTGCGCCGCCAGCGCAACCAGGTCACGCTCCTGCGCGTCAGCCCGCCGCTTCCGGAAAACGAAGCCCTCTGATTGCAGACACCCTGAAGCTCCCATCAGGGTTTGCACCCATTCCCGCGTTCCTCTAGGCTCCGCGACGAATTGTCTCGAATGGACTTCCGGGGATGAATGAAAGCGACGGGCTGAAAGGCCGGCGGGTCCTCGTGGTCGAGGACGAGATGATGATCGCCATGCTCGTCGAGGACATGCTCGCCGACCTGGGATGTTCGGTAGTCGGACCGGCTCACGGCCTGCAGGCTGCGATGGTCCTGGCCGAGGAAGCCGCGGATCTCGACGCCGCCCTGCTGGACGTGAATCTCGCCGGTCAGCCGGTGTTCGCCGTCGCCGACGTCCTTCGTGCGCGCAACGTCCCGATCGTCTTCTGCACGGGCTATGGGGACGCGGGCCTGCGAGAGGCGGACCGCGGCGCGCCTGTCCTGCAGAAGCCCTACCGCTCGCGGGACCTCGCCGAGACTCTCGCTACAGCGCTCAAGGTCGCCTGAGGTCTAGCGTCCGCCTTCGCCCGGGGCGCGAAGGGTCAGGGAGAGGGCGTGGATCTGCCCCTTCAGCTCCTCGGCGAGTAGCCGGTGGACCCGTCTCTGGCGGGCGACCGCGGTCTCCCCGGCGAAGGCGGCCGACTCCACGGTGACGCGGAAGTGGCTCTCGCCGCCCGGACGTGAGCCCGCGTGACCGGCATGGCGGGCGGACTCGTCTTCGATTTCCAGCAGGGTGGGCGCGAGGCCCGCGGTCAGTTTTTCGTGGATCAGCCTGGCCACGGGACCCATGCCGGAAAGGGTCGCCGGGCCGAACCGACTTGTCAATTCTTGAAGTGCTTCCTTCATGGCCCCTAATCTCCTGTATGCCGCAGGCGTTCCAGTACAGGCCACGTTTCGTGGACATCCGCGTTCGCCCTCCCAAGCCCGCGCAGGAGGAGGAGGCGAAGGCGAACGCGCGCCATTCCGCGCCGGGAGAGCGGCTGTGCGATCACGTGGGCTGCCACGCGCCGGCCACGACACGCGCCCCCAAATCCCGCCACCATCCCGACGAGCACTACTGGTTCTGCGTTCCGCACGCGGCCGAATACAATCGCAGCTGGAACTTCTTTGCGGGAATGAGCGAGGCCGAGGTGGCCGAGCAGCTCGCCAAGGACCAGGCCACCGGCGGACGACCGACCTGGTCGTTCAAGGCGGGAGCGCGCAATCGCGAGTCCGCCGCCGCCCGCGGCGAGTTCCGCGATCCGCTTGGCATGTTCGCCGAGCAGCAGAAGCGCACGGGCGCCGGCGCTCCGGTCGATCGGCGCCTGGGTAAGCTCGAGCGCGTAGCTCTCGATGATCTTGATCTCGATCTTTCCGCGGACGGCCCGGCGATCCGGGCGCGCTACCTCGATCTGGTCAAACGCTGCCATCCCGACGCCAACGGCGGCGACCGGTCTTGGGAGGGGCGCCTGCAGAAGGTGATCCGTGCCTATAAGACTCTCCAAAAGGCCAAGATGGTCTGACCCTGCGTCAACAGGTCCCGCGGCGTTTGCGTCCGCGAATGGGCCGCGTTAGTGAACCCCCCGCCATGCCAGCCGCCCTCGAAAACTCCGACGATCCCCTCCTGACGCTGACGCCGGACCGCAAGGTCTCGATCCGCGAAGCCTTCGGCGTGGATTCGGACATGATGGTCCCGGCCTTCTCCACCCGTGACAGTCATGTCCCGGACTTCGACGAGGCCTACCGGTTCGATCCGCAGACGACGATCGCCATCTGCGCGGGCCTCGCCTACGACCGCCGCGTGATGGTCCAGGGCTATCACGGCACGGGAAAGTCGACCCACATCGAGCAGGTCGCCGCCCGGCTGAACTGGCCGATGATCAGGGTGAACCTCGACAGCCACGTCAGTCGTATCGACCTGGTGGGCAAGGACGCCATCGTCCTTCGCGAGGGCAAGCAGGTCACCGAATTCCGCGAAGGCATGCTGCCTTGGTGCCTGCAGCGGCCCATGGCCCTGGTGTTCGACGAATACGACGCCGGTCGTCCGGACGTGATGTTCGTCATCCAGCGCGTGCTGGAGGCGCAGGGACGCCTGACTCTGCTCGATCAGAACCGAGTGATCCGGCCCAATCCGTATTTCCGCCTGTTCTCGACCACCAACACGATCGGCCTTGGCGACACGACCGGGCTCTATCACGGGACGCAGCAGATCAATCAGGGCCAGATGGACCGCTGGTCGATCGTCACCACCCTGAACTACCTCGCGCACGACGTGGAGGGTGAGATCGTCCTGGCCAAGGCGCCCAACTACGCCAAGACGGCCGAGGGCCGGCGACAGATCGCGGCCATGGTCCGCGTCGCGGACATGACCCGCAACGCCTTCATGAACGGCGATATCTCCACCGTCATGAGCCCCCGCACGGTGATCACCTGGGCCCAGAACGCCGAGATCTTCAGCGGCGACCTGGGCATGGCGTTCCGCGTCACGTTCCTCAACAAGTGCGACGAGCTCGAGCGCCCGACGGTGGCAGAGTTCTACCAGCGCGCCTTTGGCAGCGACCTGCCCGAGAGCGCGGCGCGGGTGAAGGTGGCCTGAGGGGCGGGGAAGTTCCGCCGCCCCGCCTCAGACCAGCGGCATCGCCAGTAAGATGGATGCCGGCCGGTTGGTCCGGTTCTCCAGGCGCCGCCTCTCCCCCGGAGCGATGCGGCAGGAGTCCCACGGGCCAAGGGTGACCTCTTCGTCGCCGTTCGACACCGTCACCGAGCCTTCCAGCACGACGTAGTGTTTTTCCACCGGCGAGGCGTCGAGCGAGGTGTGTCCGCCCGGGAGCAGGTGCGAGAGCCCGATCCAGAGGGCCTCGCTCGGCCCGGCCTCGTGGCCCTGCAGCCTCAGGCACCGCATGTCGGTGTGGTTCGCAGGGAAATAGGCCGGGGCGTCCGCAAGACGCGTGATGTTCATGGCGTCAGCACAATGCGGTCGCGGGCGCCCGAGATGACGGCCGCATAGGCGTCCTTCGCCCGCGCCATTGGATAGACGGCCGTATCGAGCACGGGATATGCGCGCAGGGCGCCGCTCTCGAATCCCGGCGTCAGGGCGTCCAGGATCTTCGCGCAATCGCCCCCGTCCAGGCCCAGGGTGTCGATGCCGACGAAGGTCCGCTGGCCGCGATAGAATTCCAGGATGTCGAACGGGACCGAGCGGTCGATCGTCGAGATGAAAATCTGCCGCCCGCGCAGCGCCGTGGCCGCGTTCGCCCTCTCGAAATAGGGGCTGCCGACCGTATTGAAGACGATGTCGGCGCCATGGCCGCCGGTCTCGTCGCGCACGATGCGCGCAAGGTCCTCCTCCTCGGCCGCGATCATCCGCACCGGCGCCGAAGCATGGCCGCCATAGGCTTCGACCTGGCGCTCGACCCCGAACACCTTCGCGCCCAGCATGGTCGCGATCTGGATCGTCGCCTGACCCACCTTGCCGTTGGCGCCCAGCACCAGGACCACGTCGTCAGGACCGGGGAGTCCGGCGCGGCGCAGGCCTTCGTAGGCGGTGACGAATGGCACGCCCACCGCCCCGGCCTCGCGCAGGCTGATGGTGCTGGGCTTGAGCCGGACATGGCTGGCGTCCACGACCAGGTGGCCCGTATGGCTCCCGTCGCGGCGGATCCCGAGTTCGCCGCTCGATCCCCACACCTCGCGACCCTCCAGATCGGAAGGGCCCTCGACAACGATCCCCGCCCAGTCGCGGCCGGGCGTCCGCGGCCACACGGCGTGGGACATGGCGCCCAGCGTCGCCTTGACGTCCGAGGGGTTGACGCCCGCCGCGCGGATCTCGATCACCGCCTCCCCAGGGCCCGCATTCGGCGGGTCCCACGGCTCCAGGGCCAGCTTCAGGGAACCGACGTCGGCAGCCTTCTCGTAGACTCTAAGTCGGGACATGAATTCTCCTAGGCGACGGGGGCGAGGCCAAGCGTGGCGCGCGCCTGTGCAGCCGTCGCGGGGGAAACACCGAGCGCCTGGAGGACCTCCCGCGCCCTGCGGACGAGCTCGCCGTTGGAGCGCACCAGCTTGCCCTTGGCGATGAAGACCGTGTCCTCCATGCCCACGCGGACGTTGCCGCCGAGCAACCAGGACTGGGCGACCATCGGCAGGGCCGCGCGGCCGATCCCGAAGCCGGTCCACAGGGCTCCGGCCGGCAGAAGGTTGCGGGCGTACATCAGGGTTTCGGGCGAGGCGTCGAAGCCGTAGCGAACGCCCATAACGATCGAGAACAGGCCCGGCCCCTCCAGCTCGCCGTCGGCGATGAGGCGGTGGGCAAGATGGATGTCGCCGGAATCGAACAGCTCGATCTCCGGGGTCACGCCGGCGGCGCGGATCACCCGGGCCATCCGCGCCACGTTGCGCGGCGTGTTGATCACCACCTGCTCGCCCGAATTCATCGTGTTGAGATCGAGGGTGGCGATGTCGGGTTTGAGCAGGCTGATGTGCTCGACCCGCTTCTCAGGCCGGCACAGGGTCGTGCCGGGTCCAGCGATGCTGGGATCGTCCTCGTCCGGAGCGAATCGGCCGCCCGGCCCTGTCGTCAGGTTGATCACCACCTCTTTGTTGCGGCGGCGGACGAGGTCCATCACGGCTCGGTAGTGGTCGATCTCCATGGAGGGCCTTCCCGTCGCCGGATCGCGCACATGGATGTGGGCGATTGCCGCCCCTTCCTCGGCCGCCTCCAGCACCGCATCGGCGATCTGCTCGGGCGTCACCGGCAGGTTCGGATTCTGCTGGACCGTGGTGATGTTGCCGGTGACGGCGCAGGTGATGATCGGCCTGTCGAGCATGGATCGTCCTTCAGAGATGGCGGCCGCCGTCGACCTGGATCACCGATCCGGTCGAGAACGGCAGATGGACGGCGCAGGCGAGCACCGCCCGGGCCACGTCTTCGGCGGAAGCCAGGCGCTTGAGCGGAGTGGCGGCTGCGGCCTTGTCGCTCCACGCGCGGTCTCGGCCGGGCACGAAGTCGGTGTCCACCACGCCCGGCGAGACCGTCAGCACACGGATTGCGGGCGCGAGGGCGCGGGCGAGCGCCGCGCCCATCACGTCCATGCCCGCCTTGGCGGCGCAGTAGGCGATCGAGGAGCCAACCGCCGTGGTGGCCGCGATCGAGGAGATGTTGACCACCAGTCCGTCCCCGTTCCGCTTCAGCAGGGGGGCAAAGGCGCGCACGGCGGCGAAGGCGCCGCGGCAGTTCACCGCCATCACATGGTCGAAGATTTCGTCGGTGAGGGCGTCCAGGTCGGCGTGGGGGACGGGGCGGGTCATCCCGGCCGAGTTCACCAGGATATCCGCGCCGCCCATGTCCGAGAGCACGCAGGTGGCGAGGTCCTCGAGTGCGGCCGTGTCCTCGATCGTTGCGGCGTAGGCGCGGTGGCCCTCGCCATCCAGGGCCAGCGAGACCTGCTCGGCCTTGGCGGAATCTCGCGCGGCGACCACGGCCACGCGCGCTCCGGCCGAGGCGAACTCGCGAGCCGCAGCCGAGCCTATGGCGCCCGATCCGCCAAGGATCACGGCGACCTTGCCGGCGAGGAGTGGGGAAGGGGTATGCATGGATACTGTCACTCGATCGGGGGAACGGGGATGCGCATCTCGCCCGGCTCGAGCACGAAGTCGTATTCGAGGGTGTAGAAGGGCGACGTCACGTCCTTCGCAGGGGCCGGCCCGCTCTCGTGTCGCACATAGCGGCCGACGATCGAACGGATGACGCTGAAGGTGACGTCCGTGTTCAGATGTTCCGCGTCGTCGGAGAAGATCTGGGTGACGAGCGTCTTGAAGCCCGGCCTGGTGACCATGAAGTGGACGTGCGCGGGCCGGTAGGGGTGGCGCACCTGCGCGCGAAGCAGATCGCCGATCGGACCGCCGGTCGGCACCGGGTACCCGGCCGGACGCACAGATCGGAAATAGTAGCGCCCCCGCTCATCGGTGGTGAACAGCCCGCGCAGGTTCATCTCGGCCTGCTCGGGATCCTGGTTCTCGTAGAGGCCCACAGGCGAGGCGTGCCACACATCGACCGAGGCGCCCGCCACCGGCGCGCCGTTGGTGTCACGCACCACGCCCGATACGAACAGGGCCTCTCCCGGCGTCTCCGACTGCACGAGGTTCGCGCCCAAGGGGTAGTGCGGGGCGTTGGCTCGCCAGAAGGGACCCAGCAGCGCCGCAGCCGTCTGGCCGCAGCCCGTCTCGTTGTTGAGCAGCCCGACAAGCGATGAAATCCCCACCACGTCGGCTGCGAGCACGACCTCGTTGTTCACCGCGTTGGTGGCCTGACCCAGGGCGACCAGAAACCTCATCCCCGCTTCGAACTCTTCCTCGGTGGGGCGCACCTCGCGCACGAAGGCGTGTGCGTGGCGGACGAAGGCGGCCATCACCTCGCGCAGTCGCAGGTCGGGCGTCCGCGACATCGCCTCCTCGACGGCTGCAGTGATCTGGGCCTCGTTCTCGATAATCATAACCGCAATCTCCGCGCAATCGATTGCACAGCCATCTTGGAGCCGTCGTCAGAGAAGTCAAGGCACGGTTGGATGTGATTCGGTCCATTGACAAGGGTGGTCACCCCAATAGATTGGGCCACATGCGCAATCGAATGCACGTACCACGCGGCGAGCGCCTCACGGCGCAGGACATCGCCCGCAAGGTCGGCGTGCATCCTTCGACGGTCTCGCGGGCGCTGAATCCGGCCACGCGCCACCGCCTGTCCGAGGAGGTCGCGGCGCGGATCCTGCAGGCCGCAGCGGAAGCGGGCTACGTGCGCAACGATCTTGCCGCCAGCCTTCGCACCCGGCGGTCGGAGACGATCGGGGTCGTGCTCCCGGACATAACCAACCCGGTCTTCCCGCCCATACTGGAGGGGATCGAAGCGGTTCTCGCCGCCGAGGGCTATGTGGCCATGGTCGCCAACGGCGGGGCGGACGAGGAGCGCCAGCGCCTCGTGGTCGAGCGACTGCTCGCCCGGCAGGTGGACGGCCTGATCCTGGCCACGGCGTCATTGCGCGACACCATCGTCGAGCTCTGCCTTGCGGCCCAGGCGCCCATCGTCCTGGTCAACCGAAGCGAGCCCGACGCCGATCATCGGGTCTCCTCGGTGGTCAGCGACGACATGCGCGGCATGAAGCTGGCCGTCGACCATCTCGTGAGCCTGGGCCACCGCCGCATCGGCCACATCGCCGGTCCGCAGAACCTCTCCACCGGCAAGGGCCGCCTGGAAGGCTTCACCGCCGCGATGAAAGCCCACGGCCTGTCGGCCCCCGCCGTCGACGTGGTCGTGGCGCCTGCCTACGCCCGCGACGCCGGACGCGAGGCCGCGCGGCGGCTGCTGGAGCGCCAACCCGATCTGACAGCCGTGGTCGCCGCCAACGATCTGCTGGCGATCGGACTTTACGATGAGCTGGCCGCGCGCGGCCTCAGCTGCCCGGACGACCTGTCGGTCGTCGGCCACAACGACATGCCCTTTGTCGACCTGATGTCGCCCCCGCTGACGACCGTGCGGATCCGCCATCGCGAGATGGGCGAACAGGCCGCGGGGCTGCTGCTGCGCAAGGTCCGTGGAGAGGCCGAAGGCGGCCTGGACGTGGTCCTCAAGCCCGATCTCGTCGTCCGCGCATCCGCCGGTCAGCCGCGACAGCCGGGGACAAGACCATAAGCGCGCCGGACCCGAGGACGTCCGACCACGGCGCAGACGCGAAGCCGGCCACGGCCGGCTCCGCCGCCTGCGGCGTTCGGAGAAGCCCGCCATGACCTCTACCCTCATCCGCAACGCCGCCATCATCACCATGGAGGGCGAGGGAGACGGGCTCGTTCATGGCGACCTGCTGATCGAGGGCGAACTCATCGCCGCGGTGGGTCACGACCTTCAGGCCCCGGGCGCCGAAGTCGTCGACGGGCGTGACCTGATCGTGATCCCCGGCCTGGTGAATGCGCACATGCACACCTGGCAGACGTCCCTGCGCTCGGTCTGCTCGAACTGGACCTTTCCCGAATACGCGCGCTGGGTCCACGCCGGTCTCGCCACCCGCTTCCAGCCGCGGGACATCTATCTCGCCACCCTCGCAGGCGCGCTCAACCAGATCGCTTCGGGCACGACGACCCTGGTCGACTGGTGCCACAACAATCCGACCCCGGAGCACACCGACGCCGCGATCGACGGCCTGCGCGCGGCGGGGATCCGCGCGTGCTTCATGCACGGCACGCCCAAGCCCGACCCCAAGCCTGGCGAGCCGCCCTACTGGGAGGTCCCTCATCCCCGCGGCGAGATCGAGCGCCTGCGCGAGGCGCTGAAGCCCGACGCCGGCATGATCGCCCTGGGCCTGGCGATCCTCGGGCCGCACTACGCAACTTCGAGCGTCTCGCTCGCGGACTTCGCTCTCGCCCGGGAGTTCGGCCTCATCGCCTCCATGCACCAGGGGGGCGGACCGCCGCGCGACGCCGATGGCTGGAGCCGGCTCGAGGCGGAGGGCCTGATCGGGCCCAACGTCAACATCGTCCACGGCAACGACCTGACCGACGCCCAGCTCGAGCGCTTCGTCGCCTTGGAGGTGCGCTTCACCGTCACCCCGGAGTCAGAGCTGATCTCGGGCCACGGCCACCCGATCGTCGGGCGGCTGCGCGATATTGGCGCGAGTCCCTCGCTCGGGGCCGATATCGAGAGCGCCCACTCGACCGACATGCTCACGGTGGCGCGCATGGCCCTGACGCACCAGCGTGGGCTGGACAATATCCGCGCCCGCAGCCGCGGGACATTCGGCGGCAAGGCTCCCTTACGCACCCGCGACGCTCTTCGATGGGTAACCATCGAGGGGGCTCGCATGCTGGGCCAGGAGCGGCGCATCGGCTCGATCGCGCCTGGCAAGCAGGCGGACCTCGTCGTCATCCGCGCCGACGCCCTCAACCTGCATCCTGTTCACGACCCGGTTTCGAGCGTGGTGATGCATGCGCACCCCGGCAACGTCGATGGGGTCATGGTCGCCGGCGTCTGGCGCAAGCGGCACGGGCGGCTGGTGGGAATCGATCTCGGCGCGCTCGCCGA
>Ga0210396_10006030_pt1 | contig 11656 bp, 7 predicted proteins | sample IncBWH17OmetaG_FD_155466 | JGI IMG/M metagenome (GOLD analysis project Ga0210396, IMG submission 155466) | Forest soil microbial communities from Barre Woods Harvard Forest LTER site, Petersham, Massachusetts, United States - Inc-BW-H-17-O ...
GTCGAGCCACACGGTCGTCGGCACGGCCGACGACAGCGTCGGCTCGCAGTCCATGCCCTGCATGACGAGGACGGGCTTCGACGACGTCACCGAGAAGTCGCCCACGGCGTAGATCTGGAAGACCTCGCCCGCGCCGATCATGCGATCGGGCGGCGCCCCTCCATCTGCGCCGCCCGGCCCCGTGAAGTGAACCTGCGTGTCGTCCTGATCCGCGACGATGCGCCAGATCGACGAGCCCGCGGGCGTGATCGTCGGATCGCAGACCCCCGCCTGCGGCGTCAGCTCGGCCGCGACGTAGCTCGTGCCCCAGGACGCCACGGGCAGCAGCTGCTCGTGCGCGAGGTCGGGTGAGCTGATCCCCGTGGCCGTCAAGCCGTAGGTCGTCGAGATGTTGCCGGAGAACACGGCGATGGGTTTGTCGGCGGCGATCTGCGTCCCGCTCAGATCCGCGCCGTCCTGCGTGCTGAAGAGCTGGAACAGATCGCCGTCCTCGAGCATGAGCGTGACTGACCGGTCCGGCGCGGGCGGCGAGGCGCCGGGGACCGGCCCGAGCTCGGCCGTCGTCGACGGGGAGATCGTGACGGTCGTCTGATCCTGCGTGCCGACGATCACGAGCTGCCCCGCGCCGTGCAGCGCGCCGGGCGTCACGTCGATCCGCGGCGTCGAGACCTGCACGTAGGTCAGCGCGCGATAGCGACGGCCGAGCACGTGCGCCGGCAACAGCAACGTCCCGCCCGTGCTCGTCGAGCCCTGATCGGTGCTGTCGTCGCTCTGGATGTGCGCCGCCAGGACGGGCGCGTCGCTCGTGAGCCGGAACGCGCCCGCCACTTCGAGGCCGCCCCCCTCGAGGTGAGGGTCGGCGAGCACGATGCGCGCCGACGACATCGGCGCGACGGCGGTCGTCATGACGGCCGTCCATTGCCCGGCCTCGCGGTGCTCGAGGCTCGCGTTCGCGATGACCTGGCCCGGGTTCGTGACGAGCACGCTGGTGGGGATCTGATCGTCCGACGTGACGTTCTGGAGATCGAACGTGTAGAACGTGCAGCCCACGAGCGAGGCCTGATTCGCCTCGGCCTGCGCGCACGCGGGCGAGATACAGCGGCCCTCGCTGCACATGAGGGAGGGCGCGCACTGTTGCAACGCCTGGGCGGGCTGGCCCGCGTGGCACGCGCGCACCGTCGTCCCGTCGCACGTCGTCGCACCGACGCACGGCGGATGTTTGACGCCAACTTCGTGACTCGCGTCTCGCCCTGCATCGACCTTCGCGCCGCCCCCGGCGCTGCAACCGACGAGCGCCGCCAGCACGGGGACGACTGCGGCGAGCTGCCGGCGGCGTTGCGCAACCTTCGCCGAGGCGCGCGAACCCACGGTTCGTTGCGCCACCGTGGTTGTCCCACGTTGCGCCACATGGGCCCTTACCGTTGCGTCACGCGCGCCCATTTCTGCAGCGTCTTTCTTCGAGGAAGATCGCACTTTCTCGTCGGCAAAACCTGAAAAAGGACCGAAAAAAGAAACAGGACGCAGCTTGCCAAGCTCGTTTCACAGGGGATACGCTGTCGGGCGTTGCGGCGCATGACCTTCGTCTTCGCCCTGGCCCTCGGCTTGGGCTTCGTCCGCGGGAGCGTGGCCGTCGCGGCCTCTGCTGCGGACACCCCTGTGTCGAACCCCTTTCAAGAAGGCGGCACAGCGAACGGGGCCGCGGCCAGCGACGACGACGGCGACGACGCGCCCGCGGCCGGCGACGACGCGCAAGGCGACGACGACGACGACGGTCCCGGCCCCGAGTCCTCGCTGCACGCGCTCACCTGTCTGGACGGCGACGCGACGGGCGGCCGCCGCAAGGGCGTGCAGCGACGCGACTTCCTCAAGAGGCACCGCTTCGAGCTCTCGGGCGTCGGCGGCTTCTACGCGTCCGACGCGCTGTCGTCGACGTACAGCTACGGCGGCGCGCTCGCGTTCTTTCCGTCGGAGGACTTCGGGCTCGAGCTGCTCGTCACGCGCTCGCCCGTGCAGTTCCGCCTCGAGGCCCCCTACGACTCCTTCTCGAAGGAGGAGCACTTCACGGCGAGCACGGCGTGGCAGGGCATCTTCTCGATGATGTGGTCGCCCATCCACGCGAAGTTCAAGTTCACCGAGCAGACGATCATCCACGGCGACCTCTTCGCCGTCGCGGGCGCGGGCCGCACGTTCGACGACTCGGTGCTCGGCCTCACGTGGGAGGCCGGCGTCGGCATGAAGCTCTACCTCGCGAGGTACGTCTCGTTCCGTCTCGACGTGCGCGACTTCCTGCTCCCCCAAGAGGTGCTCGGTCGCGATCGCATCACGAACAACGTCACCGTGCTCGGGGGGCTCGGCTTTTGGGTGCTCTAGCTCGCGCGGCGCTCGTTCTCGCGACGCTCGCGCAGGCGCCCGCCTTCGCGGCCGACGACTCGTCCGGCGACACTCCTCCGCGCATCAGCCAACCCGAGCGCAGTCCGGCTTCGCCGGACGAAGCGAGCGCCGGGGGCGCGGGACCCTCCCAGGGTCCCGATCAAAACGGAGACGCTTGTGTCGACGAGAACATCAAGGCCGACCTCTTCGCGAAGCGGAAGATGCGCACGACGCGCGAGCGCCTGTTCCAGCAGACCAACCGCCACGAGCTCACGGTGCAGGGCGGCTACTACGTCTCCGACCTGTTCGACGGCACGTACACCTACGGCGCCGCGTACGCGTACCACATGACCGAGGACCTGGCGGTCGAGGCGCAGGGCAACTACACGCGGCTCACGTCGTCGGGCGGGCCCGAGCTCGAGCGCACGTTCGAGCTGCTGCAGGGCAAGCCGCGCCGCCAGCTCTCGTTCGACGCCGATCTCATCTGGGTGCCCGCGCACGCGAAGATGCGCCTCGGCGGCTCGATCACGCACCTCGATCTGTACCTCGCGCTCGGCGGCGGCGTCGTCGACTCGGCGCTGTCGAGCGATCTCGCCGGCAACGGCGGCTTCGGCATGAAGTTCTTCCTCGGCCACGCCTTCGCGATCCGCGTCGACGTGCGCGACCACGTGTTCCGCGAACAGCTGCTCGCCGACAAGGAGCTCGTCAACGATCTGACGGCGACGCTCGGGTTCAGCGTCTATCTGCCGATGGGGGAATGATCATGCGTCGCCTCACCCTTTGGTTGCCGCTCGCGCTCGCGATGTCTCTCCCCGCGGTCGCGCACGCCAAGCCCAAGCGGAAGGCGGCGCGACGCCCCGCCGCCGCGAGCGCGCCCGCGCCCGACACCGACGCGCCCGCGGAGCCGAGCGCGCCCGACGACACGACGGCCCACGACGACAAGCCCGCCGACGCCGCGCCGACGCCGCCCCCGCCCGAGTCCCCTCCCCCCAAGGCCGTCGAGGCGCCGCCGCCCGCGCCCGCGGAGACCGCGCCGACGCCTGGCCCGTCGGTCGATCTGCAGAAGCTGCGCGCGGACTATGATCGGCTGCGCGACGATCTGTTCCGCACGCGCGCGCGCGCGCAGGTCGTGCAGGAGGGCCTGTACAACGCGCGGCTCGGCGCGCACCTGCGCTGGAAGGGCGCGCCCGACTACCAAATCCGCCACGCCGAGGTGCGCCTCGACGGCGGCACGATCTGGGACTCGGGCGACCACCCCGTGACCGACGACAAGCTCACGATCGCCGAGCGGCCATGCAAGCCGGGCCCGCACGCGCTCACGCTGCGCCTCGAGATCCGCCCAGGCACGAAGAAGAAGGGCAAGGACGTCGAGGGGCTCGGCTACACGAGCGAGCAGACCTTCGCGATCGTCGTGCCCGACGGCAAGATCACGACGGTGGCCCTCACTGGCGACGAGGACGGCAGCCTGCCCGAGTACGAGCCGCGCATCGAGCTCGAGCTCGAGTCGGAGACTCTCAAGAGGTGATGCGGGCCCCGTGACGATCTTCCTCCCAGTGCTGGCGATGCTCCTCGTCCAGCAGGATCCCGGGCCGCGGTCGACGCCGGAGCCGATGGCGCGCTACCTCTCCGATCTCGAGAAGGCGGGCGTGCTCGCCGAGGACCGGGAGCCCGCGACCGTCGAGCGCATCCGCGCGACGCTCGTCGACGCCGAGAACGATCTCGTGACGGGCAACGCCGAAATGGCGACCGCGCGCCTCTTCCGCGTCGTGGAGAGCGTCCGCTTCGAGAAGCTCGCCTATTCGCCCGAGTACGCCAACGCCGAGCTCACGCTGGGGCGCGCGCTCGTGCGCGCGGGCGCCTACGCCTCGGCCGAGCGCTACCTGCTGCGCGCGCTCGCGCACGGCCCGAAGTCGCCCTTCTTCGCGCCCGCCTACCGCGCCATGGTCGACATCGCGCTCGAGACGCGCGAGCAGACGGCCGTGCTGACCATGCTCGATCGCGCCGAGGCCGATCTCGCGGGCGCCCCGCTGCCGCGCGACTCGAACGCCGAGCACGAGTACCTCGCGGGCAAGGTCGCGTACGAGGCGAACGATCTGCCGGGCGCCGACGCCCACTTCGCGAACGTCGACCGCCAGTCCCGCTTCTTCGCGGCGGCGCTGTACTTCCGCGGCCTCGCCCACGCGCGCAAGGGCCACTACGCCGCCGCGCGCGCCTCGCTGTGCGAGATCGTCGAGCAGGCCGATCAAGATCGCTTCACGTTCTTCATCGACGGCCGCTACTACGCCATCAAGGATCTCGCGTACCTCGCGCTCGGCCGCATCTCGCACGAGCAGGCCAAGTACGACGACGCCTACTACTTCTACTTCCGCGTGCCCGAGGACTCGGACCGCCTGCCCGACGCGCTGTTCGAGGCGTCGTGGTCGATGTTCCAGAAGCAGGAGTACGAGGCCGCCGGCGCGTTCCTCGACCAGTTCGACCGCAGCTTCCCGAAGTCGCCGCTCGCGCCCGACGTGCTGCTGCTGCACGCCATGATCGATCTGAAGTCGTGCCAGTTCGATCGCGTGCGCGCCGAGCTCGAGGAGCTCGTGCGCGTCTACAAGCCCATCGAGGCCGAGGTCTCGGCGCTGCTGCAGGATCCGGGTCGCCGCCGCATGCTCTACAAGCGCCTGCTCAGCAAGCAGCAGATCGGCGCCGCGCGCGATCCGGTCGTCGAGCTGCTCAAGATCGACGGCACGTTCTACCGTTACTTCGCCGACATCGTCGCCCTCGATCGCGAGGCGGGCCTGCTGCCCGCCCAGGTCGCCGTGTGGGACGAGCTCACGGCCAAGCAGTCGGGCAAGGCGCGAGGAACCGACGCCAGCGAGGCCGTGCAGCTGGTGCAGGACGTCGAGGCCTTGCAGCCGCTCGCGAAGGGCGATCCCGAGATGGAGGATCGCGTGGGCGACCTGCTGACGTCGGCGCGGCGGGCGGCGCGGCCCGTGAGCCAGCACGGCCCCTACGCCGAGGAGGCCGCGCGCACGCAGGCCCTGTCGGTCGAGGCGCGCGCGCTGCGGGCCCGGCTCGTCGACGCGACGAGCGCGATCGCCGAGCAGGCGCTGCAGGATCTGGACACGCGGCTGCGCGAGATGCTGCGGCAGGCGCGCCTCACGCAGATCGACGCCGTCATCGGCAAGAAGAAGAAGCTCGAGATCGAGATCTCGAACCTGCGCGAGGGGCGCTACCCGCCCGACATGTTCGCGCAGCTGCAGCTCGAGGGCCTCATGGGCGACGACGAGGAGTATTGGCCCTTCGAGGGCGAGTACTGGTCGGATGAGTACGAGAACTACAAATAGATCGCGGCGATCAGGCCTCATGGCCGGCATGCTGGGGCTCGCCCTCGCGTTCCCCGCGGGCGCGTTGGCGTCCAAGGGCGCCGACAAGCCCACCGACAAGGCGGGCGCGAGCCTGCCCGACGCCGACCAGGGCACGCCCGAAAAGACGATCCCGCCCGTCTTGCAAAAGGCCATCGACGACCGCGAGGAGCAGGTCACGGCGGCGCGCCGCGAGGCCATCAAGCTCATCGAGGACTACCTGCGCGACAGCCCGCACTCGCGCGAGCAGGCCGAGGCGCTCTACAAGCTCGCCGAGCTCTACTGGGAGGAGTCGAAGGCCGTCTACCTCGAGAAGATGGGCGTCTATCAGGCCGCCGTCACGGCGTGCCACGACGACCACGCGCAGTGTCCGCACGTGCCGCACCGACCACCCACCGTCGATCTGTCGCGCGCGCAGACGGTCTATCAGCGCCTCATCAACGAGCACCCGCGCTTCCGCAAGATCGACACCGTCATCTACCTGTACGGCTTCTCGCTGCGCGACCAGGGCAAGACGGCCGAGTCGGTGCGCTACTTCCAGATCATCCTCGACAAATACCCGCGCTCTCGCTACGTCGCCGACGCGTGGATGGCGATCGCCGAGTACCGCTTCTACGAGCAGCAGAACTACAAGAGCTCGCTCGAGGCGTACGAGCAGGTGCTCAAGCACCCGAAGTCGCAGCTGTACGATCTCGCGCTCTTCAAGACGGCCTGGTGCTACTGGAAGCTGGGCGACACGACGAGGTCGGCCACGCGCTTCAAGGACGTGCTCGACCTCGCGAAGAAGAAAGCCGGGCGCAGCGAGGCCGACCAGAAGCGCGCCGCCGAGCTGCAGGGCCAGGCCCTCGACTACCTCGTCGAGCTGTTCACCGAGGACGACACGAAGAGCGCGCACGACGCCTTCGAGTTCCTCGCCCAGATCGGCGGCAAGGCTTACTCGCAGAAGGTGCTGAAGCAGCTGGCCGACACCGTGTTCGATCAGACGCGCTACGAGCGCGCCGTCGAGGCCTACCAGCTGCTCATCGACCTCGACCCCAACAACCCCGACGCGCCCGACTACGCCGGCAAGATCGTCGAGGCGTACCAGCTGCTCGGCGACACGAAGACGGCCGTCGCGCAGATGCGCAAGCTCGCGGGCGACTACGGCGCGCAGAGCCCGTGGGCCGCCGCGAACAAGGATCGCCCCAAGTCCGTGCAGCACGCGCGCACGATGGCCGAGGAGCTCATCCGCACGCTCGCGAAGACCATGCACGCCGAGGCGCAGGCCAACGAGAAGGCGAGCAAGGTCGTCGACAAGGACCGTTACGCGCGCGCCGCCGAATCCTACGCGTTCTACCTGCAGAACTTCCCCGACGCCTCCGACGCCGTCGAGCTGCGCTACCTGCGCGCCGACATCCTGTACTTCAAGCTCGCGCGCTACGACGAGGCCGGGCGCGAGTACCTGGCCGTCGGCAAGTCGCAGCCCGTGGGCAAGTATCACAAGGACGCCCTGCTCCAGGCCATGGGCGCGTTCGAGAAGGTGCGCCGCCCACAAAACGTGACGACCGGCAAGCGCGAGATCACGGAGTCCGACCGCCTGTTCGGCGAGGCGGCCGACACGTACGCGACGCTGTTCCCCAACGACAAGGAGATCGTCACCGTCGTCTTCAAGAACGGTCAGTTCTTCTTCGACTACGGCGACTACGACGAGGCCATCAAGCGCTTCGGCCTCATCGTCGAGAAGTACCCCGACGATCCGAACGCCGCCGTCGCGGGCGATCGCATCCTCGAGGCCCTCAACAAGGCGAAGGACTACGAGAACATCGAGTCCTGGGCGCGGCGCCTCAAGAAGACGAAGGCCTTCGCGTCGCGCGACGAGCAGGACCGCCTCGACAAGGTCGTCGTCAACGCCGTCATGAAGTCGGGCGAGAAGTACGCCAACGACAACCAGTACGACAAGGCGGCGGCGTTCTACATGCGCGTCGCGCAGGAGTACCCGCAGTCGCCGCTCGCGCCCAAGGCGCTCAACAACGCGGGCGTCGTCCTCGAGAAGGCCAGGAAGCAGGAGGACGCCGTCTCGGCCTACAAGGACCTCGCGAACAAGTACCCGTCGGCGAGCGAGGCGCCCGAGGCGCTGTTCACGGCCGCGCGCATCGAGGAGAACATCGCCTACTACGACAAGGCCGCGGCGCTGTACGAGCAGCTCGCGCAGAAGTACCCGCAGAACACGCACGCCGCGGACGCGCTGCGCAGCGCGGGCGTCCTGCGCGAGGGCCTGGGCCAGCACGATCGCGCCATCAAGCACTTCGGCGAGTACAGCAAGCGCTTCAAGGACAAGCCCGACGCCAAGGACGTCGCCTTCCAGATCGCCGTCGTGCACGAGGATCAGAAGGACTACCGCGCCGCCGCGCAGAGCTTCGCGGCCTACACGAAGGCCTACCCGAGCGACGCGCGCACCGTCGAGGCGCTCGCGCGCGAGGCCGACGCCGACCTCAAGGCCGGCAACGACGGCGGCGCGAAGGAGGTCGCCGGCAAGGCGCTCGCGGCGTTCAAGGCCGGCGCGCACAAGCACGGCAAGCGCGACCCATCCGATGACGGCGCCCGGGGCGAGGACGCGGCCTACTACGCGGCCGAGGCGCGCTACATCCAGGGCGAGCTCGTCTTCCGCGACTATGAGCGCCTCAAGATCGCGGGCAAGCCCAAGCAGCTCGCCAAGGTGCTCGAGGAGAAGGCCAAGCGCCTCGAGGAGGCGAAGCAGATCTACCTCGACGTCGTGACGTATCAATCGCCCGAGTGGGCGACGGCGGCGCTCCTGCGCATCGGCCAAGGCTACGAGGCCTACGCGAAGGCCATGCGCAACGCGCCCGTGCCGAAGGATCTGTCGGAGGAGGAGCAGCAGGTCTACCGCGACGAGCTCGAGAAGGTCGTCGTCGTCATCGAGGACAAGGCCATCGACGCCTACAAGTCGGGCTACGCGCGCGCGCTGCAGATCGGCGTGTACAACAAGCACACGCAGCAGATCCGCGAGGCGCTCTCTCGGCTTGCCGAGAACGAGTATCCGAAGGAGGCCGAGCTGCGCGCGTCGATCCACGAGGGCGAGCCGCGCGTCTCGCTCGATCGCATCGAGGAGGTCCGGCGTGACCAGTAGAAAGGGGCGACCGCCCGGCGCCGTCGCTTGCTCGACGACCGAAGAGGGGCGCCTCTGCGTCCCCGCTTGCCCCCGCCCGTCGCCGCGGCAAAGCCGCGCCGCCGGCCCCCTCCTTCTTCTTTCGGGCGTCGTGTCGGTGTTGGCGGCGTGCTCGCACGCCGCGGGCCACGGCCAGGCCGGCAAGCCCATCACCGTCGTCGCGCTGCCCAAAGCCAACCCCGGGGCGGAGGCCGAGTTCGATCAAGGCGTCGTTGTCATGAAAATGGGCAGAAAGCACTACAAGGAGGCCCGCGCCCACTTCGAGAAGGCCACCCAGCTCGACGGCAAGCTCTTCGAGGCCTGGCACGATCTCGGCGTCGTCGAGACGGCGCTCGGCAATTACGACAAGGCCGTCGAGGACTTCGAGAGGGCGCTCGACGTCCAGCCGGGGTCCCGCAAGACGATCCTGGCCTACGGCGAGGGCTTGCGACGCGCGCATCGCCCCCAGAAGGCGGCCAAGGTGTACGCGAAGTGGCTCGACGCCGATCCGAAGGACGCCGAGGTGCGGGCGAGGTACGGACAAGTCCTACGTGAAGCCGGCGACCTCGACGGCGCGCTCGAGCAGGCGCGCGAGATCCTGGCGGAGGGCGGCTCTTCCCAGGAAAACGTGGCCCAAACCGTCGTTGCCTATAACGCCTTGGGTCTCACCTACTATAAAATGGGCAAGCTCGATCTTGCGGAAACCGCCTTCCGCAAGGCCGCCGATGTGGACGCGAAGAGCGCGTTCGTTTGGAACAACCTGGGCCTCGTCGCCTTCGATCGAGGTCGCGACCAGGAGGCATTCCTGAATTTTCAGAAGGCGTCGGAGCTCGATCCGAAGTACCTGCAGGCCCGCCTCAACAAGGCGGTCGTCTACATGGACTGCGGCGACTACAAGCGCGCGCACGACGAGCTGCTCGAGGCCGTGCGCATCGATCCGAACGACGCCGAGTCGCAGGTGGCGCTGGGCGTCGCGGCGCGCGGCGACGGCAAGCTCGACGAGGCGCGCCGCGCCTACGAGCGCGCGCTCGACATCGACGACGACTATGCGCCGGCGCTCTTCGACCTGGGCGTCCTTTACATGGACTTCGACAAGGACGCGGCGAAGGCCAAGGACTACCTGACGCAGTACACGCAGTCGGGCGACGCCACGGACGCCAAGCGCCAGGACGCGCAGAGCCGCCTCAAGGAGCTGAAATGAAGCGGTCGATCCTGCTCGCGGCCCTGCTCGCGCTGGCCCCCGCGGGCGCTCACGGCAAGACGCGCGCCGCGGCGCGCCCCGCGACCTCGGCGCCCGTCGCCGAGCGCGAGGCCAAGGCCGACCGGCCGCGCGCCGCGAAGTCCGATGGCGACGGCGACGTGGCCACGCCCGGCAAGACCGCCGACGGCAAGACGATCAAGACCAAGACGTACACCTTCGGCGCCATGGACGTCGAAGGAAAGCTCAAGACGCCGCAGCTGCTGTACTTCCTCAACCGCGTCAAGCTCGAGCTCGACATGTCGGCGCCCGACACGCGCTCGTTCATGAAGGAGCTCGTCAAGAGCGCCGACGACAAGAACCTCTAACCAAGAAGCACCGATGAACCTCCCCGCCGACAACCGCTCCGCGCCGCCGCCGCCCGCGCCCTCGGGACGCCCCTTGCGTCTCACGGTGCCGCTCCAGGCCATGGGCAGCGCGATCCTGCAGGTCGTCGTCGTGTGGCGCGGCCGCATCGTCGGCTACCGGCTGCTCACGCGGCGCCGCAAGGTCACGATCGGCTCGCACCGGGCCGCGACCTTCGTGGCGCCCGCGACCGACGGGCGCAGGCGCTACGTGCTCGTCAAGCCAAGCCGTGGCGGCTACACATTGCGGCTCGCGCCCAACATGCGCGGCGAGGTCCAGACGGGCGGCGAGGCCCGCGACGTCGTCGACATCCTCGCGGCGCCGCCCACGGGCCGCGTGAGCCGGCGCGCGCCGAACCTGCGCGAGGTCGCGCTCGCGACGGGCGATCGCGCGAAGCTGCACTTCGCCGAGAACGCCGACCTGCGCATCGAGGTCCGCTGGGTCGATCCGCCCGAGATGCTGCCGAAGCCGCGCATCGAGGACCCGATGATGTTCCAGACGCTCGTCGGGACGTCGCTCGTCATGGGCCTCGCGGCGGCGTTCCTCTGGTTCGTCTACCGGGCGCCCGCCAAGTCGCTCGCGATGACCGCCGAGACGGCCGCGAAGATCGAGGCGCCCGTCCTCGAGATCGAGAAGAAGGTCTCGGCCCGCCACGCCGAGGAGAAGGCCGAGAAGAAGAAACAAGAAGAAGGCCAGATGAAGAAGGCCAAGGAGAAGGCGGGCAAGCTCGGGCGCAACGACGCCGAGCAGAAGGAGACGACGATCCCCAAGGGCGAAAAGGACGTGCTGCGCGAGAAGGTCTCGAAGGTCGGCATCCTCGGCCTCATCGGCAAGGAGCGCCCGCAGGGGTCGGGGCTGTCGAAGCTGTTCGCCGAGGACACGGCCGTCGAGCAGGCCGTCGCGGGCATGTCGGGCGCGAGGATGGTCGCGGGCCGCGGCAACGGCGGCCTCGCGACGAGCGGCGCCGGTCCGGGCGGCGGCGGCACGGGCTACGGCCACATCTACGGCGCGGGCAACCTCGACACGGGCGGCCGCGGCACGCACGGCAAGGGCCGCGGCCCGAAGCTCGCCGAGCGCGGCGAGAAGGAGGTCTCGGTCGGCATGGGCGGCGGCGCGGGCGACGCCGACGGCTCGCTGTCGAAGGAGCAGATCAACAAGGTCGTGCGCGCGCACCTCGCGGGCGTGAAG
>Ga0210396_10006031_pt1 | contig 11654 bp, 12 predicted proteins | sample IncBWH17OmetaG_FD_155466 | JGI IMG/M metagenome (GOLD analysis project Ga0210396, IMG submission 155466) | Forest soil microbial communities from Barre Woods Harvard Forest LTER site, Petersham, Massachusetts, United States - Inc-BW-H-17-O ...
GTAGTGCCGCGGACGGGCCGGGCGCCTCCCACCCCGTCTGGGTGACGCTCTAGCCAGAGGGGTTCTCGGATGAGAATGTTCCCGGTGCTGACCGAGGCCCCGGCGACGACGGTCCTGCGCTTCCCCGACCGAGCGCTCGACGCACGGGAGCTCGCGGACCATGCCAGCCAGCTCGCCCGAGGGCTGGCCGGCACGCGCCGCGTCGCCGTCTGGGCCGAGCGGCGGATCAAGACGTGCGTCGGCGTCGTCGCCGGGTTGCTGGCCGGCGTGCCAGTCGTCCCGGTCGACCCGAAGTCGGGCGAGCGTGAGCTCGAGCACACCGTCGGCGACAGCGATCCGGAGATCGTGCTCGCGGGCCACGAGGCGCGGCTTACTCGGCAACTCGCTGGACGCCGGCTGCTCACCGTCGACCTCGACACCAACACCGGCGCTGCTGCGGCGCTCCCGACCGAGCCGGACCCTGAGACGTCGGCGCTGATCGTCTACACGTCAGGTACCACCGGCCGCCGAAAGGCGCGATGCTGCCGCGGCGTGCGATCACGTCGAACCTCGACGCTATAGCCGACGCGTGGGCGTGGACCGCCGGGGATGTCGTGGCCAGCGCCTTGCCCCTCTTCCACGTCCACGGACTGGTCCTCGGCATCCTCGGTCCGCTGCGGCGCGGCGGGTACGCTCGCTATGTCGGACGGTTCAGCCTCGACGCAATCGCAACCACGCTGCGCCAGGACGCGACCATGCTCTTCGGCGTCCCCACGATGTACCGGCGCCTGGCCGACGCGGCCGAGCAGGACGCGCAGGTCGCCGCGGCGCTCGGGCGTGCACGGCTGCTCGTCTCCGGCTCGAACGCCCTGCCGCCCGCCGAGCACGCACGGATCGAGGCCCTGACCGGGCAGCGCATCGTCGAGCGGTACGGCATGACCGAGACGCTCATGAACGCCTCAACGCGCGCCGACGGTGACCGCCGCGCCGGCACCGTCCGCCCGCCGCTGCATGGCGTGCAGGTACGGCTCGTCGATGATGGCGGCCGCACGCTCGACACGACCGATGGCCAGACGATGGGCGAGATCCATGTACGGGGCCCGAACGTCTTCCTCGAGTACCTCAACCTGCCGGACGCCACGGCCGGGGCCTTCCACGAGGGATGGTTCGCGACGGACGACGTGGCGACACGCTCGGCCGACGGCTATCTGCATATCGTCGGCCGCCGCGCGACGGATCTCATCGAGAGCGGCGGGTACAAGATCGGCGCCGGCGAGATCGAGGACGTGCTGCGCGAGCACCCCGCCGTGGAAGACGCCGCGGTAACCGGTGAACCCGACGACGACGACCTGGGCGAGCGTATCGTCGCATGGGTCGTGCGCCGCCCCGGCAAGCAGGTCAGCGGCGACGAGCTCGTCAGCTACGTCGCACGCATGCTCGACCCGCACAAGCGCCCGCGGGTCGTCCGCTTCGTCGACGAGCTGCCGCACGACGCTCTCGGCAAGGTGCAGAAGAACCGCCTACCCCGATGACGGTAGGCGAGGGATACGCCCCGCCGCCGACGACAGACACAGCCGCCTGCGGAACGACACCGAGATGAGCGGGCGCAGACGGCAACTGGAGCCGCCGCAGGGCCGGTAAGGCCGACCGCCTGAAGGAAGGGGTGGCGGCGTTGGCCAAAGACGGTGTCGTCGACACGGGCGACGTCGTCGCTGTCTGCAGGCGGTCATCCGGCCGGGCAACCGGGTCGCGCTCGAGGTGACAACCAGAAGCAGGCCGGCTTCCTGTCAAAGAGCCTTTGCGCCCGCGATCCGGCCGTCCTGGACGATGTCATATGCCCTGCGCCGCCTCTGCCGGCCTCATGCTGCCAGCTCGCAGAGAGCAGCCAGGAGATTCCTAGCCCGGCTGCTGGCACGCAGTACCCGCAGGCGCTGGTGTGCCCGTCTACGCAGCACGCCGCTGCTTGCATATGTGCCGTCTGTGGCGCATGGTTGTAACAGACGTCAGCCCGTTGTCCTGGCTCACGTCGGAGACGTTCTCATCGGTCCTGACACGGCCCAGCTTGCTGAGCCCATGGTTCTCTCACAGCACACGGTTCGGACGCGGGGCGCGGTCACCGGCCTTCGGCTGAATGGCGGCGGCCCGCCAGGCAGCCGCCCGGGTTGTTGCCGGGCCGGGTGGCGGGAGAGGAGCGTTGATGACGACTGGGGCAGCGGCGGGTGATCGCGTCTGGGACACGCGGCGGACAGCCAAGCGTGAGCGTCTGGCCGGAGCTCGCCCGTACGCGGATGGCAAGCTGATCAGGCCTGAGGCGCTCGGGCAGGTGCTGGAGGCCATCATCCGTCCGGGCGACAAGGTGGCGCTTGAGGGCGATAACCAGAAGCAGGCGGACTTCCTGTCCCGGACCTTGGCTGCCTGCGACCCGGGGAAGCTGCACGACCTGCACATGCTGATCGGGTCAGTGTCTCGTAGCGAGCACCTCGACCTGTTCGAGCAGGGCATCGCCACCAAACTCGACCTCGCCTACGCGGGACCGCAGAGCGTGCGGATCGCGCAGCTCGTCGCTGACGGCACCGTGTCGATCGGCGCGATACATACCTACGTCGAGCTGTACGCCCGGATGGTGATCGACCTGCGGCCCGATGTCGCGCTGCTGTGCGCATCGGCCGCCGATGAGCAGGGCAACCTGTATACCGGCCCGAACACCGAGGACACCCCGACCATCGCCGAGGCGGCCGCCTTCCACGACGCCATCGTCGTCGTGCAGGCCGACGAGATCGTCGGGCCGGGCAAGCTGCCCCGCGTCGATATTCCCGGCAACTGGGTGGACCTGGTGGTGCAAGCCGACCGGCCGTTCTTCCTCGAGCCGCTGTTTACCCGCGATCCCAAGGGCATCGGGCCGGTGCAGATCTTGCAGGCGATGATCGCGCTGCGCGGCATTTACGAGCGTCACCAGGTCATCTCCCTGAACCACGGTGTCGGGTTCAGCACGGCCGCCATTGAACTGATCCTGCCGACCTACGGTGAGCAACTGGGCCTGAAGGGGAAGATCTGCCGCCACTGGGCGCTGAACCCGCACCCGACGCTGATACCCGCGATCGAGTCCGGGTGGGTCGAGACCGTCCACAGCTTCGGCGGCGAGTCGGGCATGAACGGCTACGTCGCGGCCCGCCCGGACGTCTTCTTCGACGGCGCGGACGGGTCGCTGCGGTCGAACCGGGTGCTGTGCCAGCTTGCCGGGCAGTACGCGATCGACATGTTCATCGGCTCCACCTTGCAGATGGACTACGAGGCGAACTCCTCGACGGTCACCGAGGGTCGGCTGTCCGGGTTCGGGGGTGCCCCGAACATGGGCCACGACCCGCACGGCCGGCGGCACGCGACTCCGGCGTGGCTCGACCTGCGCTACGGCGAGGGCGCCGCGATGCGGGGACGCAAACTCGTCGTCCAGATCGTGGAGACCTTCCAGTCCAGCGGCACGCCCACCTTCGTCGAATCGCTCGATGCGATCAAGGTCGGCCAGGACGCCGGGATGCCGCTGCCTCCCGTGATGATCTACGGCGACGACGTCAGCCACGTGGTCACCGAGGAAGGCGTCGCCTACCTCTATAAGGCGGCATCGCTGGCGGACCGGAAAGCCGCGCTGGCCGCGATCGCCGGCGTCACGCCGCTGGGCCGCAGCGCGGACCCGTCCGCGCTGGAAGGGCTGCGCCGGGATGGCCTGGTCGCGTTGCCCTCCGACCTGAAGGTTGACACGTCCATGGCGAGCCGGTCGCTGCTCGCGGCGCGCAGCATCGGTGACCTCGTCGCCTGGTCCGGGGGCCTGTACGAGCCGCCGGCCCAGTTCCGGGACTGGTGAATACGGGCTTATGACAGACATGGCTGCCCTGTCCGGCACGCTGGCCGACTCGCACGTCACGGCCGCGCCGGGCACGCTCGGCCGGCTGGCGGCACAGGCGCTGCGCGATGAGGCGACCCTGACTCCCAAACCCGGCCTCGTCGACATGCGCGGCGGCGGGTCGCATGACGACATGGACGTCACCATGCTGCTGGTATCCGCCGACGCGCTCGCCGTGCCCATCGCCCGCTGCGCTGAGGCTGCCGCGTGTCTGCCGCTGGGCCGCGACCTGCGCGCCGAGATCGGGGCGATCGGCCGGGCCGGCGAACAGCGGATGCTGCGCGCCACCGGCGGGGTGAATACTCACCGCGGAGCGCTGTGGGTGCTCGGGCTGCTCGCGGCGGGCCTGGCCGCCACCGGCACGCCCGCAAAGGCCGCAGGTTTCGCCGCGCGGCTGGCCGGTATCGAGGACCCGGCCCTGCCGGTCCGCGCGCCGTCACACGGCGCCATGGCTCGCCTGCGTTACGGCGCGGCCGGCGCCGTGGGCGAGGCCCAGGCGGGCTTTCCGCACACAATGCACGTCGCGTTGCCGGCGCTGCGCGCCGCGCGCGCGGCCGGCCATGATGAGCACACCGCGCGCACCGACGCTCTCCTGGCGTCGATGGCGAGGCTCGAAGACACGTGCCTACTGCACCGGTCCGGACCCGGAGGTCTGCAGGTCGTGCGCCAGCGGGCGGCCGCGATCCTGCGCGCGGGCGGATCGGGCACCGAGCGGGGCGGCATCCTGCTCGATGATCTCGACCGTATCGCACGCCGCCTGCGCCTGTCGGCCGGCGGCAGCGGCGACGTGCTGGCCGCAGCGCTGTTCGTGGACTCGGTCAGCGCCCTGTCCCGCCCGAACGGAAAGGAGTAGCTGCCGTGCGTACCCAGTACTACCAGTTTCCGGCCTCCCGGGACCCGGCCCGGCGGGCACACGTCGGCGTCGTCGGCTCCGGTGACCTTGAAGTCCTCCTCGAGCCGGGCACGGCCGACGGCAGCGGCGGGGCCGCCGGCCAAGCCCAGGTCAGGGTCCGCACCAGCGTCGAGGGCTTCGACGAGGTGTGGCAGGCCACCCTGGAGCGCTTCTTCGCCCGCACCCCCGTGCTGGGTAACTGGGAGCTGAACGACGCCGGCGCCACGCCGGCCCTGGTCACCCTGCGCCTGCAGCAGGCCGCCGAAGCAGCCGGGTCAGCGGACACGGCAGACACTGAGGAGGCCTCATGACGCCACCCACGAACGCCACGCGGGACGAAGCCGCCCGCGCGCTCGGAGCTATCGCCGGCGGGCAGAGCATCGACTGGGAGCATGTTCTGCACCGGCGCAGCTTCCTCGAACTCGATGCCCTCGCCCGCGCCGAAGCACTGGTCGACGACGGGACGATCCGCGTGCTGTGCGGACCGTTCGAGCGGCTCGAATCGCCCTGGCTGGTGCCGCAGGACGTCACCCCGCAATCCGACGACGGAGTAGTCATCGCCCAGGGCACCATCGGCGGCACCGCTGTCGTGATTGCCTCGATCGAGCAGAAGTTCCAGGGCGGCGGCGTCGGCGAGGTGTCCGGAGCCAAGATCACCCAAGCGCTGCGCCTGGCCGCCGCCAGCAGCCGTCACGGCACGCCCATCCCGGCGGTCCTGCTGCTGGAGACCGGCGGTGTCCGTCTCCAGGAGGCCAATCTCGGGCTCAACGCATGCGCCGAGATCTGCTCTGCGCTGCTCGAGTTGCGCGCTCTCGCCCCCGTGATCGGCGTTGTTGCCGGCTCGGTAGGGTCATTCGGCGGTGTCAGCATCGCCACCGGCCTGTGCACGCACGTCATCATTACCCCCGAAGGCAGGATCGGGCTCAACGGTGCCGCGGTCATCGAGCAAGAGGCAGGCGCCGAGGAATTCGACTCCTCCGACCGCAGCCTGATCTGGGCCGTCGACGGCGGCGAGCAACGCCGCTCCACTGGCCTGGCTGACACGCTGGTGGTCGACGACGTCGGCGAGCTACGCGACGCGGTCCGGGAAGCGGTCGCGGCCGGGCCCGCGTCGCCGGGCTCGCACCGCAGCGAGCGACTCGACGTCCTCGACGCCCGCCTGGCCACCATCGACCCGGCTAACCCGCCCGAGCCGCGGCAGCTACGCGAAATGTGGGGCGACACCTACGGCACGCCGCCGGCCAAGCCGGCCGCGCCGACAGCGAGCAGCGGCGCCGAGCCCCGCCCGGGTGCCGCCCGCTCCCGCTCTTCGATGCAGCCGAGCAGACGCGGCCGCACCTGGATCACCGCGCTGGCCGCCGGTACCACACCCCGGCCGGTCATCCGCTCGGTGCTACGCGCGGACACCGACGGCACCACCTACCTGGCCGTCGTCCCCGACCCGGGCAACCCGTTCTACCGCGCCCGGCAAGGGCAGGTCGGCCTCACCGAATGCGCCGCGCTGGCCAGGCAGTTCCGCGAGATCGCCGCCGACGACGCCCACCGTGCCGAGCGCCGCGCCATCGTCGCTGTCGTCGACCTGCCCAGCCAGGCTTACGGCCGCATCGAGGAGATGGCCGGGCTGCACCAGGCGATCGCTGCGGCGGTCGATGCCACCGAAGCCGCCCGCGTCGCCGGGCACCCGATCGTCGCCCTCGTCGTCGGGCAAGCACTATCGGGCGGATTCCTGGCCCACGGACTGCAGTCATCGCAGCTCCTGGCGCTTGACGACCCGGGCGTGGAGATTCACGCCATACACAAGCAAGCCGCCGCCCGCATCACCTTGCGTACCGTTGCCCAGCTCGACGAGCTGGCCAAGACAATCCCGCCGCTGTCCTACGACGTCCGTGTCTGGGCCACCCTCGGCTTCTGCGACGGCCTGCTCAAGGTCTCCAGCGCCGAGTCCCCGACCCCCGACGACGTGCAGACGGTCGCACAGGCTATCAGCGGCGCCGTCGCGCGCGCCCGCTCCGGACCCGCCGACCTGTCCAACCGGCTCGAATCCGCTGACGCCAGGAGAAACCGGAAGGCCTCCAGAGCCGTCCGCGACACGCTGAACCGGCAGTGGACCGAGCACTCCGGCCACTGATCCGGGCCCGGCCGCACGATCTCGTCCGGCTCGCCGACCCGGACCCAATCCTGACCGGCACCGAGCCGGCCTGGGTCGGCGCCGCGCTCGCTGCGGCACCCTGGATTGTCATCCGGCGCGCCCGCGCGCCGGCCGGGCACCTAGCCGCGGGAGTGCGGGGCCCCGCCCGGCACCAACGGCACGCGATGCTGATACCAGCCGGGGCCGCCGCCGGCATCGCCCGGCCCGAAGACCTCCGGCCGGCGGCGAGCGTCATCGCCCCCGAGACACCGGCGCTCGCAGCGCTGCGCGAGTGCCGCCCGATCCTCGACGGCCTGGGACGTCCCTGGGGGCCGACGGGCAGCGCGGGATTCGAGCTGGCGACCGGGTACCCGGCCACCACCCAGGACAGTGATCTCGACCTGCTCATCCGCCTGGGCGCGCTGTCCGGCTTCACCCGTGCCGCCGCCCTGGCCAGCAAGCTGTCCGGGCTGCCGGCCAGGGTGGACTGCTACCTCGAGACCGGGCACGGCGCGGTCGCCCTAGCCGAGCTCGCGACCCACCCGGACAAGATCGTGCTGCGTACCAGCGACGGCCCACGGCTCGTCACGCTCGAGCAGGCGATGATGCCGTGATCGCAGCCCCGCACGTGCCGCCCGCGCATCACCCCAGCACCGAGCCGCCAGAGGCCGGCGGCCAGCCATGAGTACCGTGATCCTTTTCCCCGGACAGGGTTCCCAGCGCGCCGGGATGCTCCAGGACCTGCCCGGCACCCCCGCCGCCGGACAGGCCCACCGCGAAGCACGGCGGGTGCTGGAATCCCTCGAAGGCCTCCCGGCCTGCCTCGACACCGAGGACGCGCTGCAATCCACCACCAACGCGCAACTCGCGCTGCTTGTCGCCGGGGTCGTAACGGCGCGCGCGCTCGTCGACGACCACGGCCTGCGGGCCGATTTCGTGGCCGGGCACTCCGTCGGCGCGTTCGCGGCCGCGGTCCTGGCCGGGGTGCTCACTCTCGGCGACGCTGTTCGCGTGGTCAAGGTCCGCGGAGATGAGATGGAACGCGCCTGCGCCGGCGGCACCTGGGGCATGGCCGCGCTTCGCGGCCTGGATCTGGCATCCGTGCGGTCACTGCTCGGCTCACTGGCGACCGAGAACGACCCGCTCTGGATCGCCAACATCAACTCAGCCGACCAGATCGTCGTCAGCGGCACCCGCGCGGCGCTCGACACGCTACGCCGCCACGCCCCGGCGGCCGGTGCCCGTGATCTGAAGATTCTCGATGTCACCGTCGCATCACACTGCCCGTTGCAGGTCGGCACCGCACGAGCCGTGGCAGCCGCGCTCGCCCAGGTCCAACACGGTGACCAGCAACGCGCCTACTTCGCCAACACCACCGGCCGGCGGCTCGCCCACGCCACCGAAAAGGTCATCGACGACCTCGCCCAGGCCGTCCAGCACCCGGTCCGCTGGCTCGACGCCGTAAGGCTGATGCCAGAACTCGGCGTGACCGCCGCCATCCAGACCCCACCCGGACACGTCCTCGCCGCGATCACCGCCCGCGAAACCCCCGGCGTCACCAGCATCGCCGTCGACGACGTCGGCCTCGACACCGCGCTGCGCCGTACCGCGGGCCGCGACCGGAAAAATGACGGTGTTCGCCTCCAGCGGCAAGGCGAGGACCTTTGACTACCAGGCCGGCGACGTGGGCTACGTCCCGTTCGCGATGGGCCACTACATCCGCAACACCGGGGATGAGCCGCTGGTGTTCCTGGAGAAGTTCCGCAGCGACCGCTTCGCCGACATCTCACTGAATCAGTGGCTCGCGCTGAGACCCCCCGGACTCGTGCAGGCGCACCTGAACCTAGCCGATGCGACCACCACCGCGGTCACCGCGTACAAGGGGAAGCCGATCATCGTCAAGTAGGCGTCGGACCTAGGCGCCGCGCTGGCTCTCCTGGCTGGGGCCCCGCGCGTTGGGCGGGGCTCCCAGCCCTAGCCGTACCTCTCGAGGACCAGGACAACGCAGGCCCGGGGGCGGCAGCCGGGCCTTCAGGCATGCATCCGGAAGAAACCGACAACGCGGCCACTTCGGGAGGACAAATGTCCATACCCCAGATCGTGGAGAAAGACCGGGGCCCAAAGCGGCACAGGTTCCCGGGTCGGCGGGTTCCGCCGAGTCTGTTCGCCATCGCCTTGGGCATCGCGGGGCTCGCGCAGGCATGGGATGCGGCCGTGCCGTTGCTCGGGACTCCGCAAGCGATCCCCGACGCGCTCAGCATCCTGGACGCCGCCCTATGGCTGGTCCTGGTCGGCGCGTACCTGGTCCAGGGTCCTCGGATCATCATGGCTGACCTGCGTGACCCTGTTCTCTCGCCGTTCGTTTCGGCATCCGCCCTCACGGCGATGCTCTTGTCCGCCGCGCTGGCCAGAGAAGCCTTTGCGGCCGGGCGCGTGCTGGTGATCGCGGCATGCCCGACGGGAAGCTGCTGTACCTGCGCGACACCTACCCCATCGAAACCGCCTGGGCACCCCCGTACGTCAGCGACCAGCTCCGCCAGGCCCGCGCCGCCGCCCACGGCGCCCGCCTGGCCGGGCTACGCGCCGCGGTCGAAGCCGCCGCCACCCGGCCAGCACCGCCCGCCACTGCGCTCTGCCGAACCCGACCCGGCTACCGACACCCAGCGCGCCGAACTCACCCTCACCCCGGAGCACCCACCGGGCGAGATGAGCCATTGGATCACCGACCTGACCGCCGCGTATCGCACCTTCGGCGAGCGGCTCGCCGACCGGCAAAGCATGACCATCCCCGCCGAAGACCCCACCTACGGCGACCTGGGCCGGGCCTTCCCGCTCTGGCCAGGGCCGGGCAGGGGCGCGATCTTGCAGCCGCCCGAGCGGCTTGGCAGCACTGTCGGCAGCAGTCGCGCTGGCGTGATCCTCATCTCCTGACCATCACCGAGCCTTCGCCAAGGCAGCGGGCCGCGTTTGTCCTGCTCAGACCCCGGAGGCCGCCAGGCGCGCTGGCCCTCGGAGAGTACGGTGGATCGGCGTACTCTAATCAAGGGCCGTGCGGCTCGGTACCAGGTGACGCTTATAGGAGGTCTGATGGCGACACAACCCGCCAGCGCTTCGTCTTCTCCGGGCACAGTCAGCAACGTCGTATTGGTGCACGGAGCCTACGCGGACGGCTCGTCTTGGTCTGAGGTAATCGAGCGGCTGCAAGGCGCGGGGCTGACCGCCACCGCTGTACAGAACCCGCTGACCTCGCTGGCCGACGACGTGGCACATACCCGCCGCGTCTTGACGCTCCAAGATGGGCCGACGATTCTGGCTGGTCATTCCTTCGCAGGCACCGTGATCACAGAAGCCGGGCTCGACCCGCACGTCGCGGGCCTGGTCTACGTCGCCGCTCGTGCACCCGACGCAGGTGAGGACTACGCCGCGCTGGCGAAGCGGTTTCCGGATCCGCCTGCCAACGCGGGACTTGTCTACCAGAACGGGTTCGGGGCGCTCACCGAGGACGCGTTCCTGAACGATTTCGCCAACGGCGTCGACCGGGCCAGGGCGCGGGTGCTTTATGCCGCCCAAGGACGCGTTTCGGAAACCCTTTTCAGCGACAGGACGACCGTGGCGGCGTGGCGGTCCAACCCGTCCTGGTACGCCATTTCCCGGCACGATCGCACCACGTCGCCAGAACTTGAGCGCTTCCTGGCCAACCGCATGCAGGCCACGACCGTTGAGATCGACTCCGGCCACCTGTCGTTGATCACCCACCCGGACCAGATCGCTCAATTGATCTTGGACGCTGCCCGGGCCACCAGCCGGTAAGTGGCGGCAGCAGTCGAGCGGTGATCTTGTCGGCAGCGCCCTGTCAGAGCCGTACTGCCTTGGCCGGGCCGGGGGCATCGCCGCAGCAGGAGAGTTGTTCGTCCCGGCAGCTCCCAGCGTGACTCCAGGAAGGCACGTTCACGGCTTCGGAGGCACAGGGGGTGGGAGCGAGCCGCGTTAGCGCCCCGCGTTAGCGCCCAACCTTGGGTGAGGTCGATGGCACCGGCGCCGCTGAGCAGCGCGCCGACAGGATGACCCTGGCCTGGTCCGCGACGTCGAGCACAATGGCGGCCTGGATCCAGTCGGTGGTCCCGCGCAGCGCCCGGTCCTCCATGTTGTCGATCACCAGCACGCCGTTGGGCCCGTCGATCCGTAGCCAGAGCCCGGCCCAACCGGTGACCTCGGTGGCCTCGTACTCGGCGGCCCGGCTGCCGGTCATGCGCCAGGCCGGGGGAAGCGGTTCTAGGGCCGTCTGGCCTTGCAGGTGGGTCAGGGCATGGGTGTAGTTCTCCCCCGTTTCGGCCATGCGCGTGCGGACGAGTCGCTTGAGATCCTTGTTCTGCGGCACAGTGAACGACCTCCGTCTCGACGGCCGCCCCAACGCCCGTTCACGAGCCGGCCCGATGACAGATGGATGTTCGCCATGCGTGCGCAACCGGCCAGGGAGTGTGCCCCCCTTCGCCCCTGACATGACCCGTTGGGGACGGGCCGCCGGGCTTGGCGTCAGACCGCGCCGTTGTCACTATGGTGAATCACGCGGTGCGCCAGGGTCAAACGGTCCTCGTTCGCCTCGTTTGCTCCTTCGGCGGGTCATGGCCGGCCGGCGCCGGGGACCGAGACCGGCAGGGTCAGGATCTCCCCGGTGCGCGGCCCGCTGGTCAGCCGCTCCAGATTCGCGGCGATGCCGTCGGCCGCCCGCCACTCGGCGGTCATGATGAACAGCGTCC